>Ga0193729_1000001_pt1 | contig 310542 bp, 331 predicted proteins | sample U1c2metaG_FD_143036 | JGI IMG/M metagenome (GOLD analysis project Ga0193729, IMG submission 143036) | Soil microbial communities from a riparian zone of the East river system, Colorado, United States - U1c2 | ecosystem: Environmental > Terrestrial > Soil > Riparian zone | place: USA: East...
GACATCGGGCACGAGGCGACCGTGTCGAAGATCGGCGAGGAGCAGCTTTTCTATCTGATGTCGCGCGGGCTCTCGGAGCCCGAAGCATCGGCGCTGATCGTGTCGGGCTTCGTCGAGCCGATCACGAAGGAGCTGCCGCTCGAGTACGCGGTCGAGATGAACCGGTTGATCCAGCTGCAGATGGAAGGTTCGGTTGGGTGACGGTGTGGGTGTCGAGCGGACGGACTTCGTCCCGCTCGCCACACGGGACAAGAATCGGGCGCTCGAGTTCTACGGCGAGAAGCTGGGCCTGAAGCGCAACGAGCGGGCACACCAGGACTGGCCCGAGTTCGAGACGGGCAACGTCACGCTCGCGATCATGGTTCCCGAGCAGGCGGGGATGGAATTTCACGTCCACAGGAATCCGATTGCACTGCGCGTCCCCGACGTAGCCGAGGCGCGGAGCAAGCTCGAGCAGGCCGGGGTCGAGTTTCGCGGTGAGACGCTCGACACGGGTGTCTGCCACATGGCGTTCTTCTCCGACCCGGACGGCAACGCGCTGATGCTGCATCGCCGCTACGCCCCCTACTCCGACGGTTCCAAGCCCTGATGCGTCCCGAAGCGCTCGACTCGTACCGCGCACTGCCACTTCCGGACACGACGGAAGAGCACTGGCGCTTCACCGACCTCAAGGACTTCGACCCCGACTCGTTCGGACACGACCCAGTTTCCGACACCGGGACGAGCCCGTCCGAGACGATGCTCCAGTTGGACGTCGCCGGCATCGCCACGATCACCGAGGCCGGCGTGCAGATCGAGCGTGCTCCCGAAGGAGTGACCTTCGAGCCGCTGACCGAGGAGCACGAACGGCTCTACTCGCTGGTCGGCTGGGAAGAAAAGTTCGCCGCGCACAACGCCGCCGTGTGGGAGCACGGCTTGCTCGTCGTGGTGCCGAAGGGCGTCGAGCTCGACAAGCCGCTCTACGTGCGCGTGACGAACTCGCGCGAAGGCGGGTCGCTCTTCTGGCGCCTGCTCGTCGTCGCCGAGGAGGGCGCCCGGTTCACGCTCGTCGAGGAAGTCGCCTCGACGGCGTCAGACCTGCACTCCTACACCAACACCGCGCAGGAGTTCTTCCTCGAGGAAGGATCGAAGTTCGAGTTCGTATCGATCCAGAACCTTTCGCAGCAGACATGGCACTTCGCCACGCACCACGCGAGCGTTGGGCGTGACGCCGAGCTCGACTGGGTCGCCGGCGGGTTCGGTTCGAAGAGGGGCAAGGTGCGCATCCAGAACGATCTCGCTGGAGAAGGCGCGACGTCGCGCGTCACGGGGGCGTACTTCACGGACGGCGACCAGCATCTCGACTACGACACGTTCCAGGAGCACATTGCGCCCAACACGACCTCGGACTTCGCCTTCAAGGGTGCGTTGCGCGACACGTCGACCGCGGTGTGGCGCGGAATGATCCGCGTCGAGAAAGACGCACAGAAGACGAATGCGTACCAGGAGAACCGCAATCTCATGCTCTCGCCGACGACGCATGCGGTTCCGATCCCGGGCCTGGAGATCCTCGCAAACGACGTCCGGTGCACCCACGGCGCGACCGTCAGCCGCGTCGATCGGGAAGAGCTCTTCTACGCGATGGCACGCGGGCTGTCGCGCGGTGACGCCGAGCGGCTGATCGTGCGCGGCTTCTTCCAGGACATCCTGGACCGCATCGAGTTCGAGGCCGTTCGCGAGTCACTCGCGGCCGCGCTCGAAGCCCGGATTCCCCAGGGCTAGACCGTCCTAAGAATCGGCCAAGAGCCTTTCCCGTATGCGCCGAAAGGCGCATACTCCCCTCGTGCCTCGGGCGCCGCTCGTCGTGGTGGCAGCCCTGCTCGCGACGCTGATCGTCCAGTCGGCCGGCGCCGTCGTGAAGGGCGACGAACGTGTGCTGGTCGTCCTCGCCACCTCCGGGCCCAAGCCCTACACGGTCGCCGACGTGGAGCAAACCGCCGCACAGGCCGCCAGGTTCTTCTCGACCGCCTCGTTCGGCCAGGTTCACCTCCGGATCGACGTCACCCCGTGGCTCGCCGCCTTCGACCGCAATCCCGGCTGCGGCGGCAGCACGAACCGGAGCCTCGAGAGCGTCGTCGCGCCCGCGAAGGTCGCAGCCGACCAGGCCGGCTTCGACGCGTCACGGTACGACGACGTCGTCTACACGATCGCGGACAGCACGTGTGGCTTCCACGGCGTGACCTGGGGGCACGAGGTGATGCTGACGCGACAGCCGAACCTCCAGCTCGTCGTGCACGAGCTCGGACACGCCTTCGGGCTCGGCCATGCGCAGGCATCCGATTGCATCACCAGCGCGGGCCTCTGCGGTCTCGAGGAAACCGGTGATCCGTTCAGCCCGATGGGCAGCGGCACGCTCGACTTCAGCGCCTACGAAAAGGTGACGCTCGGCTGGATTCGTCCTCAGCCTCACGTGACCGCCGCAAAGAGCTACGCGCTTGCGCCGCCGACGTCTGCCTCCAAGCTCGCGCAGGCGCTGATCGTCGACACCGAGGCCGGTGCGTGGTGGATCGAGTATCGCTCGGAGCCCTTCCGCGGGCTGCTCTTCCGGTTCGTCGACAAGAGCGTCGTCGAGTCCCCGTTCGCGGAATCGGCAGTGCTGATCCGCAAGCTCACCAAAGCCAAGCGACCGTGGCTCGTGCGAGGCGAGTCGTACCGCATCCCGGGGTCATTTCGGGTGACCTTGACGACGGCCCGCGCAGGCCGGGCCGAGGTCCGCTTCCGCTAGAAGGCGGCCGGTACGATGGCCTTATGGCCGTAACCGCCCACACGAAGCTCGACGCGGTCAAGCTCCGCGCCGACTTTCCGATCTTCGAGCAGGAGATCCGCGGGAAGCCGCTCGCGTACCTCGACTCGGCCGTGAGCTCGCACAAGCCGCGACAGGTGCTCGACAAGCTGCGCACCTTCTACGAGACGTCGTACGCGAACGTCCATCGTGGCGTCTACACGCTCTCCGAGATTGCAACGGCGGAGTACGAGGGTGCTCGGGAGAAAGTCGCGCAGTTCGTGAATGCGCCCGATGCACGCGAGCTGATCTTCACCCACGGCGCGACGGAGAGCATCAATCTCGTCGCCTACGCGTGGGGCCTCGACAACCTCGGTCCGGGAGACGTCGTAGTCGTCACGGAGCTCGAGCACCACTCGAACTTCGTCCCCTGGCAGTACATCGCCAATCGGAACGGCGCCACCTTCGCAGCGATCCCGTTGGACGAGCACGGCGAGCTCCGCCTCGACGCGCTGGACGAGATCGCGCGGCTCGGAAACGTGAAGGTCGTCGCCAACAACCTCGTTTCGAATGCGCTCGGCACGATCAACCCGGTCGAGCGGCTTGCGGCTTGGGCGCATGACCAGGGAGCGATCATGGTCGTCGACGCAGCGCAGGCCGCGCCGCATCACACGATCGACGTGCAGCAGCTCGACTGTGACTTCCTCGCGTTCTCGTCCCACAAGATGTGCGGACCGACGAGCGTCGGCGCCCTCTGGGGCCGGCCGAGCCTGCTCGAGACAATGGCGCCGTTCAATCTCGGCGGCCACATGATCCGGTCGGTTTCGCTCGAGGAGACGACCTGGGGCCAGCTTCCGTACAAGTTCGAGGCCGGGACTCAGCCGATTGCCGAGGCCGTCGGCTTCGGAGCCGCCGTGGACTACGTCAACGACGTCGGCATCGGCGCGATCGAGGAGCACGAGCGGGAGCTTCTCGTCTACGCGCTCGACCGGCTCGCCGACGTGCCGGGGTTCGTCGGCTACGGCCCGCCCCCGGACCGGCGCGCGGGAATCGTCTCGTTCAACATCGAAGGGATCCACCCACACGACGTGGCCCAGGTCCTCGACATGGACGGCGTCGCGATCCGGGCCGGCCACCATTGCTGCCAGCCGCTGATGGCCAAGTTGGGCGTCGCAGCGACGAACCGAGCGAGCTTCTACCTCTACACCATCCCGGACGAGGTCGACCGGCTCGTCGCAGGCCTGCACAAGGCCCATAAGCTCCTAGCACAATGAGCGAATTCGACCAGCTGTACCGGGAAGTGATCCTCGATCACTACAAGAACCCGCGCGGGCACGGGGAGCTCGACGATGCCGACGCGCAGGCCGAGGGGCAGAACCCGCTTTGCGGCGACGAGGTCTCGATCTTCGTCGCCTTCGGGGAGGACGGCGACACGATCGACGAGGTGAAGTTCTCCGGCCGAGGCTGCGCCATCTCGCAGGCCGCGACCTCGATGCTCACGGAGATGGTGCAAGGCAGAAGCGCAACGGAGGTCGCCTCGCTGCCGCGCGAGGAGCTGCTCGACGAGATCGGCATCCCTTTGAGCCCGGTCAGGCTCAAGTGCGCGCTACTCGGGCTCTCGACTTTGAAGCTCGCGCTGCACAAGGCCAAGGGCACGCCGCTCCCCGAGGAGTGGGCAGGCGCGTCCGGCGACCTCGACCTCAAGTAACGCGTGGCCGAGCTCGACGTCTGTCCCGTCGAGGAGCTGCCGCCTTGCTCCGTGAAGATCGTCTATGCCGGGGAGATCGCCGTCGGCGTGTACAACCTGAACGGTGAGTACTACGCGCTCGAGGACCGGTGCTCGCACGATGACGGACCACTGTGCGAAGGCGACTTCGAGTGCGACGACGGCGTTGCGATCTGCCCGCGGCACGGGGCGAACATCGACATCCGCACAGGCCGCGCGCTCACGCTTCCGGCCGTCGAGCCCGTGAGGACCTTCCCCGTCCGCGTCGACGAGGGGATGGTCAAGGTCAAGCTTGTCTGAGGCAGCGCCTGAACCGACCCGCTGCTGGACGACGAGCGACCCGGCGTATCTCACCTATCACGACAAGGAATGGGGTCGACCCGTGACCGACGAGCGAGGCCTGCTCGAGCGGCTCTGCCTCGAGGGCTTCCAGTCCGGGCTCTCCTGGCTCACGATCCTCCGCAAGCGGGAGAACTTTCGCTCCGCTTTCGCCGGCTTCGATCCCGAAACCGTAGCTCGGTTCGGCAACCGCGACATCGCGCGACTGTTGAAGGACGCAGGCATCGTGCGTCACCGCGGCAAGATCGAGGCGGCGATCGCAAACGCGCGTGGGACACTTGCGTTGCGCGAAGACGGGCGACCGCTCCACGAGCTCGTCTGGCAGCACCGGCCGAAGCGCACGAAAGCGCCGCGGAGCCTCGCAGACCTGCGGGCGACCACAGCCGAGTCGGCCGCGCTCTCCAAGGAACTGAAGCGTGCCGGTTTCCGCTTCGTGGGCCCGACGACCGTCTATGCCGCGATGCAGGCGTGCGGTGTCGTCAACGACCACGTCGCGAGCTGTTTCGTGCGCGCGGAGGTTCAGCGAGAGATCGACGCAGCGTTCTAAGGTCCGACCATGCTCGACGACCGTGTCCGCGCCGTGCTTCAGCGACTCGAGCGGGAAGACGCGGAGGAAAGAGAACGAGGCGTCCCGGCACCTCAGCGGTCCCGCGCCGTCGCACGCGCCACAGGACAGTTCCTCTTCGGGCTCGTGGCGCCCCAATGGGACTGTGAGGTGCTCGAGGTGGGTGCCTCGCGGGGCTACTCGAGCCTGTGGCTTGCCGCCGGGGTGCGCTACTTCGGCGGTCACCTGACCTCCCTCGAGAACGATCCCGCGAAAGTGGCCGCCTGGCGCGCGAACATCGCAGAGGCAGGGCTCGAGGAGTCGGCCGACCTGATCGAGGGCGACGCCTCCGAGACGATCCCCGAGATCGAAGACGTCTTCGACATCGTCTTCCTCGACGCGGAGAAGGAGGACTACGAACGGCTCTTCCAGGCGGCGCGCCAGAAGGTCGAGCCGGGCGCGCTCGTGATCGCCGACAACGTGCTCTCACACGCCGAGACCCTCGGCGCCTACGTCGAGGCTCGCCAGTCCGACCCCAAACTCGAGTCGGTGACCGTGCCGCTCGACCGGGGGCTCGAGATCTCGGTCGTCCTCGAGGGGGACCTCCCGGGCGACTGATATTCTGCGGGCTAACCGCGGAAAGGAGGTGGTCCGAGAGTGGAGATTTCTTGTTCGGGCAGTGGAGGTACCAGCGGGTAGAGGTGCGTCCCCGGGACCTACGGGGAATCGCCTAGCCAGCGTGGGGGACGACGCGTCACGCGCCGCCTCGCCCACTCTTCTGAGGCGTCCACTCGGGACGCCGACCAGGAGAGGTCGGGCCGGCTTTGCCGGTGCGACCGTTTAGGGTCGAGGCAGGAAAGCGCCTCTGCTAATCCACCGCTGGTAACCGGAAAAGGGGGCCGCTCGCGCGGCCCCTTTTCTTTGGCCTGGTTTTCCTTTCCCTGGGAACCCCCGGGCCCGCCCTCGCAAGCCCTACCCCTCCAAATCCGAGGATCAGGCGGCGCGGCGGAGCTGGTCGTCCACGGCCAGGAGCGGAAGCTGGAAGGTCCTGACCGCAGCGTCGTCGGTGACGACGTTGTCTCCGTGCTCGAGCATCTTCAGGAGGTCACGCGTGAGCGGGATGTCGCCCGGTAGTCGCTCCGTCAGGAGCGCGTTGACCTTCATCAACGCAACCGGGACATGGAGGCTGGGCCGGCGGATGCCGCGAACCCGCTTCAGGCGCTCCCAGAATTCGTTCCAGCTGACGACATCCGGGCCTCCGAGCTCGAAGACGCGATTCGCCACATCCGAGCGCTCGACGGCAGCCGCGAAGTACTTCGCCAGATCGTCGGCCCAGATCGGCTGGATGCGCTGGCGGCCGCTGCCGATGATCGGCGTCACAGGCGTCAGCCTCGCAAGCTTGACGAACGTCGGCAGGATCCCGCCGTCGAGGCCGAACACGAAGCTCGGACGGAAGATGACATGAGGGAGACCCGAGCCCCGCACCTCCTGTTCGTTCACCCACTTCGCCCAGTAGTAGGGCACGAGGTCCTTCGTCTCGGCGCTCGTCCCGAGGGCGCTCATGTGCACGAACCGCCCAACTCCGGCCTCCTTCGAGGCGGCGAGCAGATCGCGCGTCCCGTCCACCATGATCCGCTGAAACTGCTCGCGCCGGCCCTGCCGGATTGCCACGAGATGGATGACGGTGTCGACGCCTGCGACCGCCGCGCGCAGGCTCGCCGGATCGGTGACGTCGCCCTCGGCGAGCTCGCAGCCCCAGGCCGCGAGCCTGGCCCCTCCCCGTAGGTCACGGACGAGGCAGCGCACCGGCAGGTCGTGGCCGCGGAGCTCGTGGACGACGTGGCCTCCCACGAAGCCCGTGCCCCCTGTGACCAGAATCAACCCGTCGTCTCTTTCTGGAAGTTGACGGGGGCCTCCGCGCCTACGGCGCTCCGGCCCTCGTCACTTTCGCCCTTTGGGCGAAAGTTCTGCCAGTACTTCGACGGAGTCGGCCCCCGCTGGCCCTGGTACTTCGACCCGATGTCGCCGGTCCCGTACGGCGTCTCCGCCGGCTCGGTGAGCTGGACGAACGAGATCTGGCCGATCTTCATCTCCGGGTAGATCGTCACCGGCAGATTCGCGACGTTCGAGAGCTCGAGCGTCACGTGGCCGTCCCAGCCGGGATCGATGAAGCCCGCCGTCGAGTGGATCAGCAAGCCCAGCCGGCCGAGCGAGCTCTTCCCCTCGAGCCGCGCCACGAGATCGTCCGGGAGGCGAATGCGCTCGAGCGTCGACCCGAGGACGAACTCGCCGGGATGCAGCACGAACGGCGTGCCGTCGTCGACCTCGACGAGCTCGGTCAGGTCCTCCTGCTCCTCGCGGACGTCGATGTAGGGATAGCGGTTGTTGTGGAAAACCCGGAAGAAGCGGTCGACCCTTACGTCCACGCTCGAGGGCTGGAGCAGCGACCCGTCGTAGGGATCGATCTGGATCCGGCCTTCCTCCAGGTAGCGGGCGATCGTGCGGTCTGAAAGGACCATCGGGGGCGATTCTACGGCCCGCCCGGGCTCTGTTAGTTTTCCACACCTTGCCGACGAGGTACGTCCTCCAGCCTGTCGATCCGAACTCCCGTTCAAAGCTGCGGCGGGCCGAGGCCCGCAAGCAACGGCACAAGCAGCGGCTGATCGCCGCGGGCGTGCTGCTTGCACTGGTCGCGGCAGCAGTTGTCGGCGGCGTGGTCGCAACGCACGTCCGCGGACACAAGACGGTCCGCGCCGCAGTGCACCAACCGCTGGCCGCCAAGCCGCAGGTCTTGCAGCCGCGGCCTCTGCCGGCCGAGGTGCGCGGCGTCCACGTGACCATGGCGCTCGCCGGCCTGCCCGGCAAGCTCAACGAGTACGTCGCGATGAAGGCCGCGGGTCTCAACACGATCGAGCTCGACGTCAAGGACGAGAACGGCGACATCGGCTTCCCGGTCAACGTCCCGCTCGCCAGGAGGATCGGCGCCGCAAAGCGTTACTACGACGCTGGGCGCGCGGTCGCGAAGATCCATGCCGCGGGTCTCTATCTCGTCGGCCGGGTCGTCACGTTCGAAGATCCGGCTCTGGCGGCCGGGGCTCCCCAGTTGGCGATTCGCCGGGCCGACGGCTCGCGCTGGCTCAACAATGCCGGTCTCGGCTGGACGAACCCCTATGACCGGCGCGTCTGGAAGTACAACGTCGACATCGCCGAGCAGGCGGCGAAGCTCGGCTTCGACGAGATCCAGTTCGACTACGTCCGCTTCCCAAGCGACGGCGACCTCTCCCAGATCCGCTATCCCGGCAAGCACGCGCAGCCGATGGGCTGGACGATCCCGATGTTCGCCAAGTACGCGCGCGATCGCCTCAAGCCGCTCGGAGTGCGCATCTCGGTGGATGTCTTCGGTCTCTCCGCGACGAGGAACCTCGGGATCGGTCAGTTCCCGCGACGGATCGCTCGCTACGTGGACGCGATCTATCCAATGGTCTACCCGTCGCACTACACCTCCGGCGAGTACAACATCATCAATCCGGACTCGCGCCCGGGCACGACCGTGGCCTACTCACTGCGCGACTTCCGGAACGCCGTACGAGGCATGCCGACCAAGCTGATCCCGTGGCTCCAGGACTTCTCCCTGGGCCGCACCTACACGCTCACGGACGTCCAAGATCAGATCCAGGCGAGCCGGCTCGAGCACGCCAAGGGCTTCATGCTCTGGAACGCCGAGGGTCTCTACACGGTCAAGGCGCTGTCCACTCCCGCCTTTCACTAGCCCCTGTAACTCGGCTATACAGGTATGCAGGCCGGCCGCTGACTGCGCTATCGTCAGATCCCATGGCGACCACGAAGTCGATCGAGCTCAGAACGGCGATTCCGGGGCCGCGCTCGAAGGAGATCCTCGATCGGAAGGACCGCGTGATCGCGGATCCGCTCTCCATCTACCTCCCGGTGGTGATCGAGCACGGCGAAGGCGCGACGCTGACGGACGTCGACGGAAACACGTTCATCGACTTCACCGGAGGCGTCGGGTGCCTCAACGTCGGCCACGCGCATCCGCGCGTCGTCGATGCCGTGCAGGAACAGGCCGCGAAGTTCTTCCACACGGACTTCACGATCGTCCCCTACGAGACGTACGTGACACTCGGAGAGCGGCTGCTCGCCACCGCGCCCATCTCGGGCCCGACGAAGGCTGCGTTCTTCAATGCGGGCACCGAGGCCGTCGAGAATGCGATCAAGTTTGCCCGCGCCCACACGAAGCGGCCTGCGGTGATCGGCTTCGAAGGAGGCTTCCACGGGCGAACGCTGCTGTCGCTGACGCTGACGTCGAAGACGCATCCCTACAAGGCAGGGCTCGGGCCGTTCGCACCCGAGGTCTACCGGCTCCCGTATGCGCAGGACTACCGCGGCCCGAGCGCAGCGCAGGCGCTCGCCACGCTCGAGCGCGCGTTCGTAACCACTGTCGCCGCCGAGACCGTTGCGGCAATCGTGATCGAGCCGGTGCAAGGTGAAGGCGGCTTCGTCGTAGCGCCGCCTGAGTTCCTCGAAGGCGTGCGCCGCGTCTGCGACGACAACGGCATCGTGCTCGTCATCGACGAAGTGCAGACCGGCTACGGCCGCACCGGGAAGATGTGGGGCATCGAGCACTACGACGTCGAGCCCGACCTGATGACGATCGCGAAGTCGATCGCGGCGGGTCTGCCGCTCTCGGGTGTGATCGGCAAGGCGGAGATCATGGACGCGCCGGGAGACTCCGCGATCGGCGGCACGTACGTCGGAAATCCCGTTGCGCAGGCAGCCGCATTGGCCGTGCTCGACGTGTTCGAGGACGAGAGCCTCGTCGAGCGTGCAGTCCAGATCGGCGAGACCATCCGAGGTCGGATGCAGGCCTGGCAGCAGCGGTGGGATGCGATCGGCGACGTTCGCGGCCTCGGCGCGATGCTCGCGATCGAGCTCGTCCACGACCGCGCGACGAAGGACCCTGCCCCCGAAGTCGCGACCGCCGTCGTCGAAGCCGCGTCGGAGCGAGGCCTCCTCCTGCTCAAATCAGGGATCTATTCGAACTGCATCCGGGTGCTCGTCCCGCTCGTCGTCTCGGACGGTGAGCTCGACGAAGCTCTCGCCGTCTGGGAAGACGCACTCGGCTCGGTCCTGAGCTAGGGCCGGCCGAGGTTCACGTTCGCCGGGGATCGAGCCGATACCGGTGCGGTGGACGGGTTTCTCATCGCCGCGATCGCCTTCGCCCTGCCGCTCTCAGTGGGCGCGACCGGGCTCGGGCGGCCAAAGGTCGTGCTCGGTCTCGGCGCCGTGGTGGCCTGCGGCTGGGCGGTCGCACTCGTCAACGGGCGAGCCCAGGACGCACACGGCCACCACCTCGTTCCGGTCTGGTTCCTGGCCGGCCTCGTAGCCATCCTGTACGTCCTCTGGTGCGGGGGCCTGTGGGTCGGCACCCGCCTGAAAAGGGCCCGAGCCCGCTGATCGAAAGCATACGACGGACGTCGGGCGGGTAGCTTTCGAGCGTGGTAGTCGGGGAGAAGGTCGCAGGACGATACGAATTGAAGGAAGTCGTCGGCCACGGCGGGATGTCGACTGTCTATAAGGCTCACGACTCGCTGCTGGAACGCAACGTCGCGCTGAAGGTCCTGCACCAGCAGTTCAACGAGGACGACGACTTCGTCGAGCGCTTCAAGCGGGAGGCACGCTCCGTCGCGCAGCTCCAGCACCCCAACATCGTGACGGTGATCGACCGGGGCGAGGAAGGGGGGCGGCAGTACATCGTCTTCGAGTACATCGACGGGGAGAACCTGAAGGAGCTCGTCGTCCGCAAAGGCCGTCTCGGCGTGCGCGATGCCCTCGAGATCGCTCTCGAGATCGCGCACGGGCTTGCCTTTGCTCACGACCACGGGCTCGTTCACCGGGACGTAAAACCGCAGAACGTCCTCCTGAACGGCGACGGTGGCGCCAAGGTGACGGACTTCGGGATCGCGCGCTCGCTCGACGTCGAGCACGGCATGACCCAGACCGGAACTGTTCTCGGAACGTCGAACTACATCGCCCCCGAGCAGGCGAGCGGCCAACCCGTCGACGCTCACACGGACGTGTACTCGCTCGGCATCGTCCTCTACGAGATGCTGACAGGAGAGCTGCCGTTTCCGGGCGAGAACTTCGTCGCGGTTGCGATGAAGCACATCCAGGAGCCGTCACCGAGCGTGCTGGACGCGCGCGGCGACGTGCCGTTGCGGATCGCCGAGATGGTCGACCGCGCGCTGGAGAAGGACCCGGAACACCGGTTCCCGACCATGGCTGCGTTTGCCGACGAGATCGAGGCGAACCTCGCCGAGCTCGATCGCGGCGAGGACGGCGCGGTCACCATGGTCGTTCCGGCGGCGCAACGGCTCAAGCAGCCGACGCGGCAGCGCAAACCCTCCTCACGTCTACCTCTGCTCCTCGGACTGCTCGGTGCGCTCGCTATCGCCGTCGTCGTCGTCGGCTTTCTGACGCTCCGGGGCCGCGGCAACAAGAACGTTCCGGTCGGCGCGCCGGTCCCCATCGCCGGCGTCGGGGCCTTCGACCCGTACGGAGACCACACCGAGCACGATGCGGAAGCAATCAACGCAACCGATGACAGCGTTCAGACCTACTGGGCGACCGAGTACTACAACAACGGTCTCGAGGGGGTGAAGAAGGCCGGCGTCGGGCTCGTGCTCGATGCGCGGTCGTTGGTTCAACTTTCTCGTATCACGGTGGTGACCGACACGCCCGGCTTCACGGCCGAGATCCACGCGACGAACGTCCAGGGCACGCTGGGGCAGAAGGTCTCGGACTCGCGGGTCGTCGGGCCGACGACTCGCTTCGCGATCAAGCGGTCTGCACCGAAGCGCTTCTACATGATCTGGATCACGAAACTGGCGCCGCCTGGCAACCACTTCGCGCACGTGAACGAAGTCCGCGCGTTCGGAAAGGGCTAGTAGACCAGCTTGGAGCGGCGCTCGTGCCGTTCCACGGCCAGCTCGATCAGACGGCGCAACAGCGTCTCGTACGGAATGCCCGATGCAGCGAAGAGCTTCGCGTACACACTGGTCGACGTGAAACCCGGGATCGTGTTCAACTCGTTCACGACGACGCGATCGCCGCCGACGACGAAGCAGTCCACACGGGCCATCCCCTCGCACTCGGTGACGCGGAAGGACTCGACCGCGGCACGTTGCACCTCCTCGAGGACCTCCTCGGGCAGGTCCGGTGGGATCACGAGCTCCATCCCGCCTTCGTCGTACTTCGACGCGTAGTCGTACCACTCGTGTCCCAGCGGGACGATCTGGCCCGGAATCGAGGCGACCGGCTCACGGTTGCCGAGCACGCCGACCTCCACTTCGATCCCGTCGAGGAATTCCTCGATGAGGATCTTGTCGTCGTGGCGGAAGGCAAGCGAGACGGCCTCTCGGAGCTCGCCCTGATCATGCGCCTTCGTGATACCGACGGACGATCCGAGCCGCGCGGGCTTGACGAAACACGGATAGCCGAAGGGGTTCTCGACCGCGTCGTCGTCGCGCAAGGCAACGTGGCGCGCGACCGCGACCCCGCTGTCACGCAGCACCTTCTTGAAGAGGTCCTTGTCCATGCAGAGCGCAGACGCAGCGACGCCCGCCCCGACATACGGAACGCCCGCGAGCTCGAGCAGCCCCTGCACCGTCCCGTCTTCGCCGAAGGGGCCGTGCAGGATCGGCAGGACGATGTCGACCGCGCCCAGGGTTGCAGGCGCGTTGGCCGCCGGTACGGGCAGCGTCTCGGCGACAGAGCCGTCGCCGGTGCCGAGCTCCCAGCGGCCGTCCCGCCCGATCGCGACCGTGACGACGTCGTATTCCGCCGGGTCGAGCGATTCCAGCACCGAGCGGGCGGAGGCAAGCGAGATCTCGTGCTCGGACGACCGGCCGCCGGCAAGGATCGCGACCTTCAGCCGGGTCATAGGGGAGCGGGTCGAAGGCGAGGAACGATCACGGGGGGCCGGGCGACGTGGTGAACTTGCCGACCGCGATCGTCACGGTCGTGCCCGCAGGCTGTTGCGTTCCGCCCTGAGGATCCTGCGTCTGGACGATCCCGTCCTGGCTCTGGTCGGTCACCGGCTGCGAGACGATCTTCACGCCGAAGCCCGAGGCCTTCAGCGTCGCCTGCGCATCGTTCTGCGACAGAGTCGTCACGTCCGGCACCGTGGACGTGGTCGGTCCTTTCGACACCATGACCGTGATCGTCGTACCCGGCGGCTGAAGGGTCCCTGGGCCGGGGCTCGTGTTGACGACAGTGTCCTTCGGTGAGTCCGACTTCACGTCCTGACGTAAGACCGCGAAGCCGCTACCGAGCAGGGTCGAGTTCGCAGAGTCGAACGTCGAGCCGAGCACGTTCGGCACCGCGACAGGCTTCGGTCCCTTCGAGACCTTGAGCTTGACCACCGATCCCTGCTGGACCGACGCGCCCGCCGTCGGCGACTGCGAGATCACCTGCCCCTGCGGCTTGGTCGAATCGATCTGAATCGTCTTGCCTTTCAGGTTCGCGTTCTGCAGGTCGGACAGCGCCTTGTCCAGTTGCTCGCCGACGACGCTCGGCACATCTGTCTTGGGCGGCCCGAGCGAGACGTAGATGGTGACGAAGTTGTTCTTCGGTGTCCTGTCCCCCGGTTGTGGCGACTGCTGGAAGACGTACGTCTCGGGAAACGCAGGATCAGCGTTCGGCTGTCGGACAGGATTTGGCCGGAGACCCTTCGCGCGGATCATCGCGACCGCGTCCGCCTCGCGAATGCCGAGGTAGTTCCCCACTGGGACCGTCTTGGACCCGCTGAGCTGATTCTGGATCTGGGAGTAGAGGAAATAGCCGCCGACCAGGGCCGCCGCCACGAAGAGCAGCGCGACGAACCAGGGCCAAAGCGCCCGCCCGGGCGGCTCGTCGTAGTCGTAGTAGGCCGAGGGAGGTGCATAGGGAACGGGTGGTTGCGGGGTGCGCGACCTGATCTCGGTGACGGCCGCCGGCGGGGGGCGCGAGATGATCGCGGTCGCGGCTTCTTCGGTCACGGGAGAGATCGCGGAGCCGCGGCTGATGCGGCGAAGGTCCGCATCCATTTCCTCGGCACTCTGGTAGCGCTCCGACGGGTCCTTGGCCAGTGCTCGCATGACGACCATGTCCAGGTCCCGCGGCACATCGGCACGCTTTGCGGACGGCGGCTCGGGGATGGTCGACAGATGCTTCATGGCGATCTCGACGGGGGTGTCGCCGCTGAACGGCACGACACCGGTGAGCAGCTCGTAGAGCACGACCCCGACCGAATACAGGTCCGACGTCTGATCGACCGGCGCGCCCTTCGCCTGCTCGGGCGAGAGGTACTGAGCGGTCCCGATGATGGAGCCCGCTTCCGTCATCTGGCTGACACCCGCGCGCGCGATCCCGAAGTCGGTCACCTTGAGTCGTCCTTCGCCGTCGACGAGCACGTTGTGCGGCTTGATGTCGCGGTGCACGATGCCGTGGCGGTGCGCGAACCGAATCGCGGCAAGGATCTGGCGCGCGTAGTCGACCGCAAGATGGATCGGTGCGGGACCACGCGCGACGATCAGCTCCTTCAGCGAGCGGCCGTCCAGATACTCCATCGCGATGTAGTAGGTGCCTTCCGCCTCGCCCCGGTCGTAGATCGAGACGATGTTGGGGTGCGAAAGGCTGGCCGCGTTCTTCGCCTCGCGACGGAACCGCTCAACGAACTGGTCGTCGCCGGCATGACGGTCGTTGAGGATCTTGATCGCGACGCGCCGGCCGAGCACTTCGTCCTCGGCGAGATAGACGTTGGCCATCCCACCCGTGCCGAGCTTGCGCAAGATGCGATAGCGCCCGTCGAAGAGCGTGTTGATCAGGGTGTCGGAAACCGCCATGGGGCCTTCTCAGGGTAGGGATTCGCCCCTAACGGAGTAGCGCCTCCATGACCTGCTTGGCGATGGGAGCCGAGATCGTGCCGCCGAAGCCGTTCAGCTGGTTCTCGACGACCACGGCAATGGCCACACGCGGGGCCTCGGCCGGAGCAAAGGCCGCGAACCAGGTGGTATGGATGTTGCCACGGCCGATTTCCGCGGTCCCGGTCTTGCCGGCAACGTGAACCCCCGGAATCGCGGCGAGCGGAGCGGTACCGCCCGTGACCACGAGCTCCATCATGCGCGTGAGCTCGTCGGCGGTCTGACGCTTGATCGGCCTCCCGAGCTGATCGGGCTGGAGGTGCGTGATCGTCTTTCCGCCAGGGGCGACGATGCGCTCGACGATCTGAGGGCGCATCTCGACGCCGTGGTTCCCGATCGCCGCCGCCACCATCGCCATCTGCAGCGGGGTTACCGCGAGCCGCTCCTGGCCGAACGCGAGACGACCCGGGTCGACCTGCGTGTCCGGATGCTTCGGATCGTAGAGGCGGCCGTGCTGGTACAGGCCGCTCGCGACGCGCTCGCCCCCCGGGAGCTCGAGCGCCGGCACGGAGTAGAAGCCGAAGCGCTTCGCGTAGTCGAGGATGGTGCCCGCACCGAGAGCTTTGCCGACGTTGCAGAAGACCGAGTTGATCGATTTCTCGAAGCCGGTCGAGAGGTTGACGTGGCCGAACGTCTCGGGCGCCTCCGGATTGCCGGCGTTCCGGACTTGCTTGCCGTACTCGACGCAATAGCCCGGGTCGTAGAACGGTGAGTCCGGAGTGAACCGCCCCGAGTCGAGCGCAGCAGCGGCGGTGACCATCTTGAACGTCGAGCCCGGCGGATACCTGCCGACAGTCGCGCGGTTGACGAGCGGCGCGCCGCACGGCAGGCTCGTCCGCGTCGCCAGGGCGAAGTGCTTCTCGATCAGATTCGCGTTGTACGTCGGATTGGTCGCCATCACGAGGACCCGCCCGGTCGACGGCTCGAGAGCGACGACGGCTCCGCACTTGCCGCGAAGCAGCCGCAACGCCAGGGCCTGCGCACTCGGCCGAATCGTCACCACGAGGTCGTTCCCGGTGACGGTGGCCCCTCTCAGCCTGTCGAGAGCCGAGTGAAAGACCGTGTCGAGATTCGCGTTCGAACCGGTGAGGTAGTCGTTGTACGACTCCTCGAGGCCGGTTCGGTTGCGAGTCTGGGTCGAGTACCCGACGACGTCGGAGAAGATCGGTCCCGTCGGATAGCGCCGGAAGTAGAGTGTCTGCGATCCACGCTTCGTGGCGACGTTCGCCGCCACGAGCGTCTTGCCGTCGGCGGCGTAGATCCTCCCCCGCTTGATCGAGAACTGCGCGACGAGGCGGATCTCGTTGTCCTGTCGGTTGGCCAGCCCGGCATTCGCCCACGTCTGCCAGTACGTCGTTCCGACGATCAGCGCAGCGAGGAGGACGAGCGCCGCGATCCCGACGTGCGAGACCTGTTTGTTCACCGCAGCAGGTCTCGGTTCGCCCGGTTCGAGATGAGTAACAGCCCGGCCAGGAGCAGGAAGTTCGCCACGACGCTCGAGCCTCCGTACGAGACGAAGGGGAGGGTGATCCCCGTCAGCGGAATCAGGCGCAGGACTCCGCCCACGATGATGAACGTCTGCAACGCGAAGCCGAACGTGAGCCCGGCCGCAGCGAGCTTCGAGAAGCCGTCTTCAGCGAGCAGCGCGATCCGCATTCCGCGGAGCACGAAGATCATGTAGACGAGCACGAGGGCAGCCGCACCGATCAGCCCGAGCTCCTGCGCGAGCGCCGAGTAGATGAAGTCGGTGTTGAGGTCCGGGATGATCTGCTGACCGTTCAAGTTCGTGACCGTCCCCTTGCCGAGCCCGGTGCCTCCGTAGCCACCGGCTGCGATCGAGTAGAACGACTTCACGAGCTGGAAGCTCTGGCAGTTCTGACGCAGATCGAGGTGCCCCGAGAGCGGGCAGTAGACCTTGTGGTCGGTCCACGGGTGCAGCCAGATCGTCACGCGGTCCTGGACGTGCGGCGTGACCTTCCACACGCCGACGGCGCCGACGAGAAAGAGGCCGAGCCCAGCCGCGACGTAGCCGATGCGCGCGGTCGCCATGTAGAGCATCGCCAGGAAGATGCCGTAGTAGAGAAGGCCGCCCCCGAGATCGCGCGTCTCGAGCAGCACGAGCATCGCGAGCACCCAGATGACGAGGAGCGGGCCCCAGTCCTTCGCGCGGCCCTGCGCAAGCACCTCTCGCTTCTCGCGCATGTACCCGGCGAGGAAGACGATCAGCATGATCTTGGCCAGCTCTCCGGGCTGGAAGCGCATCGCGCCGACGTGCACCCAGAGACGGGCTCCGTTCACGGTCAGCCCGAGCACCGGCAGGATCGGCAGGAGCAGGAGCGCAATTGCGGAGAAACCGAAGAGGTACTTGTAGGTCTCGAGCCGACGGTACTCGTGTCGCAGCATGAACAGCGTCGCGGCGAAGAGGGCCACCGCCACCACGATCCAGATGCCTTGCCTGAAAGCGTCCCTCGGATTGAGCCGGTAGATCTCAGTCAGACCGATCGCCGTCAGCAGCCCGGCGATGGGGAGCAGATACGGATCGGCGAACGGGACCGCGTACCGCGTCGCGAGATGCGCGATGAGATAGACCGCGAAGAAAAACCCCGCATATGTGAGCGAGGCCGTCGACACGACGTCCTTGCGGGCGATGTAGACACTCGCGAACCCGACGGCTGTCAGCGCGCCGACGACGATCAGGAACGCGAGCTCACGATTCCTCGGACTGAGTGTCAGCGCAAGAACCTCAGGTACAGGGCAAGTCCGATTCCAGCAGCGATTGCTATCAGCGCCAGCCACGCGACGATGCGTCGCCGAAGGCGGCGGCGTCTCTTCGTGCGATCCTGCTGCTCCTTCGCCTCGAGCTCGGCCTGGATCTCGGCAGTGGAGACCACCGCCGTGTCGATGGCCGGGATGGCATCCGCCTCGGTCAGCGTGTCCTCCTCGTCACGTGTCGGCGTCGGCACGGCGTTCTCGCGCGTTTCGCCGTCGTGGGTTGGCAACCCGGCTTCTGCGATCTCGAACGCGACCACCGTGATGTTGTCCTCACCGCCGTTTCGGTTCGCGGCCTTCACCAGCGATTTCAGTCCGGCCCGGATGTCGCGCCGGTTCCGCTCGACGAGCTCGAGGATCTCCCTCTCCCCGACCATGTCGGTGAGCCCGTCCGAGCAGAGAAGGAAGACATCGCCGGTCTTCGCCTCGATCGTGAAGGTGTCGACGTCGACGTCCGGATCCGTGCCCAGCGCGCGGGTGATCACCGACCGCTGCGGGTGCGATTCGGCTTCCTCGCGCGAGAGCTTGCCGCTCTTCATCAGCTCATTCACCAGCGAGTGGTCCTCCGTCACCTGCTCCATGCGCCCGTCACGAATCAGGTAGGCGCGCGAATCGCCGACGTGCCCGAACGCGACGTTTCCGTTCTCCACGAGCGCGACCGTGATCGTCGTTCCCATCCCAGATGTGTTGGGATCGGTGCTCGAGCGGTCGTAAACGCGACGGTTCGCCTCCTGGATGAGGTCGGAGATGCGCCGCTCGCCCCCGAGCGTCTTCGCTCCGCTCTCCTTCAGCGCCGCCGCTGCGAGACGCGATGCGACCTCTCCGGCCTGGGCGCCGCCCATGCCGTCCGCGATCGCAAAGAGCGGCGGCTCGCAGACATATGCGTCTTCATTCCGGCGGCGCTTGCGGCCGGTGTCCGTGATCACCCCGACGTGGCCCAGACCGGTCATTGCTCGTACCTGAGATCGGTCTCGCCGATCCGGACGATGTCGCCGACGGTGAGCCGCCGCGGACTATCAAGCCGTGTCCCGTTGAGATACGTCCCGTTGGTCGACCCGAGGTCCTGGACCCAGACGCCGTCCTGGCGAGGCTCGAAGCGCGCATGGCGAGCGGAGGCGTATTCGTCGGTGGCGATCGCGATGTCGTTCTGATTCCCGCGACCGATCGTCAGCTGTGCTGAGTTCAACTGGAAGTCCTCGCCCCGTTCCAGGTCCGCGCTCTTCACGACGACCAGACGTCCGGTGTGGAGCCCCGGCCGCGAAGCTTGCAGGCCGGCCGCCGCGGACGGGGCGAGCACGAAGCTCTCCTGAGGAAGGCGCAGATCACGGCTCGCGGTGCGCACGATCCGCCAGATGAACGTATAGAGCAGAACGAGAAACGCGATCTTGAGGACCAGCAGGACCTCGTCCACTGCGGCCGAGCCGAAGATCATCGGCCGACCTTGGGCCGATGATCAGGGGAAGGGGCGTAAGGGGAAACCGGGAGGTTTCCCCGCTGCGGAAGTGGCCACGCCGGCAAAGCCGGCACGGCCTCTCCAGCGACGTCGCAAGCGACGTCGCGGTCCTCAGCGTTCGCGGCGGCGGTCGCCACGCTGCGGGCGCTGAGGCGATCCTTGAAGAAGGGAGCTCGTGGGGGAAACATGGTTTCCCTCCCGGGAGCGAGCCGAAGGCGAGCGAAGATCACTGGTGCTCCTGGCTGAACCTCACCTCGGTGGAGCCGACCGTGATCGTGTCGCCGTCGCTCAGCTTGGCGCGCTTGACGCGCTTGCCGTTCACCTCGAGCCCGTTGGTTGAGCCGAGGTCGACGATCCAGTAGGAGGCTCCTTCCTGGCGCAGCTCGGCGTGACGGCGCGAGACGTTCGTGTCCGACAGCTGGATGTCGCAGTCGCGCGAGCGTCCGATGACGACGCGGCGCTGCTTCACCTCGAAGCTCGTTCCGTCGAAGCTCAGCTTCACGAGCTCGGGCTCGAGGCCCAGCTCCTGGGCGCTGACCGCCTGCGTCGGAACGGGGGTCTGCGGCTTGTAGATCATCGTCGCGCCCGGCGCCACCTCTTCGACAGGCTCACCCGGAATGCCGGCACGGCGCCGGTCCGGCTGCACCATCCGCGTCGCGATCCCGAATTCGCCGACGTCGAGATCTGCGTCCGTCTCCATGAGGACACGGACCGGCGACAGCAGCGCGTAATCCTCGCGGCGCGAGTGCTCGGACAGGTATTCCTGCAGCTCGCCCTTCAGATTGTCCTCGTAGCCCGAAAACTGCTCGCGATCGTCCGGCGACAGATACACGGTGTACTCGTTCGGCACGTAGACGCGGGAAACGGAGACGCTTCGGTGCTCGTCCATCTCCTTGGCGAGCTTGCGCGCAAGTTCGACCGGCTGGACGTTGGTTCGAAATGCGCGCCCGAAAATCCCCTCGAAAAGGGACTCGATTTTTTGTTCGATTGCGCGGAGGACCATGTGCCGGTAATACCCGGCAAGCGATGCTAACGCACCGCTACCGCCAGGCAGGTGGCCCACACGACCACCACGAGGGAGGCAACAGCCACCCCGGGCGCCAGGAGCAACGCGCCGGCCAGGAAGCCGGCCCCCAGCCCGGCGATCGCCCAGAGTCCCCGCGTGCGCGCGAGCGGCAGCAGAACAGCCACGGCGGCTAGGACGATCGACTCCGCCGCAAGAGCGGGCCGTGAAAGCAACGCCCCCCAAAGCGCAAACGCCACCGTGAGCGGGTCTCCGCTGGCGGCAATCCCGAGCCGCGGCGCAGAGGCGCCGTCGAAAGGCAGCGGCGAGCCCCGGATTCCCGCGACCAGGCCGGCCGTCAGCACCGCCAGGACAGTCTGTAGAGCCCGACGTGCGGGAGAGCCCACGGCAAGCGCGACCAGCGGGAAGAGACCGAGGCCCGCGATCGGCGCCAGAAGTGCGCCGAGCGAGAAGAGCAGGCCGCGCTCGGGCTCACGCCACATCACTCCCAGGACGCCGAGCGCGATCACGACGTAGAGGACGGCCGCGCCGAGGGCGAGGTTTCCGAGTGGCAGGACCGGCACGGCAAGCGCGAAGGCGAGGCCGAGCCGAGCGTCGACGACCGAACCGGCCGCGGCAAGCGCCGCGAGACCGAAGGGCCAGCCGGCCGGAAAGAACGGGACGGCCCACGTCGTCCAGCCGGTCACGACCGCCGCGAGGGCGGGGGGCACGAGCCGTGGCAGGACCGCCGGCACGGCGATGGTCGTGCCCCGGCCACCCCGAGTGCGGCGGCGCTTTCGCCTCGTGAGACGAAGGGTTTCCGCAAGCGCCGCCGCACTCGGGCGCCGGGCCGGATCGAGATCCAGGGCGCGGTTGACCGCGCCGAGCAGGGACTTGGGCAGGTCGGGCCGCACCGTCTCCAGCCGCGGGGCTCCCAGCTCGATCGCGCGAGCGGTCTCGAGGAGAGAGCCGCGCCAGAACGGGTGACGGCCCCCCAGGGCCTCCCAGAGCATCAGCCCGACCGCCCAGATGTCAGCCGCCCCGGTCGTCAACCCGCCGGCCAGGCGCTCCGGTGCGATGTAGGCCAGGGTGCCCGGGACGTCTCCCTGCGCCGTCAGGGTCTCGGCCTGCTGGATCTGCGCCAGGCCGAAGTCGAGCACGCGCACCGAAACGCTTTTCCCCTCAGCGAGGAGGATGTTCGACGGCTTGACGTCGCGGTGAACGATGCCGCGCGCGTGCGCGTGCGCGAGTGCCTCGAGCACCTGGGCGCACGCCTCGATCGCCGAGGCGTCGTCGAGCTCACCGCTCCGCAGCGCCTCGCGAAACGTCCGACCGGGCACGTACTCATACGCGATGTAGACGTGTTGGGAATCGCGGCCGAATCCATAGGCACGCTGACAGAAGCGATGGCGCAGACGCGCCGCGGCCTCCGCTTCCCTTTCCGCACGGGAAGCCGCTTTGCCCTCGCGGGGCACGATCTTGAGCGCGACGTCGAGCCCGTTCTGCTCGTCCCGGGCCAGCCAGACCGTGCCGGAACCGCCGCTGCCGAGCGGCCGAAGCGGGCGGTACCGCCCGAGGACGAGCTCGCTTTGGACAAGGGCTGGGGCTGCGTTGGACACCGGCTCTCCAGGGTTGGCGGGGGCGCGGACAACTCCTTCACCCGTCGAGATCGGGGAAGGTACGGGTTAGAGTGAACGCCCCTTCGGCTGGGACTCGCCCGGCCGCCCCTGTGCCATGACCGAGCGCGACTCAGACATCGAATTCGACTTCTTCGACGAGCCCGAGACCGAAGAGGCGTCCGAGCGTGTGCGCACCCCCCGGCGCCCACCGCCCGGCGGCCCTCGACGCCCGGTCCGGCCGCCGCAGGGCCTGATCCCGATGCTCCGCCTCGCGGGGCTGATCGCTTTCGTCATCCTCGCCGTCGTCTTGCTCGTCGTCGGGCTGCGCGGTTGTGCGTCGAGCGGAAAGCACGCCAAGTACCAGGGATACATCCAGGACGTCCGTGCCATCGCGAAGCGCTCCGACCAGATCGGCACGGATCTAAACTCAGCTCTCAGCGCGACGGGAATCAAAGAGAGCGACCTCGAGGCGAAGCTCAGCAGCCTCGCCGCGCAGGAGCAGCAAGAGGTCGCGCAGGCCGTTCAGCTCAAGCCGCCCGGTCCGCTCCAGATCGAGCACGATCACCTCATCGAGGTCCTCAAGCTGCGCGCGAGTGGTCTCAGCCGCCTTGCAGACGCCTTCCGGCAGACGGCCACGGCGCGCAATGCGAATACCTCGGGACGGCTCATCGCCGACCAGGCCCGTCTTCTGGTCGCGAGCGATGTCAACTGGGACTTCTACTTCAAGGAGCCGACGCGGCTGGAGCTACAGAAGCAGCACATCAGCGACATCGGCAACGTTCCCAGCTCCAGCATCATCCCGAACCCCGAGCTCGCGAGCACGCAGGCGATGACGCAGGTCTGGCGGCGCGTCCACGGCGCGGCGACCGGCGGGACGCCGAGCGGAAAGCACGGCAGCGCGCTCATCTCCGTCACTGCGCTGCCCGACGGGAAGAAGCTCAACGCGAGCGGGGCGGCGAGCGACAACCAGATCACGGCGTCGACCGATCTCGCGTTCCAGGTGGCCGTGCAAGACTCTGGTGCCTTCCAGGAGTTCAACGTCGGCGTGACGCTCACGATCCAGAAGTCGCCGAAGCCGATCGTGCTGCGCAAGAAGATCGACGTCATTAATGCAGGCGAGACGAAGACGGTGACCTTCACGAACATCAACCTCACCAACCTGTTCGGGCTCCCGACAACGGTCAAGGTCGACGTCCAGCCCGTACCGGGCGAAACGGTCACGTCGAACAACTCCGCCGACTACAAGGTCATCTTCTCGGTCGCGTAGGGGATGGGCCTCTCGAGGGGGGACTGGATCGCGATCGCGGCCTGCGTCGTCGCAGGGGTCGCCCTGCTCGTTGCCGCGCTCGCGAGTTGGAAGGTGCGCGCCGTGCGTGCCTCACAGCTCGTCCTGCTCGGAGGTGGCAAGCAGGATCTCGTCGATTTCGCGGTCTCCCTCCAGGGACGGATCGACGACCTGCACCGAGCCGTGGACGAGGTCGCTGCCGGCCTCTCACGCGTCGATCGTCGCGTGGACACCACGGTCTCCAAGACCTCCCTTGTGCGCTACGACGCCTATGAGGGCGCCGGCGGACACCAGTCGGCGTCGATCGCCTTCCTCGACGCCGGCCGGAGCGGGGTCGTCCTCACCGCAATCCAGGGACGCGATTACGCCCGGATCTACGTCAAGGAGCTCGACCACGGACGCCCGTCGGTAGCCCTTTCCCCCGAGGAGGAACAGGCGGTCGAACGGGCTATGGCGGGTTAGGCCCCGGTCACTCAGCTACATTTCGGCCCAGATGCAGCAGGTTCTGGTTTTGAACGCGAGTTACGAGCCGCTGAATGTCACCACCGTGCGGCGTGCCCACGTGCTCGTGTTCAAGGGCAAAGCGGAAGTGATCGAAGAGCTCGACCAGCCGCTGCACTCGGCGACCGACACGTATCCCTGGCCGCACGTGATCCGACTCGTCGCATATGTCCGCGTCCCACGCGCTGTTCAGCGCAAGATCTCTCGCCGCGCGCTCTTCGCACGCGACGGTTGGCGCTGCGTCTACTGCGGTACGACCGCCGGCCGGCTGACGCTCGACCACGTCATCCCGCGGTCCCGTGGAGGGGAATCCATCTGGGAGAACGTCGTGACCGCGTGCGCGCCGTGCAACCACCAGAAGGGCAACCGCACGCTCGAAGAGGCGCGCATGGAGCTCGTCCATCCGCCGAAGGCGCCTGCGCCGGTCCTGTTCATCCGTCTTGCCGCACCGAAGATCCCGAACGGCTGGCAGCCGTACCTCGCCCACTTCGGTGGCGGCACAGCCACGAGTACGGCCTAGTCCGAAGAGTCGCGCTCGACCGGTAGTTCGAGCTGCTCCCACTCGCTCCACGAGCCGGGGTAGAGCTTGCCCTCGCGCCCGGCGAGGTGAAGACGATGTAACAGGACGGTCGCCGTCACGCCTGAACCGCAATAGGCGACGAGCTCACCTGCGGGAAGGTCGGGCGGCTCTTCGTTCCACGGCGCGTTGAGAGCGCCGGGAATCCGGCCCGGGATCTTGTCGATCGGATTGGGCTCGCCGCGCCACCGGGCCGGGAGGCGTGCATCGACGACGACAAGATCGTTCCGCCGCCGCTCGAGCTCCTCAGCCTCGATCGTGTCGTCTGCGCGCGGGCGCAGCGTCAGGTCCGCCGGCTCGAGGTCTTCCGCGCCCGCGACAAGCGGTCCGTGCCACGAAGCGAAGTCGATCACCGCGCAGCGGTCGTGGCCGAAATGGCGCAGCAGCCACCAGAGTCGTTCCGGCCCGCCCATGTTCCCGTAGGCGATGACGAACACTTCATCGCCGATACCTGCACGCGCTGCGGCGCGCGTGAACTGGGCTGGATCGGGCAGCGGATGCCTGCCGCGCGGGCCTGCCGGTGAGGAAAGATCGTTGTCGACGTCGAGGAAGCTCGCGCCCGGAATGTGGCCGCCGAGGTAGAGCTCGCGACCGCGCTTCGGCTTCCCGAGCTCCCAGCGGCAGTCGACGAACTGGTACTTCATCCCGTCGCATCTTTACCCGGAAGCTCGAGGGCGCCGCTGAGTTCGCGGCGCCCTCGTTGAAGCGTTCGCTAACCGGGCGCCGGCTCCGGCTGAGCGGCGGGCACCGCCGGAGCAGGCGCCGTGTGCCCATTCCCGTGGGAGAGGCCGAGATGGCCGTGCGTCTCCGTGCCGTAGCCGCCCGGGACCGGAATGTAGAACTCGGGATAGCCCCACATGCCGTGCTCCGAGACGTCGAGACCGGCCGTCTCCGTCTCCGGCTCGACCCGGATCCCCCACAGCCGCTTCATGACCCAGAGCGACCCGAAGGACGTGGAGAACGTGAATCCACCGACCGCAACGAGGCCGAGCGCCTGGACGCCGAGTTGATGGAAGGAGCCCGTGTAGACGAGACCGCCCGTGCCGGTCGCGAGATTCGATGCGAGGGCGGGGACCGCGAACAAGCCCGTTGCGAGCGTTCCCCACACGCCTGACATCCCGTGCACGGCGACGGCGCCGATCGGGTCGTCGATGCCGATCCGCTCGACGAAGAGGACGCCCGCGACCGCAATCCAGCCGGACACCAGGCCGATCACGATCGCAGCCCACGGCGCGACGAATCCCGAGGCGGCAGTGATCGCCACCAGTGCCGCGAGGACGCCGTTCAGCATCATCGAGATGTCGGGCTTGCGTAGGATCCACCAAGCGCTCGCGAGGCCGCCGACTGCTCCCGCCGCAGCGGCGACGTTCGTCGTCAGCGCGACGTAGCCGAAGTAGCCGATGCGATCGCCGGTGACGACGCCGAGAGTCGAGCCGGGATTGAAGCCGAACCAGCCGAACCACAGGATGATCGTCCCGAGGACGGCATAGGGCATGTTGTGACCAGGGATCGGGTTCGCGCGTCCGTCGCGACCGAACTTCCCGATCCGCGGCCCGAGCAGAAGGGCCCCGGCGAGCGCGGCCAGAGCGCCCTGGTAGTGCACGACCGTGGAACCGGCGAAGTCCTGCATGCCCTTGCCGAACAGCCAGCCGCCGGCGTGCCAGATCCAGTGCGAGGTGATCGAGTAGATGAGCGTGAAGATCACGCCGAACGCGGGATAGACCCAGAGCTTCGCCCGCTCGGCCATTGCGCCCCACACGATCGCGAGCGAAACGCCCGCGAATACGACCTCGAAGAGATAGCCGGTGGCGGCCGGAATCCCGGTGAAGAACGAATACGGAGCCTGCCCGATCGCGAGCAGCTGATCGGTGGAGGGGAAGAAGCCGCTGGTTCCCACGATCGCGTTGCCGTCCCCGAAAGCGATCCCGAAGCCGACCGCCCAGTAGACGATCGAGCAGACCGCGAAGATGAGGACGTTCTTGCCGGCGATGTGCGCCGCATTCTTCATCCGCGTGAGCCCCGCCTCGAGGAAGGCGAAGCCCGCCTGCATGAACATCACGAGGATCGCCGCGATGACGACCCAGATCGTGTTCGCCGCAATCAGCAGATCCTTGTTACCCATTAGGCTTCCACCTCCTTCTCGAGCTTCGCGCCCGTTCGGTTGTGCGTGACGTTCTCGATCGCCGACGTCCACACCAGGCCGTCGCCGGATTCGTTGCCGCTGCGCGCCGAGTCGACGATCGCCTCGACGACCGCGTCGGCGAGCTCGTCTTCGACGATGAACATCAGGTGCGCCTTCGGGAGAAACCGTGACTCGAAGATGCGCCCGCGGTACTCGTGGGTGACGCCGCGCTGGCGGCCGTGGCCGATCGCCTCGATCACCGTGACGCCGATGTGGCCCGTCGCATGCTCGACCGCATCGATCACCGTCTCGACGCGCTCGCGGATGACCACGGCTTCGACCTTGATCATCCCGACCACCCCTTGTGGCTCTGAGCCACAAGCTCACGAGAGCCGGCGGATGTCGGCTCAACCACGCGGACGAGACAACCCGAAAACCACTTAGTGGCTCTGAGCCACAATGTCATGCGACCACCTCGCTTCGCCGTTCGAGGAACACGGTGTCCCGCCAGATCCCGTCGCGCTTCGCGACGCGCTCGCGCGTGCCGACGACGCGGAAACCGCAGCGCTCGTGCAGAGCCAGCGAGGCGCTGTTCTCGGGGAAGATCGACGTCTGGATCGTCCAGATGCCCGTCGCTTCCGCGCCCGCGATCAGCTCCTCGAGCAACGCGCGGCCGATGCCGAGACCCCGTGCCTCCCGCGCGATGTAGACGCTGTCCTCGACGATGCCGAGGTAACACCGCCGCGTCGAGGCAGGCGACAGCGCCGCCCAGCCCACGACCTCGCCGAGCAGTACCGCGACGAGGCGATGCCCCCACAGATGCGAGGCGCTCCACTCTTCCCAGGACGGAACCTCCGTCTCGAAGGTCGCAAGCCCGTCCCGCATCCCTTCCCAGTAGATCTCCGCAACCGCCGGCCAGTCGTCCGGCTCGAGATGCCGGAGCTCGACGGACGGCGGAGCGGCAAGCGTGTCGTTTGGCCGTGCGCCGAGCTCCAACACCTTCGCTCCTTTCAACAGTCGTAGTAGAGGGAGAACTCCGCCGGATGAGGGCGGAGGCGGACGACATCGGCTTCGTTCTCGCGCTTGTAGTCGATCCACGTGCGGATCAACTCCTCGCCGAACACACCGCCGACGGTGAGGAACTCGTGATCCCGCTCGAGCGCGTCGAGCGCCTCGCTGAGCGATCCCGGAACCTGGGCGACGCCGCGGTCCTCCTCGAAGAGGTCCCAATCAGCCGGCTCGCCGGCGTCGAGGCCTTTCTGGATCCCGTCGAGCCCCGCCATCAGCATTGCGGAGAACGCGAGGTACGGATTGGCGGCCGCATCGGGGCAGCGGAACTCGATCCGCTTCGCCTTGGGCGAGTCGGAGTACATCGGGATCCGGATGCACGCGCTGCGGTTCCGCATCGAGTACACGAGGTTGACGGGAGCCTCGTAGCCCGGCACCAGGCGGCGGTACGAGTTCGTCGTCGGCGCACAGAACGCGAGCAGCGCCGGCGCGTGAGCGAGAAGTCCGCCGACGTAGGCTCGGGCCAGCTGCGACAAGCCCGCATAGCCCGACTTGTCCGCCATCAGCGGCGTGCCCTCCTTCCAGAGAGACTGGTGCGTGTGCATGCCTGAGCCGTTGTCGCCGAAGATCGGCTTCGGCATGAAGGTCACCGACTTGCCGGCAGCACGTGCGACGTTCTTGACGACGTACTTGTAGGTCATGACCTGATCGGCCATGCGAGTCAGGGACTGGAAGCGCAGATCGATCTCGCACTGCCCACCCGACGCGACCTCGTGATGGTGGAACTCGCACGGGATGCCGAGGCGTTCCAGCGTCAGCACCATGCGCGTGCGGAGATCGTGGAGCGTGTCGTGCGGGGCCGGCGGGAAGTAGCCCTCCTTCTCACGCACCGTGTAGCCAAGCCCCGGCTTGCCGGAGTTCCAGTGGCCCTCACCGGAGTCGACGGAGTAATGCGAGCGATTCGGGCCGAGCTCGTACGAGACCTCGTCGAAGACGAAGAACTCGCACTCGGGCCCCATGAAAGCCGTGTCGGCGATCCCGGTCGAGATCAGGTACTCCTCGGCGCGCTTGGCGAGCCGGCGCGGATCCTTGGCATAGGGCTCGCGCGTGATCGGATCGGCGATCTCGCACACCAGGGAGAGCGTGGGCGCCTCGGTGAAGGGATCGAGAATGGCTGACGAGGCGTCCGGCATCAGCAACATGTCCGACTCGGAGATCCCCTGCCAGCCGCGGATCGACGAGCCGTCGAAGCCGAGGCCGTCGTCGAAGGCGGACTCGTCGAGAGCCCGGATCGGCAGAGTCATGTGCTGCCAGGTCCCCAGCAGGTCGCAAAACTTCAGGTCGACCATCTGCGCGGTGGTCTCGCGCGCCCACTCGAGGGCCTCACGGGCATCCGGCGCACTCGCTTGCCCGTTCGCCAGGTAGTGCTTCGTCTCTTCGACAGACATGCCGCTCCTTCCGACTCGGGACCACAAAAAAAGAGCCCAGGACTCTCTGAGTCCTGAGGCTCCATTGCCTCGGCGCCCACCTTCTGCGGCGGACGACCTGGACGGCACCTTAGCGGGGCGATCGGACTGCGGTCAAGCCGTATGCCACGATGCGGCGGTGAACATCTGGGGCGAGGAGTGGGACGCGACCGACGACTGGTCGGGCGGCGGCGCGAAGAGCAAGCGGCTCGTCGACCGCGGGCCGCAGCTTGGTGCGAGTCTCTACGAGCTCGGGCCCGGGAACTCGATCGTCTACCACTTTCACCACGGCTCCGAGGAGCTCCTGATCGTGCTCCGGGGTCGGCCGACCCTTCGTGTCGCCGAAGGTGAGCGGCAGCTCGACGAGGGCGACGTGGTGCACTTTCCGGTCGGGCCCGACGGCGCGCACGGCCTGCGCAACGACACCGACGAGATCGTCCGCTACGTCGTGGCCGGCATACGCGTCTCCCCGGAGGTGGCGGAGTACCCGGATCACAGGAAGATCACGGCGCAGGCACGCACGGAGTCGCAAACCGGCGAGCGGCTCTGGTTGATTCACGACTTGGATTCCGATCCGAACACACCAAGCGGTTGACACGTTTGCTACCGTCTTGACGGCATGACGCTCTTCTTCGGCTGAATCTGCACGTCCCGTGCGCCGCCTGCGTTCAGCGGGCGTATTGCGCGTACCCGTGTCCCGCCGAATCGTAGGAGCTCGAAGTGTTTGCAGTAGAGGTCGACAACTTGCGCAAGGAGTTCTTCCGCCGTGATGCGGCGCGGACGCACATGCGCAGAAGACGCAAGCGCGTGGCGGCGCTCGAGAGCGTGACATTCACGATGGACCGCGGCGAGTGCGTCGCGATCCTGGGCCAGAACGGCTCGGGCAAGTCGACGCTGGTCCGACTGCTCTCGACGCTGCTCCTGCCCGACGGCGGCAGTGCGAGGATCTTCGGCCACGACGTCGTGAAGGACTCGCGTCCGGTCCAGAGACTGGTCAACCGCGTGTCTGTCGAAGCGTCGTTCTTCAAGAAGATGTCGTCGGAGGAGAACCTCTCGTACGCGGCGAGGTTCTACGGCATGGGCCCGGTCGAGACTCGCGAGAAGATCCCGAAGATCCTCAGCCGCGTCGGCTTTCCGACCGACCGGAAGCACGAGGGCATGGAACACCTGTCGCGCGGAATGCAGCAGAAGGTCGCCCTGGCACGGGCGCTGCTCACCTCACCGGTGCTGTTGCTGCTGGACGAGCCGACGACCGGCCTCGACCCGCGGTCCAAGCTCGAGGTCCAGGACTTCATCCGCGAGGTGCGGAGGACGCACGACGCCACGATTCTTCTCTGCACACACGATCTGCAGGAAGCGGAGATCCTCTCCGACCGCATCGGCATCCTCGACCGGGGCAAGCTGATCGCGCTTGCTCCCGCCGACGAGCTGAAGGAGCAGTACAAGGCGGAGACGCTCGAGGACGCGTTCTTCTCGGCAACCGGGCGCTCGTTCGAAGAGGAAGACGAAGACGCGGAGCGTGGGGTGTTCGCATGAGCGTTGTCCCCGGTCCGAGCTCGTCGCTCCGCCACGAAGCGGTGTCGTTCGCGGGCGTGGTCGAGCGGAACTGGTACCTGATCAAGCGCTACGGCTGGTGGGAGCTCGCGTTCTTCTTCTGGTCGCTCGCGAACACGCTCACGATCGTCTTCATCGCGAAAGGGATCAAAGCGGCGGGTGGCCAGATCGACGTCAACCGCGCGACCACGACACTGCTGATCGGCGCGGTGATCTGGTCCTTCCTCGGGCTCGTGTTCGAGTTCATGACGGAGACGGTCGCGTGGGAGCGCTGGGAGGGCACGATCGAGTACACGTTCATGGCGCCTATCCGCCGCCCGGTCCACCTGGCCGGCGTCGGCATCTTCGCCGTCCTCTACGGCGTTCTGCGCAGCGCGATCCTCTTCGTCGTCATCGCGCTGATGTTCGGCCTGCACATGCCGCGCGCGAACTTCCTCGCTGCTGCAATTGTGCTCGCGATCGCCTCGATCTCGTTCATGGGCATCGGGACGATGACCTCCGTGCTGCCGCTGATCTCGCCGGAGAAGGGCGCGCAGCTCGGCTTCATCGCCCAGGGAACGCTGCTCGTGATCTCGGGCGTTTACTACCCCGTGTCGGTGCTGCCGGGCTGGATGCAGTGGCTGTCGACGATCTCGCCGGCAACGTATGCGCTGCGCGGCATCCGTCACGCGATCCTCGATGGAGCGGGGATCGGGTCACTGTGGGGCGACATCTGGCCGCTGATCATCATCGGCCTGATTGCGTTTCCGCTCGGGGTGTGGATCTTCAAGCAGGGCGAGATCTACGCCAAGAAGCACGGGAAGCTGAAGCGATCAGGCTAAGCGGTCGAGGCATTCGCGCAGGCCGTCTCGCCAGTGCGGGAGGGCCGGCGCATCCTTCTCGCTGCGGAGCACGGAGTACGCGGGCCGTGGGGCCGGGCGGCCGAGCTCGCCGCTCGAGATGCGGCGCACGCGCGTGTCGAGGCCGGCTTCCTCGAAGATCGCCTCGGCGAACTCGGCCCAGGTCGCATCTCCGTGCGCAGCGAGGTGCCAGACGCCGAACGGCCGCTCCACGAGCTCGCGCGTCGCGGCGGCAAGATGGCCTACGTATGTGGGCGACGTGCGCTGGTCGTCGACGACGGCGATCTCGTTCCGCTCGCGCGCGAGGTCGAGCATCGTGCGCACGAAGTTCTTCCCTGTCGGTCCGAAGAGCCCGGAGCTGCGCACGATCCAGGACTGCTCTCCTGCCGCGGCCTCGCCGTACAGCTTCGTGCGCCCGTACGCAGAGAGAGGGTTGGGCGGATCGGATTCGAGGTACGGCTCGCTCTGACGGCCGTCGAAGACGTAGTCCGTGGAGTAGTAGACGAGCGAAGCCCCTAGTTCGGCGGCATGACGCGTCCCGCCCACATTGACGGCGGCGGCGCCCTGCGGATCGTCCTCGGCCCCGTCGACATCGGTCCACGCGGCGGCGTGAAGCACGAGTGCGGGCAGCTCGGCTGATACAGGAGGGGGAAACGTCACGTCCCAGTCCGCGTGGGTGAACCCGACCGCGGCCGGGAACTCCTCGACGAGCGCGCGCCCGAGTTGGCCGCCCGCACCCGTGATTACCGTGCGCTCTGGTCCCGTTCCGAGAGGATCGGCGATGTCGTGCTCCAGAGATGGACTACGCGGGGATCGTCCCACGGCAGCTGATGCTCGTCGGGGTCGGCCGGGTCGTACTCCTCGGTGACGTGGTAGATCATCAGAACGTCGGTGAGCGCCTCGAAGCCGTGCGCCAGGTTGCCCGGAACGTAGACCGCCGCGAAGTTGCCTTCACCGATCTCCTCGCTGAAAGCCTCTCCCGTCTCGCGGTCGAGCGCAACGATGCGGGCGCGCCCCTGCAGGCAGACGAAGAGATCGTCCTGGCCGCGCTCGTGATAGTGCAGCCCTCGGATCGTTCCCTGCCGTGAAAAGGAGACGTTCGTCTGGCGGATCGGCTTGGGCAGGTCACCGGTGCGGGCGATCTCCACCAGCCATCCTCGCTCGTCCTCGAAGCGTCGCAACGGGGTGGGGCGCGGGCGCTCCGAGCCGAAGTGCGGCCGGCGGACGCGCTCGATCACCTCGTAGTAGGCATCGATCGACTCTCCCGCATCTCCCCAGTACTCCTCGAAGACATCGAACTCCAGTGTCCCCGCGCGCACGTAATGGTTGTTCACGTCGGTGATCTCGAGCTCGCCGCGCCCCGAGGGCTCGAGCTCGGCGATCACGTCGAAGACGTCCGGCTCGTAGCAATAGAGCCCGGTGACCGCGAGTCGTCCCGGTGGCTCGGTCGGCTTCTCGACGATCTCGGTGATCCGACCGTTCTCGATTCGAGGGACGCCGAGATGCCGGAGATGCTCTGTCTCGCGCACGTGCGCGAGTAGCACGCGAGCTCCTGCACGCTGCCGCCCGAAGTTCTCGATCGTGGTGGCGATCGACCCGCCGAAGATGTTGTCGGCGAGCATCACGACGACTCGATCGGAGCCGATGAAGTCCCGCGCAAGGCCGAGCGCTTCCGCGATCCCGCCGGGGCGCTCCTGATTGCCGTACTCGAGCTCCGCACCGAGGAGCCGCCGAAAGTCCTCCACGTGCTCGCCGCCGGTCACGAGCATGAGCTCCTTCACACCGGCCTCGTGCAGGGCGTCGATGGCCCAGAGAACCATCGGCTTGTCGTGCACCGGCAGGAGGTGCTTGTTCGTGATCCGGGTGAGCGGATGGAGACGAGACCCGGTCCCGCCGGCTAGGACGACGCCCTTCATGCCGGAGGCGATGCTAGTGGGCCTGCGACCACGAGCGCCGCACGTCTGAACTCTGGCCGGCCGGGGTACCCTGAGGCGATGGAAAAACGCCGACGGGACATGGGACACGCCGCCGAGGAGATCGAGCAACTCTTCGCCGATCTGTGGGAAGTGTTCCCCTTCTCACGCGGCATGCGCCGCAGCTATCGGCCCGAGGTCGACGTCTACCGGACCGAAGACCCACCGTCGCTGACCGTCGTGGTCGAGCTCCCCGGAGTCGACCCGAGCCAGGTCAAAGTGGTCGCCTCGCCGCAGGCGCTGCTCATCGCGGGTGAGCGGCAGCGACCCAAGGATTGCGGGCAGTACCAACAGCTCGAGATCGAATACGGCCCGTTCCAACGCCAGGTGACGCTGGCAGACGACGTCGACCCCGAGCAGGCGACGGCGACGTACGAGCGCGGCTTTCTCACGATCAAGCTCCCGATCGCACCGAGGCCCGCGCCCGCCGAGCGCATCTCGATCGTGGTGACGTCGTCATGAGCGACGCGATGGACGACACGCTCGTGGAGGAGCCGACCGAAGAGCTCACCTTCCCGGCGACCCTCCCGGTTCTGCCGCTGAAGGACACGGTCGTCTTCCCGGAGTCGGTGACGCCACTGGCGATCGGGCAGGAACGCTCGATCAAATTGGTCGAGGACGTCGTCTCGGGCGACCGCGTGCTCGGGCTCGTCACGGTCAAGAACCCGGACGCCGAGCAGCCGGGCTGGGACGACCTCTACGAGGTCGGCACCGCCGCCGTCATCCACAAGATGATCAAGGTTCCCGACGGGACACTCCGCATCCTCGTCCAGGGCGTCAAGCGCATCAAGCTCGAGAGCAGGGTGGAGGAAGACCCGTACCTCCTGGGCGAGTTCGTCGACTTGCCGGACGAGCTGCCGGAGACGCCCGAGGTGGAGGCGTTGACGCGGAACGTCCAGAATCTCTTCGGCCGCGTCATCGGCCTGGTTCCCTACCTGCCGGAAGAGCTGCAGATTGCGGCCGCCAACGTCGACGATCCGAGCGCGCTCTGCAATCTCGTCGCGTCGACTCTGCGGCTCAAGACGGACGAGAAGCAGAAGCTGCTCGAGCTCACAGACGTGGAAGCGCGCCTGCGCGAGACGTCGGCCATCCTCAACCGCGAGCTGGAGGTCTTCGAGCTCGGCTCGAAGATCCAGTCGCAGGTTCAAGAGGAGATGGAGAAGGGGCAGCGCGAGTTCTTCCTGCGCCAGCAGATGAAGGCGATCCAGGACGAGCTCGGCGAGAGCGATCCGGAGGCGGCAGAGATCGCCGAGCTGCGTTCGACCTTCGAGTCGATGGAGCTTCCGGACGACGTGCGCAAGGTCGTCGACCGCGAGTTGGGCCGGCTGGAGAAGCTGCCGACCGCTGCAGCCGAGTACGGCGTCATCCGTACCTACATCGACTGGATCGCGTCGCTCCCGTGGCACAAGACGACCGAGGACAACCTGGATCTCGCCAACGCGAAGCAGGTGCTGGACGAAGACCACTTCGACCTGGAGAAGGTGAAGGGGCGGATCCTCGAGCATCTCGCCGTCTCGAAGCTGAAGAACGACACCTCGGGGCCGATCCTGTGCTTCGTCGGGCCGCCGGGCGTCGGCAAGACGTCGCTCGGCCAGTCGATCTCGCGCGCGCTCGGCCGCAAATTCGCCCGGCTCTCGGTGGGCGGCGTCCGCGACGAAGCGGAGATCCGCGGGCACAGGCGCACGTACATCGGCGCGATGCCGGGGACGATCATCCGTCACCTGCGTGACGCCGAGTCGATGAACCCGGTGATGCTGATCGACGAGATCGACAAGATGGGCACCGACTTCCGCGGCGATCCCGCGAGCGCAATGCTCGAGGTGCTCGACCCCGAGCAGAACAAGAACTTCCGCGATCACTACCTCGACCTGCCGTTCGATCTCTCGAAGACGCTGTTCATCTGCACCGCGAACACACTCGACACCATCCCCGCACCGCTGCTCGACCGCATGGATGTAATCCAGCTGTCCGGTTACACCGAGGACGAGAAGTTCGGGATCGCCAAGCGCTACCTCGTGCCGAAGCAGCTCGAAGCCCACGGGCTCGGCGGCGATGTCGTCACCATCACAGACAAGGCGCTCCGGCTACTCATCCGCGAGTACACGCGCGAGGCGGGAGTCCGGAACCTCGAGCGCCGGCTCGCGGACGTGCTGCGCAAAGCGGCGCGCCAGATCGCGGAAGGCAAGCTACGCGCCAAGAAGCTGCGCATCGACGAGAAGCGCGTGCGCGCCTCACTCGGGCCGCGACGCTACGAGGGCGAGGTACGCAAGCGCACGTCCGAGCCCGGCGTGGCGACGGGACTTGCCTTCACGGCAGTGGGCGGCGACATTCTGTTCTTCGAGGCGACGGCGTATCCCGGCAAGGGCCGGCTGACCATCACGGGTCAGCTCGGGGACGTGATGCAGGAGTCCGCACAGGCTGCGCTGTCGTGGGTGCGCGCCCACACGGAAATGCTCGGCCTGGAGTCCGACTGGTTCCGCGAGCACGACATCCACCTGCACGTTCCGGCCGGCGCAGTGCCGAAGGACGGGCCATCGGCCGGAATCACGATGGCGACGGCGATCGCGTCGCTCGTGCGCAACCAGCCGGTCTCGGAGGACGTCGGCATGACCGGTGAGATCACGCTGACCGGGCAGGTGCTACCGATCGGCGGAATCCGTGAGAAGGCCCTTGCGGCGCAGCGTGCCGGCTTGAGGCGCATCATCATGCCCCGCGACAACGAGCCGGATCTCGAGGAGCTGCCGAAGGAGACGAAGGAGCAGATGGAGTTCATCCTCGTCGACACGATCGACCAGGTCTTCGACGCGGCGTTCGACGGCTCGAGCGCGACGCGGCCGAAGCCGTCACCGGTTCGCGAGCGTCAGGCCGCGGCCAGTTTGAAGGACGTCAGCAAGCCGTCGCAAGCCTCGGTGTCACCGCCGCGCTCGTAGCGGCAGAGCAGCAGGTACTCGGTCTTCGCGCGGAACACGAAAGCGATTCGCTCGACGAGCTGCTTCCCCTCGCCTGCGTAATCGATGTCATATCGTCGCGCTTTCAGGCCGCCGATCGTGGCGGTGAGCGGGTTGCTCACCGTCCCCTGCTGCTGCCGCGCGAGGGTGGTGGCGGCCCGATCGAGCTCGGGCAGGACCTTCCCCCAGAGACTCGGCCGGAACGAGCGGAGTAGCGGGAACCGCGTCACGGAGATCAGCTTCGTGCCTTGCGTAGCCTGAACCTCAGAGCCTTTCCGCGAGACTGTCCACTGCGACGGAGCCGAGAACGTGAAGCCCGTCCCATGGACGGTGTACCCCTTCTGCGCGGCTGACCCCCCGCATCCTGAAACGACCAGTAGAGTAAGCGCCAGAACGGCTTGTTTGCGTCGATTACACACGGGTACGCAAGAGCTGGCAAACGAGCGAAAGGACACGGGGAGCATGGCCAACACGAGAGACAAGGTAATGGACCGCGCCGGTGGCGCGAGGCCCTACATCGAGCGCGCGTTCAAGGACGAGGAGCTCCGCGACAACGTGCGCAACGCTTATGAGTCGGCACGCGTGGTCTACAACGAGCTGATCGGCGGGCGCGGGGCAATTCCGGTCGCCACGCGCGTCGCCACCGACAAGGACATCCAGGAGCACCTGCGCGAGGCGCTCGACGAGCTCCGCCAAGCTGCTGACCGCGTCCAGGGCAAGAAGGACCACGGTGCGCGAAACACGATGCTGCTCCTGACCGGCATCGCGCTCGGAATTCTCTTCAACCCGGTCTCAGGCGCGCAGACGCGCAAGTGGCTGTCCGATCGCGTGCTCGGCCCAAGCGACGAATTCACCTACCAGGGAAACTCAGGCGCCGGGTCATAGGGTTCATCGCCCGCTCGCCTAGACGCTTAGTTAAGACGGACGCAAGCGACGCCCCGGTCCAGTCCCAGCTCCAACTAGCCGGGCCTATTTCTTCAACTTCGTCGAGCTGAAGTTGTCGCCCTTCACGACGAGAGGCGTCATCGCACGCTGCAGGGAGCCTGGGACGAGCCCGTTCGCGGTCGAGATGTCGGTCGCGGCCAGCAGGATCGCCCCGGGCTTCGGCGCGTTGCCGAGCGAGTGCAGCGGCGCCCACGCGTCGCCGCCTGCGAAGCTCACGTCCTGAAGGTGCTTCCACGCGAGCAGGTACGACGTCGGGTTGACCGCACCGTCGTAGCCGAGCCCGAGCAGTCCGACCGGATGGATCTCGAAGTGCAGGTGGAACGGCGTCCCCTCCGCGTCTCCGGTATTGCCGACGAAACCGACGACGTCGCCCGCGTTCACCTTGCTGCCGTTCACCGCGAGCGGCGAGAACGCCGATAGGTGCGCGTAATAGAAGAGGTTGCCCTGACCGTCGCGGAGCCAGAGCCGATTTCCGCCGATCTTGTTCCAGCCCACCGAGAACACCGTCCCGGACGCGACCGCGAGCAGCGGCGCGCCAAGCGGAGCGAAGATGTCGTCGCCGTGGTGCCAGCCGCCCGAGACGTCGCCGCGGAACGCCCCGAATGTGTCGGTGAACGATGACGGGCCGTAGACCGGGAACACGTAGCCGCCGGCGGTCAGCTTGGGCGTGATGTCCGGCGGCTGACGAACCGGCGGGAAGCCGGGGGCCGGCTCAGGCGCCTGGCCGGCCTTCGATCCGGACTTGCTCGCCGGCGGTTGCGGAACCGTGACGGGAGGCTCAGGCGGGGCCGCCTGTGCCGCGACCTCGGCGTAACCGATCAGGATCGTCGTGCCCGCCGGCAGGCCTGCGTGATCCGCGGTGAGCATGATCTCGAGCGCGGTGACGCTGCCGCGGTAGCCGGTCGCCGGAGAACCGCTCGCGGCGCCGGCAACCGTCGTGAGCGAGCCCCAGTCCGCGAGTTGCACGGTGTTCCCAGTCACGGGCTGGCCGAGTGCGACGAGCTCCGTGACGGCTGAGCCGTTGCTGTCCCCTTTCGCCGCACCCGCGCGCGCCTCCGCGTGGGCCTGCGCGACGACGCTCTTCGCAGTGACCTCGCCGCCGAAGAGGCTCAGGTCGTTGACCTCCGCCGATGCGGTCGCGCTTGCCGAAGGCCCCGCGAGTGCAGACGCACTCGCGTTCGCCGAGCTGCTCGTGACGAGCCCGTTGTTGTAGTCGAAGCTGCCGCTGAAGACGACGGAGTCCTCGGGCGCGGTCACGGTTGGAGTCTCCGCGGCCGGCTGGTTCGGAATCTCGACGTGGATGGCATACGCCCGCGCGGTCGCCCCCGAGGCTCGGGACTGCTGCCAGCCCGCATCGGCGGCCGCAGCAGTCAGCAGCAACAGGGCGGCGACGAGAGCGACAGACGCGCGCTTCACGAACACCCCATTATGCAGCCTCTTTCGCCGGGGGAGGAAGAACCGTCCAGAGCCGCTGGCAGCATCCTTCGGGTGAGGCGCCGCCGTCCAGATGCCGAAATCGTCGACGAGGGGTTCTGGGGTGGCTCCCGGCGCCGGTTCCCTCTGACGGGCTCATACCTCGTCGATTCGCTCGTGCTGGCCGTTGTCATCCTCGCGATCGCGACGATCGTCGGTCTCGCAATCCTCTGGCCGGACGGCAAGGTCGGCCACTCCGGGCAATTCGGCCCGATCCGGACGGTCGGTGCGGTCGCCGAAAAGGTCAGGAGCGTTCCCTGCGCGCTCTCGGCATCCCACGTCTGCCGTGTAGCGCAGATCAGGATCACCGACGGCCCGCAGAAGGGACAACGGACGCTGCTGACCACGGTTGCCGCCGTGGGCTCGCTGGACGTGGCGCAGGGTGACCGGATCCGGGTCTACAAGAACCCCGTCACGCCGGGGTCGTCGCGGCCGCGCGACACATACTCCTTTGCCGACTTCGACCGTCGCGGGGCGATGCTGTGGCTCGCGATCGGCTTCGTGGTGCTGCTGGTGGCGACCGGGCGTGTCCACGGTCTGCGGGCCCTGGTCGGCTTGCTCGCGAGCCTCGTGATCGTGATCAAGTTCGTCGTGCCTGCGATCCTGCACGGCTCGTCACCGTTCGCGGTGGCAATCGTCGGCGCATTCGCGGTGATGCTCGTGATGATGCCACTCTCGTACGGGCTCGGTGCGAAATCTCTCGCGGCCTGGCTCGGCACAGCGGTGAGCCTCCTGCTCGCCGCGGGCCTGGCGTACGCGTTCGCGCACATCGCGCATCTCAGCGGCGCCTCGACGGACGAGAGCGTCTACCTCGGCGCGTCGCAGTCGCGACTTTCGCTGCAGGGCCTGCTCGTCGCCGGGATGGTGATCGGGGCGCTGGGAGTGCTGGTCGACCTGACCGTCAGCCAGGCCTCGACGGTGATCGCATTGCGCCGGGTCAATCCGTCACTCGGATTCGGGGGACTGTTCCGAGGAGCGCTCGAAGTCGGACACGATCACATCGCCGCGACCGTCGCCACACTCGTGTTCGCGTACGCGGGCGCGGCGCTGCCGGTATTGCTGATCTTCAGCGTCGGCGGCACATCATTCGCCGATGCCGTGAACGGCGAGGCCGTCGCCGACGAGGTGATCGCAGCGCTCGTGGGCTCGATCGGGCTGATCGCGTCGATGCCGATCACAACCGCGCTGGCCGCGCTGCTCGCGCCGCGGATGTCCGACAAGCAACTGGCGGCCGCCGAGCACGCTCACGCGCACTGATCTCCGCGGAAACGTTCAGTCGCCGGCGAATTGCTTCCGGGCGAACTCCCGGAATCGGTCCCGGGCATGCTCGTCCGGGCCGAGCGGCTCGTCGTCTGCGTACTTCGGGTCGGCGGCGATCTCCTCCGCGACGGCTCGCACCTCGCGGTGCAGGGCGTCGTGGTGCTTCGGGTCACGCAGCAATGCCTCCACCCAGTTCTCGTCTGCGTCCGCGGCGGCGAGTTCCTGCTCGAAGAGCAACTCGCCCAGCAGAATCCCCACGCGGATGTAGGCAAAGGTGCGGAACGCGAGTACCCGGTGCGGAGAGCCGACGAGACGCTCGATCTCGGGGTCCTCGGCCTGGAGCCGCGCGACGATGTCGCCGACCGGCTCGTCGACGAGGGGAAGCCAGATCTCCTCGGGGCCCGCCATTTGCACAGGATAGGTCACGATTCGCGGCGGCGCGCGCGCCAAGCGGCGGCGCTCGCGCTGCCGCCTAGAGGACGTGCGGGCTTTGCCCGCGCGTCCGTCCAATCCCCGCCTCGCGAAACGTCACTTCCGGGCTCGGAAGGCGATTTGCACGGCGACAAGGACGAGGAGGCCCGCGAAGAGGCGTCTCAGAGTCGACGCCGGTAACGACTCCGCGAGCACGACGCCGCCCTGAGCGGAAGCGGCGGCGGCCACTCCGAGAATGGCGGCCGCGCGCCAGCGAACGTTGCCGTAGCGGGACTGCTGCCAGGTGCCGACGAGCACGGTCGGGACGATGGCGAGCAGCGACGTTCCGATCGCCTCGTGCTGGCTGAGCCCGAGAGCGATCAGCGTCGGAACGAACAGGATCCCACCGCCGACACCGAACATCCCGGCGAGCACCCCCGCGACGAGGCCGAGCGCGACTGCGAGCGCGTACGTCATTTCACGAACAGCCAGATTGCGACGGCAAGGATGAACCCGGCGAAGAGCAACTCCACCGTGCGTGTGCGCAGGCGTTGCTGCAGCGCGGTCGCGAAGGCGACCGACCCCGCGGCCGGTAGGCCGACGAGCGCTGCGTATTCCACGCGAACGTCTCCGTGAACCGCGTAGGCGATCACACCGGAGACCGCGGTGATCCCGATCGCGGCGAGCGAGGTGGCAGTGGCCGACCGTGCCTCCCAGCTGCAGAACAGGAGGAGCAGGGGCACGATGACGACGCCGCCTCCGACCCCGAACAACGCGCTGAAGAACCCCGCGACGAGGCCGATGAGGACGAGCCGCACCGGCGTATTGTTGCAGCGTGGATCTCCTCGATCGTCTAGCCGAGGATCCTGGACGGGCGGCGGTGTTTCTGGATGTCGACGGAGTGCTCGCGCCGATCGTTCCGCGGCCCGAGGATGCCCGCGTCCCGGACGAAACGCGCGACGAGCTTCGCCGCCTGAGCGAGCGCTATGCACTCGTCGCGTGCATCTCCGGCCGTGCCGGGGCAGACGCCCAACGGGTCGTCGGCGTTCCAGAGCTCGTCTACGTCGGCAACCACGGCTTGGAGCTCGACGATGAAGCAGTCGAGTGGCGCGGCCGGCTCCAGCAATTCCTCGCCGGCATGGACTGGCCTGCCACCGAGAACAAGGGCCTGACCGCGTCGCTTCACTACCGCAACTCGGAGGACGAAGAGGCCGCTCGCGCGGCGCTCGAAGACGTGAAAGCGCGCGCGGAGCGCGCAGGCCTCGTCGCCCGCTTCGGTCGGAAGGTGCTGGAGCTGCTTCCTCCGGTGGACGTCCACAAGGGAACCGCCGTCGAAAAGCTGCTCTCCGAGCGGAAACTGAGGCGAGCGCTCTATGCGGGCGACGACACCACCGACCTGGACGCCTTTCGGGCGCTCGACGGCCTCGACGTGTCCGTGAGGATCGCGGTCGTCTCCGAGGAGGGGCCTATCGAGTTACAGGAGGCCGCCGACCTCAGGGTCGGACGGCCGGAAGAATTACTCGCCGTGCTGCGCCGGCTCTAGCGGACGCGTTCCTCGGTCTGCGCGTCGAAGAGCAACAGCTTGTCACGCGGGACCGTGAGCTTCAGGTCCTGACCCGCGCCAATTTGCGTCTCGACGGGGAGCTTCGCCTGAATCGCGGTGTCCTTGCGAGTCAGATGCACGAGCTGCTCGTCGCCTAGGTACTCCACCACCTCCACGCGCGCGTCGAAGGCCACGCCATCCGGATGGCCGTTCGCGAGGTCGACGTGCTCGGGCCGAAAGCCGGCGATGCGGCCGTCCGCGCCTGCACCGTCGAGGATCTCGGCCGGAACGAGATTCATCGCCGGTGACCCGATGAAGCCCGCGACGAAGACGTTCCGGGGATCGCGGTAGAGCTCCTCCGGGGACCCGACCTGCTGCAGGACCCCGAGCTTCATCACCGCAATCCGGTCACCCATCGTCATCGCCTCGACCTGGTCGTGCGTGACGTAGATGGTGGTCGTCTTGAGCTCCTGCTGCAGCTTGAGAATCTCCGCGCGCGTCTGGGCGCGCAGCTTCGCATCGAGATTCGACAGAGGCTCATCCATGAGAAAAGCCTCCGGTTCGCGCACGATGGCTCGTCCAAGTGCCACGCGCTGCCGCTGACCGCCGGAGAGTTGCTTCGGCTTGCGCTTGATCAGCGGGGTGAGATCCAGGATCTTGGCCGCTCTTTGCACGCGACCGTCGATCTCCTTCCTCGGCACCTTCTGATTGCGCAGGCCGAACGCAAGGTTGTCGTACACCGTCATGTGCGGGTAGAGCGCGTAGGACTGGAACACCATCGCGATGTCGCGGTGCTGGGGAGCGATGTTGTTGACGACCCGGTCGCCGATCAGGATACGCCCGTCCGACACCTTCTCCAGTCCCGCGAGCATGCGCAGTGCCGTGCTCTTCCCGCACCCGGAAGGACCGACGAGCACCATGAACTCGCCGTCCGCGACTTCCAGGAGGAAGTCCTTCACGGCAGCCGTGTCGCCGAAGCTCTTGGTGACGTGGTCGTACGTGACGTTTGCCATGAGCTCAGGCCTCCCGGGCTGGATTCTTCGGCAGCGCGAAGTGGGCGGACACGAGGAACGAGTACGAGATCGTGAGTGTGAGGAAAGGCAAGATCGCCGCCGCGATGCCAACCGCATTGACCAGCAAAAGGGCGAATGCGAGCGCGAGGAAGCCGAGCGGCCGCTGTGCCACCGCGCGCGCAGCATCGCGTGCGACTGCGCGCAACGGGCGTCCCGCTTCGAACACCGCCAGCGGCCAGAGAGCGAGCTGGAACACGCCGAACATGAGCAAGAGATACGCGCTCAGGGCCGCAAACGGCCACGCCCAGGTTCCCGCCCGGGCATAGAACGGGACGGCGGCCGCGCCCAGGGCGACGGCGACCGCCACGGCCCCGCCCAGCGCGATCCCTTGACGCCAGTACCGGCGCAGGCCGTTGCTCAGTTCCGCCAGCCGGAGATCCTCGGTTTGCGCAAGCGTCACGACACAGTGCATGACCGCCGCCAGAACGGGGCCGATCAGGACGGCCAGGACGACCGCGGGAGGCACGGCCATGCTGACGAGCACGACCGCGAGGACCGCGCCGCCCAGCAGGAGGTTCAGCACGATCAGCCGCCAAGCCTGGTGATAGAGATCGCTCGCCGCAACCCCGAGCGCGCGACGCAGGGTCATCCCTTCACTCCAGCCGATGCGACCCCCGCGACGAAGTGCCTCTGGAACAGGACGAAGATCACCAGGATGGGAACGATCGCGAGGACGCTCGCCGCCATGAGCGGCGGCCAGTTGGTCTGGTACGCGCCGACGAAGTTCGCAATGCCGATTGGAATCGTGAACTGTGTCTTGTCCTGCAGCAAGACCGCCGGCCAGAACAAAGCGTTCCACGTGCCCTGAAACGTCAGAATCCCGACAGCTGCGAGCGCCGGGCCCGCCAGGGGCAGCATCACCTTGCGGTACGTCTTGAAGTAGCCCGCAGCGTCGAGCTTCGCCGCTTCCTCGAGGTCACGCGGAATGGTCAGGAAGTACTGCCGCATCAGAAAGAGGCTCGTGGCCGAAACGAGTTGGATCAAGATCACGCCGTTGCGGTTGACAAAACTCGCGTTGTGCCAGCCGAGGTGCCCGACCCACGCCGGGATCCAGTTGACGAGCATCAGATAGATCGGAACGAGCCGCAACTGGTCGGGAATCATCAGCGTCCCGAGCACGAGCATGAAGAGCACCTCGCGGCCCGGGAACTTCAGTCGCGCGAAGGCGTAGCCCCCGATCGAGGCGAGCACGAGGTTCGAGAGGGTGATCGCGCCCGCGATGATGGCGCTATTGAGCGTGTAGCGGCCGAAGTTGAAGGTGTGGAATGCCTCGTGGTAGCCACTCGTCGTCCAGTGCCGCGGCAGGAGCGAGAAGCCGGCGACGGTGTCAGCGAGCGTTCTGAACGACGTGGACACGCTCCACAGGAACGGGATCGCAAAAAGGGCGGCGACGAGAAACATGACCGCATACGCGAGCATGGTCCGAAACCGCTCGCTCCGCTCCCGTCCCGGAATCCCTGTCCGGACCGCGTCGACGGCCGCCTCGGTCTCGAGGGCCGGAACAGGCGGGATGCCTTCCGCGCCTACGCCCATCAGGCGACCTCGGCCTTTCCGAAGAGCAGGCGCTGGATGAGAGTCACGGTGAAGATGAACGCGAACAGAACGACCCCGACCGCGGCCGCGTAGCCGAACTTGATATTGCCGATCGCCTGGTTGTAGAGGTAGAGCACAGTCGTGAGCGTCGAATAGTTGGGCCCGCCGGACGCGCCGCCGATGAGGAACGACTGGTCGAACATCTGCACCGCGCCGATGACCGAGACCACGGCGACGAAGAAATGACCCGGCTTGAGCAGCGGGAACGTGATCTTCCGGAACGTTCGCCAGGCGCCGGCCCCGTCGATCGCGGCCGCCTCGTAGACATCAACGGGTATCGCCTGCAGAGCAGCGAGGTAGAAGAGCATCATCGTGCCCGACGTCGTCCAGGCGTTCAGGCCGATGATCGACGGCAACGCCGTGCTCTGCTGCGCGAACCAGGCGTTGGAATGGTGATAGCCGAGGTGGTGGAGGACCGTGTTGAAGAGGCCGTCTGACGCAAGGATGTACGTCGCGATCGCCGCGATCGCGGCAGATGCCGCGAGTGAGGGGAAGTAGAACGCGGCCCGGAAGAAGGTGCGAAAGCGGATCGATTGGTTGACGACGACCGCCAGCGTGAGGCCGAGAGCCATCTGGAGCGGGACGACGAACGCGGTGTAGACGAGCGTGTTGCGCACTGCATGGGTCCAGAAGACGCTGTCGTGGTAGAGCGTCCGGTAGTTGCCCCACCCGACGAAGGGCCCCTTGAAGATCTGCCAGTTGTAGCGGCTGATGTAAAAGGCGTAGCCGATCGGAACGATGAAGAAGAGCAGGAAGAACGCCATGGGCAGGGCGACGAACCCGTAACCAACGAGTCCCTCGCGCGTTCGTTCCGATCCCATGCCGCGCACCTGCCGTCGTTTCGCCCCTGCGACCGCCACACCCCTCCTTCTGCGAAGCGTTCCCCCGTGCGCCGCGAGAGCGCACGAGGGAACGACTTCCGTCTACTTCGGCCTTACCCTGCAGCGGCGGCAGCGATCTTCGCGAGCATGGAGTCCACGGACTCCTTGCCGTCGATGACTGCCGTCAGCTCGTTGTTCGCCACGTCGTTCCAGACGTGGCGGAACCCGACCTGATTCCCCCAGCCGTGTACCGAGCTCGGGTACTTGGTGAACGCGCCACGACCGGCGACCGCGTGCACGTCGGTGCGCGTCGGCAACGCCAGTCCGAGCGAGACCCACTGCTGCATGCCCTGCTTGCCGACGAGGTACTTCAGGAGCGCCCACGCCGCGGGCTTGTTCTTCGAGTCCTTCGCCATCGAGTAGGACACCGTGAAGGCGAGATTGCCACGTTTCTTGTCCATCGGCAGCGGCGCCGTCGTGAACTGAACGCCGGGGAACGTCGCCATCGTCGGGAACATCCAGTTGCCCTCGAACGCGAACGCAGCCCTCTCCTTGCCGAATGCCTCGCCGCACCAGCCCGAGCCGGTCTGCGAGGGTTGCGCCGCGAGGCCGGACTTGAGCAGCCCGACGTAGTAGTTCACGGCGGTCCGGAAAGCCGCGGTGTTCGCACTCTTGAACTGGCCACTGCCTCCGGCCTGATAGACGAAGGCCATCAGCCTCGCCCAGTCAGCGCTGAGACAGATCGGCTTGCCGCCCGGCACCGTGATCTTCGACGCAACGCTCTTCAGCTGCGCCCAGGTCTTCGGGATCGGGTTGTTCCCGAGCAGCCGGGTGTTGACCTCCATCCCGAGCGACGACCAGTCCTTCGGGAAGCCGTAGTAGTGCCCCTGGTACTTGAACGTGTTCAAGAGGTTCTTGTAGAACGGCTTCGTGTTGAACTTCGACGCCTTGACGTACGAGTCGAGGTTCTGCAGCACGCCTTGACGCACCCAGTCGGCGAAATCGGCCGCGTCCACATAGAACACGTCCGCCGGCTTCCGTGCCGCGAACTTCGCGAGCATGGTCGCCTGGTAGTTGCCGCTGATCGAGGTGTAGTTGACGTGGATCTTCGGGTGAGAAGCCTCGAAGTCTGCCACCACCTTCGCAAGCTTTGTCTCCTCGGCCGGCGAAACCTGCCAGCCGTTCAACGTGACGGTTCCAGACGGCGCAGCCGACGCCTTCGCCGACGATGCCGAAAGGGAAACTTTGGCCTGCGATCCTCCAGTCAGGACCGCGGCCACAATTGCGGCGATCGCGAGCGCCGCCACAACCGTAAGTCGTTTACGCATACGTCCCCTCCTCCGTGGGTGGTGATGCGGGCTCCCCGGGGGACCCTACCCCCGCGGTCATGGCGCGACACCTCCCCGTGCCTATGGCCGCCATGAAGTAAGCCGGAATGCTACATGTTTCAAGTTGGGAGCTAATGCTCCACAAGTCGTGCCGACATGCGCTTCAAGACATCCCAGGCTCGCCGCACGTCGGCCTCCGTCGTTCGCTCGTTCCCGATCGCGAGTCGGAGGACGTAGCGGCCGTCGAGCTTCGCGTGGGAGATGAAAAGCTCGCCCGTCTCGTTCACGCGCGCAAGCAGCGCCTCGTTCTCGGCGTCCGATCCGTTCGTGCGGAAACAGACCACGGAGAACGCCCGCGGGGCACACACTTCCCAGCCGGGCTCGGCGCGCACGAGGCCCTCGAACACCTCGGCAAGCCGGACAGCTTCCCTGATCCGCGCCTGCAGCCCGTCGCGGCCGTAGCAGCGAAGGACGGCCCAGAGCTTGAGCGAGCGAAAGCGACGGCCGAGTGCGGGACCGTAGTCCGAAAGGCTCTCGGCTTCGTCACTAGTGCGGAGATACTCGGGTACCAGGCTGAACGCCGCGCGCAGTGTCTCGGGCCTCCGCGTCCAGAGCAGCGAGCAGTCCATCGGCGTGAACAGCCATTTGTGCGCGTTGACGACGAGCGAGTCCGCACGTTCCACGCCGGCCTGGGACCAGCGGAACTCCGGGCAGACCCACGCCGAACCCGCGTAGGCCGCGTCGACGTGTAACCAGACTCCCGCCGCCTCGCAGGCGTCCGCGAGCGCGGGCACCGGATCGACCGCGGTCGTCGACGTCGTCCCAACGGTGGCAACGAGCGCAGCCGCATCGGTGAGGTCCACTGCAGCGGGGTCGAGCCGGAACTCTTCGTCCAGCGGCACCTTGCGCGTCTCGAGGCCGAGCAGGCGTGCGGCTCGCTCAACCGAAGAGTGGGCCTCCTCGGAGCACACGACGACGTGGCCGCCGTTCGCCTCGCGCGCAGCAGCGAGCGCTGCGATCGTGGAGATGGACGCCGTGTCCTCGATGTGGCCGTGCCAGCCGGAGGGAAGGCCGAGAAGCTGCGCGGCCCAGTCGAGCGTGAGCGCTTCGAGCTCGGTGGAGGCAGGCGAGGTCCGCCAAATGAAGGCAACCGAGTTGAGCGTTGCGGCGAGGAGCTCCGCGAGGATCCCGGGCTCCGCGGCGCTGTTAGCGAAATAGGCGAAGAACCGTGGGCTCTGCCAGTGAGTGATCCCCGGCAGCAGGACCTCGTCGAGGTCCCGCAAGACAGCGGCGAACGGCTCGCCCTGCTCCGGTGGGGCCGCAGGCAAGCGGCTGCGAATGTCGCCGGGCTCGACCTGCGCCAGCACGGGAAAGTCTCCGACCCGGTCGAGGTAACGCGCCGCCCATTCGAGTGCGGCGGCTCCGTCCTCACGGAACGTCACTTGCGAAGCTTCTCGATCTGCGGCCAGGTCCGCGTGTTCAGCACCTGCTCCTTCGTCAGCCACGCGCGCCGTGCCTGGGCCACTCCCATTTCCATGTGCTGAAGCGCGCTCAACTGGTGCGCGTCCGTGTTCACGGCGATCTTCACGCCGGCCTGACCGGCCAGACGTGCGTGTGAGTCGCGGAGGTCGAGTCGGTTCGGTTGCGCGTTGATCTCGAGAAACGTTCCGGTCTCGAGCGCTTTCGCGACGACACGCTCGATGTCGAGGTTCGCGGGCGGCCTGATGTTGATCTTGCGGGCAGTGAGATGGCCGATGCAGTCGACGTGTGGGTTTTCCATCGCCGTCAGGACGCGCTCGGTTGGATCGCGGTCGAACGCAGCGTGCAGCGAGGCCATCACCCAGTCTCGCCCTGCGAGCACCTCGTCGGGCAACGAGACGGAGCCGTCGATCCGGATGTTGACCTCGATGCCTTTGAGGATCCTGAACGGCTGCAGTCGTTCGTTGAGTGCGTCGATCTCGAGATCCTGCTCGGCCAGCGTCCCGCGCGGATGGTCCGTGACCGCGTAGTACTTGTAGCCCCGGGCCCGCGCGGCCAGCGCCATCTGCTCCAGAGAGTGGCGGCCGTCGGAGTAACTCGTGTGCGTGTGCAGGTCACCCTTGAGGTCCTGCAGCTCGACGAGCTTCGGCAACTCGCCTTTGCGGGCGGCCTCGAGCTCACCTGAGTGCGCCCGCAGCTCCGGCGGGATGAACTGGTAGCCGAGGCGCTCGTACACGTGTTGCTCCTCGGCGAACTTCAACTCTTCGCCGGTCTCGACGACCGTGATCGAATACTCGGAGACCGAAAGGCCGTCTTTCACCGCGCGCTCCCGCAACGCGACGTTGTGGTCTTTCGAGCCCGTGAAGTGCTGCAGCAAATTGCCGTACGACTCGGGCGGCACGACGCGCAGGTCAAAGCGCAGGCCCTCATTCGACAGCACGGTGGCCTTGGTCGGTCCTTTTGCCACGACCTCGATCACCCACTTGAGCTTGGTGAAGTAGTCGATCAACGCCACTGGATCCTTGGCCGTGGCGATGATGTCGAGGTCGCGAAATGTCTCTTTGCGCCGCCGCGCGCTGCCGGCCTCGGAGACCTTCGCCGCCGCTGGATGCTCCTGCAGCACTTCGACGACGGCGAGAAGAGGGCCGAGCCCGTCACCCAGCAGCCGGCGGTCGGAAGGCTCCTGCTTCTTCTCAGCGAGCGCCTTGAGGATCCGCTCCTCCGTCTTCGCCCCCAGGCCCGCGAGCGTGCGCAGCCGCTCCTGCTCCGCCGCCCGCTTGAGGTCCTCGATCGTCGTGACTCCGAGCTCCTGCCATATGCGGGCCGCCGTCTTCGGCCCCAGCCCGGGCAGGCGCATGAAGCTCACGACTTCGGGCGGGATGACCTTCTTCCGTTTGGTCAGCGCGTGCATCTCGCCGTCCTCGACGACCTGGACGATCTTCTCCTCGATCGTCTTGCCGATCCCCTGCAACTCCTTGGCGCGGCCGGCGAGCGCGAGCTCGGCCACCGAGCCGGCGGTCTCACGGATGCGGGTGGCGGCACGGCGGTAGGCGAGGACGCGGAAGGAGGCCTCTCCTTCGATCTCGAGCAGGTCGGCCAGGAGCTCCAGCTGCTCGGCCACATCCGCATTGCGAGGCAGAGCTCCGGCCACGCAATGAATATACGTCCGTGCCCGTGCCCAAAGCCGTCGTCTGCCTCCCCACCTACAACGAGCGCGAGAACCTCGAGCGGATGCTGCGCGCACTCGCCGACAAGAGCGTCCGCGTCCTGGTGATCGACGACAACTCTCCCGACGGCACAGGCGAGATCGCCGACCGCCTTGCCGAGGAGCTCGACTACGTCGACGTGCTCCATCGAAAGAGCAAGGAAGGTCTCGGGCCCGCCTATCTCGCCGGCTTCCGGCACGCTCTCGCGACCGACGCGGAGCTCGTGCTGGAGATGGACTGCGACTTCTCGCACGATCCGAACTACGTGCCGCAGCTGATCGGGGCCGTCGAGGGCGGGGCGGATCTCGCCCTCGGCTCGAGGTACGTCCCGGGTGGAGGCGTGCGGAACTGGGGGCTGCTCCGGCGGCTCATCTCTGCGGGCGGCTCCTCCTATGCGCGAATCATCCTGGGCGTCAAGATCCGCGACCTGACCGGCGGCTTCAAGTGCTATCGCCGGGCTGTTCTCGAGGCGATCGATCTCGACGCGATCGAGTCGAAGGGTTACGCGTTCCAGATCGAGACGACCTATCGCGCCTTGCGGGCAGGCTTCAAGGTCGTGGAGGTGCCGATCACGTTCGCGGACCGCGAGGTTGGAGGCTCGAAGATGTCGAAGGCAATCGTCGCCGAGGCGATCTGGAAGGTGCCGGGGCTCCGCCTGAAGGCCCTGCTCGGCCGAATCTAGCGGCTACTCTGGGATTTGTGTTCGAGGTCACCGACGCCACGTTCGAGCATGACGTGCTGCAGGCCGACACGCCGGTCGTGCTCGACTTCTGGGCGCCGTGGTGCGGCCCGTGCAAAGCGGTCGAGCCCATCCTCGAGCAACTCGAGTCCGACACCCGCGGGCGTGTCGAGTTCGCGAAGTTGAACATCGACGAGAATCCGCTCACCGCTGCGCGCTACGACGTGCTGTCGATTCCGACGGCGATCCTGTTCGAGGGCGGCGAGGCCAAGGCGACGTTGATCGGAGCGCGCCCGCGTTCGCACTACGAGCGCGCGCTAGCGGAAGTGCTGCCAGCCGCGTAGTTCGTACGGCTCGCCGTTCAACGTGAGAGCGACGCCCTCGCCCTCCTCGCAACGGCCGATGGTCGCGAAGCGGCTCGACCCCGAGACTGCGGCGAGCAGCTCGTAGTCCTCGCCGAACCCGAGATCCTGCAGCTCTGCCCCGCCCGCGAGCGGGACGCGTTCGAGCTCGACGACGACGCGGCAGCCCGAGCGCGAGGAGATGTGGCCCGCGTCGACGGCCAGCCCGTCCGAGATGTCGAGGAGAGCGTTGGCATCTAGAGCGAGCTCTTTCCCTTCCGCAACCCTGAGCGGTGGCCGTACGTAGGACTGCCGTCGAAACGCCGCGCCCGCAGCGCCGAGCGGCCCGGTGACGACCAACCGGTCGCCGGGCCGCGCGCCGCCGCGGCCCGGAACGCGAGCCGATCGTCCAAGCGCCGTCACGCTGAGGACGACTTCCTCGGCTCGCGACAGATCCCCACCGACCACGGGCACACCGGTCTCGGCGATTCCCTCGTAGAGCTCGAGGATGTCGTGAAGTTCCGTTTCGTCGGGCGCCGCAAGCGTGACGAGCAGGCCTTCGGGATCGGCTCCCGATGCGGCGAGGTCGCTGAGGTTGACGGCAGCAGCGCGCCAGCCGAGGTCGCGCCACGAGATCCAGTCGAGGCGGAAGTGAACTCGCTCGACGAGTGCGTCCTGGGTGACAACGAGCCCTTCGCTCAGGTGCGCTGCATCGTCGCCGATGCTCCGAGCCAGGCCGCGGCGCTCGAGCTCGTCGAGCAGGCCGAGCTCGCCCAGCTCAGAGAGCCGCATCGAGCGCCGTCCTCAGCGCTGCGGCCTCTCGAGCCGCGCGAACGACCGCCACCCCGGCGGCGCCTGCACGGATGCAGTCCGCAGCATTCGTCGCGTCGATGCCGCCGATCGCGATAACCGGGACCGCGGTCGCCGAACAGATTTCGCGGAGGCCCTCCAGGCCGATCGCGGGATTCGCGTCCGGCTTCGACGGTGTCTCCCAGACGGGCCCGGCCCCGATGTAGCCGGCCTGCGCTGCAACCGCGCGCGCCTCCTCCAGGCTGGACGCGGAGAGACCGAGCAGGAGTCCTTGATCTTTCGCGCGGGCCGCCCCGTCGTCCGAGCGGCCGAGGTGCACGCCGTCGGCGCCGAGCATGAGCGCAGCTTCGACGTCGTCGTTCACGACGAACGTGACACCGTGACGAGCGCACATGCTCCGCGTGGCGCGACCCCGCTCGACGACATCGAGCGTGGGCACGTCCTTCAGCCGCCATTGCACAACCGTCGCGCCTCCCTCCACCGCGAGCTGCGCCGTCTCGCGGTCGTCGACGAGGACGTGCAGCTTCACGAGATCTTGGTCCGCCCGTCCAGCGTCTCGGGCTCCAGCGCAGCGAGCGCATCGTAGAGACCGACGTGGAAGGAGCCGGGACCCCTCGCGTCACGCGCCGCATCCTCGCCTGCGACGCCGAAGGCGGCCAGGCCCGCCGCGGCCGCTTCGAGAGGCGTGTCTCGGGCAACGGCGAGGAAACAGCCTGTGATCGCGCTCGACATGCACCCTGTCCCCGTCACCGAAGCGAGCAGCTCGTGCCCGTTGGCAATCGAAAGGACGCGTGCTCCGTCGGAAACGTGATCGACCACGCCAGTAACCGAAGCGACGAGCCCGAGGTTGCGAGCCGCGGTGCGAGCGAGATCGGCCGGCTCGCTGTCGGCGCCGATCGATTCGACTCCTCGAACCTCCGCCCCAACTCCAACGAGGGTCGCGATCTCGCCCTGATTGCCACGCAGCACCGCGATCTTCACCTCGTCGAGCAAGCGCCGCGCAGTCTCGGTGCGGAAGCGCGTCGCGCCGGCGCCGACTGGGTCGAGCACGACCGGAATGCCGTGCTCATTCGCCGCCTTGCCCGCGAGGAGCATGGCCTCGACCCAGTGCGGTGAGAGCGTGCCGATGTTCAGCACGAGCGCACCTGCAAGCGCGACCATCTCCTCGACTTCCTCGCGCGCATGCGCCATCACGGGCAGCGCACCGAGAGCCAGCGTGGCGTTGGCGGTCTCGTTCATGACGACGTAGTTCGTGATCTGATGGACGAGCGGCTTCCGCGCGCGAACATCACCGAGCAGCTGTCCCGGAGAGAAGGTCACGCGGCTCCGCGCAGGTGGAAGACGTCGACCGGCCCATCGCCCGCACCGATCTCGGCGAGGCCGTAGCGGACCGCTTCGGACGCGACCCGCGCTGCCTCGCGCACCGCCTGCTCGAGCGTCTGCCCCATCGCCAGGCCTGCTGCAAGGGTGGCCGAGTGCGTGCAGCCGGCGCCGTGCGTGGCCCCCGTGTCGTGACGCTCCACCGAAATCTCCACGTGCCGGATGCCGTCGAAGAGATGATCCACTGCCTCCCCGTGGCCGCCCGTCACGACGACCGCCGGCGCGCCGAGCTCGTGGATGCGGTCCGCCAGCTCACGACGGGAGCCGCTCCCTACGAGCGCTTCGGCTTCCTGGAGGTTCGGCGTCACGACGGTCGCAAGCGGAAAGAGGCGGGATACGAGCGTCGCCACGGCATCACCCTGGAGCAGCTCCGCACCGGAGCTCGCGAGCATGACCGGATCGACGACCAGAGGGACGTGTCGACCCTCGAGAAAATCCGCAATCGCCTCGATGACCGCGCGTGAGAACAGCATCCCGGTCTTCGCAGCGTCGACGCCGATGTCGTCATAGACGGCGTCGAGTTGGGCGCGGACGAAGTCCGGCGGTAGCTCGTGCACCCCGACCACCCCGGTGGTGTTCTGCGCGGTCAGTGCGACGATCGCGCTGGTGCCGTAGCAGCCTGCCGCGGCAAACGCTTTCAGGTCGGCTTGGATCCCAGCTCCGCCGCCGGAGTCCGAGCCAGCAATCGTCAAGCAACGTGGAATTAGCACGGGTGAACCCATGGTTCCCCCGTGTGCCCCCTCCTTCGGGTCCTTGACCCTGACGACAGAGTGAGCCTCCGGCGTGCAAAGCCCGCCTGCGGCGGCGGCGCATAGCGACTATCCAACGACTGCTCCTCCCTTCGCCGGTGCTAACCGGATCAGGTTCTACGGGTGTGATCTCAGCCCGAACGGGCACCCCGGTGAGCCCAGGCTACCATCGCGAAATGTCTGTCAGCGCGGCACTCTGGGACGAACTCCTCGAGGGCGAACAGGTCGCGCACGTCGAGACCGTGCCATCCGTGGAGCCGCGTACGAGCGCCCTGCCGGATCAGCTCGAGCCACACCTGCGAGAGGCGTTGCCCTTCTCGACTCTCTACGCGCACCAGCGCGAAGCCTTCGACGTCGCAGCACGCGGCGAGCACGTCATCCTCGCTACCGGAACCGCGTCCGGGAAGTCCCTCGGGTTCAACCTGCCCGTCCTCGACACGATCGCGCGCGAGCCCAAGAGCTGCGCGCTCTACCTCTATCCGACGAAGGCCCTGGCGCAAGATCAGGCTCGCGCACTGGCCGAATTGCAGGCGCCGAACGTCCGGGCCGCGATCTACGACGGCGACACGCCCGGGGAGCGCCGCTGGCAGATCCGCAAGTGGGCGAACGTCATCCTCACGAACCCCGACATGCTGCACGTCGGTGTGCTGCCGCACCACGACCGCTGGGCCGATGTCCTGCACAACCTGCGCTACATCGTCGTCGACGAGGCGCACGTCTACCGCGGAGTCTTCGGCTCGCACGTCGGGAACGTCTTGCGGCGACTGCGGCGGCTTGCGCAGGTGTACGGCGCGGAGCCGCAGTTCCTCCTGGCCTCGGCGACGATCGCCAACCCCGGTGAGCTCGCGTACGACCTGGCGGGAGTCGCAGCGACAGTGGTCGCCGACGACGCTGCGCCGCGCGCCGAACGCACCATCCTGTTGTGGAACCCGGAGCTTCTCGACGCCGAGCTCGGACTGCGGGCGAGCGCTCTCGGCGACGCTTCGAGGCTGATGGCGGAGCTGGTGTCGCGCGAGCTGCGCACCATCTGCTTCGCGAAGAGCCGCAAAGCCGCGGAGCTGATCCACAAGTTCACCGTCGAGCGGGTCGAAGCCGAGACCGCGAAACGGCTTGCGCCGTATCGCGCCGGTTACACACCCGCGCAGCGTCGCGACATCGAGCGGCGGCTCGTCGAGGGCGAGCTGCTCGGCGTGGCCGCGACCGACGCACTCGAGCTCGGGATCGACATCGGCTTGCTCGACTGCGCAATCTCGGTCGGGTTTCCCGGAACGGTGGCCTCGCTGCGCCAGCAATGGGGCCGTGCCGGGCGCCGCGGCCACGGTCTTGCCGTGCTGGTCGCGAGCGAGGACGCGCTCGACCAGTACTTCGTCCGCGAGCCGGAGACGCTGTTGCAACGTCGCGTCGAAGCGGCGATCCTCGACCATGCCAACCCCCGCGTTCTCGACGGACACGTCAGGGCGGCAGCGTTTGAGGCGCCGCTGGACGACGATGACCGCGCCACCCTCGGAGACGAGGCGCTCGAGCGCGCCGCGCTCCTGCCAGAGCTGAAGCTCACGAAGAGCGGCTACGTGTGGGCCGGCCGCGACTATCCGGCCGGCCACTTCGGCCTGCGGAGCACGACGCCCGACACGTTCGCGGTCGTGGAGGCGCAGAGCGGCACCGTCCTGGGAATCGTCGAGCGAGAACGCGCGTACTCGACCGTCCACGAGGGCGCGGTCTATCTCCACCTCGGCGAGAGCTACCTCGTGCGCGAGCTCGACCTGGAGGCGCGCACAGCTCTCGTGACGCCGTACAAAGGCGACTACTACACGCAGGCGAAGAAGGACACCAACACGGCGATCGAGGAGACGCTCCGCACCGAGCGGCGCTGCGGGCTCGATCTCCGGTTCGGACGGATCTCGGTGACAGAGCGCGTCGTCGCGTACCAGAAGAAGTCCATCCGCAACCAGTCGACGCTCGAGACCGTCGAGCTCGAGCTGCCGGAGACGAGCTTCGAGACCGAAGCGATCTGGTACGTGCCCGAGCCGGAACAGCTCGACGGCCTGGAGAAGATGCCCAAGCTGCTCGGGACCCTCCATGCTGCGGAGCACTCGATGATCGCGCTGCTTCCACTCTGGGCGATGTGCGACCGGTGGGACATCGGTGGGCTCTCGACGAACATCCACTTCCAGACGGACGCGCCGACGGTCTTCATCTACGACGGGCATTCCGGCGGCGTCGGCATCACCGAGCGCGGCTTCAACGCGTTCGAGGGTTGGGTCGAGGACACGGCTCGGATGCTCGAGGGCTGCCCCTGCACAGACGGCTGTCCGTCGTGCGTGCAGAGCCCCAAGTGCGGCAACCTGAACGAGATGCTCGACAAGGAGGGCGCGCTTACGTTGCTGCGCAGGATGGTCGCGGCATCAACCTCTTCGCCGCGTGGCTGACCGGCAAGCCCTCGGTGGCACACTCGTGCTCGGCGGCGGGTTCGCCGGCGGCTACGTCGCGCGACTACTGGGCAAACGTGGCGCGACGATCGTCTCGCCGGAGAACTTCATGCTGTATACGCCGCTGCTACCCGAGGCAGCGTCGGGAACGCTCGAGCCGCGCCACGTCGTCGTGCCGCTCCGCATGATGTGCCCGCACGCCGAGCTGCTGCTCGGACGAGCAACCGGGGTGGACACGGAACAACGGCGTGTCACCGTCGAGACCGAGGACGGCGTGACGACACTGGTCTACGAGGAGCTTGTCGTCGCGCTCGGCGCGATCTCGCGCACGCTGCCCATCCCCGGTCTCGCCGATCACGCGCTCGGCTTCAAATCGCTGGCCGATGCGATTCGACTTCGCAACCACGTCCTCCGTCGGCTCGAGGCCGCCGCGGCGGCGTCCGCCGAGGAGGAGCTCAGACGCGAGCTGACCTTCGTCTTCGTCGGAGCCGGGTATGCAGGTGTCGAAGCGCTGGCCGAGCTCGCCGACCTCGTGCGGGATGCCCTGCGCTACTACCCGACCCTGCGCGGCGAGCCCCAGCACTGGGTCCTCGTGGACGCGGCGAGCAAGATCCTGCCGGAGATCCCGACGAAGCTCGGCGACTACGCCGCGCAACAGCTGGCCGGGCGAGGCGTCGACATTCGTGTCGAGACGACGCTGGAATCCGTCGAGGCACACGCCGCGACCTTGTCTGATGGAAGCCGGATCCTGACGAGCACCGTCGTGTGGACTGCGGGGGTGCGCGCCAATCCCGGCAACGGACGGCTGGGAATGCCCCTGGACGACCGCGGCCGGGTGTTGGTCGACTCGACACTCCGGGTCGAAGGGATTCCCCACGCCTGGGCGCTCGGCGACGGCGCCCGCGTGCCCAACGGCGCAACGCCGGGCTCGTTCGATCCACCGACATGCCAGCACGCGCTCCGGCAGGCTCGACGGCTGGCGAAGAACGTCGCGGGCGAACCGAAGCCCTATCGCTACCGGATGCTCGGCCAGGTGGCTACGCTCGGCCGCTACAAAGGGATTGCGGATGTCGTCGGCCTCCGTTTTCGCGGCTTCACCGGCTGGTTCGTGACCCGGTCCTACCACCTGTACCAGCTGCCGCTGCTGACGCGGAAGCTCCGCGTCGTCGCTGACTGGACCACGTCGCTCTTCTTTCGCAGAGACATCGCCGAGCTCAGCATGCTCGGCCACCCGGAGCGGCTCGACTAGCTCTAGCCGCCGAGCGTCTTCAACGCGTCCGTCAGTCGTTGCCTCATGGTGAGCACGCCGGCGTAGAGGTCACCGTGCTTGCGCACGCGCTCGAGGACCGCGGGCATCGTGAACGAGAGCGGATCGAGATCGTCCTTCACCTCCGACCAGCGCAAAGGCGTCGAGACGGGCGCGCCCGGCCGCGGCCGCACGGAATACGGCGAGGCGATCGTCTTGCCTTCGCCGTTCTGATTGGCGTCGATGAGCACGCCGCGCCGCTTCGACTTCGTCCATTCCGTCGTCGCGAGGCCGCGATGCGTGCGCGCGATCGCCCCGGCCACGATCTCTGCGAACTGGCGCGTATCGGCATAGGTGTAGCGCCGCTCGACCGGCACGAGGATGTGTATCCCGTCGGCGCTCGACGTCTTGGGGAAGCCGACGAGCCCGAATGCGTCGAGCGCCTCCTTGACGAGGAGCGCAACCTGGACGGTCTCCTTGAAGCCGACGTCGGGCGACGGGTCGAGGTCGAACAGCACCCAGTCCGGCCGATCCGGCTTGTCGACGCGCGAGTACCAGGTGTTCATGTCGACGCAGCCCATGTTCACCAACCAGAGCAGCGCAAGCTCGTCGTTGACGATCGGGAAGTTGACCCACTTCTTCGTCCTCGGCGATGCTCGCGTCGACACCTCGGTGCGAAACGTCGGGATCCATTCCGGCATATGTGAGGGCGCGTCCTTCTGGAAGAACTTCTTGCCCTCGATCCCGTCGGGCCAGCGGACCATCGTGAAGGGGCGTTGCTGCAAATGTGGCAAGAGCACAGGAGCCACGGCGCGGTAGTACTCGAGCAGGTCGCCTTTGGTGATGCGCTCGACGGGAAAGAAGACCTTGTCGAGGTTCGAGAGCTTCAGCTCGCGTGAGCCCTTCTTGACGACATCGGTGATCGGCACTTCGCGCCGTACGTCTTCGGCGGACTTGTCCTCACGCAGACCCTTGTACGAAGGTGCGCGGAGACGTCCGTCATGCGTCCACTCTGCGAATTCGACCTCTGCGATCAGCTTCGGCTCCACCCAGATGATGTCGCCCTTTCGGACCTTCGGCATCTTCGGTACCTCTCGAAACGGCGAGGTGTCGCGGCGCAGCGGTCGTAACTTGTCGAGCAGCTTCTCGATCTCCCTGCTGTTGAAGCCGGTCCCGACGTTGCCGGCGTACACGAGCTCGCCGCCGGAGTAGTAGCCGAGCACGAGTGCACCGAAGCTCGAGGCGCGCCGGCCGGTTCCCTTCGTGTACCCGGCGATGACGAGCTCCTGCTCGGAGTGAGTCTTGATCTTCAGCCAGTCTCGCGTCCGCTTGCCCAGGAGATACCTCGAGTCCAAGCGCTTCGCCATGATCCCCTCGAGCTGTTGCTGCTTCGCAGCACCGAGCAGCGCCTGGCCGTCCTCGAAGGTCTCGGAGAGACGCACCGTCTTGTTACGGCGGTCGAGAAGGCCCTCCAACCGCTTGCGGCGCTCGACGAGCGGCAGGTCGATCACGGGCTCGCCCTCGATCTCCAGCACGTCGAAGACGTAGTAGACGATCGGCGTTCCCGCCTTGCCCTGCTGCATCGCGGAGAAGCTCGACCGGCCGGCATCGTCCAGTGCGCAAACCTCTCCGTCGAGGACGCAGTCCGGCGTCTTCACCGCCTTCGTGGTCTCCTTCGCAACGTTCTCGAAGCGCGACGTCAAGTCGTTCCCGTTGCGGCTCGTCAGCGTGACATCGCTGCCCGCGACCGTCGCAATCGCGCGGTAGCCGTCCCACTTGACCTCGAACGTCCACCCCGCGCCATGCGGCACTTCCTGGGCGAGCGTCGCGAGCATCGGCGCGTACGCACGGCCGCTGCGGCGGGGAGCCGCGGCTGATTCGTCCCGCTTGCGGACAATCAGCCAGTTCTTCTCGTCACCGCTGAGGTGAGCCGGCACAAGCGCCCACGTTCCTTGCAGCTTCGTCCCGTGCAGACGGACGGTCAGTCCGCCGTTCTTCTTCTCCTCGAGCAACTCGTAGGTGCCGTGGTCCCAGATCTCGACCGTGCCGGCGCCGTACTGGCCCTTCGGGATCTCGCCCGCGAAGGTCGCGTACTCGAGCGGATGATCCTCCACGTGCACCGCGAGGTGTTGCTCGCCGGGCTCGAGCGGCACTCCCTTCGGCACCGCCCAGCTGAGGAGCGTGCCGTCCTTTTCGAGGCGGAAGTCGTAATGGAGCCGGCGGGCGTCGTGACGCTGGACGACGAAGATCGGCTCTTTCGTCTTGCCCTTCTTCGAGCCAAAAGGCTCAGGCGTCTCTTTCGGATCCCGCTTGCGCTTGTACTCGGAGAGTTTCTGCGTGGCCACCTACGAAGCCTTGCGCTTCGCGGGTGCCTTGCGCTGCTTCTTCGTTCGCTCGACCGATTCCCGCAGCGCCACCATCAGATCGACGACCTCTCCCTGTTCCTCTGTTGCCGGCTCGGGGAGCGGCTGGCCCTCCGCCTTGGCCTGGATCAGGTCGAGCAGCTCCTTGCGATAGGTGTCGTCGTACTTCTCCGGCTTGAACGGCTCGCTCAGGTTCTCGACGAGCGATTTCGCCATCTCGACTTCGGCCTTCTGGAGCTTCGCGCTCCCGAGCTCGCCGTCGAGCGCCTCGGGGCGTCGCACCTCGTCGGCGTAGTACATCGTCTCGAGGAGCAGCAGTCCCTCGTACGGGCGCAGTGCGGCGAGATGCTGCTTGTTGCGGATCACGACCTTCGCGACTCCGACCTTGCCGGTCTCCTCGAGCGCGCGGACGAGCAGGCGATAGGGCTTCTCCGCTCCCGCCGCCGGCAGGAGGTAGTACGCCTTGCGGAAGTAGACCGGGTCGATCTCGTCGAGATCGGCGAAATCCATGATGTCGATGGAGCGAGTGAGCTCGATGTCGAGCCGATCGAGGTCCTCGTCGTCGAGCGGGACGTACCGCCCCTTCTCGATCTCGAAGCCGCGAACGATCTCGTCGGCGTCGACAGGCCGGCGGTCGTCACGCCGGACCTTCTCGTAGGCGATCGGCGTCAGGTCGTTCCTGTCGAGGAAGTGAAAGCGAAGCTCCTTCGACTCCGTCGCTGGAAACATCCGCACGGGGACGCTGACGAGACCGAACGAGATCGTGCCGCTCCAGATCGGTCGCATGGAGCGCGATTACCCGAATCCTCCCGGGTTTCAACCCGAGGCAGGTTGGCAATGGTATGACTTCAAAGGCGTGTTCTTGTCCTTCGAAAGGCTTCTCCACCCAGCGGGGGGTCGACTCTTCGGGCCGGTTTTCCGGCCCGAAGTCGTTGTGGGATCGGGGGATAAGGCTGTGGATGTTGTGGAGAGGCGACACCCGTCCAGGCCGCGAATCTGCCGAAATCTCAGCGAAGCTCTGATCTTTCCACAGGGTGGGGCTGTTGACTCAGGCGTAAACGCCCAGCGAGCGGAATTTGGCTCGGCGTCTGCGCTTCAGGTCGTCTGCAGAGACGGATTCGAGGTCTTCGAGCGCCTCTTGCAGACTTTCCCCCAGGAGGCGGGCAGCCTCGTCGTGGTTCGTGTGGGCGCCCCCTGGGGGCTCCGGGACGATCCCGTCGATGACCCCGAGCTCGAGGCAGTGGACGGCGTCCGGCTTGAACGCCGCGGCCGCCTTCTTGGCCTCGCCGGCGTCGCGCCAGAGAATGGCCGCGCAGCCTTCGGGAGAGATGACGGTGTAGATCGCGTTCTCCTGCATCAGCACCCGGTCGGCCAGCGCCGTCGCGATCGCACCTCCGGAGCCGCCCTCGCCGATCACGCAGGTCACGATCGGGACCGCGAGTCGAGCCATCAGAGCCTGTGACCGGGCGATCATTCCGCCCTGCCCGTGCTGCTCGGCCGCAACGCCTGGATACGCACCCGGAATGTCGACGAGGCTGAGCAACGGAAAGCGGTGCAGCTCTGCGAGCGCCATCAACCGCATCGCCTTGCGATAGCCCTCCGGGTACGCCATGCCGAAGTTGCGCTCGGTTCGTTCCTTGATGTCGCGGCCCTTTTGATTCCCGACGAGCGCGACCGTGCGGCCTTCGAAGCGGCCGAGGCCGACGACGAGCGCGTGATCGTCGGCGCGACCACGGTCGCCGTGCAACTCGACCCAGTCGTCGAAGAGCCTGTTGACGTAATCCAGCGTGTACGGCCTGTCCTGGTGCCGCGCGAGCTCGACGGAGCGCCAGATCTCCTCGTCCGTCGGCGCAGCCTGGATGCGCTCGAGCTGGCGCTGCAACTTCTCGAGCTCGCCCGAGACACGTGTCCCGCCGAGCAGGTTGAGGCTTCGCAGGCGCGTCAGCCGCTCGCGCAGCCGCAGCTCGTGGTCAGTCGCCATTCGGTGAGAAGAGCCGCAGGAGCCGCGCGACGTACGCCTTCAGCTCCGGGCGCGGAACGATCGCGTCGATGTGGCCGAAGCGAAGATTTTGCTCGGCGAGACCGAAATCCTCCGGCAGCTTTTCGCGCGTGGTCTGCTGCACGACTCGCGGACCGGTGAAGGCGAGCAGCGCACCGGGCTCGGCGACGATCACGTCACCGAGGCTTGCGAAGCTGGCGAGCACACCCGCCGTCGTCGGATGAGTCATCACGCTGATCAGCGGCTGGCCCGAATCGTGGAGGTCCTCGACCGCGCAGACGGTTTTCGGGAGCTGCATGAGCGAAAGGATTCCTTCCTGCATGCGTGCGCCGCCCGACGCGGTCACCGAGACGAGCGGAACGCCTCGCTGCGCTGCGCCATCGCAGGCACGGGAGAATTTCTCACCGACCACGCTGCCCATCGAGCCGCCCATGAAGGCGAAGTCCATGACGGCCAACTCGCACGCGTTTCCGTCGATCGCGCCCTGGCCGATCACCATCGCCTCCCCGAGCCCCGTCTTCATCTCCGCCTCGGCGAGCCGCTCGGTATACGGCCGCAGATCGAAGAAGTCGAGTGGATCCTCCGAACGAAGATCCGCGGCCTCCTCCACGAACGTTCCCTCGTCAGCCAGCGACGCGATGCGGCTGCGAGCGCGCATGGTGAAGTGGTGCCCGCAATGAGGACAGACCCAGAGCGCCGCCTCGAGCTCGTCGTCCCGGTAGTGCGAGGAGCACTGCGGGCACGTGTTCGGGTGCTGCTTCCCCGGCGGCTCTGGGACGTTCCGATGCTCGATGGAGACGTCGATCCGGGATGACATGGAACTGACGAGTTTAGACTGACGCCGACGGACAGCCGTTACAGGCCCACGGCAGCGGCCAGCCTGGCCAGTGGGGCCACGTTTCCCGGCTCGAACCCGGCGCCCGTGAACCCGGCGCCGAGCACATTGGTTTGCGTGCCGAGCGCCTGGAGCATCCGCTCCGCATCGGCCAGCGAAAGCCCGCCCGGCTCGGGCATGAACACCGAAAGCTCGGAGGGATCGAGCACGTCGGCGTCAAAGGCGAGGTAGGTGCAGACGACCTGATCGAGCGCCTTCTCGATCCCCTCCTCGCCGAGGTGGACACCCTGCTCGCGGATGAAGGCTTCCTCGGGTGGATCGAGATTGCGGGCGCCGACCAGGGCTACGTCGTCCGCTTCAACGGCGCCGGAGTCGATCAGCTTCCTCAGCGGCATCCCCCAGAGGTTGCCCGACGGCGAGCTCTCCGGTGTGTTGAGGTCGCCGTGCGCGTCGAACCAGATCACCGCCAACCGGTCCTGGCGGGCTGCCAGGCCCTCGACGGCGCCGATGTGCGAGCAGCAACAGCCGCCGAGGATGAGCGGGCGCTCCGGCAGATCCGCGGCGAGCGCGAGGTTCTGCTCCTCGAGTGACTCGGCGTCGATAATCGCCGTCTCCGGATAGGGAAGCTCGAGCCACGCCGCCTCGGCCATGGACTCCCCGCCCTTCCCCCAGGCCTGAGGAACTCGCACCATTCCCGCGAGATACACGCGGCCGCACGAGTGGCACTCGTACTCGGGCCCGAGCGAAACCGCCGTGAAGGTCTTGCAGTCGGGACACTTCGCCCGCAATCGGCTCACGCGAGCTCCTTCTCGAAGACGACGTCCTCTCTGATGATTCGCATGCCCGCGCGTTCGTACAGACGCGTGGCCCCAGTCGGATTCTCTGCGTCAACACCCAGGCCGACGTGCGGTTCCCCGCGCTGATGGAAGCCAACAAACGCCTGCCGCAGGAGCGCGAGGCCCAGGCCGCGCTTACGCCACTGCTTGCGAACACCCAGGGCGCCAACCCATCCACCGCCGCTCTGCCTGGGATCGCTGCGGACCACCCCGACGATCTCGTCCGTCGCTCGCGCGACGAACCAGAGGGAGAAATCGCTGCCTGGCCCGTCAATCCGAGCGGCTTTCCACTCTTCGAACGGCATCGAGACGAATCCCCACTCTTCCGCGAACGCCTCGTCGAGCGTCTGGTGAAACTCACGGGCGTCTTCGCGGCGGAACGGTGACGCCGAGATACCAGGTGGCCACTCGGGGGGAGGCGGCGGTTCCGAAAGTTCGATTCGCATCTGGTAGTAGTGGCGCGCCTCGTGATAGCCAAGAGTCTCAAACAGCTGCGTAGCGGCCGCGTTTTCCGAGAAGGCACCGACCTTGAGGTTGCGCGATCCGATCAACCGCGCACGCTGTTCAGCTTTCTCGAGCAATGCAGTGGCGAGACCACAGCCGCTGAAATCGGGATGCACGCAGACCCACGACCAACAGCTCGGGTCAGCCTCACGCTCGAGCGTTACCGCAAACGCTGCCGGCGTGCCGTCAGCCGTCTCGACAATCCACCCGCCCTCCCTCAGATTGGCGACCCGCCAGAAGTCTTGCGTGTCCTCGACGCCCCAGATCGATTCACCGCGGAGCTTCTCCTCCTCGGCACGGATGATGCCTGCGGCGACGGTGACGTCGGCGTCGGTTGCAGCCCGGGCGCGGAAGCGTTCAGGCAGCGCCACTGTCGCGGACCTAGTTTTCGAACCGCTTCAGGACGATGCAGGCGTTGTGGCCGCCGAAGCCGAACGAGTTCGACACGGCCACGCGGACATCCGCGTCGCGCGCCTCGTTCGGGATGTAATCGAGGTCACACTCCGGATCCTCGACCTCCTGGTTGATCGTCGGGGGCAGCTTCCCGTCGCGGATCGCAAGCGTCGAGAAGATCGCCTCGACGGCGCCCGCCGCACCGAGACAGTGACCAGTCGCACCCTTCGTCGACGAGACGGGCGTCTTCCGAGCGTTGTCCTCGCCGAGCGCCAGCTTGATCACGCGCGTCTCCGCCGCGTCGCCCAAGGGCGTGGACGTTCCATGCGCGTTGATGTAGTCGATCTCCCCCGGATCGACGCCTGCATCGGCGAAGGCGTTCTTCATCGCGCGAGCCGGGTTCTCGCCGGTCGGGTCCGGCTCGGTGACGTGCTTGGCATCGGACGAGAGCCCGTAGCCCACGACCTCGGCGTAGATCTTGGCGCCGCGCGCCTGCGCGCGCCCGAGCTCTTCGAGGACGACCACCGCAGCCGCCTCGCCCATGACGAAGCCGTCACGGCCGGCGTCGAACGGCCTACTCGCGCGAGCCGGGTCGTCATTGCGCCGCGAAAGCGCCCGCATCGCGCCGAAACCGGCGATGCCGACCTTGTTGATCGCAGACTCGGTTCCGCCGCAGAACATCACGTCGGCACGCCCGAGCCTGATGTCGTCAAGGCCCTGGCCGATCGCCATGTTGGACGCAGCACAAGCCGTGCATTCGGACGAGAGCGGGCCCCGTGTGCCAAGCTCCATCGAGACCCAGCCCGCCCCCATGTTCGGGATGATGCAGGGGATCGCGAACGGATTGACCCGGTCGGGCCCGCGCTCCTTCAAGGTGTCGTAGCAGTCCTGAAAGGACCTCAGGCCACCGATCCCCGTCGCGATCGAGGCGCCGATCCGATCGCCGTCTGCCTTGACGTCGACACCCGAGTCGGCCTCCGCCTGCCGCGCCGCGGCGAGAATCAGCTGCGCAAAGCGATCCATGCGGCGCGTCTGCTTTCGATCGATCCAGTTCGAGGGCTCGAAATCCTTCACCTCGCAGGCGAAGTGGACGTGGTAGTCGGTCGAGTCGAACTGGGTGATCGGCGCGGCACCCGATTCGCCGGCGACCAGGCGCTGCCAGCTCGTCTCGGCATCGTTGCCGAGGGGCGTCAGCCCACCGATGCCGGTGATGACAACTCGTCTCTGTCCATTGACCGACATCTACATCCCCAGTCCGCCGTCGACGAGCAGGACCTCGCCCGTGATGAACGACGCCTGCTCGGAACAGAGGAACCGTACCGCCCCGGCAACGTCCTCCGGCTTGCCGAAACGGCCGAGTGGCGTGTTGGCGAGCATCAGCTCCTTCATCTCGTCGGAGATCACCTGCGTCAGGCGTGTGTCGATGTACCCCGGCGCCACGACGTTCGCCCGCACGCCGCGGTTGCCGAGCTCGCGCGCAAACGCCTTCGTGAAGCCGATGATTCCGGCCTTCGAGGCCGAATAGTTCGTCTGTCCGGGATTCCCGTGCAGGCCGACGACGCTGGAGATGTTGACGATGGAGCCGGAGCGGCGCTTCGTCATTCCGCGTGCCACGGCCCGGCACGTATGGAAGACCCCGCTGAGGTTCGTCTCGATCACGACGCGCCAGTCCTCGTCCGACATGCGCGCGATCAGCCCGTCACGGGTCAGACCGGCGTTGTTGACCAGGATGTCGATGTCCCCCGCCGCTTCGACGAGGGCCTTGGCCTGTTCCGGGTCGGCGACATCTGCCTCGAGCGCGCGGCCCCGCGCCTCCCTTGCCACCTCCTCCGCCTCGTCCTTGCCCGAGCGGTAGCTGACCGTGACCTCCGCGCCGGCATGCGCGAGCTCGAGGGCGATCGCACGCCCGATGCCCCGCGACCCGCCCGTGACGAGGGCGGTCTTTCCCTCCAGCGACGCGAAACCGTCAGCGGTTCGACCGTTCACGCGCACGAGTGCCGGGCGAGCGAAAAGCAAGCCTGGAAAGGACGCAGGGAGGGCGCGTAGCCGGAGGCTACGGGCCCGACTGAGGACGCCGCCAGGCGCCGCTTTGCAGCCGCCCGGTGCCGCGCGGGTGGGCGGTCGAGCCGCAAATTAAGCAGAGAGAAGTGTCTCCTCGAGCTTGTCGACCTCTTCGGGCGTGGAGACGGAGATCGTCTTCACGCTGCGGTCGATGCGCTTGATCAGCCCCGACAGGACATTCCCCGGACCGACCTCGACGAAGGTGTGGACGCCTTCCTTGATCAGGGCCTGCCCGGCGTGCGTGAAGCGGACGGGGGCCGTGAGTTGCTCCACGAGGAGCGGGGCCATCCTCTTTGCCGATTCGACGCGCGCGGTCACGGTGGACATGAACGGCGAGGTCGGCTCGACGAAACCCACCTTCTCGAGCGCGGGCCGCAGGCGATCCGCCGCGCGCGCGACCAGCGGGCTGTGGAACGCACCCGAGACGCGCAGCTTCACGGCGCGGCGCGCGCCGGCCTCTTCGGCAGCCGCGCAGGCCTCCTCGACCGCAGGGTTCTCGCCCGAGACCACGATCTGTCCCGGGCAGTTGTAGTTCGCCGGCCACACGTTGAGGATGCGCCGGCAGATGCGTTCCACGACCTCATCGTCGAGACCGAGGATCGCAGCCATCGAGCCGGGGTGCTTGCGAGCGGCCTCCGCCATTGCGAGACCGCGTTCGCGCACGAGCGCAATCGCCTCTTCGACCCTGAGCGCCCCGGCCGCCGCCAGCGCAGCGAACTCGCCGACAGAGTGGCCGACGACGAAGTCTGGCTTGATGCCACGGGCCCGGACGGCCGCGCAGATCGCGAGGCTCGTCGCCACGAGAGCCGGCTGCTGGATCTCCGTCTCGACGAGCTTTTCCTCCGGTCCCTCGAAGCAGAGATGCTGCAGGTCGAGCCCGGACGCGGCGCTGCTGCGCTCGAAGACGTCGAGAGCCTCGGGGACGGCCGCCGCGATCTCGCGCCCCATCCCGACCTCGAGCGATCCCTGCCCGGGAAAGCAGAACGCAACAAGACCCGACTTCACAGCGTCCACCTCATCAGAGCCGAGCCCCACGTGAGGCCTGCTCCCATGCCGGTCATCAACACGAGGTCTCCTTCCTTGAGCCGACCATCCGCCTGTGCCTCCGCCAGAGCCAGCGGGATCGAGCCGGAAGATGTATTGCCGTAGCGGTCAACGTTAACCACCATTCGCTCACGCGGGATGCCGAGCTTCTGAACCGCGAACTCCAGGATCCGCACGTTCGCCTGGTGGGGAATGTAGACGTCGACGTCCTCGACCGCAGCCCCGCACCGCTCCAGGACCGCTTCCGCGGACGAGACGAGCACCCGCGTCGCGAACTTGAAGACCTCGCGGCCGTTCATGTGGACGTACCCGTTTCCGGCCGCAGCCTCCATGCTCCGGGAACCGCTGCCCGGCAGCGAGAGATGGATGCCTCCCCCACCGTCGGCGCCCAGCTCGAAGCCGAGGAAGCCGGGCTTCTCGACTTTCTCGAGCACGACCGCGCCTGCCCCGTCCCCGAAGAGCACGAGGGTCGACCGATCGGTCCAATCCAGGATCCGCGACAGAACGTCACCACCGACCACGAGCGCACGGTCCGCCAGTCCTGCGGCCATCATCCCGTAGGCCTGCGCGACCGCGTACATGAAGCCCGTGCACCCGGCGAGCAGGTCGTACGCTGCCGCATCGCGGGCGCCGAGCGTGTCCGCGAGCAGCGCGCTCGACGTCGGAAACATCATGTCCGGCGTCACCGTGGCGCAGAGCAGGAGATCGAGGTCCTTTCCCTCGAGCCCGGCCTGCGAGAGTGCCGTGCGGGCGGCGGGGAGGGCGAGATCGGTGAGGGCCTGCTCGGGCGCCGCGATCCGCCGCTCGCGGATACCGGTGCGCTCCATGATCCACTCGTCCGAGGTGTCGACGAGCGTCGAGAGCTCGTCGTTCGTCAGCACTCGATCGGGCACGTAGGCCCCGAGCCCCGTGATCGAGATCGGCGGCCCTTGCGCTTTCCCGATCATTGCTCCCCCGCGTTGCTCGCCTGCGGCTCACTCCCAGAGGGGAAACCATGTTTCCCCTCTGGCTCCCCTTTTTCACCGTACGCCTTCACACCAGCGCCACCGACGCGGGTGAGAAGGGGAAACGCTGAGCAACGAACGCTCATCGTTCCACCGCAAAGGTCAGGGTCGCGCGGCAGGCGAGCTTACCGTCCACGCGCGCTTCGGCCTTGCCCCGGCCGATCGGCCCACGAACGCGCTCGAGGTCGCAGCGCAGCTCCAGCACGTCACCGGGTTCGACGATGCGCTTGAAACGACAATCGTCGATGCCTGCGAAGAGCGCGAGCTTGCCCTGGTTCTCCTCTTCGCTCAACACGGCCACCGCACCGGTTTGCGCGAGCGCTTCGACGATCAGCACGCCCGGCATCACCGGCCGGCCGGGAAAGTGGCCGCGCAGATACCACTCGTCGGCACGAACTGTTTTTCGCGCAACCGCTCCCTGGCCGGGCCGAAGCTCGAGCACTTCGTCGATGAGGAGGAACGGCTCGCGGTGCGGCAGGATCTGCTCGATCGCTTCGCGGCCGAACGGTGTCGCAACGCTCACAGGTCGCCCTGTGGCCCGGGAGCGAAGACGTTCATGCGACATCCGACAGCTTGTCGCGCAACCGGCTGCGGCCGCGGTGCGCGTAGCACTTCGCTGTTCCGACCGGCAGGCCGGCGACAGCGGAGATCTCCTCGAACGAAAAGCCGAGCGCATCCTTCAGGACGACGACGCGGGCCTGCTCCGGCGCGATCTCCGCCAGGCAGCGGTTCAACTCACCGCGCAGTTCGGCTCGGTCCGCTTCCCAGGCCGGATCGGCGTCGGTCGCGGCACGCCGGTCCTCGAGCAGCGGCTCGCAGGCTCGAACCCGTTGCCGGTTCGCCACGTCGCGGCACGCGTTGATCGTCAACCGGTGCAGCCAGGTTGCGAACTGCGACTCGCCCCGGAACTGCCTGATCTTGACGCACAGCTTCGCGAGTGCTTCCTGTGCGGCGTCGTGGGCGTCCTCGGGATCGCGCAGCAGATGACCCGCGAGCTTCTCCACGCGCGGCGCATGCCGTTCGCAAAGCGCCTCGAGAGCGCTCGCGTCACCGTCTTTTGCTCTTTTCACCAGGATCGGATCGCTCAGCCGCGCATAGGCAAGAGGCCCTTCCGGACGGGAGGACTGCGGGATTGGACGCCGGCGGCCGCGTGGCAGTTGCATCTCAGCGCTCTAGTGTAGGAGCGTGGCGGACTCGCTCGCCCCGGACGGCGTGAAACCCCTCCTCCACGGCCGCTTCGGTCGTGTCTACCACTACGCCGAGGTTGCACCCTCGACACAGCGGATGCTGGCGGACGACGAGGAGGAAGGAGCGGTTGCGGTCACCGAGGAGCAGACCGCAGGCCGGGGCCGGCTCGGCCGCAGCTGGGAGGCTCCCGCGGGAACGAGCGTGCTCGTCTCCGTCGTCTTGCTCCCCGCCGTGCGGGCCGCGAGGCTTCCGGAGCTCTCGCTCGTCGCCAGCGGCGCTGTGACGGAGGCGATCGCCGACGTGACAGGGATCGAGCCGACGATCAAGTTCCCGAACGACGTCCTCATCGCCGGCCGCAAGGTCGCTGGCATCCTCGCCGAGTCGAGCGAGGGACGTGTCGTGCTCGGCATCGGCGTCAACGTCAACCAGACGCGCGAGCAGCTGCCCCCTGACGCGCAAACAGAGCCGACGTCACTCCGGGTCGAGCTGGGTGAGCCGGTGGACCGTGCGCGGCTTCTCGCGGCGATTCTGCTTCGCCTCGAGCAGGCGTACGACGCGTGGATCGTTACGGGTACTTCAGCGTCCGGCTGACGTTCCCCGCCGCATCCCGCGCCACGATGCGAACACTGCGCACGCGCTGCGCACGGAACGAGAACACGCCGGCGCGGACCGTGCGAGTCATCAGCTTGCCGTTGACGGTCAGCCGGATGACCGCCTGCTCGCTCACGCGGAAGCGCAGCCCGCGGAAAGAGAGGGCACGAAGGACGGGGGCAACCGTGTCGATCCGGAAGAGCACCGTGTGCGTGACGGTGCCCAGATCGTTCGTCGCCGTGAGCACACCGGCGTACTTGCCGTCCTTCAATCCGGTTGGAGTCCAGGAGACGGTCTGAGCACCCGGTGTGAGGTCCGCGGAGTAGACGGAGGCCAGCGTCTTCCCCGCCTGCGCGATCTCGAGCTTCACGGACGCGGCCTGCGCAAGCTCGAACCCGAACGTGACTGTGTCCTCGACGCCGTCGCCGTTTGGGGAGACGGCCAGCGGCGAGGCGGCGAAGCTCCCGACGGTCCGGTCGACCAGGATCGACACCACGGAGGTCACGGTGGTCCGGCCGTCACTTGCGCTGAGGACGATCTCGTAGGGTCCGTCGGCGACACCGGCTGCGGTGAAACGGAACGATTGCTTCCCGGCCGGCCGGGCTTGGGAAAAGAGGACGGAAAGATCCTGACCGTCGGGCCCCCGCAAGGTGGCGGTGACCGTCGCCGGCGCCGTCAGCGTGTAGGAGATCTGACTGAAGTCGGTCTGCCCGTCGCCGTTGGGGGTGATGGTGCGCGGCAGTGCGGTCGCCGAGCTGATCGCGAGCACGACCGGCTTCGCGCCGATCGTTCCGCTGGCCGGACGAACGTTGTCCCCGGGCGAGATCGTCCAGCTGTACGACCCGGGAGCCGCGGTTGAGGCGTCCCAGGTCCAGTCGACGCCCTGGCTTGATCCGGCCCCGGTCGCAACGACAGCGCCTGTTCCGTCGGCGACGGTCACGGTCCAGGGAAGCGATTGGCTGAGACGCGCGCGGAAGCGCACCTGGCCGCCGATGGTGCCCTTGGCCGAGGGCGTGTAGAGCTTCGGGAGGCCGTCACTCTGCGCCTGCTGCGCGATGGCGACGAGCTGGGAGTAGAGAGCGGCGCCCGGGCAGGTCGTGAAACCCGTGTCGCGGTGCCCGGAGACGGCGCGGATGAAGACCGGCACGCCGGACGCGAACCGAGCGTTACCCCCAGAGACCCAGGTGAGCGTCGACTTCGGATCGACATGCGCGATGTCGAGGCGCCAGGCGAGCAGGTGGGCGAGCGCGTTCCGCGCAGCAGCCGTTGGCGAGGTCGACGTGTAGGTCCCGAGCAATGCGACACCGACCGAGCCGGTGTTGAATCCCTCGGCGTGCGCGCCAATGACCGGTTTGTCGACGCCGCCGTAGCGACCTTCGAAAATCTGGCCGTACTTGTCGACGAGAAAGTTGTAGCCGATGTCGTTCCAGCCGTTCCCTTTGACGTGGTAGATCTCGATGCCGCGCACGATCGCGGCGGACTGCGAGGCGGTGTACGAGTTGGTGCCGGCCGTGTGGTGAACGAGCGCGAACTGAAGAGCGGTCGCGTAGGACGGCGGGGCACGACGGATCGCTTCGTTCGCACCCCACGCTTCGCGATCGATGAAGAGTGGTGAGCCCGTCATCGAAACGCGTCGCAGCGGGATGCGCACCTCCGGGCTGTGGACGAAGTAGGCGCGGAGCCGCTCGACCTTGCCCCGCAACCGGTACTCGATTCGATCGGAAGGACCGGCCCAGTAGGGATTGCCGACATGCCAGCCGACCGCGGCACGCGCCTCGGGAGAACCCGCGTTCGGGAGGTCCTCACCTTCCGGCGCTGCAGCCTGCCAGCCGCTCCAGCGCCCAGCGAGTGAATGCGTTCGGAACTGCACCGTGCCCGCTCCGCGCCAGTGCAGCCCCACCATGTCGAAGTGCGGCGTGGCGCCTGCGAGAGTGCGCTCGCCGTGCAGCGGTACTTCGCGCATGGTCAGCGATGCGCTCCCGAATGCGGAGGCAGGCGCAGCGAAAAACAGGAGCGTGGCGATGAGGAGAGGTTTCATGCGGCGGCGGCCCTTTGTTCAGGGTGCCTGTACCCGGTTTCGTCCTCAAGTGCGCACGCCCTTCCCTGATAGAATCCTTACGAGTTGAAGAGCGCCTGTTTGCGGGGACTTTTGCTCGTTGGGGCGTTCCTCGCGTTTGCTTCTTCGGCCTCGGCTGCCACGCCGCGCGTTCTGGCGATTCATTTCGACACTGACGTGAACCCCGTGACGCAGAACTACCTCTGCGACAATCTCAGCCGCGCCGCGAAGGACGGCTACTCCGCGGCCGTGATCGTGCTCAACACGCCCGGCGGTCTACTGCAGTCGAAGGACAAGATCGTGCTCTGCGAGCTGAATGCCAAGCTGCCCGTGCTCGTGTGGGTCGGCCCGAACGGCGCAACGGCCGGTTCTGCAGGCGTCTGGATCGCTGAGGCGGCCGACTTCCTGGGCATGGCGCCAGAAACGAACATCGGGTCCTCGACTCCGATCGACTCGGGTGGGGGCAACATCGGCTCCGATCTCCGGCGCAAACTGATCAACCACGAAGCTGCGACTCTGCGTGCACTGGCCCAGACTCACGGGCGCAACGTCGACTGGGCGGACCGGGCCGTGCGCGTGGCCACGAACGCAACTGCCTCCGAAGCGTTGAAGCTGCACGTAATCGACGCGATCGCGCCGACCCTCCCCGCCCTGCTCGCACAGGCGGACGGCGTCAAGACGAAGCCGCGTGGCTACACACTCCACCTGGCCGGCGCTGACATCCACCACGTGCACCTCGGCTTCTTCACGCGGATCCTCAACACGCTCATCGATCCGAACATCCTTCCGCTGCTCTTCCTCGCGGGGCTCGCAGGGATCGGCTTCGAGATCTTTCATCCGGGCGTCGTCCTACCCGGCGCGCTCGGCGCGGTCGCGCTCGTCACGGCACTCTTCGGGTTTTCCGTTCTCCCCATCAGCTGGGGCGGCCTCTTGTTGATGCTCCTCGGCGTCGCGCTGCTCGTCGCGGACGTTCACGTGACGACACACGGCGCGTTGACCGTGGCCGGCCTGATCAGCCTCGCGGTCGGCTCGATCATGCTCTTCCAGAACGCTCCCGGCTTTCACACGTCGAAGCCTCTGGTGATCAGCGTGGCGGTCGTCCTCGGAGCGGTCTGGACGTTCGCGATGAGCAAGGCGCTGGAGGTCCGGCACAGACCGGCCCAGGTCGGTGCTCAGCTGATCGCCGGCTCTGTGGGCGAGGTGCGCGAAAACGGTCTCGTTTATTTGAACGGGGAGCTCTGGGAGGCACGAACCGCGGGCGGAGAGGAACTTCATCCGGGTGAACGCGTGCGCGTCGAGTCGCTCGACGGCCTGACCCTGACAGTGCGACCCGAAGGCACCTAAACCCCGTAGGATCAAGTCATGAACGCGGCACTGGTGATCGTCGGCGTCCTGATCTTTCTGGTCGTGCTGTTCCTCTTCTCGGCGATCAAGGTGGCCCGCGAGTACGAGCGCGGCATCATCTTCCGGCTCGGTCGCCTGCTGCCCGAACCGAAAGGTCCCGGTCTGTTCCTGCTCATTCCGATCGTCGACCGGATGGTGAAGGTCGACCTGCGCACGATCACGCTGACGGTCCCGCCGCAGGAAGTCATCACGAAGGACAACGTCCCCGTTCGTGTGAACGCCGTCGCGTACTTCCGCATCGTCGCGCCGAAGGACGCGATCGTGCAGATCGAGAACTTCATGGTCGCGACCTCTCAGATCGCGCAGACGACCTTGCGCTCCGTGCTCGGGCAGCACGTATTGGATGAGCTGCTCTCCGAGCGCGAGAAGATCAACGGGATCCTGCAGGGAATCATCGACGAGTCGACTGCGCCCTGGGGTATCAAGGTGTCCATCGTCGAGGTGAAGGACGTCGAGATCCCGTCGTCGATGCAGCGCGCGATGGCCCGCCAGGCAGAGGCCGAACGTGAACGGCGCGCCAAGATCATCAACGCCGAAGGCGAGTTCCAGGCAGCCGAACGGCTCAAGGACGCAGCGGCGGTGATCGGCGAGCAGCCCGTCGCCCTGCAGCTGCGCTACCTGCAGACGCTGCTCGAGCTCGGCTCATCCCAGGCGACGACCATCGTCTTCCCGGTCGACCTGATTCGACCCTTCCTGGAAAAGAAGGCCGGCGAGCCGATCTGAGCGGCGAGCTCCGGCGCGATCCAGATTCGGGGCGCGTCGCGGTGATCGCTCCCGGCAGAGCGAAGCGGCCCGGCGCGGCGCGGCCGCCTCTCGACCCTCCCAGCCCGGACGAGCTGGCCTCGTGCCCGTTCTGCGCAGGCCACGAGGACATGACGCCGCCGCAGACGCTCGTGCTTCCCGAACAGGGCGACTGGAAGGTACGGGTCGTCCCCAACCTCTACCCGGCGCTCGAACGGCAGGAGGTCGTCGTGCACAGCCGCCGGCACATCCGCTCGATCGCCGAAGCCGAGGACGACGAGCTCGAGCTCGTTGCCGAGGCGTGGCGCCGCCGCGCGGCTGACGAGCCCGGCTACGTGTTCCCGCTGCTGAACGAAGGCCGAGGAGCGGGTGCGAGCCTGCCGCACTCTCATTCGCAGCTCGCCTGGCTTCCGGAGCCTCCACCTCCCCGAGCGCGGCCCCGGGCCGAGACGGTGTTCGAGCGAGACGACCTCGTCGTGGCCTGCCCGTGGGCGAGCCGAGTGCCCTACGAGACGGTGATCGGCCCGGTCGAGCCCGAGGCGGAGGCGCTCAACAGCGTCCGACTGGCACCCGCGTTGACGTTGCTCGCCGACGTCGTGCGGCGGCTGCCGCGGCTCGAGGCAGGCCCGGTCCCGCTCAACGCATGGCTCGAGAGGAGCGAGACCGACTGGCGACTCGTGCTCTTTCCACGCCTGAACGTCCTCGCCGGCCTGGAGCTCGGCGCGGGGATCTATGTGAACACGATCGCGCCGGAAGAGGCAGCGGATCGTCTGAGAAGAGCGTCCGGCGTTAGCGGGGTCAGCTGAAAATCATCATGCCGGCGTAGCCGGCGGATTCTCAGCGGCCCGCTCACGGAACCGGCGAGCCGCGTCGATGGCGGCACCGAGGTTCAGGCCCTTGTCCTTCGCCTGCTTGATCAGCATGACCGTCTCGAGCGCGTCGATGTCGTAGATGCGCTGCTTCTTGCCCTTCGTCGGTATCTGCGCCTTGTTCGTCCAGTAGTCGAGCTGCATCTTCGAGATACCTGCGATCTGGCAGACCTGGCCGAGATAGAGCTCCACCTTGCCCAGGTGCTCGGCGAGATCAATCGGCTCGAGTAGATCCATCTGCCTGGTGACCACCATGTCGTCGTCGCCTTTCTCTGCGCTGGTACCCCTTGTTTCAAAGGTATATCGCTCTTTTTCCCGATCGGGAAGGGGTGGATTCAAAATGTCCCCCTTTCGGGGTACCCGCTGAGGCAGATTTGTGGCGCGGACCTATGTCTCGGGAACAGGTTCCGGGCTGCTCGTGGCGTCGCCCTTGTCCTCCGACTCGACGACCGGAGCCAGGGTGGAGACGTGCTCCCCCTCGCGCAGCCTCATCACGATGACCCCCTGGGTGGAGCGTCCAGACCGCTTGATGTCGTCGACCGACATCTTGATCACGGTCCCCCCGTCGGAGATGAGCATCACCTGGTAGCCGTCCCGCACGACGCGCGAGCCTGCCAGCTGCCCCTTGGCCTCCGTGAGCTGCACCGTCTTGACCCCGAGCCCGCCGCGTCCCTTGACCGGGTAGTCGTGAACAGGCGTCCTCTTTCCGTAGCCATTCTCCGTGACGACTAGAACGTCGGCGTCGTCCTGTGCAACGTTGACGGCGATCACCTCGTCGCCCGAGCGCAGCCGCATGCCCTGCACCCCGGAAGCGTCGCGCCCCATCGGCCGTACGTCGGTCTCGTGGAAACGAATCGCCTGTCCCTTTCGCGACACCATCAAGATGTCGTCGGTTCCCGACGCATGCCGAACGCCGACGAGCTCGTCTCCTTCACGCATCTTGATGGCGATGATCCCATCGGAGCGAAGCGGTGTGTTGTAGGCGGACATGCGCGTCTTCTTGACGACGCCGTTCTTCGTCGCGAACACGAGATACTCGGCCTCCTTGAAATCACGCGTCTGGACGACTGCCCGCACCTGCTCGTCCTGCCGGAACGGCAGCAGGTTCTGGATCGCACGGCCTTTCGACTGGCGCGACCCGAGCGGAAGCTCGTGCACCTTCAGCCGGTAGACCTTGCCGACGTTCGTGAAGAACAGAATGTAGTCATGTGTGGACGCGACGAAGAGATGCTCGATGTAGTCCTCGTCCTTCAGATCCATGCCCATGACACCGATGCCGCCGCGCCGCTGCTCACGATAAGCGGTGACCGGTAGCCGCTTGATGTAGTTCGAGCGAGTGATCGCGATGACCATGTCCTCCTCCGCGATCAGGTCTTCGAGCTCGAGCTCGTCTTCGGCCTGCACGATCTCCGTGCGCCGGTCGTCGGACTTGCCGTAGATCTCCTTGAGCTCGAGCAGCTCCTCCTTGATCACGCCGTCGATCCGCGCGGGATCGCCGAGGATCGTGCGCAGCTCCGCGATGCGCTCTTGCAGGTCGTTGAACTCGGCCTGGATCTCTTCACGCGCGAGCTTGGTCAGGCGAGAGAGGCGCAGGTCGAGTATCGCCTGAGCCTGGATCTCGGACAGATCGAAGTCGCGCATGAGCCCTGTGCGAGCGGCGTCCGTGTCGGCGGCGGCGCGAATCAGAGCGATCACGGCGTCGAGCGAGTCGAGCGCCTTGAGGTAGCCCTCGAGGACGTGCGCGCGCTTCTCGGCCTGGCGCAGCTCGTACTTCGAGCGCCGCGTGACGACTTCGCGTTGGTAGACGAGGTAGTGCCGGATCAGCTCGAGCAGGGACAGCGTCTTCGGGACGCCGTCGACGAGCGCGACCGCGTTGTAGCCGAACGTGGTCTGCAGCGGCGTCAGCTTGAAGATCTTGTTGAGCGCAACCTGCGGAACGGCCTCGCGCTTCAGCTCCACGTAGATACGCATGCCTTCCTTGTCGGAGTGGTCCTGCAGCGCGTCGTCCGACATCGGAACCTCGGTCAGCGTTCCGGCCTTGACGAGATCCGCGATCTTCTCGATCACGCCACCTTCGCCGGCCTTGCGCACCCCGTAGGGGAGCTCGGTGATGATGATCGCGCTCTTGCCCCCACGGAGCTGCTCGATGTGAGCGCGTCCGCGGACGTAGATGCGCCCGCGACCGGAGCGATACGCGTCACGGATCCCACCACGTCCGACGATCGAGCCGCCGGTCGGAAAGTCGGGGCCTTCGATGTGCTGCGAAAGCCTCTCGACGTCGATGGCCGGGTCCTCGATCATCGCGATGATCCCGTCGACGACCTCGCCGAGATTGTGCGGCGGAATGTTTGTCGCCATACCGACGGCGATGCCGGACGAACCATTGACCAGGAGGTTCGGGAACCGCGCCGGCAGGACGGTCGGCTGACGCCGCGACTCGTCGTAGTTCGGCTCGAAGTCGACGGTGTCCGCGTCGATGTCACGCAGCAGCTCCGTCGCCATTCGCGAGAGCCGACACTCGGTATATCTCATGGCCCCAGCTGGATCGCCATCGACGGAACCGAAGTACCCCTGGCCGTCGATGAGCGGATAGCGCATCGAGAACGGCTGCGCCAGGCGGACGAGCGCGTCGTAGATCGCGGAGTCACCGTGCGGGTGGTAGTTACCCATGACGTCGCCGACGACGCGGGCCGACTTGCGTGTCGGCCGGTTCGGCTGCAGCCCAGCCTCGTGCATTGCGTAGAGCACGCGGCGATGCACTGGCTTGAGCCCGTCGCGGACGTCCGGCAGAGCGCGGCTGACGATCACGCTCATCGCGTAATCGAGGAAACTCGTCCGAACTTCCTGGTCGAGCTCGCGCGTCTCGACGCGGCCCGCGCCGAGTGGTTCGTTCGTCAGATCAGACATGGGTCGCCTCTCGTGCCGAGCGTGCGTTCACGCCCGCGCGCGTGGACTGTGCGGGCGGCGCATGAGTCGGCCCTAGACATCGAGGTTGCGGACCTCGAGTGCGTTCTGCTCGATGAACAGCCGTCGTGGCTCGACCTCGTCGCCCATCAGCCGCGAGAACCAGAGATCGGCGGCGGCGGCATCCTCGACGTCGACGCGAATCAGCATGCGGCGAGCGGGGTCCATCGTGGTCGCCCACAGTTCGGGCGCGTTCATCTCGCTGAGGCCCTTGAACCGCGTGATCGAGATCCCGCTCTTCGCCAGCATCAGCGCACCGTCCCGCAGGTCTTCGAAGGTGAGCGCCTCGTGGCTCTGCTTGCCGTGCTTCAGCGAGAAGGGCGGCAGGCCGCCGACGATGTCCGCGAGCCGGCCGTAGGTCTTTCTCACCCGGTCGTAGATCGGTGACGCGAACAGCTCTGCCGGCACCACGATGTTCTGCATCGCGCTCGTCTCGACCTCGATGACCCGGATCAGTAGCTCTTCTGCACGCACCTCCGGCTTGAGCGTGTAGCCGTTCGCTGCCGCACCGTCGATCGCCGTCACCGCTTCTGCGGGAGTGGAGGCCTCACTCTCGACCAGCCGGTGGGCAAGGACGAAGTCCGCCGCCTCCGGGCCGAAGTCCGCGCGCAACCGGGCGGCCCAGCCCTGGTACTCCGTCAACGTGCGCGCGAAGCGTGCGTAGCGGGCCTGGGTGAGCTTCACCTCGGTTCCGCCCCGCGCCTGGATCTCGATGTCGCCGAAACGTTCCCGCACGAGCAACTCCTCGAGCTGCGAGTCCTTCTCCAGATAGCTGTGCTGGTTGCCCAGGCGCGCGAGGTAGAGCGGGGGCACGGCGATGTAGACGTGGCCGCGCTCGAACAGCTCCGGCATGTGGCGGTAGAGGAACGTGAGCACGAGTGTCCGGATGTGGGCACCGTCGACGTCGGCGTCCGTCATGACGATGACGCGGTGGTAGCGCAGCTTCGCAATGTCGAACTCCTCGCCGATGCCGGTTCCGATCACCTGGACGAGCAGTTGCACCTCGGAGTTCGACAGGACCTTGTCGATCCGATTCTTCTCGGAGTTGATGATCTTTCCGCGGAGCGGCAGGATCGCCTGGTTCGACTTGTCACGCGCGTCTTTCGCGGCGCCGCCGGCCGAGTTGCCCTCGACGATGAACATCTCGGCAAGCTCGGGATCGCGGACCTGGCAGTCCGCGAACTTCTTCGCGATCTCTCCGCCGAAGGCGCCCTTGCGGCGGGTCAGGTCACGCGCCTTGCGCGCCGCCTGACGAGCGCGGGCTGCCGAGATCGCCTTCTGGATGATCTGCTTGGCGTCGGTGGGGTTCTCCTCGAGGAACTCGGAGAGCTTCGAGTTCACGCTCGACTCGACGAAGCCCTTGACCCACGGGTTGCCGAGCTTCGTCTTGGTCTGACCCTCGAACTGCGGGTCCTGCAACTTGACCGACACGACTGCGGCGAGGCCTTCCCGCACATCCTCGCCCTCGAGGTTGTCCTCCTTCTCCTTCAGCAGGCCCATGTCACGCGCAACCTTGTTCAGCGTGCGGGTGAGCGCAGCATTGAAGCCGGAGAGGTGGGAGCCGCCCTCGTGCGTGTTGATGTTGTTGGCGAACGTGTAGACCGACTCCTGGTACGACGCGTTCCACTGCATCGCGACCTCGACCTTGCCCTGTTCGTTCTCGCCCTCGAAGTACGCGATGCTCTTGTGGATCGAGTCCTTGGCGCCGTTGACGTGCGCGACGAAGTCTCTGATCCCACCTTCATAGTGGAATTCGACCACCTCGCCGCCGGCACGCTCATCGGTCAGGACGATCCGCAGTCCGCGCGTGAGGAACGCCGTCTCGCGCAGCCGCTGCTGCAGCGTCTCGGCGGAGAGCTCCAGCTCCTCGAAGACCTCCGCGTCGGGCAGGAACGAGATCGTCGTCCCCGTGTCGCCCTTGTCCGCCTCGCCGACCACTGCCAGATCCGCGTTGGGGACACCGCGTGTGAATTCCTGGCGGTAGAGCTTCCCGTCGCGACGTACCTCGGCGATCAGCCATTCGGAAAGCGCGTTGACCACGGATACGCCCACGCCGTGCAGCCCGCCCGACACCTTGTACGGCGAGCCGTCTGCGCCGAACTTCCCGCCGGCGTGCAGCTTTGTCAGGACGACGGTGAGCGCGGACGTTCCCTGGTCCTCCATCTGGTCGACCGGGATGCCCGAGCCGTTGTCGCGGACCGTCACCGAGTTGTCCGGATGGAGCGTCACCTCGATCCTGTCGTTGCGCCCCGCGAGGGCCTCGTCGACGCTGTTGTCGACCACCTCGTAGACGAGATGGTGGAGTCCGCGGGGGCCCGTCGAGCCGATGTACATGCCCGGCCGCAGCCGGACCGGCTCGAGGCCTTCGAGGACCGTGATGTCCTTGGCGGTATAAGTGGCTTCACTCATGAAAAAAGCCCTGCAAATTCCCTACTTGCGGGCACTCCGAATTCTAGCAAAACGAGCGGTCGTTATCGTCGCGAGAAAGGCTTGCGGCAACGGCTTTCGCGACCACTTTGCGAAGCTCTTCGTCACGAATCAGTCGCGTGAGTGACTCAGCTTTCGCAACGTGCTCCCGAGTCGGCTCGGGTGGACGGCGGCGAACCTCCTCCGCGGTCGCCGGTGGAGGCTCGGGCAGAGGGCCCGGAGCGAATGCCATGCGCGTGTCGTCAACTCGAAGGCCCAGATCGAATCCTGCGTGTGGACGTGCAGCGTTCCGTCTCGGGCGATGCGAGCGGGCCAGGCATTGCGAGCGATCTCCGGGCCGACGGCGCCGGGCCAAGCCTCGACGAGAGGTGCCATCCCCAACACCGGGCCGAAGCGGCCGAGCTCGCGCTTGACATCTCTTTCGACGCGGTCCATCAAACAGCCCGCACGTGCCCCGGAGAGACCTCGAGGAGCTGGGCCGGGGCGATCGGGAGCGAGGAGGCCTCGGTCGCGGTGATGAGCGTCTGGCCCGTGCCGACCACCCGCTCGGCGAGCACCCTCCTGCGGTCCGGGTCGAGCTCCGAAAGGACGTCGTCGAGGAGCAGGAGCGGGGCGAAACCGCGACGCTCGGCGATCAGTTCCGCTTCAGCGAGCAACAGTGCGAGCACGGTCAGACGTTGCTCTCCCTGCGAGCCGAAACTGCGCAGATCGCGTGAGCCACTCGTGAGGACGACATCGTCCAGGTGCGGGCCGAGGCTGGTCGCGCCTCGCTCGAGATCGCGTTCGAGACGCGCGTCGAGCAGCTCGACCGTCGGTGGCTCACCTTCGTAGGCCATGCGCGCGGAGGGCAAACCGAGCTCGTCCGCACGCTCGGCAAAGCCCGGCGCCAGCGCCGCCACGACCTCGGTTCGCGACTCGACGAGCTTGCGACCGAGAGTCGCGACCTGCTCCGTCCAGGGGGCGATCGCGTCGCGTGACGAGTAGCCGCCGGCAGCACGGCGAAGGGCCGCGTTGCGCTGCGCAAGCGCCGCTGCGTACTCGACAGACAGCGCCGCGCGTGCGGGTGCAAGCCTTCCGAGCGCGCGGTCGAAGTACGCACGGCGAACAGCCGGGCCGCCCTTCACTACTGAGAGACGGTCCGGCGTGAACACGAGTGTCGCGACTTCTGCGCGCAGCTGCTCTGCTGCGCGCAGCTGCGCGCCGTTCAACTTCGCACGCTTTCCCTCACCGACTTCGAGCGTCACCTCGAGCTCGATGTTCGTCTCACCCCGCAAACCGCGCAACGCGATTCTTCCCGCCGGCTCCCCGAAACGCACGAGCTGCGCATCGGAGCGCGTGCGCGGCGAAAAGCCTTGCGTGCCGACGTGCAGTGATTCGAGCAGGTTGGTCTTTCCTGCGCCGTTCGCTCCGACCACGAGCACGAGGCCGGGCTCGAGACCGAGATCGAGCCGCGAGTACGACCTGATGTTCCGGAGCGAGACCGTCTGAACGATCAGCCAGGCAGCCTGATGGGCATGATCAGGTACGTCGGATCGTCCTGGCCGCCTTCGATCACGGCCGGGCGCAGGGGTGAGATCAGGCGCAGCCGGATCTCGTCTTCCGCCATCGTCTCGATGCCCTCACGGAGGAACTCGGCGTTGAAGCCGATCTCAAGTGGATCGCCTGCGAACTGCACCGGCAGCGATTCCTTCGCCTCGCCCACGTCCTGCGTGCGGGCAAAAACGGTGAGCTCGCCTGCCGCGAAACGCAGCTGGATCGGGGATGTGCGCTGCACCATCACGCCGACCCGGCGAACGACGTCGAGCAGCTCGTTACGCGGCAGGGTCACGTCGTGCTCGAAGGCTTCTGGCAGGAGCTGCTTGTAGTTCGGGAACTGACCGTCGATGCGTCGAGTCGTCAGCCACACGTCATCGGCTGCGAAGACGACCTGGTTCTCGTGCACGCCGAGCTCGACGCTGTCGCCTGCCTGTGCGATGCGGGCCAACTCGGCCAGTGCGCGAGCCGGGATGATCGCCTCGAGCTCGGGCACCTCTCCGCTCAGCTCGGTCTCCTTCACGGAGAGCCGGTAGGAGTCGGTCGCCGCCATCACGAGCTTTCCGGCCTCGAACCGCACGAGGATGCCGGTGAGCACCGGACGGGACTCATCGCGTGACGCCGAACGCGCAACACGCGACACGGTGTCGAGCAGCGACTCGCGGTCCACGGTGAACGTCCCGACGGCGTCGAGGTCCGGCAGTCGTGGAAAATCGTCCGCCGCATAGGTGTGGAGTGTTGAAGTGGAAGGGCCTGACGTCACGTGGACGACGCTCTCGTCAGCGCGGTACTCGATCGTCACCTCGTTGTCCGGCAGGAGCCGCACGAGATCGACGAGCAGCCGGCCTGGCACGACAACCGCGCCCTCACCGTCGATCTGCGCATCGAGCGATGAGCGCAGCGACAACTCCATGTCGGTCGCGGCGAGATGTAGCCGGCCGCCTTCCGCTCGCAGTAGCACGCCGGACAGGATCTGAACGCTGGCCCGGGTGGAAACCGCGCGGGCAACGACACCGAGTTTTTGCGCGAGCTCGTCGCGCTGAGTGATGACCTTCATCCCCGTCCCTACTATGGTTTTGCTTTCAATCATTTAAAACCTCATTGCAGTAGTAGGGGGTGTTAGGACCGGGGAGGAGTGCCCCCTTGCCTGTGGTTGAGCCATTCTTGCAGGGGACGCAGATGGTGGACAGATCGGGCTTCTCAACAGGCACCGCCCCTCAACGGACCTGTTTCACACGTGCGGTCAATTCCTGCACAAGGTTGTAGACAGATCTGTCCTCACGGATGAGCCGGGCGATCTTGGAGGTCGCGTGGATGACCGTCGTGTGGTCGCGGCCGCCGAACTCCTTGCCGATCTTGGGCAGCGACGAGTCCGTGAGCTCGCGTGAGAGATACATCGCAACTTGGCGGGGATAGACGATGTTCTGGGAGCGCTTCTCGCCACAGAGCTCGTCCATCGTCAGCTGGAAGCGCTCGGAGACGAGCTCCTGGATCCGTTGAATCGAGACCTCGGCGGCCTCACCCTGGGGGAAGACGTCCTTGAGCACGTCCTCGGCGAGCTCGACCGAAAGAGCGCGGCCGGTCAGGGACGAGAACGCGACCACCCGCGTCAGCGCACCCTCGAGCTCCCTGATGTTGGTCGAGATACGGGAGGCGATGAAGGACAGCACCTGCGGATCCGGCACGTGGATTCCGTCCGTCTTCACCTTCTTGCGCAGGATCGCGATTCGGGTCTCCAGGTCGGGTGGCTGCACGTCCGTGATCAGTCCCCACTCGAACCGTGACCGCAGTCGCTCCTCGAGCGTGGCGATGTCCCTGGGTGGCCGGTCCGAGGACATGACGATCTGGGAGCCCGCCTCGTAGAGCGAGTTGAACGTGTGGAAGAACTCCTCCTGGATCCGCTCCTTGTGCTCGAAGAACTGGACGTCGTCGACGAGCAGCAGATCGTACGTGCGGTAGCGCTGCTTGAAGCCCTCGATGCGCTTGTCGCGGAGTGAGTTGATGAAGTCGTTCATGAACGTCTCGCTGGTCACGTAGCGGACCGAGAGGTCGCTCGAATGCTCCGCGACGTACTGCGCAATCGCCTGCATGAGGTGCGTCTTGCCGAGCCCCGTGCCTCCGTAGATGAAGAGAGGGTTGTACGCCTGGGCCGGCGCCTCCGCGACGGCGAGCGCGGCCGCGTGCGCGAAGCGGTTCGACGAACCGATCACGAAGAGGTCGAACGTGTACTTCGGGTTCATCCCGGAGTCCATCGCGCCGCCCGCCGAACGGCCCTTCGGGGCCTCGGCAGGGGCGGGCGTGTCTGCCGGAATCCGCTCCGTCACGGAGAGCGCAACGCGACGTTCCTGACCGGTGACGTCGCGCACGGCGGCACCGATCAGACCGAGGAAATGCCCCTCGATCCACTCGCGCGTGAAGTCGTTCGGGACGCCCAGGACGAAGGCGTCGTCGGAAAGCTCTGCTCCCTCGGCCTCCGCGAACCACGTGCGGTACGTGGTCTCGTTGAGGGCCCCCTTGAGCCGACCGGCGACTTCGCTCCACAGGCTCTCCGCAGTCAGCTCAATTGGGCGATCCACGCCGCGGTACCACTCCTCTCCGGCTCGGGGAAGCGGCGAGCATAGCAGCGTCCCCGAGCACCTTCAATGGTGGAAACTGGGGATGAAATCATCGGCATTTGCAGGACTTTTCCTGACTCCACACGACTCTCCACACCTGTGGATCAAATCTGACACTTGGTCACATTTGGAGGCACTTCGCACACGTGTCGCTGTGGATAACTCTGTCTACCGACCCTCCTCTATACTGGCCCGCCACGGCTCCTCTTTGGAGCACTTTCCTCCTTCTTCGACCTCGTGAAACGGACCTACCAGCCCAACGTGCGACGGCGGAAGCGCAAGCACGGCTTTCGTGCGCGCATGGCGACGCGTGCGGGTCGCGCGATTCTCAAGCGCCGCCGCGCCAAGGGCCGGAAGCGCCTTTCCGCCTAACGGTTCGCTGTGTTTGGGTCAACTTCGAGCGTGTCGACCGGTCAGTTCAGACGGCCGCGCAGGCAGAGCCCGCACGGCCTGACAACGGCGCCGCAAGCGGCGCCTTAGAAACCAGTGCAACGCCGGAACCGCCTGTCTCGCTCGCGAGACTTCGACGCTGTCTACCGCCAGGGGCGCTCGACCGCGACGAGGTTTCTCGTCCTCTACTGGTTCGAGCGTGAAGAGGAGCCCGGTGAGCCGAGGCTCGGGCTCGCGGTCCCAAGAGCAGCCGGGAACGCCGTTGCGCGGAACCGGATCAAGCGACAGCTCCGTGAGGTCTGGCGCGAGCGCCTGGAGAGCGTTCCTGCCGGCCGCGACTACGTCTTGATAGCCAAGCCGGGCCTCCCCGAGGCGGTGACGGCGAACGGGTTCGACTGGCTCGCCGAGCGAGTCGACGAAGTGCTGACGAAGGCCGCCGCATGAGGTACGTGGGCATTGCCGCCGTGTGGGCGTACCGGTTCACGCTCGCTCCGTTCCTGGGAGTCGGGCAGTGCAAATACCACCCGTCCTGCTCCCAGTACGCGATCGACGCGTACAAGGAGTTCGGCTTTTTCAAGGGCACGCTGCTCGCAGGCTGGCGCCTTCTCCGCTGCAATCCCTGGAGCCGCGGCGGCGCCGACTACGCGCGGGATCAGAAGGTCTTCAAGTGATCGTCGCAAGCATCCTCACGCCGCTCGAGGACCTGCTTCGGCACATCCTCAACGCGCTCCACTCGCTCGGCCTGCCCTGGGCGTGGTCGATCGTCGGGCTCACGATCATCGTGCGGATGCTGCTCGTGCCGCTGACCGTGAAGCAGATCCACTCGATGCAGAACATGCAGGCGCACGCGCCGCAGATGAAGGAGATCCAGCGCAAGTACAAGGGCGACCGGACGAAGCTCAACGAAGAGCTGATGAAGTTCTACAAGGAGAACAACATCAACCCGGCCGCGTCGTGCTTGCCGCTGGTGGCGCAGCTGCCGGTGTTCATCGGGCTCTTCTACACGCTCCGCCATTTCGCGAAGCATCCGCCGGCGGGCGACCTGTCGTGGCTGCATTTCGTCCCGAACATCGCCAAGCACGCGAACAGCCACTGGTCGGGTTATGTCCTGCTCGCGGTCTACGTGCTCAGCCAGGTGGCGTCGACGTACTTCATGTCCGGGACGATGCAGAAGTCCCAGCGCTACCTGATGATGATCTTGCCGTTCGTCTTCATCCCGTTCATTCTCAAGTTCCCCACGGGGCTCGTCCTGTACTGGATGACGACGAACCTCTGGACGGTCGGGCAGGGCCTGATCACCCGCCGGTTGATGCCGAAGGTCGGCGCAGGCTCCGGGCCGCCCCCGTCTGGGACGAGGCGGTCTTCGCGGACACCGCCGAAGGAGCCGCCGGCGGACGATGGAGCGCCGACCGCGGAAACGGAGACACCCACCTCGAAGCCGAGCAACGGTCCGCCTCGACGCGTCAAGCGAAAGAAGAAGGCGCGTCGCTGACGATGGAAACGCAGGAGATCTCGGTCGAGGCCACCGGTGAGACGGTCGGCGAGGCGAAGTGGGCCGCCCTCAGAGAGCTCGAGAAGCAGCATCCGGGCCTGGACAAGTCAGCGGTGCACTTCCAGGTCGTGACCGAGGGCGAGCGAGGCCTGCTCGGTGTCGGTTTCGCACCCGCGAAGGTGGTTGCGACGGTCTCCGCCAACGCAGCTACGGCCGAGCCGATCGACGAGTCCGAGCTGGCCGCGGAAGCACGCGCACTCGTGACACGGATCATGGACGGGATCGGTGTCACAGGGCGCATCGACGTCGAGGAGGAGGACGAGCTCATCACCGTCTCCTGCGCCGGGTCCGACCTCGGCATGTTGATCGGCCGTCATGGACAGACGATCGACGCCGTGCAGTACCTCGCAAACGCGGTGATGTGGAGGCGTCATCCCGAGGACCGCAAAGAGGTCGTCGTCGACGCCGCGGGTTATCGCGAGCGCCGGCGCACCGCTCTCGAGGCCCTGGCCGTGCGCTCCGCGGAACGCGCGTTGTCGGATCACGAGCCGGTCGAGCTCGAGCCGATGACGGCGGTCGAGCGCAAGGTGGTGCACCTGAGGCTCAAGGAGTTCGACGGCGTCGAGACGACGAGCGAAGGCACGGAGCCCAACCGATTCGTCGTCGTACATCCGGCGGCGGAGGCGCCTGTTGCTTGAAGACTGGCTGCGCGCTGTCGTCGCCACACCGGGTCTGACCGGAATCGGCGATCTCGCGGAAGCGCAGCGCATGTTGCTCGAGGACTCGTTGCGCGGGCTGGAAGCCGTGTCGGAGTTCGCTGGGCCCATCGTCGACGTTGGCTCGGGAGGCGGTGTGCCCGGAATTCCGCTGGCGGCGTCGCTCCCCGAGCGTGAGGTCACGCTCCTCGAGGCGATCGGGCGCAAGTGCGACTTCCTGCGGGAGTGGGCACCGCCCAATGCTCGTGTCGTCCAGGGCCGGGCGGAGGAACAGGAGACGGATTTCTACGGCGTCGCGGTCGCCAAGGCGCTCGCGAAACCGGCGGTCGCGACCGAATGGTGCCTGCCGCTCGTCCGTACGGGAGGCGCCGTCGTTCTCTGGGTGGGGCCGAGCGCCGATACGGAGCGCGTCGCCCGGGTGGCGGAACAGATCGGGGGCGAGCTTGCCGAAGCCGGCGACGGGCTCTTGGTTTTGCGCAAAGTGCGGCCGACCCCGGAGGGCTTTCCGCGCCGAACCGGGGTCGCGAGTAAGCGTCCGTTGGACTGAGTACGCTGGCAAGGTGGCGAAGGTCTACGCGCTGGCGAATCAGAAGGGTGGCGTCGGCAAGACGACGACTGCGATCAATCTCGCTGCCTGCCTCGCGGAAGCGGGCGAGCCGGCCCTCGTCATCGACCTCGATCCGCAGGCAAACGCCACGTCCGGGCTCGGTGAGCGCGCGAACGGGACCTCGACGTACGACCTGCTCGACGGCGTGCCGCTGCGAGATCTTGCGAAGCCGACGAAGTTCCCGAACCTGCACCTGATCCCGGCGAAGCCGGACCTCGCAGGCGCGACCGTCGAGCTGACACGGCACACCGACGGCGAGACCTATCTGCGCCAGGCGCTGGCCTCTGACATCGACCAGTACTCGTTCGTCTTCCTGGACTGCCCACCGTCGTTCGGACCGCTGACCGTGAATGCGCTCGCGGCCGCGGACCGAGTCTTGATTCCGGTGCAGGCCGAGTACTACGCGCTCGAGGGACTGTCGCAGCTGGTGCAGTCGATCAACCTCGTGAAGGCCCGGCTCAATCCCCGCCTTGCCGTCGGCGGCGTTCTGCTGACGATGGTCGACGGACGCACGCGTCTGTCCGCGGATGTTGAGGCCGAGGTGCGCAAGCACTTCGGCGAACTGGTGTTCACGCAGACGGTTCCACGCTCGGTGCGGTTGGCGGAAGCGCCGAGCCACGGCCTGCCCGCAATCGCGTACGATCGCCGCTCGCGCGGTGCGGACGCCTACTGGAAGGTGGCGATGGAGCTTGTCGACCGTGCCTGAGAGACGGGGCCTCGGTCGAGGCCTTGAGGTCCTGCTCGGCGGAGCAACCGCGTCGGAGCTCGCCGAGCTGCCCGTCGACGCGATTCACCCGAACCCGCGGCAGCCGCGACGGCGCTTCGACTCCGAAGCAGGTGCGGGTCTTGCGGACTCGGTTCGCCTGCAGGGCGTCGTGCAGCCGGTGCTCGTGCGCCCGCGCACCGCCGGCGGCTACGAGCTGATTGCAGGCGAGCGCCGCTGGCGCGCGGCCCGCGACGCCAAGCTGAAGACGGTGCCGGCAGTCGTCCGTGAAACCGACGACCGCGACACACTCCTCCTCGGTCTCGTCGAGAACGTCGCACGTGAAGATCTCTCGCCGATCGAAGAGGCGAGAGCATTCGCCGTCGTCCTCGACGAGTTCGGCCTCTCGCTCGGTGAACTCGCCGAGCGGGTTGGGAAGTCGAAGCCTGCAGTGTCGAACCGCGTGCGGCTTCTCGAGCTGCCCGAGGACGTGCTCAAGATGGTCGAGCGCGGCCAGCTCACCGAGGGGCATGCGCGGGCCGTGCTGGCGGTGCCCGACCACGAAGGCCGCCGCGCCCTGGCGCGCAAGATCGTCCAGAAGGGAATGTCGGTCAGGGCCGCAGAGCGCGCCGCTCGTTGGGCCGGCGCGAAGACGAAGCAGCGGCGCCAGACGACCAAGCTCGATCCGGCGCTCGTGGCGCGCGCGAAGACGGCCGCCGACCGAATCACCGGTTTCTCGAGCCGAATCGTGTCGAATCGCCTCGAGATCTCGTTCGTCGACGAAGCGGAGCTGGAAGAGCTCGTCGAAGCGCTGGAAAAAGCAGCGAAATAGGTCCCCGTATCCCGTTTCGCCGCCGAGGCGTTGAACGGGTGGCATGCTCGGACTGTGGTTGAACGACATGGAGTCTCTCGAGGCGATCTCTCAGGACGACGAGGCGAAGCGGATCTTCCTCCGCATGGCAGCGATGTCCCGGGAGGGGCAGATGAAGAGCTTTCTGAACGAGGTTGCCCGCGACGAGGATCTCGATGACGAGACGAAGGGCACGCTGAAGGAGCTCGCCGAAGACGACTCATTCCTTCGTGCGGTCGAGGACTATCTCTCCCGCACAGAAGTCCTTCACTGATCTTCTTCGCCACCGATGCCGGCTCTGCCGGCGTCGGTCGCTACGGCTGGGATCGAAAGTAGAACCCGTCGGAAGTCATCATGGCCGCGAAGCGGCCGGACTTCCGACGGCTAAATGGGCGATCGTGGACTCGAACCACGGACCTCCGCCTTATCAGAGCGGCGCTCTAACCAACTGAGCTAATCGCCCACGGGAGGGTGGATTGTAGCGGGGCGTTTCCCTATGCTCGCCCGCATGGCCACGCTCGGCGAAGTGATGACGAGGGACGTGCTCGCGGTCGCGCCGGAGGACACGATCGGCGAGGCGGCCCAGAAGATGACCGACCAGGGTGTCGGCGCGGTGGTCGTGTCCGACTTCGGGCGGCTGATCGGGATCTTCACCGAGCGCGATCTGATGCGCGCTGTCGCGGGCCGGGTGCACTCGAGCGAGGCGCGCGTGCGCGAGTGGATGACTCCGGATCCGTTGACCATGGGCGAGGAGGCATCGGTCGAGGAGGCGGGTCAGGCGATGATCGAACGCGGCTTCCGTCACATTCCGGTTGTGGCCGGCGAACGTGCGGTCGGCATCGTGAGCATTCGCGACGTCGCCGAGTGGCGCTTGAAAGAACGCTCCGACTAAGGGATACCGCAGCGTCACCCGAGTGCCGATTCCATTAGCGGCGTTCAGCACCACTGCGGCTATGAAGATCGGAGACCTCGTCACCTACCAGGGCCGTGCCTGCGTGCTCCGTGGGCTCGAGCCGATGAGCATGCCCAACCGGCGTGCGGAGCTCGAGGATCCGGACAGCGGTGAGGTCATCGTCGTGCCCCTTGATGAGGTTTCGCCGCAAGACCCCTGAGCTACGATCAGGGCAAGCCCATGCAGGAAATGCAGATCTACGGGGTCAGCTTCGATCTCGTCGGCAAGCAGCCGATCGTGCTGCTCAAGACTGCCGAGGGAAACAAGTTCTTGCCGATCTGGATCGGCCACCCGGAGGCGGCCGCGATTCTCATGAAGCTGCAGAGCGCGTCGACTCCGCGGCCGATGACGCACGACCTCGTGACGGACATGCTCGACCAGCTCGGCGCTCAGGTGACCCGCATCACCGTGACGGAGCTGCGCGAGAACACGTTCTACGCGCAGATCACGGTTCAGCTCGACGGCTCCGAGATCGAGGTGGACTCGCGTCCGTCCGACGCGATCGCGCTCGCGATCCGTGCCGAGGCGCCGATCTTCGCCGCCGATGATGTGATCGAGGAATCGGCGATCGAGTTCGAGGGCGAAGAGGTGACTGAGGAGGAGATCGAGTCCAGGGTCTCGGAGTTCAAGCAGTTCCTCGACGAGGTGACTCCGGACGAGTTCGCGATCGAGCCCGAAGAGGAGTAGCGGCTCAGGGCCGCCCCGGTAACTTCGGCTTCACAGGCTTGCCGCTGTGCGGCAGCGAGATCAGTCGGAACGGATACGTCAGGCGTGCCTGCACGACATCGCCAAGCGACGGGGTGCGCTCGTGCATCACGACGAGAATGCTGCTGCCCACATCCTCAATGCGTAGGACACGGAGCTCGTAGCCGGTGCTCGATCGCGGTCCGAGGGCGAAGAGATAGATCTCGCGTCGCGCGAAGTCGACGTTCGGCACGCGAATCGCCCGTCCGGGATTGTTCTGCTCGAGCACGTGCAGCATTGCGACGCGCGTACGAAAGACAGCGCTCGTGATCCGAGTGAACTCGAGCTGTCCTACCTGTCGGGTCAGGTCGGTGTAGGGGACGCCCCGGGGCGTGGTGCCGCAACCCGAGAGCAGCAGAGTGACGACGGCGAAGCTAGTACACGTAGACCGTCTCGCCGTACGGAACCGCTCGGAACAGGAGCGGCGCGAGCCACATCGGGATGCGAACGCAGCCGTGACTCGCCGGGTACGGCGGGACGGAGGGGTTGCCGTGGATCGCATAGCCACCGGTGAAGTACAGCGGGTCGTAGAGGGTCCCGAGTGGACTGGGGTCGAACCCGACCACTTTCCGGTAGACCGCGAACCGTCCCACCGGAGTGAACGTGCCGGCCACGCCTGCGGTCGAGATCGGAACGATCAGCGCAATCCTGGAACCGCGGACGACGTAGAGCACCTGTAGGCCCTTGTTCACCTCGAGGTGCTCTGCGGGTTGCGCGAACCGTGGGGTCGGTACCCGGGGGTTCGCGAGCGCGCGCCAGAAGGACGCATCGACGACGCCAGTGCGCGAGAGGCCGTGCACCTTCTCAAAGGCGTAGACCGCGTCGAGCATGCGACCGTCGAACGTTCCACCCGAGGGCGCTGCGTAGTGCAGGCGCCGTAGCTGCTCGCCGAGCTGCGACACCGCGACACCGCGCGCGCTCAGAGCCAGCCGCGGCAGCACGACGTTCGCGCGCAGCACTCTGACCGTGCCCGCGTAGCCCTCGTTGGGGATCACCTCCGCGCGGATCCGGTACGAGATGACTCGCCGCGTGTCGAGCTTGATCCGCACGCGCCCGGCAAAGGTGCGGTCGACGAGAACGGCCTGGGCGCGCGTGATGTTGACGGCAACGACGCCCGCGTTCGCCGGCACGAGCCGGGCTGTGAAGAAATACCGACTGTCCCGCGCGCCGCTGCCTGTGAGCCCGGCGACGAGTTTGGGCACGACGCGGAGCGCGAGCGCATCGGATCCCGCTCGCCCGCTCGTCGCGCGGTACGCACCGGGGAGCCGGATTCGCGTGGCGATCGTGTAGCTCCCGTCGGCACGCGTGCGTGCGTCGCCAATCTTGCCGCGCGGTCCGACCAGGGCGACGGAGAGGTTGCCTTCCACCGGCGCGACCGCACCCCGGAAGACGACGCGACTGTCGTACCGCGCCGGATTCGGTCCCGCGAGCGTGAGGCCGTACGCTGTGATGGTTGCCGTCTGAGTCGAGGCTTCGCCGTCGGTGGACTGAGCCGTCAGCGTCGCCGTCCACCGCCCCGCTGCATATGTGTGTGTGGCAGTACGGCCGTCCGCAGAGCTCCCGTCCCCGAAGTCCCAGTGGTACGTCGCCGCCTCACCCGTAGCGGCGAAGGCGATGCTCAGGGGGGCTGCCCCTGTTGCGGGCGTGACCTGGATCGTGACCACGGGCGTTGCGCCCGTCGCGGCGGGGACGAGGATCAGAAGGGCGACAGCACAGGCCAGACCCCAGCGCACGCGCGCAGGATATCCGCCTGCGGTTTGCCCGAAACGGCGACCGTGAGCGCGATTGCGTTGAAGAGCCCGTGAACGACCATCCCGGGGTAGACGCTGTCGACCCGGCTACGCAGATACGCCAGGCCGACACCGAAGGCCGCGAGGAAGGGAAGCGCGTTCAGCAGGCCGTGCGCCAGTCCGAAGGCGAGGCCGGTGCCGATGATCGCCGCCCAGCGCCCGTAGCGGGAGAGCAGTGAGTAGCCGAGGCCGCGGAACGTCAGCTCCTCGACGATCGGCGCGACCATGGCAACCACGACCCCGTTGGCGACGTAGGCGGCGGCATGCCTCGGTTCCCAGGTGTCCGGGGTGACGCCCTGCTCGCGGTCAGGATGGAGGACGGGCCCGAGGAAAATGGTGAGTACGAACATTCCGAGCCCGACACCGAGGCCGACCCAGAGTGCGGTGCGCCACGACGTCGGACGGCGCAGCGCAAACACCTGCCGCCGCTCGCCCGCGGCGCCGGCAATCCAGTAGACGATCGCCGCGATGATCGCGTATTGGATCGCGTCGCCGGCGACGGTCGACCACTTGTAGAGCAGGTCCTTGGGCGGTTTCCCAGAGGTGAAGCGGAGCGTGTAGCTCAGCGTGGTGAACGCGAGCACGAAGCCGCCCCACAGTGCCAGGGGTGCCCTCCTCACCGGATCGCCGCCACTGCCGCTGGGACCGGCGTGGGCGCAAACCTCATTCCCGCAGCGGCCGCGGCTTCTCGGTCGGCGTCGCCATCACCGATGTGAAGCGCGCGCGTCGGTGCGCTGTGCAGGTCGGCCAGTGCGCGTAGCAGTCCGTCGGGGGCCGGTTTGCGCGCGGCGTGGACGACAACCGGGAAGTAATGCGCCAGCCCGACCTCCTCGAGCAGCCGCGGCAGGCTGAGGTCCCAGTTCGCCACGACCGCCAGCGCCAGGCCGAGCGCTCGCAGCCGGTCGAGCGCTTCGAACACTCCCGGGAGCACTTCGAAACGGAGTGCGCCGACGTAGACAGGCGCGAACTCTTCCGGATCGAGCTCGGCGTCGATCGCGTCGAGGAAGACTCCGGCGCACTCCTGTTGCAGCCGTGCCAGGCTCGCCTCGTCACGGCCCTGGCTCACGCGCGGGGCGTAGTGTGCGACCTCGGTTCGGAAGCCCGCGAGCACCGCCGCCGGCGTTCGCTCGACTCCTCGGTCGCCGAGCGCGTTCAGGAGCGCGGGGACGGGATCATCGAGCCTGACGAGTGTGCCGTGCGCGTCGAGGGTGACCGCGTCGAGATCGAGGGCCCTCACGCGACCCACTGCCACAGGGCCCATTGCACGACGGCGACGCCGAGGAACAGCGCGCTGCAGGCGACGATTGCCGTGTGCAGCCGCGGCCTCCCCGCAGCGAGCGCCGCCAGCGCGAGGAAGAACGGAAAGATGACAAGCCCGAACCGTGGCAAGGACAGCAAGGGCCAGCGCGAGCTGGGATACGCCAGCGGGATCGCGAGGCTGACGGCGGCGAACAATCCGTAGGGCGCGCCGAACCGACGCCACGCGAGCACCGTCAACGCGAGAAAGATGACGAGGAAGGCGAGCGCCTGCACGTTCTCTGCGGCCGCGTGCATCGAATTCGTTCCTGGGACGTTCGTGCCGTGTCCCACCACGAATTGCTCCGCGCCTCGCCAGCCTGCGACGAGGCCGTTCCAGATCCCACCGAGCGGCCCGGCTCGTGACACGTGCCGGTGCCAGCGGTCCTGCGCGTTCGAGAACGCCCACGGGTCGCCGACCTGCTGCCAGAGCACGAGTGGATAGATCGCTGCAATGGGCACCGCCAGCGCGACGCCTCCAAGGGCGCGCAGGCGGTCACGATGGCGCCAGGCGAGGAGCGCGAGCGCAGGGAGCAGCGCGAACCCGGCAGTCCGCGTCAGGATCGCGAGCCCGGCAACGAGTCCGGCGCCGGCGAACCGATTGCGCTCGGCCAGCGCGAAGGCGGCGAGCACGAGCAGCAGGAACAGTGACTCGCTGTAGACGGCCTGGAGGAAGAGTGCCATCGGAAAGACGGCGAGGTAGAGAACGCTCCGTCGCGCTCCCTCTGCGCCCAAGCGCTCCTCTGCAAGTCGATGCAGGAGGACGAACGAGCCGAAGCAGCAGAGCAGTGAGATGACGAGGCCGGCGAGCAGGTAGTGCCCGAAGAAGATGCGGCCGAGCACGGCGACCAGTGCCGGGTAGAGTGGGTTGAACGCCGCGGAAGCGCCGTCGTAGCCGTTTCGGGCGATGTGCAGGAAGAAATCGCTGTCCCAGCGTGCCCAGATGTCGGCGAAGTAGCCGAGCTCGTGCAGGCGCGGCGTGTCCCAGCGGCCTGCGTCTGGTTGCCGGTTGGGCTCGAAGAAGAAGAACGAGAAGATCGCCGCGATCCAGATCGCCGCGCGGCTCCAGAGGTAGATGTCCAGCGCTTGCCTTTGACCCGCGCGCACGGCCGCATGATCATACGGACGAATGTCCCGGACCTTCACGCCTGAAGAGGCCAACGAGGCTCTCGTCGAGCTTCGCCCGATCGTGGAGCGGATGGTCCAGCATCGACGCAAGCTCACGGCCGCGCAGCTGCTGCAGGCGGAGCTCGTCACGCGCATTGCCGGCAACGGCGGCGACATGGTTCCCAGCGACCTCCACGATGCGGCAGACGCAATCCAGCGGGAGGCGGCGGCGATCTCGGAGTGTGCAGAGCGAATCAACGGCGTTGGCGCCGAGGTGAAGTCGCTCGAGGAAGGGCTGCTGGACTTCCCCGCCCTACGCGGCGACGAGGTCGTCCTCCTCTGCTGGAGGCTCGGTGAGGACGAGATTCAGTACTGGCACAGGACCGACGAGGGCTTTACGGGCCGAAAGCCGCTGCCGCTGTGAGGGTCGGTGCGTTCGACGTCCAGGTCCTCCTCGACGGTGAGGGGAGCTTCGCGACCATCGGGCAGGCGTTCCCCGCCCTGGACGCGTCCGAAGAGTGGCGGCTACCGGTCAACGCGGTGCTGATTCGGGGCAACGGTACGACGGTGCTCGTCGACACCGGGCTCGGACCGGAGCCGCGCGACTTCATGCCGGACGCGGGAGCGCGGCTCCTCGCCGAGCTCGCGCGTGTCGGCTCGGACCCTGCAGAGATCGACCTGGTCGTGCACACGCATCTGCACGTCGATCACGTCGGGTGGGACGGCTCCTTTCCGAACGCCCGCTACGTCGCGCCGACGGACGACTGGTCGTTCTTCATGTCCGAGGAGTCTCTTCGGCAGCGACCGCATTTGGGCGACCGCGTCGAGCCGCTGGCCGATGCAGGCCTTGTGGTGCTCGTCGACGCAGAGCTCGAAATCGCGCCGGGGATTCGCCTCGTGCCGACGCCCGGCCACACCCCGGGCCATGCGAGTGTCTTCCTCGAGTCACAGGGGAGCGAGCTGGTCGTGCTCGGCGACGTCGTCGTGCACGAGCTGCAACTCGCCGACCCGGATCTCGTCTACGTCAGCGATCACGATCCCGGCCTCTCGGCGTCGACCCGAAAGCGGGTCCTCGCGCAGCTCGCGGACGAGGGCACCGACCCGATCGTCAGTCATTTCCACTGGGCCGGGCGCTTCAGCCGCAGCGACGGAGGGTTCAGGTGGTCGAGCCTGGCAAAGGAGGGCGAGTCTGCCGTCGAATAGAGGCCCATGCCGTTCTGGCACCGCCTGATCGTCGTCGCCGTCGTCATGTTCGTCACGATCGTGGTGGCGCGCCTCATCGATCGCCGGATCGCGCGACGCGACCTGCCACCGGAGGCGATCACGCGCTATCGCATCGTTCGCAGGAGCGTCACCACGACGATCATCTTCATCGGGCTGCTCACCGCCCTGCTCGTGATCCCGCAGGTGCGGGCGGTTGCGGGCGGGTTGCTTGCGTCCTCGGCGGTGCTCGGAATCGTCGTCGGCTTTGCCTCCCAGCGAACGCTCGGTAACTTCGTCGCCGGCCTGCTGATCGCTTTCACGCAGCCGGTGCGGCTCGGTGACGACGTGGTCGTCGAGAGCACTGAGGGGATCGTCGAGGAGATCGGGCTCATCTACACGTTCGTTCGCACGGAGAATGGCGACCGCCTCGTGATCCCGAACGAGAAGCTGGCCTCGGATACCATCCGCAACTCCACGATCCGTAGTCGAGAGAAGGTCGCCGAGATCAGCCTCCAGGTTCCATTGGGTAAAGACCTCGGTGCGGTCGTCGACCGCCTAAGGACGACTGTCCCGGACGGCGAGGTGTTCGTGAGCGACCTGTCCGGCAATGCGACCGTCGTGGTGCGTGCACCGGCGGCGACCCGCTCGTCTGCCGAGCAGCGCGAGCGCGAGCTTCGTCTGCACGCCTATGAGGTGCTGCGTGCCGAGGGTGTGTACGCATGACGCCTCCCCGGCGCGGCCGACCTTCGCAGTCGGACACCTTCTTGCTCGACCGGCTGCGGAAGAGGCGGCGGCAGCGGGCAAGGCTCCGGCGGAAGCGCCTCGGCAAGCTCATGTCGGGCGCGCTCATCGGCACGGCTGTCTTCCTCGTCGTGTCGAGCTTCACGGGTGCGGCGATCTTCATGAACAGCTGCAACCTCAATTCGCTCAAGCCGGTCGACGTCGGGGAGAACTCGTTCGTCTACGCGGCAGATGGGTCCCTGCTGGGGTCGATTCCGGCCGACCAGAACAGACAGCCGGTCGGACTCGATCAGATCAGCAAGTGGGCTCCGGCGGCGACGATCGCGATCGAGGACAGGCGTTTCTACAAGCACGGTGCACTCGACTGGCTCGGCATCGTGCGCGCGCTCTACGCGGACATCCACGCCGGACGGGTCGTCCAGGGTGGGTCGACGATCACCCAGCAGCTCGTCCGCAATCTCTACATCACCGAGAAGTCGCAGACGCTCGGCCGCAAGGCGACGGAGGCGTGTCTCGCGATCAAGCTCGCGCGCGAGAAGTCGAAGACATGGATTCTCAACGCGTACATGAATCAGGTCTACTACGGGAACCACGCGTACGGGATCGAGGCGGCCGCCCAGACCTACTACTCCAAGCCGGCGCGCAAGCTCAGCCTGACCGAGTCGGCGTTGCTGGCCGGCCTACCCCAGGCGCCGTCGGTCTTCGACCCGTTCCAGCGGCCTGCGCAGGCAATCGACCGCAGGGACGAAGTGCTGCGCGCGATGCTCGGGAACGGAGACATCACGTCGAGTCAGTACGCCGATGCGGTCGCCCAGCGCAAGCTCCATCTGAAGGCCGGGCGTCTGTACACCCGCATCCGCGAGCCCTACTTCTTCAGTTACGTGCGCGAGGCGCTACAGCGCCAGTACGGCGCCAACACGGTCCGCTCCGGAGGCCTGAAGGTCTACACGACCATCGATCCGCGCCTGCAGAGACTGGCCCTTGCGGCGATCAAGCGGACACTTCCCTATTCGACGGATCCGGCCGCGGCGATCGTCTCGATCAATCCGAGGAACGGGGCCATTCGCGCGATGACCGAGGTGAGCCCCGGCAATCCCAAGAACCAGGTCAACTTTGCGTCGTCCGCTCGCCGCCAGCCGGGGTCGACGTTCAAGACGATCGTGCTGACCACGGCGATCTCGCAGGGCATCAGCCCATCCACGACCTACCTCTCCGCACCGTTCAAATGGGACCCGACCGGTACCGGTTCCTGCTACACCAATCCGCCGACGGCCTGGTGCCCACAGACGTACGACCACACCTACGTCGGCGCGACATCGATCGAAAACGCGACCTTGCGCTCCGACAACACTGTCTACGCGCGCTTGTCGCTCGATGTCGGTCCCGACAACATCGCGGACATCGCCTACCGGCTCGGCGTGCGCACCGACCTGCGCACGAGCGACGGGGTGTTCGTGCCGTCGATGGGCCTCGGCTCGCGCGTCGTGACGCCGATGGACATGGCTTCGGTGTACTCGACCCTCGCTGCCGGCGGGGTCTACTCGAAGCCGATGGCGATCCGAAAGGTCGTCCTCCCGGGCGGCAAGGTCGACACCGAAGCCGGCTGGGGCGTGCCGCAGCGCAAGCGGGCCGTACCGGACTGGGTCGCCGCGGAGGTCGTGAGAATTCTCGAGGAAAACATGAGGAGTGGCACAGGCGTCGGGGCCTACTTCGGCGGGACCTCGGCCGGCAAGACCGGCACCACGGACAATTTCGCCGACGCGTGGTTCTGCGGCTTCTTCCCGAGCCTCGAGGCCACGATCTGGCTCGGCTATCCCAAGGGAGAGATCCCGATGACCTCCGTGCACGGGATCTCTGTCTCGGGGCCGACCTTCCCGGCGACGATCTGGAAGCTGTTCATGGAGGGTGCGATCAAGTACGCGCCGTTCCCGAAGGAATTCCCGTCGCCGAAGACCTCGCCGGTCTGGGTCACGCACAAGTTGCAGTACGCCATGAGCGGCGGGTACTACTACACGCCGAGTTACTCGGGCTCCGCGCCGGCGCAGACGACGACGAGCTCGGGGAACGGCGGCGCCGACGGCTTTTCCCAGGTCCCTGGCTCCCCACCCAAGTAAGGCCTGGTTGCGGCCGGCGGCCGCGGCGATTCCGATCTATCTCGCGGCTTGCGCCGTTCCGGACGGCGGGCTCTTTCGAGCCGAACGGTTTCGCGACGTTCATCTCTACCAGGGGTTCGCCGCTGCAGTGTTCGACGGGCGCGTGCCCTACCGCGACTTCTTCATGGAGTACCCACCCGGGGCGCTGGTCGCGTTCCTGCCGCCGGCGGCTTTCTCCCACTACAACGCCGCGTTCAAATGTCTGATGGCCGTCTGCGGCGTCGCGACGCTTCTGCTCATCGCGTCCTTGCTCGTCAGATTCGGGGTTTCGACGACTCGCCTGTGGGTCGCCATGCTCCTCTTCGCCCTGTCGCCGCTTGCGCTCGGTCCGATCTCGCTCAACACCTATGACGCGTGGCCGGCGCTGCTCACCCTTGCGGCGTTGGCGCTGCTCCTGGCCGAGCGCGACGTCGCCGCATTCGCACTGCTCGGTGCAGCGTTCGCAGCCAAGGTCTATCCGGTCGTGCTCGTTCCGCCGGCGGCAATCTTCGTGTGGCGCATGCGTGGACGGGTCTCCGTATTGCGCGGCTTGGCGGCCTTCGCAGCAGTCGTCGCCGTCTTTCTCGTTCCCTTCCTCGTGCTTGCGCCGCATGGTCTCGCGGAGAGCTTTCGCGCGCAGGCTGCGCGATCGCTGCAGGTCGAGAGTCTGTTCGGATCCCTGCTCGCAGTGGCAGATCGGATGGGCATCTACAGCGCCACTGTGGTCCATCGCACAGGACATGCGATCTCCTACGACCTGGTCGGCTCGCAGCCCGAGGCGCTCGCCGTGCTCAGCTCGATCGCGCAGGCTCTTGCCGTTCTCTCGGTTGCGTGGCTCTACCTGCGTGGCCGCGATGATCCGCGGCGGCTCGCGCTCGCCTTCGCTGCGGCGATTGCCGGCTTCCTTGCGTTCACGCGGTTCTTCTCACCGCAGTATTTCGTCTGGCTCGTTCCGTTCGTGCCCCTGCTCGAGCCGGCGGCGTGGGTGCTGACCGCAGCCGCCCTCGTGCTCGCGCAGGTGTGGTTCTTCCACTACCGAGACGTGTTCGCGCTTGGCGGCTACGTGTGGCTCGTGCTCGTGCGCGATCTGCTCGTGGTCGCGTTGTTCGCTTTCGTGTTCCTGCGGCTACGCAGGCTTCCGCCGGAAGACGAGGATGCCGTCCTGCTCGAACACGAGTTGCCACTCCGGGTTCCGTCGTAGTGCTGCGAGTTGCGTCGCGGTCGGGATCGGCGCGTAACGGTCCGCGTAGCCCGGTTGCGTCTCGTCCGCTGCGATCCACTTCGAATCCTGAATGAACGGGAAGCTGAGCACGCGTGCGCGCGCCGATAGATGTGCGCCGAGCGTGTTGGTCGCGCTGACCACCGCGTTGCCGGGTATGAGTCGGAGGGCGCGGTCGGCGATGTGATCGTGTACGGTCACGCGGGCCGCCGTTGCTTGAAACGTTTGCCCGCCCGGAAGATGCCGCCAGCCGGGGATCGGCCCCAGGCGATAGTTCCCCACGAGCGCTGCCACGACGATCGCTGCTGCCACCGGAAACGCCCAGCGCGATAGTCGCTTCGCGCCGAAGATCGCGGCGATGACGAGTGGAGGGATCAGCCCGGCCGTGTAGTGAAAGTGGATCGACGTCTGCGTGGTCGTCGACGAGAGCAGGTTGATCGCGAGCTCCGGCAACGCAGCCACGAGCACGAGCGGCGCCAGCAGGCACAACGCAGCCAGTGGCGTCACCAGTTCGAGCAGGTAATGAAGATCCCGGGCGCTGAACGCCGCCTCGGCGATCCGCACCGGATGCGTGAGGGCCGTCTTGAGGATTCCCCCTGCTGAGCCGCCGACCTCGCTGTAGCGCCCGTAGAAGTCGGACTCCGCGCCGGCGTTGAAATGCGGGATCACGATGGCGATGGCGATCGCCGCCCAGGCAGCGCCGACACAGGCGATCGCCGTCCCTGCCACCCACCGTCTGTGCGCGAGCGCGTACCAGGTGCCGAATCCTGCGACGACGAGCGCGATTTCCTCCTTGGAGGCTGCCGCGGCGATCGCGAACAGTGCGAACGGGAGCAGGCGGTTCTCGTCCAGGTACCAGAAGGCGAAGAGGAGCAAGGGCGTTGCGAGCGCGACGGGATGGAACTCGTTCAGCGTCAACCAGCCCGTTGCGGGATACAGGAGGTAGGCGAGGCCGAAGCCGAGGGCGGCCCGCGACGATCGAAGGTGCTTGCGGGCAAGCAGGAAGACCGGAATCGCCCCGAGCGCCACGACGCACGCCTGCACGACGAGCAGCAGGTGCGGGCTCGGCCAGAGCCACCAGAGTGGCGCGAACAGCACCAGGATCGGATCCACATGGGCGGCGAGCCGGGAGATCTGTTCGCCGTGCAGGTCGGTCATCCTGAGCGGATGGCCGTGCGCGGTCGACCAGACCGCCTGCACCATGTTCCCGAGGTCGAAGCGACCGGTGAAGAACGCTTCGTAGCGAAGCGCCGAGAGCGCTGCGAATCCCGACGCGTACGCGGCGATCGCCGCCGCCAGGAGGACGCGGTCGCTCGGAAGGGCAAGAGCTCGTCTCACAGGAGCCGCTCGATGATCGCGCGCCAGCGCTGCCCGAGCACCGCCTCGCTCGCCAGCCGCTCGTAGGCGGCGCGGCCGCCGTCCGCAATGCGGCCGGCAAGCTCGGAGTCTGCCGCGAGCCGCCGTACCGCGCCGGCGAGCGCCGCTGCGTCACCCGGCGGCACGAGGAGGGCGCTCTCCTCGTCGACCAACAGCTCGCGCGCGGCGGGCGTGTCGGCGGTGATAAGCGGCGCACCGCACGCGATCGCCTGGAAGGCCTTGTTTGGGATGACCCGTTGCGCCTTGCTCGTGGTGCCGAAGATCCCGAGCGCGCAGCCCGAGTGCCGGATCTCGTCCGGCAGCCGTTCGTACTCGATCCACGGCACGTGCTCGACGTTCGGGGGCCGAGCTGCGAGCAAGCCTTCGAGCTGGCCGCTGCCGACGAGACGGAAGTCGATCTCCGGCGCCACGCGAGCCGCCTCGAGGATGGTCTCCACCCCCTGCAACGGGATCAGCTTGCCGACGAAGAGCGCGACGAAACGGTCCGGCTGCGACCAGCCGGGTTTGAAGAGCCTGTCCTCCGCACCGACGAAGCAGACGGGAACGTCATCGAGCCGTGCGAGATCGGCGAAGAACCGCGCGTCCGCTTCCGTATCCGCGACGACGATGTCGGCGGCGCGAAAGGCGCGGCGGTCGACGTGCTCGAGAGTGCGTGCTGCGAGCGAGTCCCGGCTGAACCGCCCGCGGTCGCCGACCAGCGTGTCCGCGAGCGCAACGAGCGGATTGAAGATCAGCGGGCGTCCATGCGCTGCCCGGCGCGCTGCGAGTAGGTCGAAGTGGCCGGGGTAGCCGACGATGAAGGCGTCGGCACGGGGCGGGCGGCGAGCGAGCAAGCGTCCTTCCGCGAGTGCGAGTTGCAGCGCGCGCGTCGGGCCCGCACCCCAGCCGCGACGGTCGCCGTCCCACACCGACACGTGCTCCTCGATGACCTCCACTCCCGCGCCGCGCAGGCACGAGATCACCTGCGAGTTACGCGGATAGTCGCGCTCGTAGGTTCCGAAATAACAGAGTTTCAAAGTTGCCGTTGTGGCGGCTTCGCGCGTTTGCGCCCCAACGAGCGGGTTGAAACGGCCGCACGGGCAAAGCCCGCACGGCCTCTATGCGGCGCCGCCAAGTCGGCGCGTGAAACGGCCGCACGGGCAAAGCCCGCACGGCCTCTATGCGGCGCCGCCAAGTCGGCGCCTCAGGAGAGGACTTCGTCGACGAGCAGCTCGGCGCGGTCGCGCTCCTGCGCCCGCTCCTCGTGATGGCTCGTGATCATCTCGCTGATCAGTCCGAGCGAGAAGAACTGCATCCCGATCACCACGAGCAGCACGCCGAGCATCAGCAACGGACGTTGGCCGATCGCGTGTCCCAGCGCTTTGACGACGGTCAGGTAGATGAGGATCGCGGAGCCGATCGCCCCGAGCGCGAGCCCGAACCCCCCGAACAGGTGCAGAGGACGGTGGCGATAACGGCCGATGAAGGAAACGGTCAGCAAGTCGAGGAACCCGCGCAGGTAACGCTCGACGCCGTAGCGCGAGCGTCCGTGCTCGCGGGGGCGATGGTTGACCGGCAGCTCCGCGATCCGGAACCCGCGGTAGTGCGCAAGCACCGGGATGAAGCGGTGCAGCTCCCCGTAGAGACGGAGTCCATGCACCACCTCGGCGCGGTAGGCCTTGAGCCCGCAGTTCATGTCGTGGAGGCGCACGCCCGAGAATGCGCTCGTGACGCGGTTGAAGATGCGCGAGAGGAGACGCCGCGAGATGGGATCGCGCCTGTGCGTCTTCCAGCCGGTGACGAGATCGAAGCCCTCGTCGAGCTTGGCCAGGAGACGCGGGATCTCGGCGGGATCGTCCTGCAGGTCACCGTCGATTGTCACCACAGTCTCTCCGTGCACCTGGTCGAAGCCGGCCACGAGCGCGGCGGCCTTGCCGAAGTTCCGCCGCAGCCGAACGACGCGCACGTTCTGCTCGGAGCTGTGCAGCCTCGTCAAAGCGGAGAACGTCCCGTCGGTTGAGCCGTCGTCGACGAAGATCACCTCCCAGGGAGCCCCGAGGGGCTCGAGTGCCGAACGGAGCTCGTCGTAGAGCAGGGCGACGCTTCGCTCTTCGTCATGCACCGGTACGACGACGGAGATCACGCGCGCGAGGTTATACGCTGGACGGAGAATGGCTGAGCTGCTCTCGCTCGAGGAGGCGCTGGCGCGCATTCTCGAGCGGGTAACGCCGCTGGGGCCCGAGGCAGTGCCGCTGCGGGCTGCGGCCGGCCGTGTTCTTGCCGAGGATGCGCTTGCGGTCGTCGATCTGCCGCCCTTCCCCAGCTCCGCGATGGACGGCTTCGCTCTGCGTTTCGAGGACACTCCGGGACTCCTACCGGTCGTCGCGCGCATCGCTGCCGGCCGACCGGCGCCGCGGGAGCTCCGGGTGGGCGAGGCGATGGGGATCGCCACCGGCGGGGTCGTTCCGGCAGGCGCCGACTCCGTCATCCCCCTCGAGTATGTTGTCGATCGCGACAACGAAGTCGAGATTCCGGCAAGTGTCGTCCGTGGTGACAACGTCCGCCCGCGCGGCGGCGACGTTACCGCCGGAAGTGTCGTGGTTCCCCGCGGCACCCGACTGCACGCCGCGCAGATCGGAGCGCTCGCCGCCGCCGGACTGGACTCCGTCGCCGTCGCTCGGCGTCCAAGGGTTGCGGTGCTGGCCACGGGAACCGAGTTGCGCAAGCCGGGCGAGCTTCTCGGTCCCGGCGAGGTGTACGAGGCCAACGGGGTGCTGCTGGCGACCGCGTTCGCCACCGCGGGTGCCGATGTCGACACGCTGCCGGCGGTGGCCGACGACGAGTCATCGCATCGCGACGCGCTCGAGCGGGGGCTCGCGGCCGACGTGCTGGTCACATCCGGCGGGGTCTCCGTCGGGCCGCACGATCTCGTCCGCCGGATCCTCGGCGAGCTCGGCGTCGAAGAGGTCTTCTGGGGCGTGGCGGTCAAACCGGGCAAGCCGCTTGCGTTCGGGGTTCGCGGTCCGACGCTCGTCTTCGGGCTACCCGGCAATCCGGTGTCCTCCCTCGTCGGAGCCGAGGTCTTCGTGCGGCCCGCCCTGCTCGCCCTGCAGGGCGCAACGGCGCCTGGGCCGGTGTTTCTCGAGGGCCGGCTCGCGGCATTGGTTCGGCGGAACGCTCACCGCGACGAGTTCGTGCGCGCCCGTTCGGTCGCATCCGAGGACCGCGTTCTCCTCGAGCCGGTCCGTGGTCAGGAGTCGCACATGATCGTTCGCGCTGCGCTCGCCGATGCGCTCGTCCTCGCGCCGCGAGGCGAAGGCGAGCTCGCTGCTGGTGAAACCGTGCGCTACGTGCCGCTCGCCTGAGCCAGCTCGTACGGTTTCGCGCCGCGCGGCTCGACCCGCAGCAGCCGCGCGTACGCGATGTAGCGGTGCGTCGCGAAGAAGCGAGGGTGGCACGCCTGTAGCTCGACGACCTCGTGGCGGGGCGACCGAAGCACGGAGAGGTCGGTCGACTTGACGATGCGATGTCGCGTTACGGCGTAGATGAACGTCCCGTACGGAACCTCGATCGTCACGCGGTCGCCGGCCCGAAGCCTGTCGATGTGCGAGAACGGCGCGAGGTACGTCGTCCGATGGCCCGCGATGTACACGAGCCGGTTCTCTCCCGGCATGAAGGTCCGCTCATCGCGTCCCGGCCCCTTCTTCAACGTCTCGTGGTCGGTGCCGTTGACGAGCAGCATGTTCACGCCCATGCGAGGGACGCGTATGCGCCCGATCACCTCGCCTCGCGCCGAGCTCAGGCGATAGCGCTTGGCCTCGCGCGCGATGGTCTCTCGCTCTGCCGCCTGCGTGACGCCGGCGACGGCGGGTTTGAACGATCGCGTCCGCTTGTCGTACTGCGCGGCGAGCTGATGCTGCTTCCACATGGTGTAGAGCGCGGTGAACGGGTCCTGCCATTGCCACACGACCAACGCCCAGAGCAGCGTCAGCACCCCCGCGGTTGCGAGCAGGGTTCCGAGCAAGCGGATGCTCCGGCGCATCTAGCCCTCCAACGCTTTCGGCAACGCGGAGGATGCGCGCCGACGCCGGTCGCGCACGGCGAGCACGGTGGTGCGCACCACTCTGCGCAGAGGACCTGTCGGTGGGAGCTCGGCGGCAGCCGGATACGGGGCGTAGCGGCGCGCTGTCAGAGCGGCCAGTTGACCCGTCCCCGCAAGCCAGACGACAAGAAGTGGCATGACGACAAAGGGTACGTAGCCCACCGATCTGAGCTCTGCGAGATACCAGGGTGTATCCCAACCGAGCCCGAACCGCCCGGCGAACGAGCCGAGCAGGAGTGCCGGGCCGGCGAAGCCGAGGGCGAAGACCGTCAACCTGACGCCGATGGGCGCGCCGCGTACCTGGGGGAGCCAGAGCCAGATGTGGAGGGGCGGCAGCAGGAACAGGAGCGCGAACGGGTTCGTCGCGACGACGAGCAGTGACAGTGCGCCGAGGCAGAGGAGCGCCACGGTGTGCCCGGCAAGCTCTTCTTCCGACGTGATCGCGCGACGGGGGATCAATCGTTCGCGGGCGACCAGCCAGCCCAGGAGCGCGAGCACACCGATCGCGAGCAGTCCTCCCACTGCCCAGTCGTGCGCGAGCGGGCTCGAAGGAGGAATGGGTCGGGCGACGCCGCTCGGCCAGGCACCCAGGAGCCGGAAGAGCTCGAAGAGCCCCACGACCCACGCCCAGAGTGCAAGCCGGCTGCGGTAGGCGCGCAGCGCCGGGGCAAGTGGGATGTGTCTGCGCCGGCAGCGCGCGAACAGGTCGATCGCTGTTGCCAGGAACGGCAACAGACACGCGATCAGCACGAGCTCGATCGCCCAGCCGCGGATGAGGCGTGAGCCGAGATAGAGGTAGGTCGACGTCCCCTGTGCGAACTCGAGACCCTCATCCAATGTCCCGAGCGCGTCCTGCGCCGCCCGGCCGACCTGCGCCAGCTTGTTCGCTCGGAGTGTGTTGCTGGTGTCGCTGACGGGATTGGGAGGGTTGTCGCCCGCCGTCGTGATCGTGACGGCCGCAATCCCGCGGGCAAGGAACGGCGCCTGCTCGTAGAGCGAAAAGGGGAAGCCGAGATCGATCAACTGGCGCAGCGCGCCCGGGCGTGCCGGCGCTCGTCCCGTCTGGGCGGCAATGCGTGCTGCGATCGTCTGCAGAAAGATTCCGGACGGTTCGCGAGGTGTGTCGCCGCTGAACTCCACGCGGATGCGTCCGCTGCCGCCGACCGAGTCGAGGTTGATGACCCCGGCGATGTCGTCACGAAAGGGCGAATGCGCTGCGAACCACGCCGCTCCGACTCCGCCGTATGCGCCGCCGTCGGTGGAGACGAACAGGATCGTGTGATTGGGGCGAAGCTGGGCGGAGGGTCGGCCGGGTGGGACGCCGTACGCGCGGGCGAGTTGGACCAACATCGCGGTGCCGGACGCGTTGTCATTGGCGCCGGGACCACGCCCGTCGTTGTCGCGGTGGGCCATCACGACGATCGTGCGTGGCGAGCGCCCGACCGCCTCGGCAACGAGGTTCTGCAGCTGGACCCTGCCTTGGCCGGGGATGACGGCACTGAAGCGCTCGGTCCGAATAGGCAACCCGTACGGCGCGAGTTGATCGCGGAACCAGCCCGCCGCTCCGATCGCTCCCGAGGAACCGGGCTGCCGGTACGGACGGAACGCGAGGTCCTTCGCAAGGCTCTCGGTCGTCACGCCGTCGAACGCCGGCAGAAACGCCCGCGGCAAAGGTGTCGGACGCGCGACGCTGAAGGCGGCGACCAGTAGCGGCAGCCCCACGAGGAGCCAGGTCCCCCTGTAGAGACGTCCGTTGACCGGTCGCTGCAGCGAACCGGGACGGGCCCGGCGCCGCTCTGTCCGGGGCGGAACGGAGGCCATCCGGGGCTATAGTAGGCGCCGTACTCCCTGGCACGATCGTTCGGCAGGCACCCTGAGCCGAGCACGACATGCCCGACCCCTCCACCATCCTCCTCGTCGACGACGAGGATTCCGTCCAGAAGCTCCTCGCCTACCCCCTGGAACGCGAGGGCTACCGCGTCGTGCAGGCGCGTGACGGCGAGGAGGCGCTGCGGCGTTTTGCCGCTGAGCGCATCGACCTCGTCGTCCTCGACATCATGCTGCCGAAGCTCGATGGGCTCGAGGTCTGCAAACAGCTGCGCGCGGAGAGCGAAGTGCCGATCATCATGCTGACGGCCCGCGACGACGAGTTGGACAAGGTGCTCGGGCTCGAGCTGGGCGCGGACGACTACATCACGAAGCCCTTCTCCATCCGCGAGTTCCGGAGTCGCGTGCGCGCGCTGTTACGGCGGGCGTCGGTCTCCCGGCAGGTCGACGAGAGCGGCGGTGACCTGATCTCCGTCGAAGGACTGACGATCGACCTCGGTCGGCGCGCGGTCGAGGTCGGGGGCGAGCGGGTGCAGTTGACCTACGTCGAGTTCGAGCTCCTGCGTGTCCTCGCTTCGCATCCCGGGCGCGTGTACAGCCGTCGAATGCTCCTGGAAGCCCTCTGGGGCGGCGCCGATTACCGCGAACCGAGAACGATTGACGTCCACGTGCGCCATCTACGGGAGAAGCTCGAGCGGGATCCTGCCGAGCCCGAGTACATCTTGACCGTTCGGGGTGTCGGCTACCGCTTCCGCGACCGATGAATCCGCTGCGCAGCGTCGGCGCTCGCCTGGGGCTCGCCCTGGCAGTCGTCGTCGCGGGCGCTCTGGTGCTGGTCGACCTGATCGTCGTGCCGTCACTCGAGCGGAACCTGATCAACGCGAAGCTGTCGCAGCTCCGGGAGGCGGCGCCGTCGGTCGGCTCCCAGCTCCTGCTCAGCTCGAGCTTCACGCTCGACGACACCCTCCAGTCGGCTCAGCAGAGCTCGGACGCCCGGGTCGTCTACTACAAGCCGCTCAGTGCCTCCCCACCGAAGCTCAGGGTTTATGGCGATTCCAACACGCTGACGTCGACCGATGTCGAGAACGACGGGCTCGCCCTGCGGGCCTTTGCGGATGCTCGCGCCACGAGCGGGACGGTGACGACGGACGGGGTCAGGTATGCGGAGGCGGCCTATCCACTCATCGACGGCTCCGTCGTCCTGCTGCGCGCGTCGCTGCACGACTCACTCCGAAGCATCCAACTCGTGCGCAGCCGGCTCGTCGTCGCGGGGCTGATCGCTCTCGCCGTGTCGCTCTTCGTCGGCTATGTGGCGGCATCCATCTTCGCGCGCCGGATCCGCCGGCTGGAGCGCGCCGCCGACCGGATTGCGAGTGGGGACTTCAGCCAGCCGGTGGTCGACCCGGCCCGCGACGAGCTCGGCCAGCTGGCCGCTGCGTTCGAGAGGATGAGGCAGCGGCTGGCCCAGCTCGAGCACGCCCGGCGGGAGTTCATAGCGAACGCGTCCCATGAGCTGAGGACGCCCCTCTTCTCCCTCGGCGGCTTCCTGGAGCTCATGACCGACGAGGAGCTCGACCCGGAGACGCAGGCCGAATTCATGGGCACGATGCGCGAGCAGGTCGAGCGGCTGACGAAGCTCGCGACCGAACTCCTCGATCTCTCGCGCCTCGACGCGGGGCGGCTCAGCGTCGAACGCGAGCCCGTCGATCTCACCGCGGTCGCCGAGACCCTGGCGGAAGAGTTCCGCGCCGTCGCCCACTCGACAGGGCATCATCTCTCGGTGCAAGCGGACCGTCCGACCGAAGGGACGGGAGACGAGGAGCGGGCACTCCAGATCGGGCGAATCCTCGTTGAGAACGCGATCGTGCATACGCCGCCGGGTACGGCCGTGAGGCTCGCTGCCGAGCGCCGGGACGGCTCCGCCCTCCTGACGGTCGAGGACGAAGGCCCCGGGATCCCGGCGGAGCACGCGGGACAGATCTTCGACCGCTTCTATCGCATCGAGGGCTCCGTCGCCTCCGGCAGCGGCCTCGGGCTCGCAATCGCGCGGGAACTGGCAGAGCTGATGGGCGGGTCGGTCGAGCTCGACCTGAAGGACGGCAGCACGAGATTTGCCCTCGTCCTGCCGGCCGTTTCGGAAGCGCCGTCGTTTTCACCGGAAAACGAACGCGTGGAAGAACCGTCGCTACAGTGAGCAGGATGCGGTTTCCGGCCCTTGCTGTCGTGGCAGTCGCCGCCGCCGTGTTGGGCGGCGGTGCCGCTTTGGGGATCGGCAAAGGGTCTGGCTGGCTCGACCAGGGCACGAAGACGGTCGTCGTGCGCGCTGCAGCACCGCGCCCCGCTGCCTTGCCGGCCTCGGCGACCTCGAAGGTCGCCCCCTTGCCCGGCAACGTTTTCGATCCGGAGCGGATCTTCGCCGAACGCTCGCCTGGGGTCGTCACGATCTTCGCGTACTTCGGCAATCCGAGCTCGTCCGTTACCGCGGTCTCGCAGGGATCGGGCTTCGTCATTTCCCCCAGCGGCTACGTCCTCACGAATTCGCACGTGATCACGAATGCCGGTGACGGGTCGACCGTTCGCGCCGCCGACCACCTTTTCGTCGAGTTCGCCGACGGGGATCGCGCCGAAGCGAAGGTCGTGGGCTGGGACCTCTACGACGACGTCGGCCTGCTCCGGCTCCAGCCGCATGCGCATTCGCTCACGCCGGTGCCGCTGGGAGACTCGGCGGCAGTTGACGTGGGCGAGCCGGTCGCGGCGATCGGGAGCCCGCTCGGGAGCGACATCGGCGTCAATACGCTGACCGTCGGAGTCGTATCGGCGATCCATCGCTCCATTGATGCGATCACGGTCCGCAAGTACAAGGTCGTCGACGCGATCCAGACCGATGCACCCATCACCCACGGAAGCTCGGGTGGGCCTCTGTTCGATGCGCGCGGCCGTGTGATCGGCATCAATGCACAGATTCGGAGCACGAACGGAACGGGCACCAACGACAGTGGCATCGGCTTCGCGATCCCGATCGACGCTGCGAAGCATTCGGTCGCGCAGTTGATCTCGAAGGGCAAGGTGACGTACGCGTACGTCGGCATCACGACCGAGGACCTGACGCCGTCCCTCGCGCGCGCGCTCGGGTACAAGGCCCAGCACGGCGCGCTGATCGAGAGCGTCAACGGGGGCAGCCCGGCGGAGCAAGCGGGGCTCCGCGGCGGGAATCGGGAGGCGTATGTGCTCGGGCGGACGCTCCAGACCGGCGGGGACGTGATCCTTGCGATCGATGGGAAGCCGATCAACGGCGCCGACGATGTCGTGCGGTTCGTCTCTTTCTCGCTGCGGCCGAAGGATGTCGCCGTGTTCACGATCCTGAAGCCCGGCGGCCAGCGCGAGAAGGTTGCCGTTACGCTTGCGGAGCGGCGGCTCCCGACGGGTTAGAGCGGGTGCCGGCGGGGCATAAACGCCTCGACAGGAGGCGGTAGCCCCGACTCTCTCGTAAGTTTCACTAGATTATTCGGCGTCTTTCTATGCAAGCCTTTCCACCACCCGATGACAACCACTGCTGAGGCTAATGCCGTGACGGTTCGGCTGACGATCCCTGCGCGAGCCGAGTACATCACCCTTTGCCGGCTAGCTCTCACCGGCATCGGACGGCTGCGTGAGCTGTCGGACGAGCTGCTCGCGGACCTCAAGCTGGCGCTGACCGAGGCCGCGTCCAACTCGGTCCGGCACGCATACGGTGAAAACCAGGACGTGGGTGTCGTCGAGATCGCTTACGAGCTCCATGCCGACCGGCTCGTCATCGAGGTCACCGACGACGGTGAGGGGTTCGATCCGACCGAAGCCGCGGGTCATCCCGATGAGCTCTCCGAAGGAGGTCTCGGCATCGCGATCATCCGCGCGATCGCGGACCAGGTCGAGATCGGCGCCCAGCCCGGCGGCAAAGGATCGCGGCTGCGTTTCGAGAAAGCGCTTAGTTAGCCCGCTCGGGCTGTATTCTCGCGACCGTTCAACCGTAGGAAACGCGCCCAGACCATGCTCCAACTCGTCAATGCCGGACACAAGTCGCTCGCCGACTACGCGACGATCGCGACGCGTGGGCTCATGGACGAGATCAGGCGTCTGGCCGCGCCGCTCGAGGGAAAGCGCGTCGTGCACCTGTCGGCCACGGCGTTCGGCGGCGGCGTCGCGGAGATCAACTACACGCTGATCCCTTTGATGCAGGACGCCGGGCTCCAGACCGAGTGGCGGATCATCAAGGGCGCGGAGGAATTCTGGAACGTCACGAAGACGATCCACAATGCGCTCCAGGGAAACCCGCAAGGTCTCAGCGAGGAACAGCGTGAGATCTTCGTGCGCTACCAGGAGCTGAACGCGCGCGAGTTCGAGGACGACTACGACTTCGTCATCGTCCACGACCCGCAACCGGCCGGGATGATCGACTATTTCGAAGACTCGCGTGCGCACTGGATCTGGCGCGGGCACATCGACTTCTCGACGCCGAACAGGGACGTCTTCGACTTCATCCTGCCTTCGATCCGGCGCTACGACGCCGCGATCTTCCACATGCGCGAGTACGTGCCGAAGGCGGAGGGGCTGCCGCCGTGTTACATCTGGCCGCCGGCGATCGATCCGCTGGCGCCGAAGAACATGGCACTGTCGCCCGAGGATGCGGCGTACATCGTCGACCAGTTCGGGATCGACGTCGAGCGCCCGCTGCTGACCCAGGTCTCGCGCTTCGATCCCTGGAAGGACCCGCTCGGAGTCATCGACGCGTACCGTCTGGTGAAAGAGGAGTTCCCCGACGTGCAGCTCGCCCTGGTCGGCTCGATGGCGCACGACGACCCGGAAGGCTGGGATTTCTACAACCAGACGGTCGCCTACGCCGGCGGCGATCCGGACATCTACATCCTCTCCAACCTGAACAACGTCGGCTCGGTCGAGGTGAATGCGTTCCAGGTCCATTCCGCCGCGGTGATCCAGAAGTCGATCAAGGAAGGCTTCGGGCTCACGGTGACCGAGTCACTGTGGAAGACACGGCCGACGGTCGCGGGTCGAGTGGGCGGCATCGTTGCGCAGATTCAGGATGGTGAGACCGGCTGGCTCGTGGATTCGGCGACGGAGTGCGCGGAGGCCTGCATCGAGATCCTGCGTGACCCGCAGGAGGCGCGGCAACACGCTCTGCGCGGGAAGGAGTACGTGCGGCGTCACTTCCTGACGCCCCGGTTGCTGCGCGATTGGCTCGTCCTGATGAACCGCTTGCTCGGCAACGACACGTCGGGCGCCGAGATTCCCGTCGTCGCCGCCGTCTGACGCTCCCGTGCGTCGCAAACTGATCGTCGTCTCGAACCGGGGGCCTGTGTCGTACGGGCGCAGCCCCGACGGGACGCGCACCGCGAAACGCGGCGGCGGCGGGCTCGTCACTGCGCTGCGCAGCCTCGTGCAGTACCACGACGTCACCTGGATCGCGAGCGCCATCACCGAGGATGACCGGGCAGTTGCCGGTGAGACGCTCGACGAGACTGCGCGTGACGGGTCCCCGTACAAGCTGCGCCTCGTCGCGCATGAGAGACAGGCGTACGACTGGTACTACAACGTCGTCTCGAATCCGATGCTGTGGTTCATCCAGCACTCGCTCTGGGAGCTCCCGTACGCGCCGAAGATCGACGCGGCGTTTCATCGTGCCTGGGCCGAGGGCTATGTCTCGGTCAACGAGAGCTTTGCGGCCGCGGTCGACGCGGAGCTCGAGCGGACGCCCGATGCTGCGGTGTTCTTCCACGACTACCACCTGTATCTCGCGCCGCGCATGGTGCGCGAGCGGCGTCCGCACGCGGCGCTGATGCACTTCGTGCACGTCCCGTGGCCTCAGCCCGACTACTGGCGCATCCTGCCGAGGGGCGCGAGGTGCGCCGTCCACGATGGGTTGATGGCAAACGACGTCGTCGGCTTCCACACGGAGCGCTGGCGCACGAACTTCATCTACGGCGTCCGTGAGCTGCTCGGCGAAGACGCCGCGACGAAGAGTGTCACCGCTCCGATCTCGGTGGACTCAGCGGAGTTCGCGGAGCTCGCGGAGAGCGAAGCGGTGCTGAGTGCCGAGCGGGAGATCGTTGCTAGCCGTCCGGAGAAGCTCGTCGTGCGAGTCGATCGGACCGATCCGTCGAAGAACATCGTGCGCGGCTTTCGCGCCTTCGAGCTCTATCTCGACGCGAATCCTGAAGTTCACCGGCGGGTCGGGATGCTCGCCCTCCTCGATCCGTCGCGGCAGGACATTCCCGAGTACGCGGAGTATCTCGGTGCCATCCAGCGCGAGGCGCGCCGCGTGAACGATCGCTTCCAGCAGAGCGGGTGGCGGCCGATCGACCTGGAGATTGCGGACGACTTCCCGAAGTCGGTCGCGGCCTACAAGCAGTTCGATGCACTGCTCGTGAACGCGATCTTCGACGGGATGAACCTCGTCGCCAAGGAAGCACCGCTCGTCAACGGGCGAGACGGTGTCGTTGTCCTATCTGAAAACGCCGGCGCTCATGCCGAGCTGGGCGACTGGGCGCTGACCGTCAACCCGTTCGACGTCGCGGGCCAGGCGGAAGCGATCGGGCGTGCCCTGTCGATGGACGTGGGCGAGCGCCACGCTCGGCTCGAAGCCATTCGCGCGCATGTGCGCGAGCACGATTTGAACCGGTGGACGGACACGCTGTTCGCCGCCCTCGATCGCGTGGCTGCACCGGCCCACGGTTAGGATCGAGTCCGGCATGGGCGAGTTGAGCCACGTCACCGAGGCGGGTGACGTCCGCATGGTCGACATCGGGGGCAAGCCGCTTTCACGACGACGGGCAGTGGCGCGTGGAGTCGTGCGGATGGCTCCGGAGACGCGGCAGCGATTGCGTGAGCTGCCGAAGGGCGACGCGCTGGCGACCGCACAGGTGGCCGGAATCATGGCCGCCAAGCGAACGAGCGAACTGATCCCGTTGTGCCATCCGCTTCCGTTGTCCCTCGTCGAGGTTTCGCTCGAGGTCGGCGCCGAGGGCGTCGAGATTCTGGCCGTTGTCGAAACGACTGCGCAGACCGGCGTCGAGATGGAAGCGTTGACGGCGGTCTCGGTCGCGGCGTTGACCGTGTACGACATGGCGAAGGCGATCGACAGGGGTATGGCCGTGACTGACGTCACGCTGGTCGAGAAGACGAAAGAGCCCGCATGAAGGCCGCCGTCCTCACGATCTCCGACGGTGTTTCGGCGGGTGAGCGCGAGGATGAAAGCGGTGCGCTCCTAGTCGAGCTGCTGGAGGGCGAGAGGTACGAGGTCGAGCATCGCGTCGTTCCCGACGAGCGACCGCAGATCGCGGCGGCGCTGCGGGCCCTGTCCACGGATGCGAGCGTGATCCTGACGACGGGAGGGACGGGAGTGTCGCCTCGGGACTTCACCCCGGAGGCGACGGAGTCCGTCATCGAGCGGAAGGTGCCGGGCATTGCCGAGGCTCTCCGCGCCGACGCCATTCGCAAGACACCGCACGGGTTGCTCGGTCGCGGCCTTGCCGGCGTTCGCGGGCACACCTTGATCGTGAATCTCCCCGGATCGCCGGGGGGTTGCCGCGACGGCTTCGAGTTGATCAAGCCGGCATTGCCGCATGCAGTCGATCTGATCGCCGGCGGCCGTTCCGAACATCAGCAGACGTGACAACCGCGGCTGCGCTTCCGCGCCGCTTCGCGTCGCTCGTGAAGATCGAGCACACGGTCTTCGCGTTGCCGTTCGCCTACATCGGCGCGTTGCTCTGCGTCCGCCGCATCCCCTCCGGGCACGATCTCGTCTGGATCACGCTCGCGATGCTCGGGGCGCGCTCGCTCGCGATGGGACTGAACCGCGCGATCGACGCCGAGATCGATGCGCGCAATCCGCGCACGGCGGATCGCGAACTGCCGGCCGGGCGCCTTTCGCGGCTGCAGGTCATTCTGTTTTGCGGGCTTGCGCTTGCGCTCTACCTCGTCGCGTGCTTCCAGCTCGCCCCGATCGTGCGGTGGCTGTGGCCGATTCCGCTCGTCGGTTTCGTCGTCTATCCCTACCTCAAGCGTTTCACTTGGCTGAGTCACCTCTGGCTGGGGCTCGTCGATGGGCTCGCGCCTGTCGGCGCCTGGGTCGCGATCACCGGTCGGCTGCCGTGGGAAGCCTGGGCGCTCGGCGGCGCGGTAGCGGTCTGGATCGCGGGCTTCGATCTGTTCTATTCGCTGTTCGATCGTGAGTTCGACGTCGAGCACGGGCTGCACTCGGTGGCGGTCCGCTTCGGCGTGGAGGGGGCGTTCTGGGGCGCGCGACTGCTTCACGTGTTGACGGTGGTGTTGCTCGCCGCGGTGGGGCTCGGGCTCCATCTCGGCTGGCTCTACTGGCTGGGGGTCGTGGTGGTCGCGGCGCTACTCACGTACGAGCACTCGCTGGTGAGACCCGGCGACCTCAGGCGTCTCGACTCTGCCTTCTTCACCGTGAACGGCGTGATCAGCGTCGTGTTCTTCGCGTTCGTGCTGGCGGAAGCGGCCCTCTAGCCGAGCTCGAACCGGCAAGCACTCCAGGGCCAGTCCTCGATCTCCTTGCAGAGGCCGGCGCGGACGGGGTTCTCCATGACGTAACGACAGACATGCTCGAGCTCCTCTTCGGCGAGCGACCTCGACCAGAAGCGGTCACCGAATAGATGTCCCCAGCGCCCGTACTTGCCGTTGAAACCCTGGGCGTACTCACCGTTGAGGATCTGCATGCCGTCGGAGAGATTCTCGCGAGTCGCGTCGAGCACGACGTGATAGTGGTTCGTCATCAGGCAGAACGCCTGGCAGGTCCATTCGTACTGGTTGACCACGAATGCCAGGAGGCTGAGGAAGTTCCGGCGGTCGTTGGCGTCGTGGTAGATCGCGACCTTTGCCACGCCGCGAGAAGCAACGTGGAAGAGCCCATCCGGGAACACCGATCGTGGAACCCGCGGCATTGGCCGAATCTACGAGCCACGGTGCCCACGGTCAGGGCCGCGGCAGCCGGTGGTGGACGAAAAGCCACACTTTCGACACGAACTCCGTGTCCGGAGGAACCAGTCCCGGCCATGTCACTGGCTCCCATGTCTGGGACAGTCCCCGACGTGTGAAGCGTCGCCTCGTCCGGAAGGGACGCGGACGGTGCTGTGGTTCTCGCTGGGCACGACTACAGTGGCATGGTGATTCGGGCCCGGGAGGTGGAGAAGCGATACGGCGACAAGCGCGTTCTGCGCGGCGTCGGGTTCGAGCTTGCGCGCGACGGGTTCCTGCTCGTGACGGGGCCCAACGGATCCGGGAAGACGACGCTGCTCCGGCTTTGCGCCGGACTTGCGATCCCCTCTGCGGGCGAGCTCGAGGTCACGCTCGAACGCGGGCGCATCGGCTATCTCGCGCACGAGCCGCTCGTCTACCGCGAGCTCACCGCACTCGAGAACCTCGACCTCTACGGGCGGCTCTACCGTGTCCCCGAACGGCGGGAACGGATCGGGATGCTGCTCGAGCGCTTCGGGCTCTGGGACGCGCGGCGCGACCGCGCCGACTCCTACTCGCGCGGCATGCTGCAACGGCTCGCGCTTTGTCGCACGCTTCTGCACGGCCCGGAGCTCCTCGTCCTCGACGAGCCCTACAGCGCACTGGATGACGAAGGCGCCGCGCTCCTCGATCGTGAGTTGGAGGAGCGTAGGCCGAGCTGTGCGTTCGTCGTTGCGACACACGATCCCGCGCGCATCGACCGGCTCGCCACGTCGAAGCTCGCGCTCGCATGATGTACCTCGCGGACGTCGGGGCCCTGGCGCGCAAGGATCTGATTCTCGAGTTGCGCGCCCGCGACACCTTGCCGGCCATGCTGCTCTTCGTCCTCTCGACGCTCGTCGTGTTCCACTTCGTCCTTCCGGGCAACTCGTCCGAGCTCGCGGCGAAAGGGCTGCTCTGGGTCGCGATCGTCTTCACCGCACTCCTCGGCCTTTCCCGTGCGTTCGCGGCCGAGCGGGAACAGGGCGTCATCGACGGGCTGGTGCTGGCGCCGAGCGACCGCAGCGCGATCTGGCTGGGCAAGGCGCTGTCGGTTCTCGCCTTCCTCGTGCTTGCGGAGCTCGTTGCGCTGCCAGCCTTTGCGCTCTTCTTCGGCGGAGTGGGCCGCGCGATGATCGCCGGCATCGCTCTCGCCGACGTGGGCATCGCCGCGGTGGGGACGCTGCTCGCCGCAATGGCGGCCGCCAGCCGCGCTCGTGAGCTCCTCTTGCCTCTGCTCTTCCTGCCGCTCGCAATTCCGATCATCGTCGGCGGGGTCGGCGCCAGCGTCACCGGCAACCCCGGCCGGTATATCGGGTTCCTGGCCCTCTACGACGCGCTCTTTGCGATCATTTGCTGGGCTTCCTTTGAGTACGTGGTTACTGAATAACCGTCTGCCGTGGCTCGCCGCGCTCGCCTGCGCCCTGGTCACCGCGTCGATCGCGCTGGTCTTCTTCTACGCGCCGGTGGATGCGGACGGACTGAACCAGAAGATCTTCTACTTCCATGTCGGCATCGCTCTCACTGCGTACGCCTGCTTCGCGTGGGGTGGGTGGAAGGCTCTGCGCGTGCTGTGGAAGCGAGATGAGGAAGCTGACCTCGAGAGTTACGTCGCGATTCACCAGGGCGTGATCTTCGGTGCGCTCACGCTCGTGACAGGCTCGATCTGGGCCCGCTACCGCTGGGGCCATTGGTGGGAATGGCACGAAGACCAGCTCGTTCTCTTTCTCGTGCTGTTCCTCTTCTACGCCGCGTATTTCATGCTCCGCTTCTCGGTTCCAGCCGGACCGCGGCGCGCCAATCTCAGCGCCGTCTACGCGCTCTTCGGTGTCGCGCTCGTGCCGGTCAGCATCCTCGCGATCCGGCTGTCCCAACGTTTCATCCATCCCGTGGCGTTCGACAGACACGGCCCCGACATGGCCGGGTCGCAGTTCTTCACGTTCTGCGTCTCGTGGGCGGCAATGCTCGTTCTCGCCGCGACGCTGTACCACGTCGAGCTCACCGGCAAGCGAATCGACGTGCGCCTACGCGAGCTGCGCGAGGCGCTGCGATGAGCACCGAGGAGAAGTACGTCGCTGCCGCGTACCTCGTCATCTTCGCCGTGGTGCTCGTCTACGTCGTGATCATCGCCCTGAAGCTGCAGCGCCTCGAGCGCGAGCTGAGCGAGCTGACGGAGCTGGCGCGCGTAAAGCAAGAGGAAAGGCGGGCAGTCGCCGTTGGCTGAGCTGCTCTTCTGGCCCGCCCTGCTCGCCTACGGCGAGGCTGCTGTCGCCTACCTGAACGACGTGCGCCATCCAGGTCTGGCCGGACGGCTTGCGACCTGGGGCGTCCGGATCGGGTGGCTCGTCCAGACCGCCCTGCTCGGGGTGCAGGCCGCGCGAGTGAACGGCTTTCCCTGGTCGACGTGGGGAGGCTCGCTCAACCTCTTCGTCTGGCTCGTCGTCGGGGCGTACCTGATCTGGGGCTGCCAGCCGCGCTACCGCCTCCTCGGGCTTGCGGTGCTCCCCCTCGCCGTCGTGCTGTTCATCGTCGCCCGCATCGGCGGGGGCACGGGCGTCGGCGCGCGGAGCCACTATTCGAACCTGTTCCTCGTGTTGCACGTCGGTCTCGTGCTCGCGGCGTTCGCGGGGTTCACGCTCGCGGCCGGTCTGTCAGCGCTCTACCTCTGGCAGGAACGGCGACTCAAGCGCCGTGAGAGCTCGATCCTGCGTCTGCGTGCACCCGCGCTTTCACGATTGGACGAGGTGGCGGCGCGCACGATTGCGATTGCCCTCCCCGCGCTCACGCTCGGGATCGCCGTCGGTATCGCACGGCTGCGTGATCGCGGCGGTGGTTTCGACGCGCTGATGGCGCTCACCGTGGTCACGTGGAGCGTCTACAGCGTCTATCTCGCACTGCGACACTTCGCCGGCTGGCGTGGCCGCCGTGCTGCCTACCTCGTCCTCGCAGGCTTTGTCCTCGTCGTGGTCGTTCGCCTCGGTCTGCCCATGACCCACTTCTCGACATGAGCGTCGCTCGCCTTCGGGCTCCCTTCTTCGGGGATCGCCTCAGCCCCCGCGCCGCTGAGATCGCCGCGTGGGCAGAGGAGAACAGGAGGGGAAACCTCCCGGTTTCCCTCTTCGCCCCTTCCACGGCTCATAGGCCGAAGGTCGGCGTATGAGCATCGTCCTCGTCGGAATCTCGCATCATCAGGCACCTGTCGAGCTGCGCGAGCGCGCGTCCCTCGACCGGCAGCGCGCGGCAGAGCTCGCGCAAACTCTTGCAGGTGGTCGGAGCGAGGCCGTGTGCCTGTCGACGTGCAACCGCACGGAGCTCTACCTTGCGGATGAGTCCGCGGACGCTGCCGAAGCGAAGGCGGAGGCGGCGCTGCTCGCCCTGGAGTCCGAGCTCGGTCCGGCTCTCTACCGGCTGCGTGACGAGGAGGCGGCGCTCCACCTCTTCCGGGTTGCGGCGGGGCTCGACTCGATGATTCCGGGGGAGGGAGAGATCCTGGGGCAGGTACGCATCGCGCACGAGGCCGGCGCGACGGGTCCCTTGCTCGACCGCCTCTTCCGACAGGCCGTACAGGCGGGTCGCAAGGCGCGCACGCAGACTGCAATCGGAGAAAGCCCGGCCTCGGTGTCATCGGCAGCGGCCGCGCTCGCAGAGCAGGTGTTCGGCGATCTAAAGGGCCGCGGCGTCCTCGTCATCGGCGCCGGCAAGGTCAGCGAGCTGGCGATCCGGAACCTCGTTTCGCGCGGCGCGACGATCGTGTCGGTCGCGAACCGCACCGGGCAGCGCGCAGAAGAGCTCACAGAGCGCTTCGGCGGGGATGCTCTGCCACTCGAACGCATCGAAGCAGAGCTCGTGCGTGCGGACGTCGTGCTGTCGTCGACGAGCGCCCCGGGTTGGATTCTGACGCGCGAGCAAGTGGAGCGGGCACTACCGGCGCGCAAAGGTCGCCAGCTCTTCCTGATCGATCTCGCAGTGCCGCGCGATCTCGATCCCGCCATCCACGAGCTCGAGGGCTGCTTCCTGTACGACATCGACGATCTCGAAGCCGTCGTGGCCGAAACGTTGGCCGGACGGCGTCGCGAGGCCGAGCGCGCGGAGACCATCGTCGCCGAAGAGGCGGATCGCTTTCGCGCCTGGCAGGCGTCGCTCGACGTCGTTCCGGCGATCACGTCGCTGCGCGCTCGGGCGGAGCAGATTCGAGACGCCGAGCTGAGGCGCGCCAAACTGAACGACGCCGAGCGTCGTGCCGCGGAGTCCGTGACGGCCGCCGTTCTGAACAAACTGCTGCATCTCCCGACAATTCGAATGAAACAGGCCGCCGCGGCGGCCGATGGGGTGATTTATGCTGACGCGGTGCGTCACCTTTTCGGTCTCGAGGACGAGCGCTGAAGTCCGCGAACCTGATTGGGCGGCCGCTTCCCGTGCAGGCGCCGACCGCATTCGTACGCGTACGGAGGCGCAGGCCGTGCGGGCAGGCACGGGTCAAGCGCACCTGGTGCCGTGCTGATCCGCGTCGGTTCCCGCGGCAGTAGGCTCGCGCTCACGCAGGCCGAGCTCGCGTCGGCGCGGCTGCGCGGGCCCGGTATCGAGATTGCGCTCGTTCCCATCACGACCGCCGGCGATCGCGACCGCACTCGCCCCTTCGGCGAGATCGGAGCGCGCGGCGTCTTCGTCAAGGAACTGGAGGAGGCATTGCTCGACGGGCGCATCGACGTCGCCGTCCATTCCGCGAAGGACATGACCTCCACCGACACGGAGGGCCTCGTGGTCGGGGCGTACCTGGAGCGCGAGGATCCTCGTGACGCGCTCTGCGGCCTGTCGGAACTGCGCCCCGGAGCAAGGGTGGGGACAGCTTCCGTCCGGCGAAGAGCGCAGCTGCTCGCCCTCGAGCCGACACTGTCGATCGAGCCTTTGCGCGGCAACATCGACACGCGGCTGCGGAAGCGCGGCGAGCGCGGCCTCGATGCAATCGTTCTGGCAGCCTGCGGTCTCGATCGCCTCGGGCTCGCGGCTGAGATCGGCCGCCGCTTCGACCCGGAGGAGATCGTCCCGGAAGCGGGGCAGGGCGCGCTCGCGCTTCAGGTGCGGGCGGGCGAGGAACACCTCGTCGGCGCAGCCGACCATGCCGAAACGCGGCGGCGGGTCGAGGCCGAGCGCGCGTGCGTCGCCGTGATCGGGGGCGGCTGTCTCGCGCCCATCGCCGCCTATCACGACGGCGTGCATCTCACCGCGCTCGTCGCGGCCGACGACGGGAGCTGGATCGAGCGCCGAAGCGGCGAGGAGCCCGGAGAGGTCGCAGCCGCGCTGATGCCGTTCGTCTCGGCCTGACATGCGTGTGATCGTCACGCGGCCACGTGCGCAGGCGGAGCCTTTGCTGACCGCACTGCTCGCAGAGGGATTCGAGCCGGTTGCCTGTCCGGTGATCGAAACCGAGTCGATCGGCGATGGCCCGATCGACGTGTCCGGCTATGACTGGGTGATCGTCACGAGCGCCAACGGCGCCGCAGAGCTCGCCGCCCGCCGTCGCGGTGAGCTGCCGCGCGTCGCGGCAGTGGGAGAGCCGACGGCCGCGGCTCTGACCGCGCGTGGGATCGCGGTCGACTTCGTGCCGTCCCTGGCCTCGCAGGAGGGCCTGCTGGCCGAGCTCCCGCGCCCGGCGGGCCGCGCGCTCTTCGTCGGCGCCGAGCGCGCTCGCCGGCTGCTCGTCGATGAGCTGCCGGCCGACTTCCGCGCCGTCTACCGCACCGTGGAGCTGGAGCCTGCTCCTCCCGAGAGCGACCTCGTCCTGCTCGCCTCGCCCTCCGCCGCGCATGCCTGGGCGAAGCTCGGCTCGGCGGTCCCAGCGATCACGATCGGACCGCAGACGTCCGCGGCCGCGCTCGCCGTGGGCTTGACGGTCGTGGCGGAAGCGGACACACCGGATGTCGCGGGCCTCGTAGACTCCGCCGCGCGGTGGCGCGCTTCATCACGTTCCTGACGGACTTCGGGCTGCAGGACGACTTCGTCGGCACCTGTCACGGTGTGATGAAGCGGATCGCGCCGGAGGTCGAGGTCATCGACATCACCCACGGCATCGCGCCGCAGGCTGTTCTGCAAGGAGCGCTCACGCTGGCGAACACGCTGCCCTTCATGCCCGAGGGCGTACACCTCGCCGTAGTCGATCCAGGGGTCGGTGGCGCACGGCGTGCGCTCGCGCTCCGTGATGGGCAAGGTCGCATCTACGTCGGGCCGGACAACGGGCTGCTCATTCCCGCCGCGGAGAAGCTGGGTGGGATCACCGATGCGCACGAGCTCGCCAATCCCGCTTACGCGCTCGAGTCTGTCTCGCGCACGTTCCACGGCCGTGACCTCTTCGCACCTGCAGCCGCGCATCTCGCACTCGGCGTTCCACTCAGCGAGCTCGGGCCGCCGATCGATCCCGACGCCTTGGCTCGACTCGACATCCCGCGGCCGGATGTCGGCTCGACGCGAATCCACTCGACGGTCATCTCGATCGACCGGTTCGGGAACATCGGGCTCAACGTCGACCGCTCGCACCTCGACGAGGCGGGTGTCGTGCCGGGGACGCGTGTCGAGCTGCAGGCCGGAACCGAGCGCTATTACGCGGTTGCGGCGCGCACGTTCGCCGACGCACGGCCGGGCGACATCATCCTCTACGAGGACGCCTACCGGAACATCTCGATCGCGATCAGCGGCGGCAATGCCGCGGCGATGTTTGGGATCAACGAAGGACAGGACGTTCGCATCCACCTGGACGTGTTTTGAATCGCAACGAGCTCGGACGCAAATTCGCGCGCCTGTCGACGAATGCAGTCCTGCGCAACCCGCGGCTCTGGCGTGTGTTTCGCCCGCTCGTCCGCAAGCAGTTCGACGCGATTGCCGGAGAGTGGGACACGATGCGCGACCCCACACATCTCGCGCCGTACGAGGCAGCGTTGGCGGAGGTCGCCCCGGCGCCGGCCCGGGCGCTCGACCTCGGCACGGGGACGGGTCAAGGCGCATTTGCGCTCGCACGCCGCTTTCCGGGTGCGGAGATCGTCGGAGTCGATCTCGCGGAGGCGATGCTGGCGGAAGCAAGACGAAAGACGCCGGCGGAGCTCGCCGACCGCGTCCGCTTCGAGAGCGGCGACGCGTCTGCCCTGTCATTTCCCGACGCCTCGTTCGGCCTGGTCGCACACGCGAACATGATCCCCTTCTTCGACGAGCTCGACCGCGTGCTCGCGCCCGGGGGCCAGGCGGTGTTTGCGTTCTCGCTCGGCCCGGCGACGCCGATCTACGTGACGACCGAGCGGCTTCGGAGCGAGCTCGAGAGTCGTGGTTTCACGGAGTTTGCGGAGTTCGCCGTGGGCAAGGGCACGGCGTTGCTTGCCCGCAAAGGGGACCGCACCTAAGCTCCAGGGCACAAGGTCGTTCGCGGCGCGGTATCACCGGTCCGGACGGCCTTCCTTTTGGGAGAGACCGCGTCTAGTTGCGCTCGAGGACGACGTCGAAGCCGCGCGCCTTCGCCTCGACGACGAATGCATCGGCCTCGCGCTGATCCTCGAACCCTGCCAGGTAAGCCTCGAACCCGCCACAAGGGTCGCTACGCAGCTGGACGCCCGGAAAGCCGGCGGCATCGGCACGGTTCACGATCGCAGTCGCAGTCGGCCGGTCACGACCGTGGCCGAAGATGGCCTCGAGCCGCCCCAGCGGCTTGGCCTGGATGCACTCGAGCGTGACGGCGAAGCCCTCCCGTCGAGCCTCGCTCTGGAGGTCGACGCCCACGTCGAAGGTGTCGATGCCGCGAACGACGACCCGAAAGCCGTCGCAGCCCTCGATGATGTTCGCGTTCACGAACCCGCGACCGGTCACCTGGGTCCGGAATGCCAGCGCCTGTTGGTGCGTCTTCCTGCGACCGAAGACCGCCTCCAGCCCGCTAATGAACTCCAGGCGTCCACAAGCCTGTTGAGCCGATGCAAGGCCCGGCGCCGGGCGCGAGAGCCCGAGAGACGGCACGGAGCCCGCAAGCCCGCAGGCAAGGCAAGCCAGCACCAGAAAACGTCCGCCCCTCACGGGCGACAGTCGTACCAGACCCCCAGGAAGGCGTCCGGAGTCTTAACGAATCCTTTAGACCTGGCCGTGGGACACACCCGCCGCCATGACGGGCTCTGCCCGTCGTGGCCGCTCACGCGCCGGATCGAAACGAGAAACCCGGCGAAGTCATCATGGTCGGCGCAAAAGCGCCGGCCGGACTTCGTCGGGTGATGGCGAGGGCCGGAATCGAACCGGCGACACCACGGTTTTCAGCCGTGTGCTCTACCAACTGAGCTACCTCGCCCGGCGGGCCGCAGTCTAGCCGCCGCTAGATCACCGCTTTGGCGGCAGCGAGCCTCTCCACGAGGACGTCGACGAACTCGTCCTTCATCAGGACCGCGTCCGCCCCGGCCTCCGTGACCGCGTCGTGGAGCGCGCGGTGCTCGTCGGCCGTGAGCGCGATCACGCACATGCTGGGATGGTCGCGCCGCAACCGGGCGACGGCGGACACGCCGTCGAGTTGCGGCATGTGCAAGTCGATGACGACCGCGTCGGGCGACAGCTCTTCCGCAAGCTCGATCGCGGCGAGGCCGTCGAGGGCGGTGCCCACGACCGCCAGTTCGGGCTGGCGTTCGATCAGCGGCGAAAGCGCTTCGAGAAACGGCGCGTCGTCGTCGGCGAGGAGAACCCGAATCGTGCCTGCCGTATCGGCCTCCCCCATCGGTCCGCAAGTTAGCCTTCTTGGTCATGTCTTTGCAACCACTTCGACGCAAAGTCGCCGTCATCGGCGCGAACCTCGATCTGGGAGCCGGGCGCCGCGGTGTTGACATGGGTCCTTCCGCGATCCGCTATGCGGGGCTGGCCGCGCGCCTCGACGAGCTGGGATACGAGTACGTGGACCTGGGGAACGTCGAGACAGCGGTGCCCTAGGCAACGGAGGCCGGTGACGAGCACGCCCGCTTCCTGTCCCAGATCAAGGAGACGTCGCAGCGGATCGCGCAGCTCGTGTCCCGCGCGGCGGCAGACGATTTCGTGCCGATCGTTCTCGGTGGTGACCACTCGGTCGCCCTGGGGACGCTCGCAGGCGTGAGTGAGGTCCGGGGCCCGGGCGGCGCCATCTGGATCGATGCGCACGGCGATCTGAACAGTCCCGAGACGAGCCCGAGCGGCAATGTGCACGGAATGGTGCTCGCCGCTGCCCTTGGTCTCGCCGGAGATCGCTTCCGCGACGAGGGTTGGGGTCTACCCGCGCTCGAGCCTGGACGTGTCGCACTCGTCGGAGTGCGTTCGTTGGACGACGGCGAGCGGGAGTTGCTGCGAGACCAGGACGTGAAGGTATTCACGATGAGCGATCTCGACCGTCTCGGCGTCGAGCGCTCGATTCGCGAGGCGCTCGCACACGTCGCCGGCCCGGGCTTCGTTCACGTGAGCCTCGACATGGACGCGGTCGATCCTGACGTCGCGCCCGGAGTCGGGACGCCGGTGCGCGGCGGGCTGTCCTATCGGGAGGCGCACCTCGCCATGGAGCTCGTGGCGGAGTCCGGCCTTGCGACGTCGTTCGATGTCGTGGAGGTGAATCCGGTGCTCGACCGAGAGAATCAGACCGGGAAGCTCGCTGTCGAGCTCATTGCAAGCGCGTTGGGCGCGCGAATTTTGTAGTCGACGCTAGGGGCGCGAATTCGCTAAGAACCCCTCGACCGCGTCCGCGGTTTCGTCGTATGCGTCCCAGTAGACCATGTGACCTCCCGGAACCTCGATCACCTCGATCAGGTCGCCGAGCGCCGTTCGGTACGCGTCGATCTGATCCGCGCGCACGAGGCCGAACTCGCCGGCGTGAACGAGCAGGGTGGGAACGCGCAGTGTCTCCGGTGCCGGCGGCGGGGTCGTGAGCTCGCCGTACATCGACACGACCGCGCTCTGGCAGTAGCGGAAGCGGTAGCGGCCGTCGCGATGCTCGACCAGGTGCTCGCGCATCTCCTCTTCCAGATGCGTGCGCTGCGTCGACGCTCCGGTCTCGAGGCGTTCCTCGATCGCGGCTTCCGGCGAGTCGAAGGAGCGGTCGACCCGCTCTCGCTCGGCGAAATCGAAGCCGACGTGCGGAAGTAGCTGAATCGCTGGGTCGAGCAGCGCGGCTCGCTCGATGCGATTCGGAGCGAGAACGGCCAGCTCGAGGACGAGCCGGCCGCCGAAGGAATGGCCGACCCATTGCGCCCGGCGGACTCCTGCCGCGTCGAGCGTCTCGAGCACGTCGTGCGCGTGTGTGGCGAACGTCCAAGGAGGTTCCCAGCCCGAGCTCCCGTGCCCGCGTAGATCCGGAGCCAGCACACGGAACCGCTGTGCGAGCCGCTCCTCCGCGAGCCGGCGAAAGCGGCGGCCGTGCGCGTTGACGCCGTGAAGACAGACCACCGGGGGCGCAGACGAGTCGCCCCACTCGTGCAGATTCAGCTCCATCAGCGTTCCTGGGCGAGCGCGGCGACGACGTCGCCCGGATCCCCGCGGAACACGACGTCTGCGCCTTGTTCCATCCCCTCGCCGCCGCCGACCGAGACGATGACCGCCGCCTTCACGATGCCGGTCAGCTGTTCGAAGTCCCCCGGGACGCCGACGGCGATGAGGACGCGAGGCGCGACAGGGCGGCCGTAGAGGCCGATCTGGCGGTTGCCGGGAAGCTCTCCCCGCGCGCAAACCTCACGCGTTCCTCCGACCGCGACTCCTGGCGGCGCCCAGCCCGCCGGCGCATCGGGGCCGAGCAGAACGACGACCTCCTGCTCGTCGAGATCGAACGCAGGCGACGGCCTGTGGTCCACGAGCGCGCAGCGAGTGTCAGGCAGCGTCTCGAGCTCGAACCGCTCCACCTTCGCAGTCTGGTCGCGCGCCTCGAGCACGCTGAACATCCTCGGCCGGACGGTTGCGAGTTGCGGCGTCGTCGCGCCCATGATCACCGAGACGATGTTGCCGCCGTACGCTGGCTTTGTCTGGATCAGGCGTCCGGCTCGATCGATGCCGAGATTCACGCAGTCGCCCGTCATGCCCAGCTCGAGCTCTCCTGCTGCGCGCGGGCCGAGATCCCGTCCGGTCGCCGTCGCCGGGATCGCAAGCACGTGCGGCCGAAGCCGTTCGAGAAGCTGAACGAGCGCCGCGCTCCAGACCTCCGGCTGGTACCGGTCGAGCCGGTGATCGTCGACGACGACAACGCGCTCCGCGCCGTGTCTTCCAAGCGTCTCGCCGACGGTGCCGGCATCTCTACCCAGGACGAGCGCGACACTTTCGCCGCCGAGCTTGCCGGAGAGTTCGCGGCTCTTGGCGATCAGCTCGAGAGACGCTCTCGTCGCACGGCCGTCCACGGTCTCGACGAACGTCCAGGCGTCATAGTTCTTGCCGGGCTTCTCGCCCAACCGTTCCGGCTTATCCCATTGCGTGGCCTCCGCAGGGCGGTCGGCCAGCAGACTTCGCACCTTGCTGCGCACCTCTTCGGCGCCGCTCGCAAGCTCGCCGGCGCGCTGCGGGGTGACGTCGCGCACTGCGAGCACGCGCGTCGGCGACCCGCTCTGGCCGAACCGCTTGTCATTCTCTTGGACGTCGTCGACGAGGTCGTGCGCGGTCCAGACATCGATCCTGCCGTCGGCCGAGCCCTCCGACTCGAGTGCGGCTGCGAGCGACAACACGGCGGGGGGAACCAACTCGTACGTGTCGTAGCCGGCGTCCGTCTCGCACGTTGCACGCATCTGGCCGTCGGTGAGCTCGATGTCGCCCACGCTCGTCAGATGGGGCCAGCCCAGGAACGCAGCAATCTCCGGCGGCACCTGCCACGTTTCGGAGTCCACTGTCTTGCGCCCGCAGAGGACGAGATCGACGTCCCCCTCCTTCTGGATCGCCAGGGCGAGCGTGCGTGACGTGCCGAGTGTGTCCGCGACCGCGAACACCCGGTCGGACAGATGGATGCAGCGATCGGCGCCGAGCGCGAGACACGTGCGCAATGCTTCACCGGCCTGGGGCGGCCCCATCGTCATGGCGATCACCTCGCCGCCGGCGAGCCTTTTGAGCTCGGCCGCCCGGGCGACGGCTGCGGCATCGAACGGGTTGAGGAGGAGCGGCACACCCTCGCGGCGCAGCGACTTCGTCTCGGGGTCGAATTCGATCGCGTCGGGGCGCGGCACCTGTTTGACGAGACAGACGATCTTCACCTGTGGCAGCCTAATGAGCGGTGCTCGCTCTCCTGTACGACATCCACGGCAACCTGGTTGCCCTCGAGGAAGTCCTGAGGGACGCAGAGGGTGCGGGAGCCGACGCCTATCTCCTCGGCGGCGACTTCGCGTCGTGGTCGCCGTGGCCGCGCGAGACGGTGGAGCGGCTCCGCGGCCTGCCGAATGCGACGTGGATCCGGGGCAACGGCGAGCGCTGGCTCCGAGAGCCTCCACTCGACCGGCCCGAGGTCCTGCAAGCGTTTGCCGAGCGCGACTCCGGCCTGGGCACAGATGAGGGCTGGCTGTATTCGCTCCAGTCGCAGTTCGAGCTCGACGGCGTGCTCTACGTCCACGGCTCGCCGCTATCGGATGTCGAGAGCTTTCCCCCCGAGCCGGGTGAGGACGACGAGCGGATGCTGAACGGCGTTCACGACAAGACGCTCGTCTTCGGCCACAGCCACCAGCAATTCCGGCGGCCGGGTCCGAACGGCACGACGCTGGTGAATCCGGGCAGCGCCGGCATGCCGCTCGACGGCGACGTGCGCGCTGCGTACGCCCTGCGCGGGGACGACGGCGAGTTCGAATTCCGCCGGGTCGAGTACGACGTCGAGCGCGCCGCGCTGGGCTGGGAGAAGGTCGGCGGCGATTTCGGCAAGCTCGTGGCGCAGCGGGTTCGCCGCGGCTCGGACTAACCGGCTGTCTCTTCGCCGCTCCCTGACGGCTCGTAGTACGTCGTGCCCTTCAGCTCGTCCGGGAGGTAGTCGACCTCGAAGCCGGCCGGATCGGAATGGGGATAGATGTAGCCCTCTCCCTTCCCGAGCTTGCGTCCGTAGTAGCTTCCGTCGGCGAGCGCTTTCGGCGGTTTGATGTTCCCCCGCTCCTGGACGTCCTTCGTCGCCCGGTTGATCGCCTCGTAGCTCGCGTTCGACTTCGGAGCGCGCGCGAGATAGATCGCCGCCTGCGAAAGGTTCAGCCGCGCTTCCGGCAGCCCCACGTGCTCGACGGCCTGGGCGGCTGCGACCGCCACCAGGAGTGCGCGTGGATCGGCGTTGCCGATGTCTTCCGACGCGAGCACGATCATGCGCCGCGCGATGAAGCGCGCGTCCTCACCGCTCTCGAGCATCGCGGCCAGGTAATAGACAGACGCGTCGGGGTCCGAACCGCGCATCGACTTGATGAACGCGGAGATGAAGTCGTAGTGCGCATCGGCGGTCTTGTCGTAGAGAAGCGGACGCTTGCGCGCCGCATCGTCGACGTGCGCCTCGGAGAGCGGCTCGCCGGCGGCCTGAGCGGTTTGCAGAGCGAGCTCGACGATGTTGTGGACGGAGCGGGCGTCGCCGCCCGCGCGGGTGGCGATCAAGCGGAGCAGCTCGTCCGGGATCTCGCCGCCCAGCTCCGCGGCCCCGCGGCGGGCGACGGTTTCGAGCTCCGCCACCGAGAGCGGGAAGAGCTCGTACACCTGAGCTCGCGACAGCAGCGCGGAGTTGACCTCGAAATACGGGTTCTCCGTCGTCGCGCCAATGAGCGTGATCACCCCCTCTTCGACACCGGGCAGAAGCGCGTCCTGCTGTGCCTTGTTGAAGCGGTGGATCTCGTCGAGGAACAGGATCGTTCGCTGTCCGTTGGCGCCGAGCCGCTCCCTTGCGTTCGCCAGCCCCGCTCGCACCTGGGCAACCGTTGCCGAGACCGCCGACAGCTCCTCGAACTCCGCGCCTGTGGCGCGCGCGATGATGCGCGCGAGCGTCGTCTTCCCGCTGCCCGGCGGCCCATAGAAGATGGCTGACCGGACCCGGTCCTCGGCGATTGCCAGCCTCAGCGCAGAGCTCTCGCCGAGTACGTGCTCCTGCCCGACGAACTCGTCGAGCGACTGCGGTCGCATCCGCAGCGCGAGGGGCGCGACACCGGGGAGCTGCTGCTCCGCCGCATCCGAGAAGAGGTCGCTCATTGCAGGAGAAGTATGCTCCGCAGGCCCTTGGCGACCGAGACTCACGAGGATTTCGCCGAGCCGATCCTGCCCGGGAAGGGAGCGTCGGACTACGAGCGCTATCTCCGGACGGACGAGCTCCTCGCGCTGCAGAAGTCGCCTGACGAGCAGATCCACCCGGACGAGCTGCTGTTCCAGACGGTGCACCAGTCCTCCGAGCTCTGGCTCAAGCTCGGCACCTCGGAGGTCGCCCGGGCGACTGCGTATCTGAGAGCGGACGAGCTTGCGGCCGCACTACGCCTGCTCGGACGCGCGTCGCTCTGCCTGCAATTCGTCACGCGGCAGCTCGACATGCTCGAGCAGATGTCGCCCTGGGAGTATCAGGTCGTCCGCCGTGTCCTGGGACACGGCAGCGGCTTCGACTCGCCCGGTTTCCGCGACGTTCGGCGGGTCACCCCGCCGCTCGGGGAGGCATTCGAGGCGGCCGTGTCGGAGGCCGGGCTCGATCTTGTCGAGGTGTACGTGCAGGGGCGCGAGCACGAGGAGCTCTACCAGCTCGCGGAGGCGTTGGTCGAGTGGGACGAGCGGATCACGATGTGGCGGATCCGCCATTACAAAGTCGTCGCCCGCATCATCGGCGACCAGGTCGTCGGCACACAGGGGACACCGGTCGAGGTGCTCGGGAAGATGATCCATCACAACTTCTTCCCGGCGCTCTGGCGCGCGCGGAACCAGCTGACCGCCCGCGCCAAAGAAGAGGGGGGATAGCGGTGGCGACGGTCTCGATCCGAGACGAGGTCACCGAGCTCCTGCAGGAGCTCATCCGCGTCGACACCACCAATCCGCCGGGAAACGAGACCGCCGCGGCCGAGCTGCTTCGGGACTACCTCGAGGACAGCGGCGCGCAGGCGGAGCTGTACGCGCGAGTTCCCGAACGTGCCAACCTCGTTGCCCGCATCCGCGGCCGTGGCGAGGGACCGACGCTCCTCTTCCTCTCGCACACCGACGTGGTGCTCGCTGATGCAGCCGAGTGGAGCGCGGACCCGTTCGGTGGCGAGCTCCGTGACGGCGAAGTGTGGGGTCGCGGCGCGCTCGACATGAAAGGGCAGGTCGCCGCCAGCGCCGTTGCCATTGCCTCCCTTGCGCGGGAAGGCTTCGAGCCCGCAGGCGATCTCGTCTTCGCGGCCACCGCCGACGAGGAGGTCGGCGACGGCTTCGGCGCGCAGTGGCTCTGCGAGACCCACCCGGATGCTGTCCGTTGCGACTACCTGATCAACGAAGGATCCGGTGAGCGCCTCGAGCTCGGCGGCAAGCCCTTCTACATCTGCTCGGTCGCAGAAAAGATGAGCGCGCCCTTTCGGCTCCGCGTGCGTGGCCGCAGCGGCCATGCATCGATGCCGGGGATCGCCGACAACGCGCTCGTCAAGGCGGCTCCACTGATCACCACGCTCGGTGAGTACGTGCCCGGGCAACAGCTCACTCCCGAGGTGGAGGCGCTGCTCGAAGCGGTCACCGGTGAGCGGCCTGCCTCGCCCGGGGAAGCGCTCGGGCAGGCTCGAGCGATCGGCGAGTTCTTCGCGGACATGGTCGAGCCGTTGCTGGCGCTGACGCTGGCGCCCACGATGATCAGCGCTTCGAAGAAGCGGAACGTGATTCCGGCGATCTGCGACGTCGTCGTCGACTCGCGACTGCTCCCGGGAACGACACCTGCGGAGCAGCAGGAGATCGTGCGCGCCGTGCTCGGCGAAGGCGATTACGAGCTCGAGTCGCTCGAGGCGCACGGCGGCACGCGCTCCCCGATCGAGACGCCGCTGTGGGACGCCGTGACGAGCTGGATCGGCGAGGTCGAGCCTGAGGCGAAACCGGCGCCGATCTGCGTGGCCGGTTTCACGGACAGCCACTGGTTCCGCGAAGCATTCGGCACGGTGGCCTACGGCTTCTTCCCCTCACGCGCCATGTCCGCCGAGCTCGCGGCACGCCTGATCCATTCGGCCGATGAACGCATTCCCGTGGAGGATCTGGAGCTCGGCGTGGACTGTTTTCGGCATGTCGCCCAAGCGATGCTGGCGTGAGTTGCGGAATTCGACTCTGAGTCGATAACCTCGATGACGTGAGCGACGACAAAATCCGGCTCGGTGGGATGGCGCTCGCGAACGGCGTGCTCGTCCACGGGCCCAAATCCTGGGCCTGCGCAATTCGCACGGAGGACGGACGGCTGAAGGTTGCCGCCCAGCGCAAGCGCCTTCGCGCGAGCAAGGTCGAAAGCCCTCTGCTTCGCGGTCCCGTCCGACTGCTGGATGCCATGGCAATCATCCCGGACATCAAGCGCGCGCTTCCGGAGGCGAAGCTGCCGTTCCAGCGGCCTGCCGTCATCGCTGCGATGGTCGGCAGCGCGACGGTTCTGAGGCTGCTGCGCAGTTCACGGTCGGTCGGCCCCGCGGCTCAGGAGCTCGTCAGCGGTCTGCTCTCGATTGCGCCCGCCGCGCTCGCACTGCGCGGCTCCGACGTCGCTGCCTACCACGGTGCTGAGCACATCTCGATCGGCTCGTACGAGCAGGGAAAGCGCGCGACAAAGGAGCACAACCGTTGTGGTTCGCACCTGATCGGTCCCTTGCTCGCGACCACTGCGATCGGCAACACACTGGCGGCACGCGCGCCGGCCCACCTGCGCGGGCCCGCGCGGCTCGGCGCGCAGCTCGTTGCGCTCGCAGCATCGACCGAGATCTTCGGCTGGATGGTGCGCAATCCCGAGAACCAGTTCGCGCGCGCTCTCGCGAAGCCCGGACACGAGCTCCAGCATCGACTGGCGACCGCGGAGCCGACGCCGGAGCAGATCGAAGTCGCGGAGGCCGCCCTCGCCGCGTGCCTCGAGCTCGAACAGCAATAACCGTGTCTTCTCTCCAGGAACGGACGCACGAGCGGCTCCCGCCCGAGGTCTTCGAGCTTCCCGTCGAGAAGATGCGCGAGGGCTATTACGCCGACGTGTACTTCAACCACGCACGCGCGACGCTTTTACAAGACGGTCGTCATCCCCGCGTCGTGATGCAGGTGTTCCAGAAGAAGGATGCCTACGTCGGCGGGATCGACGAGGCGGTCGCGATCCTCAAGCTGTGCTCGCCTGACTGGGACCAGCTCACCGTGCACGCGCTCTACGACGGCGATCGCGCCGCGCCGTGGGAGACGGTGATGACCATCGAAGGTGACTACACGTTGTTCGCCCATCTCGAGACCGCGTATCTCGGCGTCCTCTCGCGCCGCACGCTGATCACCACGAACGTCGTGCGAGTGCTCGAAGCCGCCAAAGGGAAGCCGATCATCTTCATGCCTGCTCGGCACGACCATCACCGCGTGCAGACCGGCGACGGCTACGCGGCGTACGTCGCCGGCCGAGTCGTCGGCGCGCCGATCGGAGTGACAACCGAGGAGCAGGCCTCCTGGTGGGGCGGCCGCGGGATCGGGACCGTGCCGCACTCGCTGATCGCGTCGTACGGCGGCAACACGGTTCTCGCCGCGACGAAGTTCGCGGAATGGGCTTCCGACGACATCAACATCACCGTGCTCGTCGACTTCGAGAACAACTCCGTGCAGACCGCGCTCGACGTCGCTCGCACGCTCGGGTCGAAGCTCTGGGCTGTGCGCCTCGACACGTCGGAGATGCTCGTCGACCGTTCATTGTGGGAGGAGCTGGGCGATTTCAAGCCGACCGGCGTGAACGAGCGGCTCGTCCGCAAGGTGCGCGACGCGCTCGACAACGACGGCTTCGAGCACGTGAAGATCGTCGTCTCAGGCGGGTTCACGATCGAGAAGATCGAGGAGTTCGAGGAACGAGGCGTGCCGGTCGACGCCTACGGTGTCGGCTCCTCCCTGATCCGCGGCTCGAACGACTTCACCGCGGATGTCGTGCTCACCGACGGACGCCCGTCCGCGAAGGTCGGCCGCAAGTACAAGCCGAGCCGGCGGCTCGAGCTCGTGACCTGAAGATTCTCGAGGCGGCGATCAGAGGCTTTCCGGCGCGGAAACGGGGTCGAATTCACCACCGTTGAGGGAGTTTTCGGCCCCCTCTAGTTGACGCGGGGTCGTCCCTGGAGATGATGAGTGAGGGATGCCGGGGGTGGATCTACACAGCTACATGGCCGGGCTCAGGGACTTCGTGGTCAACTGGTGGCCACTGCTGGGCCTGACGTTCTACGCGGTGCTGCTCTACATCTTCTGGCGCATGCTCCAGTTGATGCCGCGCGTGAAGCCGGCGACGGTCATCGTCGACCCGCACACGGCGATCGAGTGGGGTGACATCGCGGGCGCCGACGAGGCGAAGGCCGAGTTGCTCGAGATCGTGGAGTTCCTCCGCGACCCGAAACGCTTCCAAGAGCTCGGTGCGGTCGTGCCGAAGGGGGTGTTGCTCTACGGCCCGCCTGGAACGGGGAAGACACTGCTCGCACGCGCCGCCGCCAACGAGTCGGGTGCCAAGTTCTACGCGCAGAGCGCATCGGCCTTCGTCGAGATGTTCGCCGGCCTCGGAGCGGCTCGCATCCGCAAGCTGTTCGCCGAGGCGCGGAAGCACGCGCCCGCCATCATCTTCATCGACGAGCTCGACGCGGTTGGTACCGCCCGCACCGGCAACAGCTTCAACCGCGAGCAGGATCAGACGCTCAATCAGCTGCTCGTCGAGCTCGACGGCTTCGCCTCGAGCGACCAGGTCGTCGTCATGGGCGCCTCGAACCGCCTGCAGGATCTCGATCCCGCGCTGCTGCGGCCGGGCCGCTTCGATCGTCAGCTGCTCGTTGCGCCGCCCGATCGCAAGGGACGAGAGGCGATCCTGCACGTCCACACCCGCGCGAAGCCACTCTCGTCTGACGTGAACCTCGACCTGATCGCGCGCCAGACGTCCGGGCTGACCGGCGCCGATCTCGCGAACATCGCGAACGAGGCGGCGATCCTCGCCGGTCGCCGCGAAGCAAAGTATGTGTCGGGTCTGGACTTCGACAACGCGCTCGAGCGGGTGGTCGCAGGTCTCCAGCAGAAGAAGGTCCTGACCGACAAGGAGCGCAGGATCCTCGCCTACCACGAAGCGGGGCACGCGCTCATGTCGCACCTGATGGGTGAGCTCGGGCACCTCCAGAAGGTGACGATCGTGTCGCGCGGCACCGCGCTCGGTTACACACTGCATTTGCCGAACGAGGATCGCTACCTCGAGTCGAAGGAAGAGCTGATCGACCTCCTCAAGATCGCGCTCGCAGGTCGCGCAGCGGAGCAAGTCGTCTTCGGGCGGGTCACGAACGGCGCAGCCAGCGATCTCGAGAAAGTGACGGAGATCGCGCGCGCGATGGTCTTCGAGTGGGGAATGTCGGACGTCGTCACGTCGCGTACGCTGCGCGCGGACAACTACGCACTCTCCGAGGAGACGAAGCGAGTGCGAGACAACGAACAGGCTCATCTCACCGACGGCGCCTACGCCGAGGCCGTGCGCCTGATCGAGAAGCATCGCGTGTCACTCGACCGCCTGAGCCAGGCGCTGCTCGAGAAGGAGACCCTGATGCGCGAAGAGGTGTTGCTCCTCCTGACGGACGTCGAGCCCGAGTCGCGAGCGTCCGAGACTGTCGGCACTCCTCGCGCAGTGATCTCGCTCCCCGGCGAGGGGTAGACAGCTCAGCGGATAGCATCGCTCGCGTGCAGGCGCGAGGGATCCATCACCTGGGGGTCGCGGTCGAGGACCTCGACTCCGCGCTCGCGACATACGAGCGGCTGTTCGGCGCTCGGGTCGAGCACCGAGCGACGGTGCCAGATCAGGGTGTCAAAGCCGCGTCGGTCCGCATCGGCGACAGTCGAGTGGAGCTGCTCGAGCCGCTCGGCGAAGACACGCCGGTCGGCCGCTTCCTCGCGAAGCGGGGGCCCGGGATGCACCATGTCGCCTACGAGGTGAGCGATCTCGACAGGGCGCTCGTGGAGCTCACGGGCGCGGGTGCGGATCTGATCGACGAACGCCCTCGTGCTGGCCTGTTCGGGCTCGAGGTTGCGTTCGTCCATCCGGATTCCGTCCACGGCGTTCTCTCGGAGGTGGTTGCAGGTGGCTGAACCGGAGCGGGTACGAATCGAGATTGCCTTCGACGGTGGCCAGATCATGGGCGCCCTCGTCACACCGGCCGGAGCCGACGCGCTCGAACAGGCGCTCGGATCCGCAGAGCTTCGCGCGGGCACCGGCGAGGCCGCGCTGGCGCTCGAGGCCGAGGACGGCCGCTACACGATCGCCCTGAAGCGGGTCGTCTACGTGAAGCGGTTCGCGCGCGAGAGCCGTGTGGGGTTCGGCTCGGCCGTCGCTTGAGGCCGGCCTCCGCGTTACAAGCTCTGCCGGCACGGGCACGTCAACGCTGATGGCCGACGAAGCCACCCAGGCTGCTGCGCGCCCGGCAAGGGACTCGACCGCTCACATCCGGCGGCTCGTCGAGCGTGGTCAGCAGGGCGAGCGTGGAGCACTCGAGGAGCTGTACCTGATCCATTTCGACCGGATCTACAGCTATCTGCACATGACTGTCGGCAACAGACATGACGCCGAGGACCTGACGACGCTGACGTTTCTCAAGATGCTCGAATCGATCAAGCGGTTCAGGTGGCAGTCGGCTCCGTTCTCCGCGTGGCTCTTCCGGATCGCGCACAACCTCGCCATGGATCACTTCCGTGCCAACCGCCGCTGGCAGCCCGAAGAAGAGGTGCCGGAGCCCGAGGGCGAGAGCGAGCCTTCGGCGGAGGCAACGGCCCTGCAGTCGATCGGGCGGCAGAGCATGCTCGAGCTGATCGACGGGCTGTCGACGGAGCAACAGCAGGTCCTGACGCTCAAGTTCGTCTTCAATCTGCCCAACGCCGACGTCGCGACGATCCTCGACAAGACCGAAGGCGCGGTCAAATCGCTGCAGCACCGCGCACTCGTCTCGTTGCAGAAGCAGATCTCCCAAACTCCGGAGCCGTAGAGGTTGGCCCTGGAGGTCGGGATCGTCGGGCTGCCGAGCTCCGGCAAGTCGACACTGTTCCATGCGCTCACGGGGGCGCGCGCGACCGGGGACGTCGGCATGGCTGGCGTTCCCGATCCGCGGCTTGCCCAGATCGCCGGCGTCATCCACCCACGCAAGGTCACGCCCGCCGCGATCCGAGTCGTCGAGGTGCGCGGTACCGGCCCCGAACTGCTCGGAAATCTGCGCCAGGTGGATGCGCTGCTCGTCGTCCTGGACGGCTTCTCCGGCACGCGCGTTCCCTCCGACGATCTGGAAACGCTGCGGCTCGAGCTGCTGGTCGCGGATCGCGATCACGTCGAGCGCCGGCTCGAGCGGGTCACCAAGCAGGCCAAGTCCGGCGAGCAGAAGCTGAAGCAGGAGGTCGCCGAGCTCGAGCGCGTCCTGGCGCACGTGGATGCGGGCGGAACGCTGGCCGACTGGCCCTCCGAGCTGCCGTCGGGGCTCGAGCCTCTCACCACGAAGCCGCTGCTCGCGGTCGAGAACGGGCCCGGCGGGATCGACCTCAAGCTCGAGGCCGAGCTCGCGGAGCTGCCCGCGGATGAGGCCGCGGCTTTCCGGGAAGGAGCATCGGCGCTCGAGGAAGTGGTTCGGCGTCTCAGCGACGAGCTCGGACTGATCAGCTTCTTCACCGCCGGCGACAAGGAGACGCGGGCCTGGTCGCTGCGACGCGGACGATCTGCACTCGAGGCGGCGGAGACGATCCATACGGACATCGCCCGCGGGTTCATTCGCGCCGAGGTGATCCGCTGGGAGGACCTCGTGAAGGCCGGCTCACACGCGGAGGCCGCGCGGAGCGGCCTCCAGCGTCTCGAAGGGAAGACGTACGTCGTTCAAGACGGTGACGTCCTGAACATTCGCTTCAACGTCTAGTCATCAGCAGCAGTCGTCGGGACAGGTGTCAGGTGGGCAGTCGCAGGACCCGGCCATCTCGCCTCCTTTCATCGATATCCGTCGATGTTATATATTGAAAAAGGTGGGGATTGTATACTTGACACAGGGTGCCTACTCACGTAGAGTCCTTCTTAGTGGCCTTTTCACTTGCTTTCTTGGCAGTTTTCCGAGCCGCGTTTCTCACTGGCGGAGGAAACAGCTTCTTCAGTACCTCCTGGTCGGTTAGCTCGGACGGCTTCTTGCGGGGTCTACCCATGGCTGGCTCCTTGTGAGTGCGCCCTACAAGCCCGACGTGGATCAGGAGTTCGACCTTGTCGAGCTGATCGAGCAGTTCGGCTCCGAGGACAAGTGCCACGAATACCTAGAGGGGTTGCGCTGGCCTGACGGGGTCGAGTGTCCACGCTGCCAGTCCAAGAAAATCTCGAGGATCGTGAAACGCCGGCAGTTCGACTGCGACTCATGCCGCTACCAGTTCAGCGTTCGTGTCGAGTCGCTTTTCCACGACTCCAAACTGCCGTTGTGGAAATGGTTCCTCGCCGTGTATCTGATGATCGAGTCCAAGAAGGGGATCAGCGCGAACCAGTTGAAGCGAACGCTCGGCGTTAGTTACAAGACCGCGTGGTACCTCTGCCACCGTATCCGCGCCGCCATGCTGGACGAGAGCGGCGACATGCTCCACGGCATCGTCGAAGCCGACGAAACGTATGTCGGTGGCAAGACGGGCGGCTACCGCGATCAGAAAGAAGCCGCGAGGCATCGCCGCGACAACAAGACAGTTGTTCTCGGCGCGGTCGAGCGTGGGGGCAGGGTTCGGCTCCGCGTGGCTCCTGACGCTTCCAGTGAGTCCGTAAAGGGCTTCCTGAAAGACGTTGTCCACGACGACGCCGAGGCGATCTACACCGACTCGCATCGCTCCTACCGTGGCATCGCTGACCACAACACCCGACATGAGTATGTGGACCATTCGCGGGACGAATGGGTCAGAGGCCAAGTCCACACCAACACCGTCGAAAGCGTTTGGAGCCTCTTTGACCGTTCCGTGATCGGCGCGTACCACAAGCTCTCCGTGAAGCACCTCCCCGCGTACCTCGATGAAGCAGCGTTCCGCTGGAACAACAAAGACAACCCGTTCATGTTCCGCGACACCATCCTCAAGCTGGTTGAGGGTGATGCGCTGCCGTTCAAAGAGCTCGTCGCGAAATAGCTGCCGCGCTCGCGAAGGACTTTCGTGGCGTCCGGTGGCGGTCCTAGTGTTCACTTACTAGGACCGCTGTCAAAAGTGGAGAGGCCGAAGTAGAGTGCGCGAGTGGCAGTCATTGATCTTGAGGGACTCGACATGGAAGTAGTCGAGGCCTCGACCGAAGATCTGATCGCCGCGCTGGACGACGAGTGCCGCAAGACCCTCGGCCTGTCAGCACAAGATTTCTTGGAGCTAGTACGGCACGGCGAGGAACCCGACGACCCGACAGCGATTCGCCTTGCTGTACTCGCCCAAGCCATTATCGGGCGCGAGTGACGCCCAGGACACGGCGTACGCATTCGCGGCGCTGTACGGACACGTCCTTCGCACGACCGTAACGAGCGGGAACATCCGAATGCTGCCGTCCGGCGAACATTCGGATTGGAGGCGATCAAGCTGGGTCGTGTCTGCGTTCGACGGGGTGGTCCCGGTCCCATTCGAACTAGAGGACGGCAGTTGGCTATTCGCGGCTCAGACGCTTGGCGTGCGGGAGAGTCATACAGACGGGCAGTTATGGCTGACGACGTTGAGCTACACCTACCAATGGCAGTCAGACCGCGATGATGGAAGTTGGATCGTTCGCTGGTGCTACCAGCGTGAGACACCTTCGGGTGCGACCAAGCCGGCGTCTGAGCGTGCGCATTTGCATGTGAACGGCGTTCCTTCAGCGTACGCGCAAGATGCAAAGCACTTTCCAAAACTCCATCTGCCTGCTGGGCGGATCGGGATCGAGGATCTTGCGGCGTTCCTCGTCCGTGAGCACAGCGTTCCCGCAAGATCGGAAAACTGGGAGGACGTCCTAGAGGAAGCGCATCAGATCTTCGCCAACATTCAAGCTCGACGCACGTAGGACCGCTCACTCCGCAGTCCCCTTCAACTTCTGCACTATCTGACTCAACCGAATCATCCTTGGTTCCAAGATGCTTCTCAGTTCGTCCGAGCGGTGCTTCAACCGAAAGACATGGCCGGACACCGGCGTGTCGAAGTGGATTGCCCACTCCGGGTAATCGTCGCTTAGCTTCTCGCGGACCTTCTTAGCCCAACTCTCGATTGCGCGCTCCTCGAGAGAACCCTCGGGTAAGTCTTGACCGTACGGAATCGACTTCTTGATCGCGAGACCCTCGCGCAGCAGCGTCAGCAGATCGTCTGCTTGTTCGTCCTGCAAGATCCGACGTGACGCTTCCCGCACCGTGGATCGCTCATGTAGAGGCTTGTCGGATTCGATCACGCGTTCCAACGCCTTGATCGCATCCTGTGCTGCCTGATCGACAGCCTCTAGTCCATCCTCTTGGAGATTGGCCGCGATCATCCGAGTCGTCGCTTGCGTCCTGCGCCACCGCCAAATCTCGTTCACGCGATGTGCTGCCGTGTACGCGGTTGAGACAACGTCATACAGCGCGTCGTTCCGAGAGATGATGCGTCGTTGCTCATACCACTCGGACGCCGGGAACGCGTATCCCTCCGACAAGATGGGACTCACGTTCAACATTTCGATCTTGTGCCTGATGTCGAGCAGCTCCGTCCGTAGCAATCGTGCTGCGGCCTGTAACTCTCGCTTGTTGTCCTCAACCCGTTGCTGTAACTCGTTGTCAGCCGGAGTGATTTGGAGCGTGGCGACGTGACGGTCAACGGTCGCGCTTTCCTTGACCACGGAACGATCGGCTCCTGCGTCCAGCTCGTCCCTCTGTCGCCTCGGGCGATGCTCCCACAGCCACCAGAGAATTCCGCTGCCGACGAGGATCCACCCGTAAGGGGTTGTGTAGCCAGTGAGGCCGAGGCCAACGAACACAAGGGCTAGCGCGCCTCCGTTTGCTTTGAGCCACTGACCCATCGGCTAGTCGCCTGTATTGATAGGTTTCGATGGAAGGATCTTACCCACCAAGCCCAGGAGTGTAGGGGATTACCTTGTGTCAGGTACATAATCCCGAAAAAGGTCGATGAAGTCAATTGCCGTCCTCCCGACGATCTGCTGCGGCCCGGAGACCGAGCCGCTGACGGCGCCCGAGCGCGATGAGCTCGCGGCGCGGTTCAAGGCGCTTGCGGACCCGACGCGCGTCGCGATCATCAACTCCCTCTCGGCGGCCGACGAGGTCTGCGTGTGCAACCTCACCGCGACGTTCGACCTCTCGCAACCGACGATCTCGCACCACCTGAAGATCCTTCGCGACGCTGGCCTCGTGGAGTCGTCGCGCCGCGGGACCTGGGCGTATTACCGGCTCGTCCCGGAGGCGATCTCTGCGCTGCGTGGAGCGCTGGGCGCGTGAACGTCCTCTTCGTCTGCAAGCAGAACGCCGGTCGCTCGCAGATGGCGCATGCGCTCTACGAGCGACGCGGTGGCAACGCACGCTCGGCGGGGACGAGTCCGGCCCCGCACGTGCATCCCGAGGTGGTCGAGCTCATGCCCGAGCTCGCGGACCGAGTTCCGAAGAAGCTCGACACCGCCGATGCCGAGTGGGCGGACATCGTCGTGACGATGGGCTGCGGCGACGCCTGCCCCGTCATCCCCGGCCAGCGGTACGTCGACTGGGAGCTGCAGGACCCGGCGGGCCAGGACGTCGAGACGGTCCGCAAGATCTGCGACGAGATCGAGCGTCGGGTCTCCGATCTCCCCCTCTAACTCGGCACAAGAACGTTTCTCTTCCGGCACGAACTCCGTGTCCGCAAACGACATCCTTGGGGTCAGACCCGAGAACGGTGCAGGATCTGTCACGACTTCGGGACGAATTGCGCGATGCGTCGACGAACTGCTTCGGTTTCGGCACACGAAGCCAGGTCCGGAACGGGCACAGCTGGGGTCTGACCCTGAAGCTGTGACGAGAGCGCGGCGATTACCCGGCTGAAATGAGCGCGACGCCGGCGAGGGTCAACGCGATTCCCGCCTCTTGCGAGCGCGCGACGCGCTCCTTGAGGACGAAGCGGGCCAGGACGACCGTGACGATCGGATAGAGCGACGCCAGCACGGACGTGATGCTGACCAGGCCGGTCGTCGATGCTGCCGCGAAGAGGAGGTTGCCGAGCATGTCGCCGATCCCGATCAGCACCAAAACCGGGATCTGGATCGGCTGGACGGCAAGCGACGGCCGCCGGATGGCGACCGCAGCGAGAATGACGAACGTCGACGTCGTGCGGAAGATCAGGGACGCCCACCAATAGTCGGCATTCCCAGCCGCGTGCATCGCGGGGAAGTAGCCGCCGAACCCGATCGCCGCCAGCAGCGCAAGGCCAACCCCCGCCGCCACCTTGCTGCTGCGGCCGGGCTCTCGCGAGGCCAGGAAGACACCGCAGAGCGCCGCAGTGATGCCGAGCCACTGCCAGAGCGAAGGACGGTCGCCCGTCGCGATCCCGAAGACGACGGGCACCGCAGCGGAGATGCCCGCAATCGGCGCCACGATGCTCATCGCGCCGACGGCCTTCCCCTGGTAGTACGCGAACAGGCCGAGCGTTCCCGAGATCGCCGCCGGGATCGCGAGCAGCGCTTCGGGGCCTGCAGGTCCTTTGCCCCGGATCGCGACGATGAGGGCGATCACAACGAGCCCGCCGATCTCCACGTAGACGAGGACGCGCAGCGCGCCGAGCGCGCGTCCCTTGAGCGGCCCGAAGAAGTCCGCGACACCCCACGTCAGGCTCGCGCCGAGCGCAAGCGCGATCGACCTCATCGTCGGACGCTACCTAGTTGCAACGGGACGCCCATTAGTGGAAGCGTTCGTCGATGTGTGTGTTAGACGGCCGCGCGGGCGAAGCCCGCACGGCCTTTATGCGCCGCCGCCGAGTCGGCGCCTTTGCTAGTCAGGGATCGGTCGCGTAGCGGCGACCGCGTCGAGCTGATTCGCGTGATAGAGCACCGACGCTTCGGCGGTGCGCGCGGACCGCGCGTCGTGATGACACGCGATTGCGTGCAGCAGCTCGGAGCGCGCGTCACGCTGGATGCTGGTGCTTCGCTCCTCGACCAGCCGCAACCCGAGGTGGACGTGTCCGAGAAGGCGGCCCTCGTCCGTCTGCCGGAACGTCGGGCCGGAGGTCAGCTCGGCGACGCGGCCGACGTCGTGCAACAGCGCCGCCGCGAGTAGCAAATCCGAACGGAGTCGCGGATGCAGCTGCGCCGTCTCGCGGCAGATCGTCGCCACCCCGACGGTGTGCTCGAGGAGCCCGCCCGCGTACGAGTGATGTGTCTCCGACGCGGGTAGCCGGCGTAGCGACGCGCGCAACACGTCGTCGGAGAAGAATCGCGTCACAACCCCGGCAAGGCCGTCATGCGAGATCTCGCCCGCAAGGAACTCGAGGAACCCGTCGAGCTCGTCGGCGTCCCGCCGCAGCGCCGGAGCGAACTCGGCTGGGTCGGCCTCCGGCGCGGCCTCGAGCGTCCGTACGTCCACCTGCAGACGGTTGCGGAACTTCTCGACGCGGCCGAGCACCCGCACCGCGTCGCCCTCTGCGAAGCGCGTATCGAGCAGCTCGACGTCGTGCCAGACACGCGCCTCGATCCGGCCGCTCGGATCGACGAGCTCGAGCGCGAGGTACGGGGCGCCGCCCTTCGTGCGCAGCCGCTGCTTGCGCGCGACCGCATAGACGCCCTCGACGATTCGCTCCTCGGCCAGCTCTGCGATTGCGTTCACGAACCAAGTCTAGGTCCGAACTCGGATGCTAGGGTCGCCGCAAATGGCCGAGGTCAAGCCGTTCCGAGCCGAGCGCTACGACGAGTCGAATGCAGGCCCGTTGGAGCAGCTCGTGGCGCCGCCGTACGACGTGATCTCGCCCGAGCAGCGTGAGGAGTACCTCGCGCGAAGCCCGTACAACGTCGTTCACCTCACCCTTCCGGACGACGAGCAGCAGGCCGGACGGGACGTGGCAGTCTGGCGTGACGAGGGAGTCCTCGCGAGGGAGAAGGAGCCCGGTTACTGGTACCTCTCACAGGACTACGTGGGCCCGGACGGCGTCTCCCGAACGAGGTCGGGATTGGTCGCCTCGCTCCGAGCGGAACCGTACGAGAACGGCGCTGTGCTTCCGCACGAGCGCACGCATCGTGGCCCCAAGGAAGGTCGCCTCCGGCTACTTCGCGCAACCCGTACCCAGCTCGAGCCGATCTTTCTCCTCTACGAAGGCGACCCGCTCCCCTCTCCGGGACGCCCTCCCGATCTCCAGAGCGACGGCGACAAGCTGTGGCGCATCGACGAGGCGCCGGACTTCGAGAACACGGAGCTCCTGATCGCAGACGGCCATCACCGCTACGAGACGGCGGTCGCGTATGCGCAGGAGGGCGGCTCGCCCTACCTGATGGTCGTCCTCGTGCCGACGAGGCAGGAAGGGCTGACGATCTTTCCGACTCATCGGCTGGCCGCGCACGTGAACGGTGCGCGCGGCACGCCGATCGACGAGCCGGGGGACGAGCTGCCCGGAGTCGTCCTGTATCGCGACGGGAAGTACGAGCTGCTGAACGGCGACGGTCTCGACGTCGAGATCGTCGAGCAGATCGCACCCGAGGGCGTGACGTACACGCCTCAACGCGCCGACGCCGTTGCAACGGTGGACCGCGGCGACGCGGAAGCCGCCTTCCTTCTCCGCCCCACACGGATCGAGGACGTCTGGGCGGTCGCTCGACGTGGTGAGACGATGCCGCAGAAGAGCACGTACTTCTATCCGAAGCTCACCTCGGGCCTGCTCTTCCATCCACTTGACTGACTGGGTCACCCTCTGCCGCGCCGCGGTCGAGGACGTGCGCGGTGTGCTCGCCGACTTGCCGCAGCGCTCCGACCGAGAGCCGGTGGTCGGCACGGGGATGGGCGGCGACGAAACGACCGCGATCGATGCAGCGGCCGAGCGCGTGATTCTTCCCCACTTCGAAGGGCTCGACGATGTGACGATCGTCTCGGAGGAAGTCGGCATCCTCGGCAACGGGTCCACGCACGTCGTGATCGATCCGATCGACGGCTCACTGAACGCGAAGCGCGGCATCGGCTTCTTCGCCCTCTCCATCGCCGTTGCCTCTGGTCCGACCATGGGAGACGTGGATTTCGGCTTCGTCCACGACTTCGGCACCGAGGAAGAGTGGACGGCGAGGCGCGGCGAGGGAGCGCGGCTGGACGGGGAGCTGCTCGACGGGGACCCACCGAAGGAGCCGATCGAGATCCTCGCCTTCGAGGCGACACGCACCGCCTCGGTCGCGGAGAAGGCTGCAGCGGTCGTCGATCTCGCCTACCGCTTGCGGATCATGGGATCACTGGCCCTCTCGCTCTGCCACCTCGCCGCCGGCCGGATCGACGCCGTCTGCTCGCTCAAGCCCGCTCGGGCGGTGGACATCGCGGCCGCTCAACTGCTCGTCCGCGAGCGAGGTCTCGCTATCGACCTGCCCGACGCGCCCCCGTTCTCGACCGCGCCCCTGGACGTGGAAGGGCGTTCACGAGTCGTCGCAGCGGGAACGCCCGAGCTATGCCGTCAGCTGGCGCACGCCCTGTCTGGGTAGGTGGCTCCGGATGGAAGCTCGCAGCGTGACCATTCGAGCCCCGGCTCCGGGTGAAGGCGTGCGGCTGAAGGAGATCGCCATCGCGGCCAAGGCGTCCTGGGGCTACGAGTTGGACAAGGTGAGGGAGTGGGCAGACCGTGGCGACTTCTCGCCCGAGCAGTTGGGCAAGCTCACGGTCTTCGTTGCGGAGGCCGGTGAGCGCGCGATCGGTTGGTGTTCCCTCGAACCGAGGGGCGAGGTGTGGTGGCTCGCCGATCTCTGGGTCGAGCCCGAGTGGGTTGGGAAGGGCGTCGGCAGTCGCCTCTTTCGTTACGGCGCGCGCCACGCACAGCGCGCGGGGGCGAAGCGCTTCGAGTGGGAGGCCGAGCCGAACTCGATCGGGTTCTACGAGAGGATGGGTGCGCGGCATCTGCGTGAGGGCGGGCAGACCGAATGGGGGCGAACGCTCTCGGTGATGGGAGTCGAGCTGGATGGCTGAACCGAAGACCGTCAAGCTGAGCTCACCGGACCGGGTCCTCTATCCCGAGGATGGGATCACGAAGGGCGACGTCTTCGAGTACTACAAGCAGGTCGGCCCGACGATCGTGCCGCACCTGAGAGACCGCCCGTTCACGATGAAGCGCTATCCGCACGGGATCACCGGCGAGGTCTTCTTCCAGAAGCAGGCACCGAGAGGGATGCCGGACTGGATCCCGACGCGCGAGTTCCGCACGTGGCCGCGTGAAGGCGGGTCGCGGCTGGTCGACTTCCCGCTCATCAATTCTCCCGAGGCAGTCCTGTGGGCGGTGCAGATGAATTGCATCGACATGAATGCGTGGTACTCGCGCGTTGACAAGCCCGACCGCCCGGATTTCGTCCTTTTCGACCTCGACCCGCCGGACGACGGGTTCGAGCTTGCAATTGAGGTCGCTCACCTGATCCGAGAGCTGCTCGCTGAGCTCGAGCTGCCGGGCTACGTGAAGACGAGCGGCGCAGATGGAATCCACGTCGTCGCGCCGATCACACGACGGTCGACGTTCAAGCAGACCTATGACTTCGCAGAGAAGGCGTCACGCCTGCTCGAGCAGCGCCACCCGGGCAAGGTCACGACGGAGTGGCTGAAGAAGAAGCGCGAAGGAGTACTGGTCGATCACCGGCAGAACGGTCACGGCAAGACGATCGCCTCCGTGTACTCGGTTCGACCGAAGCCAGGGGCTCCAGTGTCCACACCGCTTCACTGGGAGGAGCTGACGCCGACGGTCAGGCCTCGCGACTTCGGCATGAAGGCGGCGCTGCACCGAATCGAAGAGCACGGCGACCTCTACCTGCCCGTGCTGAAGAATCCGAGGCCCCTGGCCCCCGCGGCCAAGAAATTGGAACGGCTAGGCTCAGACTCGTGAGCGAACCAAACCGCGACCTGATCATGAAGGCGCTCGAAGGCGTCATCGACCCGGAGCTCCGAAAGCCTGTGACGGAGCTCGACATGGTTCGCGCCGTCGAGATCGACGGCGGCGACGTGCGCGTCACGATCGCCCTGACGATTGCGGGATGTCCGTTGCGGGACTCGTTCGAGCAGCAGGTCGCCGAAGCCTTGCGCGACGTGCCCGGCGTCGAACGTGTCGCCCTCGGCTTCGACGTCATGACGCCCGAGGAGCGCCAGGCACTGACGACCAAGCTGCGGGGAGGCCTCCACGAACGTTCGAAAGGGCTCTCGCTCGACGCTTCGACACGCGTGCTTGCCGTGTGCAGCGGCAAGGGCGGTGTCGGCAAGTCGACGTTGACTGCGAACCTCGCCGTTGCGCTCTCGCAGGCCGGCAAGCAAGTGGGCGTGCTCGACGCCGACGTCTACGGGCATTCGATCCCACACGTGCTCGGCATTCGCCAGAAGCCGGTGCTCGTCGACAAGATGATCGTTCCGCCGGTCAAGCACGATCTCAAGCTCATGTCGATCGGCTTCTTCCTCGACGACAACGCGCCCGTGATGTGGCGCGGCCCGATGCTTCATCGTGCGCTCGAGCAGTTTCTCTCGGATGTGCACTGGGGGGCACTCGACGTGCTGGTCGTCGACATGCCGCCGGGCACCGGCGACGTCGCGATCTCGCTGGGGCAGCTGTTGCCTCGCGCCGAGACGATCGTCGTGACGACACCGCAGTCGGCGGCGCAGGAGGTCGCGTCGCGTGCGGGCGTGATGGCGCAGAAGACGGGCATGCGGCTCGTCGGAGTGGTGGAGAACATGACGGGAGACGTCTTCGGAACAGGCGGCGGCGAACGTCTGGCGGATGAGCTCGGCATTCCGCTGCTCGGCTGCGTCTCGCTCGATCCACTCCTGCGCGAGTGCGGCGACGCAGGTGAGCCGTTGCTGGTCACCGCGCCCGACTCGCAGAGCGCGCGGGAGCTGCGCCAGATCTCCGATCAGCTGCTCGGGCTCGACCGTGGCACGATCGTCAAGCCGCTGACGCTCGCCGCCCGCTAGAGCTCGGGGGCAGGCCCTTCCTCGAGCGGTGAGAACTTCGCGTACGCCTCCTTCGGCGACGCCACCTCGGCGCTGACACCAGCACCGAGCCGAACCGCGGTCTCGTCGACGGGATAGCTCGCGCCACCTTTGCGCGCTCCGACCGCGAGGACCAGCGCAGGGCTTTCACCCGCACCGAGAATGACGTGCTTCGTCCGCGGCGGGCAGTGGACGAAATCCCAGGTCTGGAGCGGACGTTCCTCACCTTCGACGACGAGCAGGCACTCACCGCGCAAGACGAGGAAGCCTTCCTGTCCCGGCTCCTCGTGGTACATCGCCATCGGCATTCCCGGCAGTAGCACGTTCAGGTTGATTCCGATCTGCTCGAACTTCGCATCGCCTTTGCCCTCGAACGCGCAGTAGGCACCGAGCTCGTTGTGGAGCCAGCGTGCCTCGCGGGCATTGACGACGAACCAGCCCTCGCCCTGCGGGACGCTGTCGTCGAGCTTCGCCTCCGGAACCATCGCGTAAGTATGCTCGCCGCCGTGCAGGTCGAGGAGCGGCTCAGCGCGCTCGGTTTCTCGGAAGAGGACGCCCGGACGCTTGCCGACCACTTTCTCGACGCCGAACGGCGCGGCAAGCGCGGGCACGGTCTGGCCCGGGTCGACTGGCTCGAGACGCTGACGGGTCTCGATCCGGCCGCGGAGCCCGAATGCGTGGCCGCAGAGGCCTGTTACGAGCGCTGGGAGGGCCGTGGGGCGCTCGGGTATCTGACGCTCGCGGCGATCTGCGCGGGCCAGCTCGAGGATCCGCCCGAGGCCGCTCGGCTGGTCGTGGCGCACGACTGCTTCCCCACTGGAATGCTCGGCTACTGGGCCCGCCGCCTCGCCGCCGGAGGCCTTCTGGCCGTGCTCACCGCCACCTCGCCGCCGCGGCTGAGCCCTCCGGAGGGAGGCCCGAAGCTCACCGGGACGAATCCACTGGCCATTGCGATCCCGAGCTCGGACGGCAGGCCGATCGTCAGCGACGTCTCGATGGGACGCGTGACCTACGGGGACGTGATCGCCGGGGCCGCGTCGGAGGAGGAGCTGGTGCCGTTCGGCGGCGAGCACGCACACAAGGCCTTTGCGCTGGCTGTCGGGCTCCAGCTGCTCGTCGACTCGCTGATCGGCGACGGTTACGGCGCGGTGCTGCTGGTCGCCCAGCCGGCCGCGGATCCCGTTCCCGCCCTGCGGGCTCGTGCCGACGGTCTGCGCCTTCCGGGCGACGCATGATCCAGGCGCTGCCTCCGGCGGTCGTCGCAGGCGAGCTGGTCCGGCTCCAGACCAGGCAGCACGTTGTCGCGCTGACCTTCGACGGCGGCGGCAACGCAGACGGTGCCAGCCGTGTGCTCGCGGTCCTCAAGCGGCAGCGGGTGCCCGGCACGTTCTTCCTGACCGGACACTTCGTGCAGACGTATCCGCTCCTGTCGCGCGCGATCGGCCGGCGGTATCCGGTCGCGAACCACACCGTCGACCACCTCGACCTGAGACGCCTGTCGACCCCGGCGGCGACGCGTGAGGTCACGCAGGCGGAGACGATGATCGGCGAGCTACCGGCCGCGACCCCCGGCCGCTGTTCCGTTTTCCGTACGGCGCCCGGGACGCGCGGACGCTCGGGATCGTGCATCGGCTCGGCTATGCGTCCGTGCGCTGGACGGTGGACACGTGGGGTTGGATGGGCCTCACTCTGCAGACCGTTGCGGGCGCCGAGCGCCGCGTTCTCGACCACCTCGTGCCCGGCGAGATCGTCCTCATGCACCTCGGCGCGGCCCGCGACCGCAGCACGATCGACTCCCGTGCTCTTCCGGTGGTGATTCGACGCGTGCGTGCGCGCGGTTACCGGTTCGTCACGCTGCGGGGCATCCGCGCGCCTTAGCGGTCAAGGCGACTGCTTGCGCAGCGCGCCGAGCACGACGGGGTCGACCCGGTCGACGCCGTCGACACGCTCCTCGAGGTTCTCCGTGCCGGCCCAGTCGTTGAAGGCCTTGGCCAACTCGCCGTCGTAGCCGAGCCTGACCAGGCGGTCGCGCAACTCTGCGGCCAGAGCCTCGTCGACGGCGAGCCAGTCCTCGCGCGGCGTGATCCCGAACACCTCGTTGTGCAATCCGTGCAACCGGCGCAGCTCGACGATCGGGAGCTCGTGGTCGTCGACGCGCAGATCGACGACGACGTCGGAGAGGTTCGCATAGCCGGCATCTTTCTCGACCACCAGCAACGAGGCCGATTGCTGGCCGCGACGGTCACCGCCTGCAGCCTGCGCGGCTGCGAGGCACTCGATCAATCGTTCCGCGAGTGAGAGGTGCCCGTTCTGCTCGAAGGTCGACGCCAGCGCACCGACCGTCTCCCCTGAAACGAGGATGTTTCCCTGAGCCGCGTAGCCGTTCCCGGTTCGTCCGCCGGCCCACTCGTTGCAGTCCTCGCCGGTGAACGTGGCGGCGCCGCCCTGCGCATCGACGACTCCAACCTGCCTCTCGGCCCGGCCTTCGTCCGCAGCGGTCAGCGATTCGATCACCTGCCCGGCGGAACGCCCTTCGCGCAGAAGGGCGAGCCCGTCGGGACCGTAACGCGGGTTCGCGTAGGCCTGAGTCGCGATTGCGCCGACCTGCGGCTCGGCCCACGGAACGACGGAGCCGACCGCGAGGAACTTCGATTGGACAGCGACGCCCCACTGACCTGCCTCCAGGTCGCACGCGACGATCGAGTACGTCGCGACGACGTCGCTACGGGCCATAGGTCAGTTCCCGCAAGTCGAGGTCGAGCAGGTCGCGGCGATCGGGCGGAACGAGCGCCGCCGCGACTTCGGGATGCGCGAGCGCTGCCTTGACAGCCTCCGCCGACGCGGCTCGCACGACGATCGGCCGCCCGGCCCCGTGCGCTTCGTGCAGGGCGCGCGCGTCTACGACGTCGTCGAGCACGAGCGCCTCGTCGAGCTCGAGCTCGCCCTCGACGGCGATCTCCGGGACGCGGCGTCCCGTTGCACCGAACCAGCGCTCTCTCACAGCTCGAGTGACCCACCCGGATCGAGGGCGTGCACGTCGACGCCCCTCGCCAAGCGCTTCAGCTCGTCGGGCGACCCGGCCAGGAGCGGGAACGTCCCGTAGTGGCAGGGCACGACGCGCTTCACGCCGAGCAACTCGCACGCCACGGCAGCCTCCGTCGGATCCATCGTGAAGTGACCGCCGATCGGTAGCACCGCGACGTCCGGCGAGTAGATGCGGCCGATGAGCTGCATGTCGCCGAAGACACAGGTGTCGCCGGCGAAATAGATCTTCTTTCCGTCCTCGAGCTCGATGACGATCCCGGCGGCCTCGCCGAGGTACGTCAGGTCGTCTGCCGAGCTCGAGTGGAACGCGTTCGTCAGAGTGAATTTGATGCCCTGGGCCTCGACGCTTCCGCCTTTGTTGGGCCCGGGAACATCGTCGGTCTGTGCGCCCTGCCCCTTCAGCCAGCTCTTCACTTCGACCATGGCGAAGATCGGCATCGAACCGAGCTTCTGGGTGATCGCGACGACGGAACCGAGGTGGTCCGAGTGGCCGTGCGTGACCGCGATCACGTCGCAGCGCTCCGGGTCCTTCTCCGTCTCGGGACACTTCGGGTTGTCGAGCCACGGGTCGACGTAGACGCGCTTGCCGCCGGGGGAATCCAGACGGAATGAGGCATGTCCCAACCAGGTCAGCGACGCTCCAGCCATCGGTCTCCTCTCGTTTGCAGGTGGCCGCGCGGAGCGTAAAGGAACGTCCGAGCTGAGCGCGAAGCTTGGTGAGGATGCCCCGCCGCCTGGTTCCCGCCGTGCTCGTCCTCTCGGCCCTACTCTCCGACGTCGGCGGCGCACACGGCCTCGCGCTCGCGTTCCTGCTCTGCGCGATCCCGGCGGCTTTCGTACTCGTGCTGGACTGTTACGGCGATGTTCTCGAAGGGCGGTCCGGCGCCGTTCGACCAGCTCTGGCGGGATTGTCACTGGCACTCCTGGTGCTCAGTGCTGCGCTCCGAAGTCCCGCCGTCCTCGGCGGGGTCCCGACGCTCGCCGAGTCGGTGCTCGTCCTAGCGCTCTTGCTCTACTCGGTCGTGCTGCTCGGCGGATTGCTTCCCGGTACGCGCGGCGTTCCCGAGTCCGCCTGAGGCGTTCACAGTTGCGCTGAGCGCGCAGGTCTTGGTAGAAGCGAACCGTGCTCACCCGCCTCGCCCATCTCGTTCACCGCCGCCGCGGCCGCTTCATCGTCCTCTGGGTCGTGCTGACCGCGTTCGGGGTCTTCGCCACGACGCGGGTCTCCAGTCGCTGGTTCGAGTCGTTCTCGATTCCGGGTTACTCCGCCTACGAGACGAACCAGAAGGCTCTGAAGACCTTCGGGACGGGCGAGCAGGCGCCGCTCGTCGCGGTTTTCCATTCCAGCGGTGACGTCACGAAGGCGGATCTGACGCCGGCGATTCAGAAGGCTGCGGCGGTCAACCCCGGCTCGCGCGTCAACTCCTACTTCGATACGCATGCCGGCTACTTCGTCTCGCGCGACCGCCACACGACGTTCGCGGAGATCTATCCGCCGGGCCAGAACACGTTCTCCCACGAGCCCCACATCAAGGCCGTGCGCGCGGCCCTGCAGGCGAGCACGCCGCCTGGCGTCGAGGCGCATCTCACCGGCCTGCTGCCGCTCCAGGACGCGTCGAGCGGGGGTGGGACGGGCCCGAGCGTGCTGACGGAGGGGCTGATCGGCGGCATCGGCGCGCTCGTGATCCTCCTCTTCGTGTTCGGGACGCTGCCTGCGGTCGGGATTCCACTCGCGATCGCGCTGACGGCGATTCTCAACACGTTCACGCTCGTGTGGCTCCTGACGTACGTCACGAATGTCTCGATCATCGTCCAGTTCCTGATCGCGCTCGTCGGGCTCGGCGTCGCCATTGACTACGCCCTGCTGATGATCTTTCGGTTCCGCGAGGAGCTGGCGTCCGGCGAGGACGTCGAGGCGGCGCTGGTGGAGACGATGACGCATGCGGGCAGGTCGGTCATCGTCTCGGGCTCGACTGTTGCGGTCGGCCTGCTGAGCATGGTGCTCCTGCCGCTGCCCTTCATCAGGTCGATCGGGATCGGCGGGATGCTGATTCCGGCGGTGTCGGTGATCGTGTCGATCACGCTCCTGCCCGCGCTGCTCTCGCTGCTCGGGCACCGCATCAACAGCCTGCGCGTGATGCCGAAGCGCTTCGTCGCGGTCACGGCACCGGAATCGGGCTGGTGGGGCAAGTGGGCAGGTCTTGTCAGCCGCCGGCCCCTTCCCGTTGCCGTCGTCGGGCTTGTGATCGTCGGCGTCCTGCTCGCCCTCGGCTCACAGCTGAACCCGAGTGAAGCTCAGGCAAAGGACTTTCCGGGGAAAGGCGACGCCATCACGGGTCGCGACGTGCTTGCGAGCGCAGGGTTCTCTCCGGGCGCTATGAAGCCGTTCGTCGTCCTGACGCCTGCGGCCGGCGCGAATCAGGTCGCGCAGCGGCTCAGGAGCGTCGAAGGCATCACCGGAGCGACGGCTCCGCAGGCCTGGCGCAAGGGTGGTCTTGCGCTCGTCGAGGCGATTCCGAACGTCGACGGCTCGAGCAAGTCGGTCCGGGGGACGATCTCGCGCGTCAAGGACGCGTTGCCCGCCTCCGCCAGCCTGGGTGGCGTCGCGCCGGAGGACCGGGACTTCGTTCACGCCGTGTACGGCAACTTCCCGTACGTCCTGCTGTTCGTCGTGCTGCTGACCTACGTTCTGCTGGCGCGCGCGTTCCGCTCGCTCTTGCTTCCTTTGAAGGCCGTGATCTTGAATCTGGTCTCGCTCGGGGCCGCCTTCGGGATCATCGTGTTCATCTTCCAGCAGGGGCACGGCTCCAATGCGATCTGGGGCGTCCCCGCGACCCAGTCGATCATCCCATGGATCCCGCTCATGATCTTTGCGTTCCTGTTCGGGCTTTCGATGGACTACGAGGTCTTCATGCTGACGCGCATGCGCGAGGCGTACGACGAAACGAAGCGCACGCGCGATGCGGTTGCGCTCGGGCTGGCGCGCACGGGCAAGCTCGTGACCAGCGCGGCGCTCGTGCTCATGTTCGCCTTCTTCGTGCTTTCCACGAGCCCCGGCACGGACATCAAGCAGTTCGGGATCGGGCTGGCGGCCGGGATCATCTTCGACGCGACGGTGATCCGCGCGCTGCTCGTTCCGGCGATCATGATGCTGATGGGCCGTTGGAACTGGTGGCTACCGGCCTGGGCGGCCCGCCCGCTGCGGACGCAGGCGAGCGTGCCGGTGCCGGAGGCGCGACCCGTTACCGAGCCGGCTTAGTGCCCCTACCGGCAATGCACGCCGGCCTCTGGCTTGGTGCTCACGACCCAGAGACTCGGCAGCATCACCGCCAGGGGCACTAGAAGGGAAGCGAGCTCGCGGCGTGCTTCGCCACGTCGATCAGAGGCTGGACGGCGAAGAACGACCCGACCGTGACGACGAGGCAGGCGACGACCGCGGTCTGCAGCAGCGCGTCGCGCGGAGGTGAGCCGCCAATCGGCGCCAGTTGCAGATCTTCGGAACGGCGCATGAACATCGCGCGGACGAGTCCGAGGTAGTAGTAGAGGCTGACGAGTGTCGCGAGCACGCCGACGATCACCAGCCACGTCCAGCCGTGTCGATAGGCGGCGGCGAAGGCGTAGAACTTGCCGACGAAGCCGCCGGTGAGGGGGAACCCGGCGAACCCGAGCATGAACGTCCACATCGAGATGCCGAGCAGCGGCCGCTCCCAGCCGAACCCGGCCATGTTCTCGAAGGTGACGGGCACTCCGAGCTCGCGCTCGCGCGCCGCGACGACTCCGAAGGAGCCGAGCGACATCGCCGCGTAAGGAATGAGGTAGTAGAGGAGCGCCCGCGCACCGAGGCTCGAGTTCGAAGCGACCGCGATCAGCATGAAGCCGGCATGCGAGACGGACGAGTACGCGAGCATACGCTTCACGCCCTTCTGCACGAGCGCTGCGAGGTTGCCGATCACGAGCGAGCAGACGGCGATCACGGCCAGCGCCCGCGTCCAGACGTACGCGTCGCCCGGGAACGCGGTGACGAGGATCCGCAGCGTGACGACGAGGGCGACCGTCTTCGTCGCCGCCGCCATGAACGCGGTCAGCGGGGTCGGTGCGCCTTCGTAGACGTCAGGCGTCCACATGTGGAACGGCGCCGCAGAGGCCTTGAACGCCAATCCCGCGATGAGCATGGCGAGGCCGAACAGGAGGAGGGCGTCGTGCGCATGCCCGGCTGCAGCGATTCCGGGAAAGTCGAGATGGCCGGTGGCGCCGTACACGAGCGCAGCTCCGAACAGCAGCACGGCCGAGCCGAACCCGCCGATGATGAGGTACTTCAACGCCGCCTCGAGACCGCTCAACCGGTCACGATCGATCGCGCAGAGAATGTAGAGGCAGATCGAAAACCACTCCAGCGCCAGGAAGAGCGTCAACAGGTTGTTCGCGCCGACGAAGAACATCATTCCGCCTCCGGCTGCGGCAAGAAGCGCGTAGTACTCGCCGATGTGATCCTCCCGCCAGCGCTCGGCGTACGAGATCGCCGTCGCAGCGAGCCCCGAGCCGGCGACGATGATCGCAGTCAGCTGCGAGAGCCGGTCGCGGCGGAACGCGTCCACGACGACGCCGTGCCCGTGCACAGACTTCACGTAGAGCGCGATCGCAAAGCCGAGTGCAGTCGCGTACCCGAGCGCGCACAGGGTTGCGGTCACGGCCTTGCGCGAACGGGCGGGCGCGAGGACCGCGCAGAGCAACGCCAGCGTCGAGGCCGCAAGCAGCGAATTGACAGGCGCGAGCGCGAACCAGTCGATGTGCGGCCGCGGGATCACTTGAATCCCTGGGCGACGTCGGCCTGCGGTTGATCGTTGCGGAACGAGTGCTGCGTGATTGCCGCGGGCCAGGCGGAGAGGGCGAGCAGGCAGGCGAGCATCGGCACGACGACGCCGAGCTCCGCGGGCCGTAAGTCGAGGGCTGCATCGGAGACCGCTGGGCCGACGTCGCGATGGAGGATCGCCGAGACAAGCCGCAGCACGTACGCCGCGGCGAGCACGATCGCCACCGCCCCGACCACAGACCAGCCCCAGCCGTGCCGCAAGACTCCGGCGAGGATCAGGAACTCACCCGCGAACGCCGAGGACAACGGCACCGCCAGCGCGATCACACCCGACGTCAGCAGGACCGTCGCGAGCACCGGCCGCCCGCGCGCCATGCCTCCGAGGCGCGAGAGCTCTCCGGTGAGCGTTCGCCGTTCCACCATTCCGGCCAGCAGGAAGAGCGTCGTCGAGACCAGACCGTGGTTGACCATCTGCAGGACCGAGCCGTCGAGTCCGAGGTCGTTCACCGAGAAGACACCCATCGTGATCAGCCCCATCTGCGCGAGCGACGAGTACGCGATCACGCCGCGGATGTCCGGTGCCCGGAACGCAAGCAGCGACCCGTAGATCAAGCCGATCGCGGCGAGGGCGAGAATGGGCGCGCGATAGTGCTGCGCCGGCTCGGGGAACTTCGTGACCGCAATCCGGAGAAAGCCGTACGCGGCGGCTTTCGAGACGACTCCGGAGAGGATCGCCGCCACCTCCGGTGATGACTCGCGATACGCGTCGGGCAGCCAGCCGTGCAGCGGAAAGAGCGGCGCCTTGATCGCGAACGCGGCGACAAAGCCGAGGAAGATCCAGTCGCTCGAGCTCTGGCCGATCTGAACGAGGTCGAACGTGTTCTGTGACAGGCCGTAGACGACGATCGAGGCCAGCATCAGCAACGACCCGGCCATCGTGAAGAGGACGAACTTCAGGGTCGCGCCCATCCGTCCCGGCCCGCCCCAGACGCCGACGAGCACGTAGAGCGGGATCATCATCGCTTCGAAGAACGCGTAGAAGAGCAGCAGGTCCTGCGCGGTGAAGACGCCGATGACCGCTCCCGTCAAGAAGAGCATCAGCCCCAAATACGCGCGCAGGCGCTCGCGGCCGGCCCAGAAGCCGTAGGCGATCGCTGCCGCCATCGCAATCACGGTCAGTCCGATCAGCCACACCGAGAAGCCGTACACGCCGACGTGGTACGAGACGTGCAGGTCGCTGAACCAGTTCCGCTGCTGCGCGAACTGGAGGCCGCCGTGCGCGAAGTCGTAGCGGACGACGAGCTGGATCCAGACGCCGATCTCCGCGAGCGCGGCGAGCAGCGCCAACGCGCCGGCCGAGACGTCGTTGAGCGGCAGGGCCCAGATGACGACCGCGGCCGCGAGCGGGAGGACGATCAGGAGTGTCGTCATTGGTGCTCCTGCCGGTGATGCTGGTGGGCGCCGCCGAGTGTCGCCGGTAGGGTCACCGTACGGCCACGAAGACGATTGCGAGGACGGCGACGCTCGACGCGATCGCAAGTGCATATGTGCGCAGCAGCCCGGTCTGCGCGCGTGCGACGAGCCGGCCGAGGTCACGCGTGTCCTGTCCGAGCGAGTGCGAGGACTCGTCGACCAGCGGGTCCTCGATCCAGCCGTAGAGGCCCTTCGCCACCCAGACTGTCGGGCGGTAGAAGAGCGCGTCGTACAGCTCGTCGAAGTAGAACTTGTGCTCGAGGACGCGCTGCGGGAATGTGTAGCGCGGGACGGCGTAGCGCCGCGTGCCGTAATACAGCCAAGCCACGTACATGCCGCCGAGGCCGAAGAGCAGCGCCAGTGCCGAGGTCATCCACTCCTGCCAGCTCTTCGGGCTGACGGTCGGTTCCGCTGCTGTGCGGAGCCAGGTCTCGATCGGGTGCCAGAGCGGCGCCCACTGGATCCAACCGCCTACCACCGCGAGCGCGGCGAGGATCGCCACGGGCACGGCGAGCGAAAGCCCGACGACGTCGCTTTTCAGTGCGTGGAAGTGCTCGCGCACGAAGGGGCTCGGCTCGCCCCAGAAGACGAGGAAGAGCAGCCGGAAGGTGTAGAGGCCGGTCAGAAACGTGCCGGCGAGGCCGACGACCCAGAGGACGTAGCCGTACGCGCCGTGGTCCAGCGCGGCCGCCAGGATCGAATCCTTCGAGAAGAAGCCGGCGAACGGAAAGATTCCGACCAGGGCGAGCGATCCGATCAGGAACGCGAGGTATGTCCGCGGCATCAGCTGCCGCAGGCCGCCCATCTTGCGGATGTCCTGCTCGTTCGCCAGCGCGTGGATGACGATGCCGGCGGCCATGAAGAGCAGCGCCTTGAAGAAGGCATGCGTCATCAGATGGAACATGCCGTTCGCGTACGAGCCGAGGCCGACGCCCAGGAACATGTAGCCGATCTGCGACATCGTCGAGTACGCGATCACGCGCTTGATGTCTACCTGGACGAGCGCGATCAACCCCGCCACGAGGAGCGTGCCTGCGCCGAGGCCTGCCGCGAGGTCCGCCACACGCGGTGCCTGCTCGAAGATCGCATGCGTGCGCACGATCAGGTAGACGCCCGCGGTGACCATCGTCGCCGCGTGGATGAGGGCGCTGACGGGCGTCGGCCCCTCCATGGCGTCCGGCAGCCAGGTCTGCAACGGGAGCTGCGCCGACTTGCCCACCGCACCGCCGAGCAGGCCGAGCGCGACGAGTGTCGCAACCGTCGAGCTGTACTGGCCACCGAGGATTCCGAACTCGACCGAGCCCGCCTTCTTGATTAGCAGGAAGAGCGCGAGCGCCATCGTCGCGTCGCCGAGCGCGTTCATGATGAACGCCTTCTTCGCTGCCGCGATGGCGCTCGGCCGCTCGTGCCAGAAGCCGATCAACAGGTACGACGAGAGCCCGACCATGCCCCAGCCCGCGAGCAGCAGCAGCAGGTTCCCGCCCTGGACGAGCAGCAGCATCGAGAAGACGAACAGCGCCATGTACGCGAAGTAGCGGCGCTCCTCCTTGTCGCCGTCCATGTAGCCGATCGAGTAGGCGACGATCAGCGCTCCCACTCCGCTGACGATCAGCATCATGAAAACGGAGAGCGGGTCGATCATCACCGCGAGGCCGGAGCGGTACGAACCGGCGGAGATCCACGTCCACGCAGTCGAGACGATTGCCCGCTGACCGCCGCTTCGCCCGAGCAGGCCGACGAAGGTTGCGACAGCGCCGCCGAAGGCCACGAAGCACGACAGCGTTGCGAGGTAGCCGGCGGTACGACGGGAGATGCGCTCGCCCGCGAGGGTGATCAGTCCGGCCGCGGCGAGCGGCGACAGCAGGCAGATCCAGGCCCCGGAGATCATCCGCGAAGCGAGTTGAGCCGATCGACGTCGAGCGGAACGTGCTTGCGGTTGAGCGCGACGATCAGGCCGAGGCCGACGACGACCTCGGAGGCTGCGACGGCCATCACCGCGAGCGCGAAGATCTGACCATCGCCGTTGTGCAGATGGCGTGCGAACGCGATCAGCGCCAGGTTGGCGCCGTTGAGCATGATCTCGAGCGAGAGCAGGACGATGAGCGGATTGCGCCGGATCAGCACGCCCAGCGCGCCCACGCCGAACAGGAAGCCCGCCACGCTGAGGTACCAGGCGGTGCTCGGCCCCGTCACAGCGGCGACACCTCGTCGGCGGTCGTTCGCGAGTGCGCTCCGAGAATGACGCCTCCGATCGCGGCGACGAGCAGGACGATCGAGGTGATCTCGAAGGCGAGCAGGTGGTCGGTCAGGAAGAGGCGCCCGATGTAGCTCGGTGTCCCGAAGGTGCCGCCGACGTGATGCGAATGCGCCAGCTCGCCGCCGGCCTTGAGGCCGATCACGACCACGATCTCCACGAGCAGCGCGCCGGCCGCCAGGACGGCGCCGATCGCCTGCCAGCTCGGTCCGCCCGTCCAGGGCGATTCGGTCCGCGGGCCGACGTACGCGATGACGAAGAGGAACATCACCATCACGGCGCCGGCGTAGACCATCACCTGCGCCGCGGCGACGAATTCGGATGACTGCAGGAGGTACAGAACGGCGAGGGAACCGAGATTGCCGATCAGTGCCAGCGCCGAGTAGAAGGGGTTCGTGAACGAGACGACCGCGACGGCGGAGCCGAGACAGGCGAAGGCCGCGCCCACCCACACCGCCCACACGAGGACGTTGCCGACCGAAGCGACGATCACGACTTCTCCTGGTAATACGGGATCGGCGTGTCGTAGAGGTCGCGGTCCGCGACCGGGATCTTCTTGATCGGCTCCGCGAGCAGCATGTCCTTCGTGTAGATGAGGTCGTCGCGGGAGTACTCGGAGATCTCGTATTCGTTGCCGAGCGTGATCGCGTCGAACGGGCAGGCGAGCTCGCAGTAGCCGCAGAAGATGCAGCGGCTCATGTTGATCTCGTAGATGCGCGCGTAGCGCTCGCCCGGGGAGACGCGGTTCTCCGGCGTGTTCTCTTCGGCCACGACGCGGATGCAGTCGGCGGGGCAGGCTGCGGCGCAGAGCGAGCAGCCGACGCACTTTTCGAGCCCGTTCTCGTGTTTGTGCAACCGGTGGCGCCCGCGGAAGCGCGGATAGACGGGACGCTTGTACTCCGGGTACTGCTGCGTGATCGGCTTCTTGAACAGCTGCCGGAAGGTGACGGCGAAGCCCTTGACGCTGTCGAGAGGTTGCGGGCTCACCGGCTGCTTTCTGGCCGACGAGCGGTGGAAGGGGCGTAAGGGGAAACCGGGAGGTTTCCCCGCTCTTTCTCCTCGGTGGTGGTGGCGGCGGTCGCATCGCCGGCACCGCTGAGGCGACTTCTAAAGAAAGGGGCTCGTTGGGGAAACATGGTTTCCCCCACGGGAGCGAGCCGGAGGCGAGCGATGCTCAAACCCAGACCACCAGCAGGGCGGTGATGACGGCGTTGATCGTCGCCACGGGCAACAGGATCTTCCAGCCGAAGCGCATCAGCTGGTCGTAGCGGAGCCGCGGCACCGACGCGCGGATCCAGATGAAGACCGAGATGAAGATGAAGACCTTGAGGAGGAACCAGAGGGGCCCGAGCGGTGCGTACGGGCCGTGCCAGCCGCCGAAGAAGAGGGTGACGGCGAGCCCGGAGAGGGTGATCAGGTTGATGTACTCGGCCGTCTGGAAGAGGCCCCAGCGCATGCCGCCGTACTCCGTGTGGTAGCCCGCGACGAGCTCCGTGTCGGCCTCGGGGAGGTCGAACGGCGGGCGGCTCGTTTCGGCGATCATCGCGAAGAAGAACACGATCAGCCCGGCGAGCTGCGGGATGAAGAACCAGATCGTTGCGCCCTGCTTGTTGACGATGTCCACGAGGTTGAGCGACTGTCCCATCAGGACGACGCCTAGCACTGACAGAGCGAGGGAGACCTCGTAGGAGACGAGCTGCGCGCAGGTCCGCATCGACCCGAGCAGCGCGAACTTCGACTGCGACGCCCAGCCGCCGATGATCGCGCCGTAGACGCCGATCGAGCCCAGCGCGAAGATCAGGATCAGCGCGATCGACACGTTGGCGATCTCACCGTTGACGTGGTAGTGCCAGATCTGCCAGCCGGCGCCGAAAGGGATCACGGCGAACGCCGCGAGCGCCGTGAACATCGAGATGATCGGCGCGGCGATGTAGAGGGGGTGCCGTGCGGCGACGGGGAAGAAGCTCTCCTTGCGCACGAGCTTGATCAGGTCCGCGAACGGCTGGAGCAGCCCGAACGGCCCGGCGCGGTTCGGGCCGTAGCGGTTCTGCATGCGCCCGAGCAGCTTTCGCTCGAGCCAGGTCGTGTACGCGAACGCGAGCATGATCAGGTTCACGATCACGCCGGCCTTGATCAGGGAGATCCACCACGGCTCCCTCACTTCGAGACCTCCACGGTCGGCTTCAGGTCGCCCGCGAAATCCTCCGACACGCGCACGACGCCGGAACGGAGCTCGCGGCTCAAGCGCGCGCGCAGCCGAACCGAGGTTCCGTTCGACCGGATCGTGATCTCCTCGCCGTTCCTGATTCCGCGCGAGCTCGCGTCCTGTTCCGACAGTTCGGCCTCGGGTTGCGGCCGCTGGAAGTCGAGCTCGCGCACGCGTTCGACCGCCGGTCCCGAGAAGAGCGGGCGGTAGCGGACGAGACGGAGGCCGCCGTCGTGGCTCGGTTCCGCGGGCACGTCGACGGGAGCGCTCGCGCCGGTGGCCGCGGGCAGGAGGGCGCGCTCGCCGAGGTCACCGAAGGGGATGCCGCCGAACGCGATCTCCGAGACTTCCTCGAAGACGAGTGACGGATACGGAGAGAGCTCGACGTCGAAGCGCTCTGCCAGCTTCGAGATCCAGGCGAGCTCGTCCGGCACGGGCGGGATGACGCTCCGGCGCAGCCGCTGGACCCGCCCTTCGAGGTTCACGTACGTCCCGTCGCGCTCGAGGTAGCTCGTTCCCGGCAGGACGAGATCCGCCCAGCCGGCGGCCAGCCCCTGGAACATCGAGATCACGAGCACGCGCTCGGCGCTCTCCGCGAGAGCGCGGACGTCCGGGTTGGCCGCAGCCTCGTCGCCGGACACGATCAGCAGGCCGATGGGGTCCGGGCTCGGCGACTCCGCGTCGTCAGAGCACGACCACGCGTCGCACACTCCGCGTCCGTTCGCCGTCTCCGGAATGTAGAAGGCGCCGCTTGCGCCGAGTCGCTGGGCCAATGCCGCGACCTTTGCGCCGCCGTGGCCGCCTGGGCCGCACCAGATCAGGATCGCCCGCTCGGCGCCGCGCACCGCTTCCTCGTCGAGCTCGTACATCACGCGTGCGCCGCGACGCCGCGCTTCCTTGATCCAGAGCTCGACGATCGGCGCACGCTCGACGATCGGCGCGTCACCGAGCACCGCCACGACGTCGGCGTCGCGGATTGCCGACAGCGGCACGCGGAATCCGTCCAGCGCGTCCGACATCTCCTCGGGGAAGAAGGCCGTGTGCGCGCCGAGCCCTCGACGCAGAAGCTTGCCGAGCGCGTACCCCTGCTCGACCGTCTCGGACCCGGAGAGCGCAGTGACGATGCGCCCGTTCGCTTCGCGAAGCAGTCGCTCGGCCTCGTCGAGGGCGCGCTCCCAGGAGACCTCCTCGAAGCCGCGGCGCCGCACGCGAAGGATCGGATCGCGGAGGCGGTCCTCGGCGTGGAGATGCGAGTACGAGAAACGGCCCTTGTCGCAGAGCCAGCCGTCGTCCACATCGGGATGGTTCCGCGACAGGATTCGCTTGACCTTGCCCTCGCGGGTCGTCGCGTTGACGTTGCAGCCGACCGGGCACATCCCGCAGACGGTCGGGACGTCCTGGATCTCCCACGGCCGGGCCTCGAATCGATATGTGGTTGAGGTCAACGCACCGACGGGGCAGAGCTCGATCACGTTGCCGGTGAAGGGAGCGCGGTAGGGCTCGTCACCGAAGGTGGCGATCATCGTCCCGGCGCCCCGGTCGACGGCGACGAGCTGGCCGTCCTCGGCCACGTCTTCGCTGAAGCGGGTGCAGCGGTAGCAGAGGATGCACCGCTCGCGGTCGAGTGCGATCAGCGGCGAGACCGGGATCGGCTTCTCGAACGTGCGCTTCGGGAACGTCATGCGCGTGTTGCCGGGCCCGTAGCGGAACGTCAGGTCCTGCAACGGGCACTCGCCGCCCTTGTCGCAGACCGGGCAGTCGAGCGGGTGGTTGACGAGGATGAACTCCAGCGTGGCGTTTTGGGCGTCGGCTGCGACCTGCGACGTCAGCGCGGTGCGCACGACCATCCCCTCCTGCGCTGTCAGCGTGCAAGCGGCCTGCGGCTTCGGCGGCCCCGGCTCGACCTGGCAGAGGCACATACGACAGGCCCCGACGGGCGCCCCGAGCCGCGGCTCGTAACAGAAGACGGGAATCTCGATCCCCGCGGCAAGGGCGGCCTCCACGAGGCCGGTCCCTTTCGGCACCGCGACCTCCACGCCGTCGATCGTGAGCGTGACGGTCTCGGCGGGGCTCACGGGCTCGCCTTTCCTTGTGGCTCAGAGCCACAAGCCCACGAGAGCAGCTTGTTCAAGAGAGTCGCACGGGCAAGTGGCTCTGAGCCACTAAGTCGGACATGTCCCGTCATGCCGGGACCGCAGCTGTCGGAATGGGCGTATGCATCGCGACCGGGGCGAGCACGTCGTGGAGCGGAGACGAATCGCCGAACGGACACCCGCCTTGCTCGACATGCGCGACGAACTCGGCGCGGAACTTCTCGACGTAGCTCGCGACCGCGATCGCCGCCGTCTCGCCGAGCGGGCAGAGGCACTTGCCGTTGATGCGATCGCACACGTCCAGCAAAAGATCGAGCTCGGACTGCAAGGCCTCGCCCGACTCCAGTCGGCGCAGGATCTGCGTCATCCACCGCGTTCCTTCGCGGCACGGCGTGCACTTGCCGCACGACTCGTGCTCGTAGAACTCCGAGATGCGGATCCCGAGCTGCACCATGCAGCAACGGTCGTCGAGTGCGACGACACCGGCCGATCCCATTGCCGTGTTCAGCTTGAGGAGAGAGTTGAAGTCGTAACCGACGTCGATCTCGTCGCCCTTTAGGATCACCGTCGACGAGCCGCCTGGAATGACTGCCTTGAGCTCGCGGCCGCCCGAAATGCCTCCGCCGAAGCCGTAGATCAACTCGCGCAGGCTCGTGCCGTTCTCGATCTCGTAGTTGCCGGGCCGTTCCACGTGACCGGAGACCGACACGAGTCGAGTTCCACGCGAATCGGGCACGCCCAGCTTCGCGTACTCGGCTCCGCCCATCTCGATGATCGGCGGCAGCGTCGCCAGGGTCTCGACGTTGTTCACGACCGTCGGCGACGCGTAGAGCCCCTGGATGGCCGGAAACGGAGGCTTCGTGCGCGGCTGGCCACGCGTGCCCTCGAGCGACTCGAGGAGCGCCGTTTCCTCGCCGCAGATGTACGCGCCGGCGCCGCGGTGCAGGACGATCGTCACGTCGCCGCGCAAGTCGGGGCGCGACTCGAGCTCCTGCAGCGCGCCGAGCAGGATCTCGAAGGGGCCGGTGTACTCCCCGCGGATGTAGACGAACACGTTCTTCGACTCGATCGCGTGCGCGGCGATCAGGCAGCCCTCGAGGAACCGGTGCGGGACGCGCGACATGATCTCGTTGTCCTTGAAGCTGCCCGGCTCGGACTCGTCGGCGTTCACCACCACGTAGTGCGGATTCGGGTTCTGCTCGGGCTTCGGGACGAACGCCCACTTCCGGCCCGTGGGAAAGAAGGCGCCGCCGCGGCCGCGCAGCTCCGACGCGATCACCTCGTCGATCACCGCCTGGGACGTCAGGCCACGCGCCTTCCGGAGGGAGCCGTAGCCGCCGATCTCCTCGTACTCGGCGAGGCGCGTCAGATCGCGCTCGTCCGTGCCCGCCATGACGATCAAGCGCTGCTCACTCGCCATTGCGGAGCTCCTGCACGATCGCCGGCACGTCGCCCGGCTTCACGTGCGTGCGGTAGTGATGATCGACGGAGACGACGGTCGCCCAGCCGCAGCCGCCGAGGCACTCGATCGGCCGCAGCGTCACCTCGCCGTCCTCCGTCGTCTCGCCCGCGCGGATACCGAGCTCCTGCTCGAAGCTTTCGAGCACCTGCTGTGCCCCGACGAGCGCGCACGAGACATTGGTGCACACCTCGACCATGTGGCGTCCGATGGGCGCGAGATGGAGCATGTCGTAGAACGAGGCGACCGCCTCACAGAACGCCGGCGTCGTGCCGAGCGCGTCTGCGCACTCACGCAACGCGTCCGGCGACAGGTAGCCGTGCTTCTCCTGCGCGAGGCGCAGCGCCGGCAGCGTCGCGGAGCGCCAGTTCGGATACCGCGCCTTGATCTCCTGCACGTCCTCGAAGTACGTGCTCATCGGTCGACCTCGCCCATGACGGTGTCGAGCGAGCCGACAACGGCGATCATGTCGGCGACGAGCGCCCCCCGCATGCAGGTAGCGGTGGCCTCCAGCGCGACGAACGACGGGGCGCGGAACTTCACGCGCCACGGCCTCGGTCCGCCGTCCGATACGACGTAGCAGCCCAGTTCGCCACGCGGTGACTCGATCGTCACGTACACCTCGCCCTCGGGCACGCGGAAGCCCTCGGTGACGATCTTGAAGTGATGGATGAGCGACTCCATTGACGTGTGGAGCTCCTCGCGCGGCGGCAACACGACCTTGCGGTCGTCCGCGATCCAGGGCCCGTCGGGCATCCGCCGCAGCGCCTGCTCGACGATCTTCACGGACTCGCGCATCTCCTCCATCCGGACGCGGTAGCGCGCGTAGACGTCACCTTCGTCGTAGACGGGCACCCGGAAGTCGACCTGGTCGTAGGAGAGGTACGGCTGCGCGCGGCGGAGGTCCCAGTCGACGCCCGAACCGCGAAGAACCGGCCCGGACTGCCCGAGCGCGATCGCATCGTCGGCCGAGAGGAGCCCGATGCCCTGCGTGCGCTCGAGCCAGATCTCGCTGCGGTCGACGAGCGCCTCGTAGTCGTCGATCGCCTTCGGCATCAGCTCGACGAACTTCGCGCACTCGTCCCAGAAGCCGGTCGGCACGTCTTCCGCGAGGCCGCCGACCTGGAAGTAGCGCGTGTGCATCCTGAAGCCGGCGACGAGCTCGAAGAGATCGAGGATGCGGTCGCGCTCGCGGAAGCAGTACCAGAACATCGAGATCGCTCCCAGCTCGAGCGCTGCGGTTCCGAGCCAGACGAGATGCGAGTGGATCCTGTTCAACTCTGCGAGCAACATGCGCATCCACGTCGCGCGCGACGGTACCTCGATGTCGAGCAGCTTCTCGACTGCGAGGACGAACACGAGCTCGTTGTTCTGGAAGGACACGTAGTCGATCCGCGGCGCGTACGTGATCGCCTTCCACCAGCTCTTCTGCTCCATGTTCTTCTCGAAGCCGGTGTGCAAGTAGCCGACCACCGCGGCGAGTCCGACGACCTCCTCCCCGTACAGGTCGACGACGAGTCGCAGCACGCCGTGCGTTGATGGATGGTTCGGCCCGAAGTTGACCGTGAGGACGTCCTCGGAGGACCTCAGGTCCTCGCGCACCTCCAGGACGCTCGGGATGGGCGAGGGGATGCGTGTTCCTTCGTAGATCTTCGGACGCTCTGGTGCGACCGCCACCTATTCCTCTCCCGAGAATCGGACCGGCTCGCCGCCGATCGGGTAGTCCTTGCGCAGCGGATGGCCTTCCCAGTCGTCGTCCATGAGGATGCGGAACGGGTTGGGGTGGCCGTCGAAGCGAATGCCCATCAGGTCGAAGGCCTCACGCTCGTGCCAGTCCGCGGTCGGCCAGACGCCAACGAGGCTCGGAACCTGCTCGCCGTCGTCGACCCACGCCTGGAGGCGCACTCTCGGCGCGCCGCCGCGGACACCGAGCAGGTGGTAGCTGACGGAGAACCGGTGCGGCTTTTGCCGAGGAAGGCGCTGGAAACCCTGCGTGGCAGGCTCGTTCAGGTCGCGGCCGCGCGCCGTCCCGATGTAACCGGAGACGCCTTTCGCTCCCCAACCGAGGTAGTCGGTCGCCGCGACGTCCGAGAGGAAGTTGAAGCCCAGCTCGTCGCGTAGATGCAGAGCGGCCTCCACCAGGCGCGGCGTGTCAACGACGATTGTCGTCTCTCCATGTCGTTCCTGAACCTCGATGAGACCGGGTACGCGGTTGTAGTTCAGGACGCGACCCCGCGGATCTCGTAGGCCGGCGGGATCCCGGCCATGACCTTCTCGTGCAGCCGGACGATGCCTTCCATCAGCGCTTCGGGCCGAGGCGGGCAGCCCGGCACGTGCACGTCGACCGCAACGATCTTGTCCACGCCCTGGAGCGTCGTGTAGTTGTTGAACATGCCGCCCGAGCTCGCGCACGCGCCCATCGCGATCACCCACTTCGGCTCGAGCATCTGGTCGTAGACCTGGCGAAGCGGCGCCGCCATCTTGTGCACGACTCGTCCGGACACGATCAGCAGGTCGGCCTGACGCGGCGACGAGCGGAAGGCTTCCATCCCGAACCGCGCGATGTCGTAGCGCGACGAGACGATCGACATCATTTCGATCGCGCAGCAGGCGAGCCCGAACGTGTCGGGCCACATCGACTTCGTCTGCGCCCAGGCGACCGCCTTCTCGAGGGTCGTGAGGCCGACGGCCTGCTCCATCGCAGCGACCTCCTGCTCGAAGACGCCGGGTCCCTTCGCCGGCCAGAGCAGGCGCTCTGACTGGAGGCCGTAGTCGCGCAGCTTCTTCCCGTCCTCTATTGCCAATCGAGCGCACCCTTTCGCCAGACGTAGACGTAGGCGATTACGAGGATCGCGATGAAGAAGAGAAACTCGAGGAACCCGAACCAGGCGAGCCGGTGGAGGATGACCGCGAGCGGATACAGGAACACGATCTCGATGTCGAAGACGATGAAGAGCATCGCCGTCAAGTAGAAGCTGACCGTGAAGCGCTGCACTCGTGGCGCGCCCGTGGAGACGCCCGACTCGAAGGGCAGCTCCCGCCGCCGTGACTGCTTGTGCGCGCGAGTCGCGAAGACGAACGAGAACCACATCATCGATGCGGGAATGATCAGCGCGAAAACCGCGTAGATCAGGAACGGCAGCCAGTTGTCGAGCACGCGTCCTTCCCTTGGGCGACGGGAACCTAACAGGTTCCTCCGGAACGCCACGAAGCATGGCGAAAACCGCTCAACCGTGCCTGAGACGAGTGTTACAAACTGATCCCTTCGGGGGGTGCCTGAAGGCCGTGCCCGTTGCTACGATCAGATCACGATGGAGCTCCAGGAAAGAGTGCTGCCGCTGATGACCGTCACCGAGGCCGCGGCTGTCAAGATCAAGCAGCTGATCGCCGAGGAGGAGGACGTCAGCGTTCTTCGCGTCGCCATCCAGGGCGGCGGCTGCTCGGGCTTCCAGTACGGGCTCGGGTTCGACCGAGGCGCCGCCGACGGGGACCTCGAGTTCGAGATGCACGGTGTCCAGGTCGTCGTCGATCCCTTCAGCGCGCCGTATCTCAAAGGCGCGGAGATCGACTACGTCGACTCCATCCAGGCGGCGGGATTCGCGATCAACAACCCGAACGCCAGCTCATCCTGCGGCTGTGGTCACTCGTTCCAGGTCGAAGAAGGCGCTGAAGCCGAAGGCGCCGTCGGCGGCTGCGGTTCCGGCTGCTCCGCCTGACCTGGCGAGTGCCCCTTCCAGTAATGCCGTCGAGCTTCTGGGTGGCGAGCACCAAGCCAGTGGCCGCACTCGACCGCAGCAAGGCTTAATTGCCTTGCTAAGGGCGAGGGTGGACTCTGGCGCCGCGTGATCGCGGGCCAGAAGCCGACATGTATTGCTGGGAGGGGCACTAGCATCGCGGTCATGAGCGGGCCGCTCCGTGTCGCGGTCGTGGGTTCCGGTCCGGCCGGCTTCTACGCTGCCGGGGCGTTGCTCGACGCGGACGTGCCGATCGAGGTCGACATGATCGAGCGGCTCCCGACACCCTGGGGGCTCGTCCGGCTAGGCGTCGCTCCCGACCATCCGAAGCTGAAGACGGTCTCGCGCGCGTTCGAGCGGATTGCCTCCAAGCCCGGCTTCCGGTTCTTCGGCAACGTCGAGGTGTGGCGCGATCTCTCTGCCGGCGACCTGAAGCGCCTCTACGACGCGGTCATCTATGCCTTCGGCGCGCAGACCGATCGCCGGCTCGGCATCCCCGGCGAGGACCTGCCCGGCTCGTGGTCGGCGACCGAGCTCGTCGCCTGGTACAACGGCCACCCCGACTTCCAGGAGCTCGAGTTCGATCTGAACGTCGAGCGCGCGCTCGTGATCGGGAACGGGAACGTGGCGCTCGACGTTGCCCGAATGCTGGCGCTGACGCCGGCAGAGCTTGCTCCCACGGACACCACCGACCCGGCGATCGACGCGATCGGCGCGTCGGCGATCAGGGAGATCGTCGTGGTGGGGCGCCGCGGACCGGCTCAGGCGTCGTGGACAACGCAGGAGCTGAAAGAGCTCGGCGACCTCGCGGGCGCCGATGTCGCCGTCGATCCCGGCGACCTCGCGCTCGATCCTGCGAGTGAAGCATCGCTCGAGCACGACACGAACTCCCAGCGGAACCTGGAGGTGCTGAAAGGCTTCGCGGCACGCGAGGCGACGGACAAGCCCGTCACCATCCGGCTTCGCTTCCTCCTGTCGCCCGCCGCGATCCACGGCGACGAACACGTCGAGTCGGTCGAGCTCGTCCACAACAGGCTCGAGGAGCAGGACGGCCGACTGGTTGCGGTGCCCACCGATGAGCACGAGACGCTCGAGTGCGGTCTCGTCTTTCGCAGCGTGGGCTACCGCGGCGTGGGTTTGCCCGAGCTGCCGTTCGACGAGCGGCGAGGGACGATCAGGAACGAGGGCGGTCGTGTCGTGGACGCCGACGGCAGCCACGTTGCCGCCACGTATTGCGCAGGATGGATCAAGCGTGGACCTACCGGGATCATCGGCACCAACAAGAAGGATGCGACCGAGACGGTCACGCAGCTGCTCGCGGACGTTCACGAGGGGCGTGTCTCGCACCGGGAGGAAGTCACAGCCGAAGCGGTCGAGGCGTTGCTCGCCGAACGGGAAATTCAGGCGGTCATGTACACGGGCTGGACGTCGATCGACGAACTCGAGCGGGCGTCCGGCGAGAAGCTCGGTCGCCCGCGCGTGAAGCTCCGTACCTGGGACGACCTGCTCGAAGCCGCCGAGCGTGTTGCAGCCGCTCAGTGAATTCCCTCTACTCAGCGATGCACTAGAACGGTAAGCTCCGCGCTCACTGGGGAGCGGCTAGAGGGAGGGGTAGATGAGGATTCGAGCGCTCGCAGGCGCGTTCGCCGCGCTGGCACTGATCTTCGGAGCGTCCGCAGCACAGGCTGCACCGCAGATCGGGACGGTTGTGAACGTGTCGAACGACGGGCCCGCGAACAACGGTGACAACGAGGTCGACATCGCGATCAATCCGACAGACCCGTCGAACATGATCGCCGGGTGGAATGACTACGGCGTCGGGAACTCCTGCGGCGTCGGGTACACAACGAACGGCGGCAGGACCTGGCACACGGACTGGCTGCGGGGGATGACCACAGCCGGCGGCAATCCAACCTACGACTACGGAGCGGGGGACCCGTCGGTCGGCTTCCTGAATGACGGCACCGCGATCTTCACGTGCAATGCCTGGAGCAACACGAAGCCGACGGCCATCTTCGTGACCACGTCGAAGGACGGCGGCCGAACGTGGGCGGCCGCACAGAAGGTTGCCGATGCCCCCACGAAGGCCGGCAACCTCGATCACCCGATGATGACGATCGACCACTACGGCAACCGTGCGCTGATCGCGTACACGGCGTGGAGCGGGCTTCAGGCCAACTCCTACGCCCTCGTCTCCGATTCGAGCGGGACGTCGTGGTCTGGCCCCTATCGAATCGCGGCGGACTACAAGTCGAACTCGCCCGACATCTTCGACGTTTCACTTGCGGGTGCTCCCGACGGGACGATCTACTCGACCGCCGGAATCTGGCAGCACGTGCAGGAGTGGAGCGAGCAGGCGGTCGTCGTCAGCCAGCTCCGGCCGGGCGAGACCTCGTTCACGCACAGCGTCAAGGTGCGCGACCTCGTTCCGGCTCCGATCACGTTCCCGAACGAGAGCTGGCGCACCTCGATGCAGGCATCCATCGGCGTGGACTCGAGCGGCACCGTCTACGAGCTGACCGGTGACGACGTCACGGGGAACCTGCACATGTACCTCGCGAAGTCCACGGACCACGGCGCCTCGTTCCCGACCCAGCTGCAGCTGACGAGCGGCACACGCGACCAGATCATGCCGTGGATGTCGGTGACGCCCGACGGTCGGGTCGACACCGTGTTCTACGACTACAGCGAGGCGACGGGCCTCATGGACACCGTCTATGGCCAGGTCGCGGTGGGCAGTTCTCAGATGTCCCAGACAATCGTGCAGAGCGGAATCGACGGGGACGCGCAACCTCCTCGTGGCCCGGGAGGCACTCCGTTCATGGGCGACTACCTCGGCATCGACTCGCTGCCCGGGCTCGTTGCCGTCTCCTGGACCGGGAACGGGCCGCTCTCGCAGGACGTCTTCGCGGCCACGATCAAGCCGTAAGAGGAGGTGAGGGGCGGCGCTACAGCGCCGTCCCTCCCCCAGTCGGGGGACGCCGACCAGCCCCACTCGACGAAGATGTGACCATGGAGTCGCTCGTGGTCGAGTGCCTCCGTTGCGGAAGTCATAGAACGCTGGCGTCGAATCCGCTGCGGCTGGCCAACCCTGATTGCCCGCGCTGCGGGTACGTCGGCTGGGCTCCGGTCAACGCTCTCAGCGAGGACGAACGCCGCGTGATGCGCGGCCGCCCGCTCGAACGTCGCCGGCTCAGGATTGCCTGAGCACTTGTACAAGCAGCTCCGGCTCGAGCGCGTGCACGGTGTTGCCGTCTCTGCCGGTCATCGTCTCGGCGGCGAGCATCGCGTTGAGGATCGCTTCCTCGGTCGATTCGATCACCGCGTCGTAGAACGGCGTGATCTCGGAGTCCGAGAGCATCTCGAGGGGGATCATGCCCTTCGAGGTGAGATCGCGATTCCCCGTGGCGAAGGCAAAGAAGAGATCGCCGCTCGAGTGGGCAGCGGTCCCGCCCATTCGACCGACGCCTAGCCCTGCACGTTGAGCGAGCCGGTTGCACTGATGCGGCAGGAGCGGCGCATCGGTCGCGACGATCCCGATGATCGAGCCGGCCTCGGCACCTTCCGCCGGTAGCGGAATGCGGTCGCCGATCAGCTTCCCCACCGGTACACCGTCGACGCGGAAACGGGTGCGCCGGCCGTAGTTCGCCTGGACCAGGACTCCGACGACGTACCCGTCGACAGTCCGCGATGACGTCCCGATGCCGCCCTTGAGCTCGTGGCAGACCATGCCCGTGCCGCCGCCGACGTTGCCCTCTTCGACCTTTCCGCCGTGCGCTTGCTCGAGCGCCTCGTGTGCGTGCTCTGCCGTGACGTGCTGGCCGCGGATGTCGTTGAGGAAGCCGTCGAAGGTCTCGCCCACGACCGGCAGCGACCACGCGTCCTCGTCGGCGGAGGCGGCGGCGATGGCGTCGCGGACGACACCGACGCTGAAGGTATTCGTGATCCCGATCGGCGTCGTCAGCAAACCGGACTCGCGCACCCATTCCAGCCCGGTTAGCTCACCGTTGCCGTTCAGTCGGTGACAGCCGGCGAAGAGCGGCGTTTCGGGCGGGGTGACCATGGTCACCCCCGTGCGGACGGAGTCGCCCTCGATCAACGTCGTGTGCCCGACGCGGACGCCGGCCACATCGGTGATCGCGTTGTTGGCAGCCGGAATCCCGTCCCCGATCGCGATGCCCAGGTCTCGTGCTCGCATGCGCTCAGTAAACTCGATTGGATGGCCGAGACGGAGATGAAACGAGAGCTCTGGGGAGGCGAGACGCGCAAGGCAGTCGACAACTTTCCTGTCTCGGGTGAGCCGATCCCGCCCTCCGTGGCGCGCTGGCTGGGACGGATCAAAGCCGCGGCAGCACGCGTCAACGCCGAGCTCGGGCTCCTCGATGACGAGAAGGCGCAGCGGATCGCGGGTGCCGGCGATCGCGTTGCCGCAGGAGAGCTCGACGATCAGTTTCCGATCGACGTCTTTCAGACCGGCTCGGGCACTTCCTCGAACATGAACGCGAACGAGGTGATCGCCTCGCTGGCCGGCGACGACGTACACGTCAACGACGACGTGAACATGGGGCAGTCGTCGAACGACGTCTTCCCGTCGGCGGTGCATCTCGCGGCGCTCGACGAGATCACGAACGACCTTTTGCCCGCGCTGAAACAACTGTCGGAATCGCTGCAGGCGAAGGCCGTGGAGTTCGACGACGTCGTCAAGTCGGGGCGCACGCATCTGATGGACGCAGTGCCCGTCACCCTCGGGCAGGAGTTCGGCGGTTACGCGGCGCAGGTGCGCCAGGGTCACGCTCGTGTGACCGGAACGCTGGAGCGGCTGGGACAGATCCCGCTCGGTGGCACGGCTGTCGGAACGGGTCTGAACACCCATCCGGAGTTCGCCGAGCGCGTCAGGCGACGCCTGACTGACGAGACGGGCCTGGCAATCTCGCCGCCCGCGGATCCTTTCGAGGCGCAGGCCGCCCGCGACTCGCTGGTGGAGACGTCGGGCGCCCTCAAGACGGTCGCCGTTTCGCTGACGAAGATCGCGAACGACCTACGTCTGATGGGCTCGGGCCCACGTGCCGGGCTCGCCGAGATCTTCCTGCCCGAGCTCCAGAAGGGCAGCTCGATCATGCCGGGGAAGGTGAACCCGGTCATTCCCGAGGTCGTGACGCAGGTCGCGGCTCAGGTGATCGGCAACGACGCTGCGATCACGGTCGGCGGCATGCAGGGCCACTTCGAGCTGAACGTCTTCGTGCCGATGCTGGCGCGGAACCTGTTCGACTCGATCAAGCTGCTGGCCGCCGCCTCGCGGCTGCTGGCCGGGAAATGCGTCGACGGGATCGAGGCGAACCGCGAAACGTGCGAGCGCTATGCGGAGCTGACGCTTTCGGCCGCGACGGCACTCAATCCGTACATCGGCTACGACGCTGCCAGTGAGATCGTGAAGGAGGCGGCTTCGTCGGGACGCTCGCTGCGCGAGGTCGCCCGCGAGCGGGGGGTCGCCGATGAGGTGCTCGACAAAGCGCTGGACTACCGGGCGATGGCGAAGCCGAACGACGCCTGACCGGCGCCGCTAGAGCTCGGCGGGGTTCGTTTGGCCGATCGGGTCGCGGCCGAAACCGGTTGATCTGGCCAAAAAGCCGCTTGATCGTCGAAGCGGTATTGACAGACCTCTTTCTGAGTGGACTAATACCCGGCGGCGGGTCTACCAGGAGCCCGCATTCACTCGAGCAAGGGGAGAGAATGAACCTACGAGGAAGGACCAAGCTTGGGCTTGCAGCGGCATTGACGCTCGCCGTCTGCGTGTTGACGGCATCGGCTGGGACTGCGACCGGCGCGAGTGCAGCTGGAAGCCTGGTTCCGAAGGTCGGCACGGGTGGGCCGACGACTGGGGCATTTACGCCCTGGGACGGAACCGCCGGCAACGAGTTCGCGAGCGATGGCGGTGACGACCAAGGAGCCGACCCATATTCCGGCAACATCGTCGACCGCAGCCTCGCTCCGGGTGGTGGAGGGGCTGTCGGCGTGGTCACGACAACCGGCAAGAAGGCGAAGTCGAACCCGACCTTCAACACCGGCTTTGAGGGTCTGAACCACTACCAGCAACGCTACTCACGTGGCGGGAACCAGTTCTCCGTCGAGCCGCCCGATCAGGGCATGTGTGCCGGCAACGGGGACGTCGTCGAGGTCGTCAACGATGTCTTCAACGTCTATAGCCAATCGACCGGCGCATCGCTCCTTCCGGACAACACTGCGACCAACATCGTCGCCGGTTTCCCGCGGAACGTGAACCATGCGGTCGACTTGAACTCGTTCTTCGGCTACGCGCCGGCGATCAACAGGACGACCCTCGTCCGCGGGCCATTCGTGACTGACCCCTCGTGCATCTACGACGCGGCGACCCAGCGCTTCTTCCTGGTCGCCCTCACGCTCGAGACGAACCCGAACGGGTCGTTCACGCACGTGAACCATCTCGACATCGCGGTGAGCCAGACCTCGGATCCGACGGGTTCCTGGAACATCTACCGAACTGACGTCACGAACGACGGTACTAACACGGGCGGAGTCAATCCCGGTCCGTATCTCGGCGACTATCCGCACATCGGTGCGGACACCAATGGGGTCTACGTCACAACCAATGCGTATCCGTGGTGCTGCAACGGCTTCGGCGGCGCGCAGATCTACGCCTACTCGAAGTCTCAGCTCGCCGCGGGTGCCGCGAGCGTGACGATGCAGCACATCGATACGTCGGGCATGGTCAACGCACCGAGTGACGCGGGATCGACCCAGCCCGGCTTTACCGTGTGGCCGGCGCAATCCCCCGGCACTGCCTCGTTCAACCTCAACAACGGGGGCACCGAGTACTTCCTCAGCTCGAACGCGGCTGACGAAGCGACGCATCCCACGGCGGGCACCGGCGGCGACTACGTTGGGCACAACGTCGTCGTCTGGACGCTGACGAACACGTCGTCGCTCAACGGAGCACCGGCGCTGGGGCTCAGCACGAAGCTCGTCGGTGTGAACACGTATGCCCTTCCGCCGAAGCAGCAGCAACCCGGCTCTGGTTCGGCGCCGGACACGTCGGTTCCGCAGGGCTACTGCCTGAACGACGAGACGACCGTCACGATTGCTGGCACCGGCTGCTGGAGGCTGCTCGTCTCTGGAGCCGCTCATGCGTTCGGCGGCCCCGAGGTGGTGGCGCGTCCGGATTCGAACGACACCCGCATGCAGCAGGTCACGTACGCGAACGGAAAGCTGTGGGGGGCGCTCGACACGGCGCTCAACCCCGACGGCGGGGCCCAGCGCGCCGGCATCGCCTGGTACATCGTCAATCCATCCGCCGGGAAGGTCGTTCTCCAGGGCTACCTCGGCTCGACCGGACATGACTTCACGTACCCGGCGATCGGCGTTCTTCCGAACGGCCGCGGGATCATGGCGTTCACCGATACGGGAGACTCCACGTATCCCAGTGCGGCTTACGCGTCCATCGACGCGGTCGGCGGCATCGGCACGTGGAACGACGTCCCCGGCGGCACGGGTGCCGCAGCGGACGACGGCTTCTCCGGGTACAAACAGCAGAACGCGCCCAACCCCATCCGCTCGCGTTGGGGCGACTTCGGTGCGGCGGCGGTCGACGGCAACTCGATCTGGATCGCCAGCGAGTACATCGCCGCGGCGTGTGACTACACGACGTGGGGTGGGCCATTCTTCGCCGGTGGCAGCGGAGACAACCTGCTCGGCACCTGTGCCGGCGCGGATCATGGCCCCGGTGTCCGTACCGCGCTCGCGAACTGGTCGACGCGGATCAGCAAGTTCACTCCGTAGACCAGGCAGAACCAAGGGAAAGAAAGGAGGGCTGGCCGCAAGGCCGGCCCTCCTTTTTGCATCTACCATGCGAGCATGAAGATCGCCGTCGCCACCTTGTCGGTCGCGCTCGGGATCGTTGCCGGCGCGCAGGCCACGGTCTCTCCGAGTGGCCTTCACGGTGTCGTCATGCGCGGCCCGATTACCCCGATGTGCGTCGCGGAGCAGCCTTGTACGGCGCCTGCCAAGAGTGTCACCCTCCTCTTCTCTCGCGACGGTCGCATCTTCGGCCGGACAGTCACGGACAGTGCGGGCCGGTATCGACTGCGTCTTCCTGCGGGGCTGTATGCGGTCCGACGCCCCGTCACAGTGACGATCGGCAGGGGAATGGAGCCGAATCGCGCGCGCGTCTATGCCGGGCGCTTCGTCCGCGTCGACTTCTCGATCGACACGGGGATTCGCTAGTTAGAGGCCTGATGTGAAATTCCGCCGGGCCGGATGACGCACCAGACACGGCGCCGGATCAGCACGTTCGCCCGCGGCACGTAGCGCCGCTACGCACCGCGAACGACCGCGCTGCCCGGCTTGGTCTGGAGCGCCCCCGACGTCGGCCGAATTTCGCATCAGCCCTCTAGTACGCGACGGCGCCGCGGCCGGTCTCGGCCGCGTGTCGCTGCTCGTCCGCTCGATACGACGAGCGCACCAGCGGGCCGGAGAAGACGGAGCCGAAACCCAGCGCTTCGCCCTGCTCGCGGAACCAACGAAATTCGTCGGGATGCACCCAGCGGTCGATCTGCGCGTGCTTGGAGCTCGGCTGGAGGTACTGGCCGATCGTGACGACGTCCACGTCGTGGGCGCGCAAGTCGCGCATCGTGTCCACCACTTCGTCGTTCGTCTCGCCGAGCCCGACGATGATCCCCGACTTGGTCAGCACCGGATAATCGGCGATCTTCTTCGCGCGCTGCAGCAGCCACAGGGCCTTGTCGTAGCTCGCTTTCGCGCCACGCATGCGCGCGTGCAGCCGGCGAACCGTCTCGATGTTGTGGTTGAAGACGTCCGGGCGAGCACCGACGACGATCTGGAGCGCCTGCTCCTCGACGTCGAGGAAGTCGGGCGTCAGTACCTCGACGGAGGCGCCCGGAAGCTTCTTCTTCAGCGCCCGGATCGTCGCTGCATAGTGACCCGCCCCACGGTCGGGAACGTCGTCCCGGTCGACCGACGTGACCACGACGTGCTTCAGCTCCATCTGGGCTGCGACGTTCGCGAGGCGGAGCGGCTCGAGTGGGTCCGGCGGTGTGTCGGGTCTGCCGCTGTGCACGTAGCAGTAGCGGCACGCGCGCGTGCAGGTGTCTCCAAGGATTTGGAAAGTCGCCGTGCCGCGTCCCCAGCACTCGCCGATGTTCGGGCAGCGCGCCTCTTCGCAGATCGTGTGGAGACCCTGGCCGTGAATCAGCTTCTTGACGTCGTAGTAGCGCGAATCCTGGCTCGGCGCGCGAACCTTCATCCACTCCGGGCGGCGGGGCCGCTCGGCCACGGGCAGCGAGCTCTCCATCGGAATCAGTCTAGTAACAAGGTTGGTACCTACTACAACCCGTAGGCTGGCCGAGGAGGTGTGGGGCCCTCGCCGGCCCTGCACCTCTCTTTCGAGGCGAGCTGCCTGTGGATGGGCTGGCTCCAGAGCCCGTGCCCGTCGTCGGCCGGTATCTCCTCGAGCTCCAGCCCGAAGACTGCCGCCACGGCATCGCGCGCGAGTGGCCTCACCTCGTCCACGGTCACGGGTCGGGCGAGCTCGCGCGCAATCGTCGTGAACGCTGCATCGTCGAGACCGCAGGCCGTGATCCATTCGGAGAAAGGCGCAGGATCCAGGTCGACGTTCAACGCGTAGCCGTGCGTCGTCACCCAGCGTGAGATGTGCACGCCGATGGACGCGATCTTGCGTGGTGGCCCATCGAACCAGACACCTGTGAGCCCTTCGATTCGCGTCGCGTCCAACCCCAGGGGTGCCAGCGTGCGGATGAGGGCTTCCTCGAGGTCGCGTACGTACTTCTTCACGTCTTTGCCGTGCCGGCGCAGGTCGAGGATCGGGTAGCAGACGAGCTGTCCCGGCCCGTGGAAGGTCGACTTGCCGCCCCGATCGGTCTCGACGACCTCGACCTCCGCTCCTTCCGGAACGTGTAGCTCACCGCTGTCGGTCCGCCGCCCGAGCGTCACGACCGGTGGATGCTCGAGGAAGACCACGGTGTCGGGGATCGCGCCCTGCGAGACGGCGCCCGCCAGCGAGCGCTGGAGATCCCACGCCTCTCCGTAAGGAACGACGCCGAGCTCGAGGAGGTACGCCCCACGGGTCATCCGTTGCAGGTTAGCCGCGACCTGCAAAGCTTCGAACAACGTGAAAGTCACCTTGATGATCGCGGACTTCGCGCGCGTGGCGAACGGCAAGCTGGACGTGATCGGCGGCGGTTGGTCGATGATGACGGCGCAGGGCCCGTTCGGCTTCTTCGTCGCGGCGCTCTTCCAGATTCCCTGGGACCAGACGAATGCGAAGCACAGATTTCGCCTCGACCTGCTCGACGCGGACGGTCACGGAGTTCCGATTCCGAGCGGCGAGACGGTCAGGGCCGAAGGCGAATTCGAGGTCGGACGTCCGCCCGGATTGCGACCTGGAACGCCGGTGGATGCGCCGCTCGTCGTCCCGTTCGGCCCGCTCGAGCTCGAAGACGGGCGTTACGAGCTGAGGCTGACGATCGACGGCGAGACGAAAGAGGACTGGTTCCTGGCGTTCACTGTGCGGCAGGCCACGGTGCCGGACTGAATCAGTACGTCGACTCGTCCCAGGTCTCGAGCTTATGGCGCAGGTCGCGCAGGAAGCGTCCCGCCAGTGCGCCGTCCACGAGGCGGTGGTCGTACGTCAGCGTGAGGTTCATGATCGGGCGGATCGCGATCACGTCCTCGCCCATGTCGTCCTGGATCACCCAGGGGCGCTTCACCACCGCGTACGTGCCGAGGATCGCCGCCTGCGGCTGGCTGATCACCGGCGTGCCGTGGAACGTGCCGTAGCCGCCCGGGTTCGTGATCGTGAACGTGCCGCCCTGCACCTCATCGGGCAACAGCTTCTTGTCGCGCGCGCGCTGCGCGATGTCGGTGACGGCTTTCGCCATCCCGAGCAAATTGAGCGTCTCGGCGTTCTTCACGACCGGAACGATCAGGCCCTTGCCGTCCTGCAGCTCGACCGCGAAGCCGAGGTTGACGTAGCTTCGCGTCACGATCTGCTCGCCACGGAGTTCGCCGTTGACCCAGGGGTACTCCCGTAGCGTGTCGGCAGCCGCGCGGGCGACGAAGATGAGGTAGGTCGGATTGACGCCGTAGCTCTGCTGGTACTCCTTCTTCAGCTTCGCCCGGATCGCCGACACCTTCGACATGTCGACTTCGATTGCGCTGGTGACGTGCGCCGAAGTGTCGAGCGAGCGGCGCATGTGCTCGGCGATGCCTCTGCGCATCGCCGTCATCGGCTCGAAGGTCTCGCCGGACTGTGACGGTGCGGGCACCGCGAGCGGCGGGCCGGCGCTCGCCGGCTCGGGCGCCGGCGGCGGCTGCGGAGCTTGGGGTGCGTCGGGCTGTGCGGGTGCCGCCGGCGGCGCAGCCTGTGCGCCGGACTCGATGAAGTTGAGGATGTCCTTCTTCGTCACGCGACCGCCTCGCCCGGTCCCGTGGACCTGGCTCGGGTCGACGCCGTGCTCGGAGGCGATCTTGGCGACGACCGGTGAGACGAAGGTCTTGCCGTTCGTGGACGGTTCAGAGGTGGTTTCGCTCTGCTCCGCAGGTGCGGGCGTGGCCTCCTCGACGCTGTCCGCGGTCGGCGGCGTCGACGGTGCGTCGGAGACGGCCGCGGACTCGGCTGCGGCCTGAGCCGTTGCGGGCTCCGGCACGTCCGCCTGCGAAGCCGCCGCGGTCCCGTCGCCGCCGATGACGGCGAGCTTCGTGCCGACATCGACCGTCTCGCCTTCCTGGACGAGGATCTGCGTCAGCGTTCCCGAGCCGGGGCTCGGCACTTCGGTATCGACCTTGTCGGTGGAGATCTCGAGCAGGGACTCGTCCGCCTCGACCTGCTCCCCCTCCTGCTTCAGCCACTTCGTGATCGTGCCCTCGGAGACGGACACGCCCATCTGCGGCATGACGACGTCGATTGCCTCGGTGGTTGCCATCGCTCTCCTAGTATTCCGCCAGCTCGCGCAGGCCGGCGGTGACGTTCTCCACCTGTGGGATGAACGCTTTCTCGAGTGGCGGCGAGAACGGGACGGGCGTGTCGGGCGCGGTGATGCGTTTCACCGGCGCGTCCAGATCCTCGAACGCCTCCTCGGCCACCGTCGCGGCGATCTCGGCGCCGAAACCGCCCGTGCGCGTGTCCTCGTGCAGCACGAGCACCTTGGAGGTCTTGCGCGCGGACTGGAGCACCGCGGCCTTGTCCCAGGGCATGACGGTGCGTAGGTCGATGATCTCCACGGAGACGCCGTCCGCATCGAGCTGCTCGGCAGCCTCTTCCGCCGTGTACACCATCGCTCCCCAGGTGATCACGGAGATGTCGTCGCCCTCGCGGTGCGTGCGCGCCTTGCCGAGTGGAACCGTGTAGCGCTCCTCCGGCACCTCACCCTTGATGCGGCGGTAGAGGTGCTTGTGCTCGAAGTAGAGGACGGGGTTCGGATCCTCGATCGCGCTGATCAGCAATCCCTTTGCGTCCTCCGGCGTGGCGGGGCAGACGCACTTGAGCCCGGGAATGTGGGCGAACGACGACTCGGGATTCTGCGAATGGAACGGGCCGCCGGAAAAGCCGCCGCCCGAGGGCAGGCGCACGGTGATCGGCACAGGCGTGCCGGCGCGGTAGCGCTGCTTCGCGGCGACGGTGACGAGTTGGTCCCAGGCGCACGAGATGAAATCCGCGAACTGCATCTCAGCAACCGGCCGGAGACCCATGATCGCTGCGCCGGTGCACGCGCCGACGATCGCCGTCTCCGCCAGAGGCGCGTCGAGTACGCGCCAGTGGCCGAACTCCTCCTGGAAGCCGAGTGTGACCTTGAACGCGCCGCCGTAGACGCCGACGTCCTCGCCGATGACGAAGACGCGCTTGTCGCGCCGCATCTCGGTGCGCAGCCCGTCGGAGATCGCCTGCAGATACGTGAGCTCGGCCATGTTATTTGTGGTGCGGGGTGTCTAGGTCTTCCGGAGTTGCGTAGACGCCTTCGAGCAGCGTCGACACATCGGGCAACGGTGACTCCTCCGCGCGCTTCAGCGCGTCGTTGAGCGTCTTCTTGACCTCGCCCGTGATCTCGTCTTCCTCTTCGTCGGACATGTCTGCGTTCGTGCGCAGCCAGCTCCGGAAGCGCTCGATCGGATCGTTCTCCGCCCATTTCTCGAACAGCTCTTTCGGCACGTAGAAGGCGTCGTCGTGCACGGCATGGCCCTCCATCCTCAGCGTGACGCACTCGATCAGGGTCGGCCCGCCGCCGGCGCGCGCCTTCTCGATCGCGCGCTTGGCCTCACGATAGACGGCGAGGACGTCGGTGCCGTCGACGACGATTCCCTCGAAGCCGTATGCGTCCGCGCGGTCGGCGACGTGCTCCGTCGCGAACTCGAGGTGGGTCGGTGTCGAGTACGCCCACTGGTTGTTGTCGCAGATGAAGACCATCGGCAGCCTGCGCACACCGGCGAGCGTCATCGCCTCGTGCGTGTCGCCGCGCGCCGAAGCGCCTTCACCGAACCAGCCGATCGCGACACGTTTCTCCTCCCGAATGCGGAAGGCGAGCGCGCAACCGACCGCGACCGGGAGCATCGCGGGCAGATGGCTGACCATCGCGATCAACCCCAACCTGGCATCCGCCATGTGGACGTTGCCGTCCCTACCCCTAGTCGGGCCGTCCACGCGGCCCATGAACTGCGCGAAGATCCGCCACGGCTCGACACCGCGCACGACGTGGACGCCCATGTCTCGGTGCAGCGGCGTGCCGACGTCGTCGGGGCCCATCGCGGTGGCTACGCCGACGGCGGCGCCTTCGTTCCCCCGTCCTGTGTAGAACGAGCCGGGGATCTTGCCCTGGCGGTAGAGAATGTGACCGCGCTCCTCGATCCCGCGGCTCATGACCATGTTCCGGTAGACGCCGAGGAGATCCTCGCGATCGAGACCCGCCTCGCGGACCTCTTTCAGAGAGCCAACCGGCTCGGCTTCCCGGGCGATCGCCATGGCGCTGGCACTCTAACGGCTGCGGTTACCATCGCCCCCGTGCAGGACGAGGGCTTTGCTTACGACCGCTATCTGGTCGACCAGCTCGTGCGGCCGATGATCAACCTGTACCGGGTGACCCCTCTGGCTGCCGGGGATTCTCCTGCCGGCGGCCCCATCGCGTATGTCCGCCAGAAGCGCATGGCGATCAAGGAGGACATCCGCTTCTTCGCGGACGAGCAGGAGACGCAAGAGCTCTTTCGCATCAAGGCGCGCTCGATGTTCGACGTCGGCGGCGCCCGATACGACGTGACCGCCGCTGACGGCACGCCGATCGGTGTCCTCGAGCACGTCTTCAGGAAGTCGTTGCTCCGCTCCACGTGGAGAGTGACCGATGCGGACGGAGGCGATGTCGTCACCGCGCAGGAGCGCAGCCTCCCGATGGCGATCGCGCGCCGCGTGGTCGACTTCGTGCCATACGGCGAGTGGCTCCCGATTCCATACAATTTCGACCTGCTCATGGACGGCCGCGTGATCGGGCACATGAACAGGAAGTTCCAGCTGCGCGACCGCTACGTCCTCGACCTGAACTCGGATCACGAGCGGCAGTTGGATCGGCGACTCGGCATCGCGCTGGCGATCGGGCTGGACACCTTGCAGAATCGCTGATGGGCAAGGCCTCCGACTGGCTGCGCGAGGAGCGCCGTAAGGTGCTGGGCGACTGGGTCGCGTTCTGCCTCGGCTGCGGGGCCGCGCGGCGGTGGTTCGACGATTTCGAAGAGGAAGTTCCCGAGCAATGTCCCCAGTGCGGCGGGAAGATGCTGCGGCGCTGTCCTTCCTGCTCGGCCCCGTTCAGCTCGACGTTCGCGGTCGACTGCGAGTCGTGCGGCGCCCAGCTCCGGGAGCCGGAGCTATTCGGAACGAAGATCCGGCGCCGCTAGCTCCTTCGGACGCGTACCTCAGCTCTTGATCTGCGAGAAGCGGATCACCGTCACGGTGTCGTCGGGGGTGACCTCGCGGTTGTAGAGCTGGCTGAGAAAGGACGCCATGTCCTCGGTCCGGCGGATCTCGGGATTGTCGTGCTCGATCTCGCGCGGGGAGAGCTCCGACAGCGTCTTCACCTCCACCTTGTCGATCACGGCCGCGAAGACCCGGTCGCGCGGGCCGAAGCGCGCTCCGACGAGGACCTGGACGATCATTCCCTTGCGGTACTTCGCCGACTTGTCGCCGAGACGGATCGTCGCCGTCTTCCGGCCGCTTCGCAGCTGTTCTGCGACGACCGGGGAGTAGAAGTTGAGCGCGTACATGGCGTCCGTCACGTGGGGCGCCGCCAGCGCGTTCGGCGTCGGATCAGGAATGCCGTCACGATCCCGAGCACCCAGCCCGTGATCGCGCTGACGATGACGAGCCAGATCAGCCGTGTCTGCGTGTTGCCGAAGACGTAGTCGACCTTGATGCTCCTCGTGTTCTGGGCGATCAGCAGGATCAGGAAGACGATCGTGGCGATCGCCACCACGAGCGCGGCGTAGAGCCCGGTTCGGTGCGAGTATCGGATCCCGCGCCGCAAGCGGGATTCTGCCTCGAGGACAGGTGCCTCCGTCTCCGGCTCGCTCACGCGCGGGAGCCTAACGCGAGATCCGCTCGAGCGCCTTTGCCGCCATCTCCCGCTCGCCCTTGTAGGCGAGGAGCCTGGGCGCCTCCTCGAGCGGGAGCCACCGCGTCTCGGCGACCTCGTGGACGTGTTCCGGTGGGATGTCGCCGAGCCGGCCGGCCCGATAGCGGAACAGGAAGAAGCTGACCACTTTGAAGACTCGCTCGCCGTCCCACGTGTAGACGTAGCGCACGTCTCCGAGCTTCTCGACCGGCGTCGCCTCCACACCCGTCTCCTCTTGCACCTCCCGCAGAGCCGTCAGCTCGGGCCGCTCACCCGGGGCGATCAGCCCCTTGGGCAAGGCCCAGGTGCCCTCGGGCTTGCCTGCGGGGCGGATGGCCGCTACGACCGGACGCCCTCGCAGGTTCCGGATGACCACTCCTCCAGCGGAGAATTCGCGGCGCACCGGGACTTTGTAACACAGTGGCACGTGTGCCTTGCAGGGGGAGACCAATCCACGTTACAATGCCCTGGCACTCCCACTCGGAGAGTGCCAGTAGGTGTCACAAAGTCGTCTGAACAGGAGGAATGTGGATGAACCTGCAGCCGCTTGGTGACCGCTTGATCGTCGAGGTCCTCGAGGAAGAGGAGCAGACCTTCAGCGGCATCGTGCTGCCCGACACGGCGAAGGAGAAGCCGCAACGCGGCCGCGTTCTCGCCGTAGGTCCCGGTGCCCGGGACGAAGACGGGAAGCACATTCCCATGGACGTCGCCGAGGATGACGAGATCATCTTCAGCAAGTACGGCGGAACGGAGATCAAGGTCGGTGCCGACGAGGTGCTGATCCTCCGCGAGTCGGACGTCCTCGCCAAGGTCATCGGCGACCGCGAGCTCGCGGGCGCCAAGTCCTAGTTCGTAACGAGTAACGGAGGTATCGAAAACACATGGCTCACAAGGAGCTGAAGTTCAACGAGGATGCCCGGCGCGCTCTCGAGCGCGGCGTGAACATCCTCGCCGACGCGGTCAAGGTCACCCTTGGCCCGAAGGGGCGCTACGTCGTGCTCGACAAGAAGTTCGGCGCGCCCACGATTACGAATGACGGCGTCACGATCGCTCGTGAGATCGAGGTCGAGGACGTCTTCGAGAACCAGGGTGCACAGCTCGTCCGTGAAGTCGCCACGTCGACCAACGACGTTGCAGGCGACGGCACGACGACGGCAACCGTTCTCGCCCAGGCGATCGTCAAGGACGGTCTCCGCAACGTCGCCGCGGGTGCGAATCCAATGGCGATCAAGCGCGGGATCGAGCGGGCGGTCGAGCAGGTCGTCGAGAACCTGAAGTCACAGTCCAAGGAGATCTCCGGCAAGGAGGACATCGCCCGCGTGGCGACCGTCTCTTCTCGCGACCGTGAGATTGGCGAGGTCCTCTCCGACGCGATCGAGAAGGTCGGCAAGGACGGCGTCGTCAACGTCGAGGAAGGCCAGACGTTCGGCCTCGAGCTCGAGTTCACCGAGGGCATGCAGTTCGACAAGGGCTACCTGTCGCCGTACATGGTGACCGACCCCGAGCGCATGGAAGCCGTGCTCGAGGATCCCTACATCCTCGTGGCCAACCAGAAGATCGGTGCGGTCAAGGATCTCCTGCCGGTTCTGGAGCAGGTCATCCAGGCTGGCAAGCCGCTGCTGATCGTGGCGGAGGACGTCGAGGGCGAGTCGCTCGCGACGATCGTCGTCAACAAGCTGCGCGGCACGTTCACGGCCGTCGCGGTCAAGGCTCCCGGCTTCGGTGACCGCCGCAAGCGCATGCTCGAGGACATTGCGATCCTCACAGGCGCCGAGGTCATCACCGAGGAGATGGGCCTCAAGCTCGAGAACACGAAGATCTCGCAGCTCGGTCACGCACGCCGCGTCGTCGTCGACAAGGACACGACGACGATCATCGACGGGGCCGGCGATCCGGACGGGATCAAGGCTCGGATCAAGCAGCTGAAGTCCGAGATCGAGAACACCGACTCCGACTTCGACCGCGAGAAGCTCCAGGAGCGGCTCGCGAAGCTCGCCGGCGGCGTTGCAGTCGTCAAGGTGGGGGCTGCGACCGAGACCGAGATGAAGGAGAAGAAGCACCGCGTCGAGGACGCTCTGCAGGCGGCACGCGCCGCTCTGGAAGAGGGCGTCGTCCCGGGTGGCGGAGTCGCGCTGGTGAACGCGATCGACGCGATCACGCTCGACGATTACGAAGGGGACGAGCGCACCGGCGCGACGATCGTCGTCCGCTCGCTCGAGGAGCCGGTTCGCCAGCTGGCGAACAACGCCGGCCTCGAGGGCTCGATCGTCGTCGACAAGATCCGGAACGCTCCGAAGGGGCACGGTCTCAACGTCGAGACGAACGAGTACGAAGACCTCGTCAAGGCCGGCATCACCGACCCGACGATGGTCGTACGTTCGGCGCTGCAGAACGCCGCGTCGATCGCCAAGAACATCCTGACCACCGAGGCGATCGTCGCCGAGGCACCCGAGAAGGCTGGTGCGGGTGCCGGCATGCCGGGTGGCATGGGTGGCATGGACATGATGTAGGCGAGCCTTTCGCTCGCTTGACTTCGAAGGCCGGCGCAAGCCGGCCTTCGTCGTTCCTTGAGCGAGAACCACCTTGAACAGCAAAACGGCCCGGGGAGGGCCGCTTTGCGAGGGGGGATTAGGGGGAGGTGGTTCGCAGGAGATATCGGTTGCGGCGAGGCCGTGCCCTCTCCCTCGAACGGGGGAACGAGAAGGGGCGCCTCGCGGCGCCCCTTCGTAGTTCGAGCGGTAGTCGGTCGACCGACCCTACGGAGACTGGTCGCCGTAGATGTTCTGGTCGATGCCGCCTGCATGCGGGCACTGATCGCCGCTCCAGGACGTGATCGTGTTGCCCTTCTTGTCCGTGGTGCTGATCTGGGTCCTGCACTGAAGGACGTCCGACCCAGGATCGGGATCGGTCGGCGCGACCTCCCGTTGGTCGGAGCCCGCGACCGTGTTTCGCCAGTCCGTCCAGGTCCCGTAGGCGAAGTCGCCGACCGAGGTGACCCAGAGGTAGTCGCCCGCGAACGGATCAGCGCGGTTGGCGAATTGCTCGTAATTCGGGTTCGTCGTCACGTCGGTGACGCGGGTCTTGTTGGTCCAGGTCGAGCCGCCGTCCGTCGACTTCGCCGCGAAGACGTCGAGCGACGCTGTCGTCGACTTGTCGTCGCAGTTCCCGATCGGGCGCTGGATGCTGTAACAACCATCCAGCCGACTGTCCCACCAGAGCGTGTGCAGGACGCCGCCGTCCGCCGAGATGTCCGGGAAGACCTGATGCCCGGTCGCCTGGTCGTCGATCAGGGTCGGCATGGTGTGCGACCCGGTTGCGCCGTCGTAGCGCAGGAAGTACGTGCCAGCCTGGCCGACCTTTCCGATGCCTGCGCTCGAGTACGTGGTGGTCGAATTCGCAACGGTGTCGGGCTTCGTCGCGTCGTAGACCATGTACACGTACTCGTGTGACGGGTCGAGCTGGTCGGCGGTGGAGCGGATCTGCGTGTCACGACGGAAGAACGTGAAGTCGGACGCGCAGTGATTCGCGAAATCGCCACAGTCGCGAGCGACGCTGCCCGCGGCGGTGCCGCTGCCCTCATCGGCCGGATCGTCGAGCTGGGACTGCGGAATGGACATCGCCGCAGGCGCGCTGACGTCCTGAGCGTCGGATGGCACGAACGGCGTCACCAGCTGTGGCGCCGCGAACGTCTGTCCGCAGTTCGTCGACTTGACGATCATCACGGCGTCCGGATTCGCGCCGGAGGCGAACTGCCGGAACGTGACGTACACGTGACCGTTGTGCGTGACGGAGATGTCCGGGAACTGCACGTCGTGGATCGATGCCGACAGCTTCATCGGAGTCGAGAACGTCACGCCGTGATCGGTGGAGCGGACGAAGTACATAGCCACGCCGCCGTTGCCCGTGAAGCGCGACCACGAGAAGTAGACGTTGCCGTCGCAGGTTCCGCCCGTGCGGTCGGCTTCGATGGATGTCTTGTCGTTGAACTTGCCCAGCAGGTTCGGTGCGGAGGAGCCCGTGGCGACGGTGGTCGTCCCGTAGTACTCCAGTCCGTCATTCGCCGTGTTCGTCGAATTGGGCCCATCCGGGTTGCGGAAGCGAGCCACGAAGCTGTCGCCGAAGGTCTTCGGCGAGCCGGCGGGGTCGCCCGACGCCTCGGCACCGTAGAAGGCGCGTCCGTGGTTGTCCCAGGCGATCACCGGATCGCCGGCGGTCGCCGTGCGGGCCTGCGACAACGCGGCGTACGGCGAGTGATCGTCCGGATACCCAGGCACGAGTGAGCTCGTGAAGCTCGCACCCTGATCCTCGGAGCGGTAGTAGCCGGGCCAGATCGGTCCGACGGCTCCCGCAGCGGCACCGCGGTTGTAGACGCCGCAATAGTCGTTGGAGCTGCCGAGCAGGACGTTCGTGTTGCGCGGATCGACCTGGACCGCAGGCTCGTTCTCACGGCCCTTCGAGACCGTGCATTCGTCGAGAGTCTGGTCGGTGTACGAATTGCCGGTCGCGAGCGTGTAAGCGCTCACGTAGCCGACCCCGCAGTCCGCGGTCGCCACGGTACTCGGCGGCGTGACGTCGGGATGGCAGTCGTTCGTGAGCCGGACGTCGGCTCCGGGCGTCGATGCGCCGGCGATCGCCACGGCAAAGAGCGCCGCGGCCGCGAGCACACCGGCGAGTGCTAGTCGTCTCATGTCTCTCCCCTCTGCTTTGCCCCTCGGTTAGCGGCGCGAACCCTAGCTCAGAACTCGTACCGCTGTTCCTTCCAGTAGTCCGCGTCGTTGTGGTAGCCGTACCGCTCCCAGAAGCCGGGTTGATCGGTGGAGAGAAGCTCGATGCCGCGGAGCCACTTGGCGCTCTTCCAGAAATAGCGCGAGGGAATGACGAGGCGCAGCGGCCAGCCATGCTCCGGCTCGAGCGGTTCACCGTCTGCCTCCCACGCGACGAGTGCGTTGTCGTCCTCGAGCGCCTCCAGAGGGACATTGGCTGTGAACCCCTGCTCGGAGTGTGCGAGGACGAAGCGGGCGCTCGGCTTGGGCCGGACGAGCTTCGCGAGCTCGCGCCAGTGCACGCCTTTGAACGATGTGTCGAAACGGCTCCAACGGGTGACGCAGTGGATGTCGGTCGTGATCTCCGTCCGCGGCAGCGCCTGCAGTTCGTCGTAGCTGAGCGTGACGGGCTCCTCGACCTCACCGAAGACCCTGAAGTCCCACGTCGCGAGATCGGTCCGGGGGACCTTGCCGGCGTGGAGGACGGGCCACTTCTCCGTCAGGTACTGGCCGGGCGGCAGCCGTTCAGGGTCGAGGCCCTTGTCGACGAGCTTCTGCTCGGCCTTCGATCGAAAGAGGCTCACTCGTACCTACACTAATTCTCATGCAGAGCACCACGTCGCCTGCAGTTGCTCGCGTCCCGCGTGCGTTTCTCCGGGTCGCCGGCCCCGACGCGGCCGACTATCTCCAGCGCATGGTCTCCAACGACGTAGAAGCACTCGCAGCCGGCGACGCCTGCGACGCGCTGCTGCTGACGCCGAAGGCGCGCGTCATTGCGCCGTTGCGGATCGTTCGCCGCGCCGACGACGATTTTCTGCTCCTCACCGAGCCCGAGCTCGGGGAAACCGTACGCGCAGAACTCGTCCGGATGCGCTTCGCGGCCAAGGCGGAGGTCGAGCCGGAGGAACACGAGGCGTGGCTCGTGCTCGGCGGCGAAGAAGTGCTCGACGAGCGGCCGGCGGGTGAAGAGGTGAGCGAGGAGCAGCTGGAGCGCTGGCGGATCGAGTCGGGAATCCCGCGCTGGGGCCGCGAGATCGACAACCGCATCCTCCCGGCCGAAGCAGGCCTGGACGAGACGCACATCAGCTTCAGCAAAGGCTGCTACCCGGGTCAGGAGCCAATCGCGCGCCAGCGCTATCGCGGCAAGGTGAATCGCAGGTTGCGCGTGTTGGACGTTGACGGCCACGCGAAGGCGGGCACCGAGCTCATCCTCGAGGGGAAGACGGTGGGCCGGATCACGAGCGCGGTCTCCGGCGTAGCGCTCGGTTATGTGCGAGTCGAGGTCCCCGACGACGCGCGACTCGAGCTAGCCGCGAAAACCGGTTTCGCCCACCTTCGCTAGGCGACGCACTCTGAAACCAGCCGGGCCATCAATCCGGCCGCCTCCTCGTTCGACAGCCCACCGCTTCTTGTCAGCGTCTGCCAGGTGTGAAAGTGGAGGGCAAGTCTCAGGGCGGCGAGCCTCTTGCGGCGGTCGCGCGGGCGGCCTTCCCAGCCGGTCCCGAGAATGTCGGCTGCGGTCTGCACGTAGGAACCGATCGTGTACTGAAGCGCTTCGGCCAGGCTGGGGAGGAGTGCGGCGTCGCGAAGGACATTGGCAAGCATCCGTTCACGTGGGGCGTAATAGGCATAGAGCTGTTCGAGCGCTACCCGGAGGCGCGTTCGAGGGTTGTCGATGTCCCTCCACGCGGCTGGATCGGGACGAGGGTTGGCGACCAACCAGTGTCCCGAGCAGGCCGTCATCAGCGAACGCTCGTCCGGGAAGTGGCTGTAGACGGTGGGACGGCTCACCCGCGCCCGTTCGGCGATCTCGACGACGGTTGTGCGCGCGGGGCCCACCTCCTCGTGCAGGGCAACCACCGCCTCGACGATCCGGCGCCGGGTTTCGGCCTGCTGCTGGGCCCGCTCCTTCAGCTGGTATTCGCGCTGATTTCCTTTTTTCACTTGACATAGTGTAAACCAAGGGTCAAGATGGCACGACACCGTGTAAAGCCAAAAGAGGAGACTCCATGCAAGCGGTTCGGATCGATGAGCTCGAGTTGTTCGAAGGTTGGTCGCAGAGTGATGCCGGCATGCGCGTGCGCGCCGGCTTTCCGATCTCTTCAGGCACCGGCACGAAGAGCACCACTGTCGTCTATTTCGAGTTGGAGCCCGGCGAGCATCTCGGTAGCCACACCGACAGCGCCGAAGAGGTGTTGCTCGTCGTTTCGGGCAGCGGCGAGGCGACGATCGGCGAGGAGCAGGCCGCCGTTCAGACGGGAACCCTCGCGGTCGTGCCGGCGCTCGTCCCGCACAGCGTGAAGAACACCGGGGAAGAAACCCTCAGGGTCGTCGGTTTCTTCTCGAGCAGCACCGTGCTCTCGATCTTCGACGAGCCGATGGAGCCGTTCGGCACGCGTTACTTCGCGACGCCGATGATCGAAGAGGAAGCGGCGGTAGCCGCCTCCTAATACGCAGCTTTGTTGATTGACGCCCTGCGTGTGAGGTACCGCGCGAAAACATCATGGGCCGCGCAGCGGGCCGGTTTTCGCGCGGCTATGCGCCCGGCAAGATTCGAACTTGCGACCTCTGCCTCCGCAGGGCAGCGCTCTATCCCCTGAGCTACGGGCGCTCTGAAGAGGAGCCAGTGTAGCCGGGAAGCGCGGCGGCAAGCGGTTCGCAACGTTTTGTGTTGCCTGTCGTTGCGAGGGTGAGCGGCTCACGCTCGATGAGCTGATGAAGCGGACGCGATTGCAGCAGATCGAGTCTCTCGACCAGGTCATATTCTCACGAGCGTGGGCGACGGCACCGAGATCGTTTGACGCTCTACCTGTCCGAAGAAGACGTGCCGGAGCTGCTCGCTCCGGCGGAAGCCGTGGAGGCCGTCGAAGCAGCTTTCGTCCGGATGGCTGCCGGCGCCGTCGAAATTGCACCGCGCCGGCGGCTCCGGCTCGCCGAGGGCCGGCTCGCCGATATGGCAGCGTCGGACCTCGAGCTCGGCTACGCGGGCGTCAAGACCTATGCGGGGTTCGCGGAAGGTGCAGCCTTCGTCGTCGCCCTGTTCGCAGCCGACCGGCCGGAGCTCGTCGCCCTGATCGAGGCCGACCACCTCGGACGCCTGCGCACCGGCGCGGCCAGCGCCGTGGCTGCCAAGTACCTCGCACGCGAGGGGGCGACGTCACTCGGAGTGATCGGCTGCGGCGACCAGGCCGTGACGCAAGTTGCCTGTATCCGCGCCGCGCTTCCAGCGCTCGAGCGCGTCGTTGCCTACTGCCGCACCGAGCGCAATCTGCTCGCCTTCTGCAAGCGTGTCGGCGCCGAGCCTGTGGAGAGCCATCGTCAGACGGCGGAGCAGGACGTCGTGGTGACGATTACGACTTCCCGCGACCCGGTGCTACGCGGCGAATGGCTGCGGCCGGGCGCGCTCGTGTGCGCGGTCGGAGCGAACAACGCCGCCGCGCGTGAGCTCGACAACGCGGTGCTCGAGCGCGCCTCGTTCGTCTGCTGCGACTGGAAGGAGCAGGCACGGGTCGAGTCCGCCGATCTGATCGAGCCGATCCAGCAGGGCGTGTTGGACTGGCTGGAGGTCCACGAGTTGCACGAGGTGGTTGCCGGCGAGCTTTCGGGCCGGCAATCGCCGGACGACATCGTCGTGTTCAAATCGAACGGCATCGCCTCATGGGACGTTGCTGTTGCAGCCGCAGTCGTGGAACGCGCGCGTGAGCGCGGCGTCGGGAGGGAGCTCTAGTGGTCTGACCGGCAAAGTTCGCCGGGCCCCTGGCCCGCGATCACGCGGCGCCAACGTCCACGCTCGCCCTTGTCAAGGCTACAAGCCTTGCCTGCGGACGATCGCGGCCGCTGGCTTGGTGCTCGCGACCCAGGAACCGGGCAACGTCACCGGCCAAACCACTAGCTCCGCGCGCTCTCGAGGTCGCGCCGCGTGTCCTCGACCGTCTCGTCTCCAAGGGCCTGGATCAACTCGGGGCGGTCGAGCAGCCTCAGCCGTTGGTGCGGGCTAAGGCGGTTTTGCACGTAGCGATCCTCGAGGATCTGAGCGAGCTCGCGGCCGCGGCCGTGCTCGCGGATGACATACGCGGCCACGCGCTCCTCCGTGCTCGAACGGGCGAGGAGAAACGAGAACGGCGAGCGCAGCAGGCCTGCGAATCGCTGCATCGGGCGATTGTATCCTTGGCGCCGTGAGGCGGAAATCGACGGAGAGCCGCTTCGCCGAGAGAGTCGTCCACGGAGTCGACGACGCAGGCGTCGCGGAGACGATCGTCATCTGGATCGAGCGCAAGCAGGGGGCGATCTGGGCAGTGGGCCGGGCCGTCAATCCGGAGAACCGCGCCAGCGACGAGCCGCGGCAGCATGACTACCTCTTCGAAGGCTACGAGCTCGACGATGCACTCGATGCTGCGAACGGCACGCTCGAGGACGACCTCAGCGTGTCGGAGGGCGACGGCCGCGCCGAGAATCTGAAGCCGTTCACGCGCGGCGAGTTGCTGAAGCCTTTGGAGCGCTGGTTTTTCGGTCGCCGTTAGGCCACTCGAGGTTGGCGTCCGGGATCGGGTCGCCGTGCGGGTCGTGCGTCGGAAATCCGAGTGCCTTGTCGATTCGCTCCTCCAGCTCTTCCGAGAGCGCATGCTCGAGCCGTTCAGCCTCGCCGTGGACCTCGTTCACGTCGACGCCGAGCGTTTCCGCGAGGTAGAGCTCGAGCAGGCGGTGGTGCCTGATGACCTCGAGCGCGACTTTCTCGCCGTCCTGCGTCAGCGTGATCCCGCGGTACGGCTGGTGGACGGCGAGCTCGAGCGCGGCCAGCTTCTTCACCATTGCGCTGGCCGACGCAGGCGAGACGCCTTGGCGTTTCGCCAGCGCCGTCACGGAAACCCGGCCGCCGTCCGCGCCGAGCTTGTAGATCTCGCGCAGATAGTCCTGGATCGCGTCACTGAGACCCGGCTTGGCCACTACACCACAGTGTGCCGCCTCCGGCACTACTTGTCGCGTACTGGCCCGCGACCCAGAATCGCGACAGCAGCACCGGAGGCGGCACTAGGCTGAGCCCCGTGCGCATCCGCATCGGCCACTCGGCAGATCCAGACGACGCGTTCATGGCCTGGGGGCTCGTCTCCGGCACTGTCGACCCGCGTGGATTCGAGTTCGAGTTCGTGCCCGAGGACATCCAGGTCCTGAACGAGTGGGCTCTCGACGGCAGGCTCGAGGTGACGGCGCTTTCGCTGGCGACGTATCCGCTCGTCCAGGACCAGTACGCGTTGCTGCGTCACGGCGCGTCGATCGGGTCCGGCTATGGGCCGATCGTCGTCGCGCGCGAGGAGATGTCGCCGGATGACCTCCGCGGCCTCGAGATCGTCGTGCCCGGACGCCTGACCACCGCGTTCCTCGTGCTCGGGATGGCGCTCGGAGGCCCGTTCCAGCATCGCGCGCTCGCCTTCGACCGGATCCTCGACGAGGTCAAGACCGGCCATGCGGCCGCCGGCCTGTTGATCCACGAGGGGCAGCTGACCTATGCGGACGAGGGGCTCGTAAAGGTGCTCGACCTGGGCGAGTGGTGGCTGCTCGAAACGGGTCTGCCGCTGCCGCTCGGCGTCAACGTCGCACGCCGCGACGTGCCGCGGCTCGACGGGCTCTCCACCGCCCTGCGCGAATCGATCGAGGCCGGCCTGGCACATCGTGACGAGGCGACGCAATACGCGCTCGGATTCGCGCGCAACCTCGACGCGCAGACCGCGGACCGCTTCATCGAGATGTACGTGAACGAGCTCACGTGCGACTACGGTGACGAGGGACGTCAGGCCGTCACCGAGCTCCTGCGGCGCGCCGAAGCTACGGGCGCCTACGACGAGCCGGTGCGGATCGAATTCGTCGGCACGTGAGCCGGGCGGTCATCCTCTCGGGCGTCCGTACGCCGATCGGGCGCAAGGACGGCGCGCTTTCCACGCTGCGACCCGACGATCTGGCGGCAACCGTGATCGCGGAGGCGGTCGCCCGCGCAGGTGTTCCGCCCGAACAGATCGAGGACGTCTACTTCGGTGCTGCAAATCAGGCCGGCGAGGACAACCGCAACGTGGCTCGCATGGCCGTCCTGCTTGCAGGCCTGCCCGACACGGTGGCGGGTGTCACGGTCAACCGTCTTTGCGCGTCTGGGTTGTCCGCGGTCGTCTCGGCCTGTCACGCCGTTGCGGCGGGAGACGGCGAGCTCTTCGTTGCGGGCGGCGTCGAATCGATGAGTCGTGCGCCGCTCGTGACGGCGAAGCCCGAGTACGGCGACGGGACCACGTATGACACGCAGCTCGGCTGGCGGTTTCCCAACCCGTGGCTCGAGAAGATGTTTCCGCTCGAGTCGATGGGCGAGACCGGCGAGAACGTGGCCGAGCGCTGGCACGTCTCGAGAGAGGAGCAGGACGCCTTCGCCCTGCGCTCGCAGCAGCGTTGGGCTGCCGCTGCCGAAGCCGGTCGCTTCGACGATGAGCTCGTCCCGGTCGACGGGGTCGAGCGCGACGAGCATCCGCGTCCCGACACGAATGCCGAAAAGCTTGCAGCGTTGAAGCCGGCGTTCCGGGAAGGCGGGACTGTCACCGCCGGCAATGCGAGCGGCATCAACGACGGCGCCGCAGCGCTCGTGATCGCCAGCGAGAAAAAGGCGGAGGAGCTCGGGATCGAGCAGCCCCTCGGCCGCTTCGTCGCCAGCGCGGTCGCGGGGGTCGATCCGCGTGTGATGGGCATCGGGCCGGTGCCTGCGATGCGCAAGCTCCTCGCGCGTGCGGGCGTCTCCGTCGACGAGCTCGATCTCGTGGAGCTGAACGAAGCGTTTGCGTCGCAGAGCCTCGCCGTCATCAGGGAGCTGGGTCTCGACGACGAGAAGGTGAACGTGAACGGCGGGGCCATCGCGATCGGCCATCCTCTCGGGATGTCCGGCGCACGGCTCGTTGTCTCGCTGCTGCACGAGCTGCGGCGGCGCAGTGGCCGTTACGGGGTCGCGACCCTCTGCGTCGGGGTCGGTCAGGGCCAGGCCGCGCTGTTCGAGCGTGTGAGCTAGAGAGCTCTACAGCGGCGCGGTCCGGAGGCCGATGCCTCTCGTATGGAGCCAACGCCGCAGAGCTCCAGGCTGACCTGGCTCGCCGTCGCCATGGGTGCGGGCGGCTGCGCGCTCCTCGGGAGCGTGGGGGCAGACGCCAGATGGCTTGCCGCCCTCGGCCGGACGATTCTCGCGCAGGGCTCGGTTCCCGTCGGGATTCCCTATGCCGCGGCACCCTCCGTGGGCTGGGTGAACGTCCCGGTCCTGGGTGAGCTCGTCTTTCACGCCCTCCAGGTCGCGGGCGGGGATCGAGGCTTCCTGATCGCGCAGCTCGTCGCAACGGCCGCGGCATTGACGCTGCTCGCCCTCGGCATGCGTGCTCGCGGCGCACTAGACGGGGCACGCGCCGTCGTGCTGATGCTCGTCTTCTTCGCGGCCGCGCCGTCCTTTCTCATCGTGCGCGCCCAGCTGTTCTCCCTCGTGCTGTTCTGTGCGGTCCTGCTTCTTCTGCGCGCCGAGTCCCGGAGCCCGAGCCGGCGTGTGTGGCTGCTCGTTCCGCTGGTCGCGCTCTGGGCCAATCTCCACGGTGCGGTGCTCGTCGGGCTCGCGATCGCCGCTGCCTATCTGGTGCTCGAACGCGCGCGCCGCGAGCCCGTCGCTGCCGTGAGCGTTCTTGTCGCTAGCTCCGCCGCGCTGTTCCTGACACCGGCCCTCGCGGGCTCGGGCCGCTACTACCTCGGCGTGCTCCACAGCGAGGCTGCGCAACGCGGCGAAGGGCTATGGGCGCCACTGTCCGCCCACAAGCCTTTCGACGTCCTCTTCATCGTGCTGGCGATCCCGTTGCTCGTGTTCGCGCTCCGGTCCGGGTTGAGAGTATGGGAGCTCGCGTGCATCGCAGCACTCGCTGTGCTGACGGTTCACGCGGGACGAAACGACGTCTGGCTCGTGTGCTTCATCGCGGCTCCTGCTGCACACGGACTCGGGAAGAGGTTCCTCCGCGACCTGGCGGTCTCGCCGCGAACGATCGCGCTGTGCGCAGCGGTTCCGGCAATGTTCCTCGCGGTCGGACTGCTCCAGACTCCAAAGCAGTACGGCGCCGGCGTGCGCGTCCGCGGCGAGGCCGCGCGGCTGGCCAACGGCAAGCCGATCCTCGCCGACGGCATGGATGCGGAACAGCTGGCGCTCGACGGACGCCGGGTCTGGATTGCGAATCCGCTCGACGCGTTCTCGCGCCACGACCAGCGCCTCTATCTCGACTGGCTCAACGCGAGCCCCGCAGGGGATGCCCTGCTGCGTCAGGCAACGGCTGTCGTCGTCGCGCGCGGAAGCAAACCCCAGCTACGGCTCGAACGAGACCGTTCTTTCCGGCGTGCCGTGCGGGACGCCAAAGCGGTCGTCTACGTGCGCATTCCCTCGAACGAGTGATTCCGCACATGGGGACGCAAGTTTGCGGGAAGCCCGCGTTCTTTTCCGCCAATGCGACACCTACACAGCATCCCAGCCGATCGTAAGGAAGCGGTACGCGTGCTCGTCGTCGACGATCACGCTCTGTTCGCGGAGGCGTTGATGCTGACGCTCGGGATCGACGAGCGCATCGAGGTCATCGGCTGCGCATCGAGCGGCGTCGAGGCGGTCTCACTCGCCGAGGCGATGCGCCCGGACGTCGTTTTGATGGACGTGCACATGCCGACGATGGACGGCATCGAAGCGACGCGAAGGGTTCGGCGCGTGTCTCCGGCCTCGCGCGTGGTGATGGTGACAGCGTCCCGCTCGGAGGAGATCGCATTCCACGCGCTGGCTGCGGGCGCCGAACGCTGTCTGGGGAAGGACACGCCGGCCGTGAAGCTGATCGACGCGGTCCTGGATGCCCCCCAGCGAGCGACAGTGACCAGGCTCGTCCCGCGCGAAGCGAGGATCGCCTGATGAGTGGCGTGGTCTCCACGAAGCCTGCGCCGAGCCTCGAAAAGCTCTCCGAGCTCGCGCGCCTCAGCCTCGACGGGTCCAGCGAGGCAATCGAGCGGATCCTCTCGCTCGCCCGTGCAGCACTCGACATGGACGTCGCTCTCCTCGGCGCGTTCGACGGCGACTTCGTCGTGAAGGCGGTCGATGGCGACAACGAGTGGTTCGACCTCGAGGTCGGCACCCGTCTTCCCGCGCAGCAGACCTACTGCAGGCGCATGACGCAGGGCGATTTGCCCCATCTCATTCACGACACGGCGGCCGATGAGCGCACCGCCGATCTCCCGCTGACGCGGGAAGCGGGCATCGGTGCCTACATCGGCGCTCCGATCCGGCTCTGGGACGGAACCCTCTACGGCACGCTCTGCTGTCTCAGCCGGTCCGCGGAGCCGTCCCTCAACGACCGCGACGTGCGTTTTCTGCGCGTGTTGGCGGAGATCCTCGCCGACCAGCTCGACCGAGAGCAACTCGAGGGCGAGAAGCGCAAGCTGGAGTGGTCACGCATCCGCGCGATCCTCGACTCCGACCACGTGGACATCGAGTTTCAGCCCATCTTCGATCTGCTCGACTGCCGCATCGTTTCGCTCGAGGCTCTCGCCCGCTTCTGGACGGAGCCGATGCGGCCGCCCTCGGCCTGGTTCGCCGAGGCGACGGAGGTGGGCCTGGGTATCGAGCTCGAGCTCGCAGCCATCCGTGCCGCCTTGCTGCGGCTTAACGACTTTCCCACCGACGTTGCGATTGCTCTCAATGTGTCGCCCGCGACCGCGCTCGATCCACGTTTTTGCAAACTGCTGCTGGACGTTGCCGAACGAGTCGTGATCGAGATCACGGAGCACGCTCAGGTCGACGACTACGACGCGTTGAGGGCTGCCCTCGCGCCGCTGCGAGAACGCGGGGCCCAGCTCGCGATCGACGACGTCGGCGCGGGCTTTGCGAATCTCCGTCACATCCTCCGCCTTGCTCCTGACATCGTGAAGCTCGATCTGAGCCTCACGCAGGAGATCGCTCGCGATCCCGCCCGTGAGGCGCTCGCGTCGTCACTCGTCGGATTTGCCGGGGGCGTCGGAGCCTCGATCGTGGCCGAAGGCATCTCGAGCGACGAGGATCTCGCCCTCCTTCGGACGCTTGGCGTCGCCTACGGCCAGGGTTTCCACCTTGCCAGGCCCTCCTCCCTTCTCAACTGATCCTCCCCCCAGCCGTGGGCACCTCATTGCCGCAGGTGCCCACGGCGCCCCCTTGCCAAAAGTTCGTTTCTCTTCCACAGTGAGTCTTCTTCGTGAGCACTGCCCTCGCCCACGCCCCAACAGCTGACGCGACGCGCCTGCTCTACGAGCGGCACTCGTCGAGGATCTTCGGCTTCTGCCTGAGCCGGCTCGGGTCGCGCGAGGAAGCCGAGGACGCGGTGCAGACGACGTTCCTCAATGCGCAACGCGGTCTCGGGCGAGGAGTCGTTCCCGACTACGAGCTCGCGTGGCTCTTCAAGATTGCGCAGAACGTCTGCCACAACAGGCATCAGTCTGCGCGGCGGCGCGGCTGTGTCGAGGCGACGCACGACCTGGACGCATTGCAGGACGTGCTCGCAACCCCGGAACGAGGTGGCTCCGTTTCGCTCGGCGATCTGACGCAGGCTTTGTCGGCTGTGCCGGAACGACAGCGGCGTGCACTACTTCTGCGGGAGTTTCAGGGCTTGTCGTACGAGGAGATCAGCCTCGAGCTCGGCGTTTCCGTCTCGGCCGTCGAGACGCTGATCTTTCGAGCCCGTCGGTCGGTCGCCGCGGAGCTCGGGCGCCTCGGGACGAAGCCGTCCCGTCGCGGCGCGGTTGCTTCGATCGCCGAGGTCTTCCGTTGGCTCTTCAAGGGTGGTGCCGCGCCGGTCAAGGTCGCGGCCGCTGTGACGGCGGTTGCGTCGCTGGCCGTCGTGTCCGACGTCCAGCGCCAGCTGGCGGCGTCACCGAATGCACCGAAGGCTGTCACGGCGACGAAGCTCAAGCGCGCCGCCGATCCTTCGCCGAAAGTGGTGCACATGTCCTCGCGGTCCTCCTCGCCTGTGAGCTCGATCGCTTCTCCCGTGGCGACGGAGCCCGCGGTGGACATCGGCCCGACTCCGCTTCACAACGATCCGCCGTCGTCCGTTTCGCCTGCTTCGCCTGCGACGACCGCAGGAGTAGCGACACGGTCCGCGACGCCTACCGCGGTTCCGCTCTCGCTGCAGCTCTCCGTGCCGGACGTGGTCAGCCCGCCGACGCTCACAGTGCCGAGTATCGACACCGGGCTGGCGCTGCCTGCGGTCAGCGTGCCGAACGTGACCGACGTGCCGGTGACGCTGCCCCCGGTCACTGCGCAGCTCCCCTAGTCGGCGCGCGGTATCCTGAGCGGCCGATGGCCGTCGCAACCGAGCGCGAATACGGGCTCTTCATCAACGGCGAGCTCGTGGAGCCTGCGTCAGGGGAAGTCCGTGACCTGACGGAGCCTGCGACCGGTGAGCCGCTCGCACGAGCCGCGATGGCCGGCGAGGCCGACATCGATCGAGCGGTCGAAGCGGCGCGCGCGGCGCTCGACGGGCCGTGGGGCAAGACGCCGCCGACGGAGCGTTCGCGACTTCTGCATGCACTCGCGGACGCGATAGTCGCGAACCGCAAGGAGCTCGCCGAGCTCGAGGTGCGCAATGTCGGCAAGGCGATCTCTTCGGTGAAGGCGGAGGTCAGTCAGGCGGTCGAGAACTTCCGCTTCTACGCGTCGGCGATCGCGTCGATCGCGGGACGCTCGAACCCGATCGGCGGCTCGCTGCTGTTCTATTCGCTGAAGGAGCCTGTCGGCGTCGCCGGGCAGATCGTCCCGTGGAACTACCCGCTGATGATGTCCACTTGGAAGCTCGCGCCTGCTCTCGCGGCCGGGTGCTCCGTGGTGTTGAAGCCCGACGAGGCAACGCCGCTGACTGCGCTGCGGTTGGGCGAGCTCGCGGCGGAGGTCGGCTTTCCGCCGGGTTCCGTGAACATCGTTCCCGGCCCCGGCAAGACGACGGGGGCGTACCTCGTCCGTCATCCGGATGTCGACAAGGTCGCGTTCACGGGGTCGACCGCGACCGGGGGCGAGATCATGCGGCTCGCCTCCGGGCCGATCAAGCGCATCACGCTCGAGCTCGGCGGCAAGAGCCCGAACCTCGTCTTCGACGACGCGAATCTCGACGATGCGATTCCCAGTGCGGTTTGGTCGATCTACTACTCGGCCGGGCAGAGTTGCGAAGCGCGCTCGCGCGTCCTCGTGGAGCGGTCGATCTACGACGACTTCGTCGCGAAGTTCTCCGGCTATGCGGAACGACTGCGCGTGGGCGACCCCCTCGATCCGGAGACCCAGGTCGGCTCCCTGATCTCGACGGCGCACCGCGACAAGGTGCACGGGTTTGTCGAGCAGGGGCGCGAGGAGGGCGCGGACGTGGTCACCGGGGGAGCGATCGCCGACGGTAAAGGCGCGTTCTATCCCCCGACCGTGCTCGCGAGCGTCGAGAGTGCGATGTCGGTCGCGCAGGAGGAGATCTTCGGGCCGGTCGTCACGGTGATCCCGTTCGAGGACGAGAAAGATGCGATTCGCATCGCCAACGACGTGCGGTATGGGCTGATGGCGACGGTCTGGACGGGCGACCCCGCGCGCGGCCATCGCGTCGCGAGCCGCATCAAAGCCGGCACGGTCGGGATCAACATGCCCTACACCGCCTTCCCGGGCATCCCCTTCGGGGGCTACAAGCAGTCGGGGTTCGGCCGCGAGCTCGGTCTCGAGACGCTCGAGCTCTACCTCGAGACCAAGAGCGTGCTCGTCTCGACGAGCCCGAAGCCGATCAACCCGTTCGGCCTCTAGGCACGAGCTCGTCACAGATTCGTACCCGTGCCTGGCACCGGTACGCGTCCGTGGTGTCACGCCCTGAGGCGGCGTGCGGGCTTGCGGCGCGAAGCCGTTACGGAGTCGTATCCGTGCCTGGCACCGGTACGCGTCCGACAGCGTCACGCCCAGGAGGGATGATCGCGACATGCGCGTTCACAAGCGACTCGACGAGCTTTACGCCATCGGCGGCGGGGTCGGCGCCGACCGCGTTGCCGGCACCGACGGCGAGGATCGCGCGCACGAGCTGGCGGCCGGGTGGATGCGTGAGGCCGGGCTCGAGGTCGAAGTGGACGAGGCCGGGAATCTCAGCGGCCGCACGACGGAACCGAGCGTCTGGACGGGCTCGCACCTCGACTCGGTGCCCTTCGGCGGCAAGTTCGACGGTGCGCTCGGGGTCGTAGCCGCGATCGAGGCGGTCGAGCGCGTCGGAAAGGGCGCTGTGGTCGTCTTCCGGGACGAAGAGCGCGGCTGCGTCGGGAGCTCCGCCTTCGTCGAGCGCGGAGCGCTGCCCGAGTGCTTCCTCGAGGTGCACATCGAGCAAGGGCCCGTCCTCGAGCGGGCCGGCGCTCCGCTTGGGCTCGCGATGGGGATCGTCGGCATCGTCCGCGGCGAGCGGACGTTCGAAGGCCGCGTCGGCCACGCGGGCACCGTCCCCATGCTCGGACGCTCGGACGCGCTGGTCGCGGCGGCCGAATACGTGCTGCAGGTGCGCGACATCGCCGCGGCTGTTGACGGCGCAGTCGCCACCGTCGGCGTCGTCGACGTCGAGCCGGGAGCGGTCAACGTCATCCCGGGACGGGTACGCGTCTCGGTCGACGCCCGCGCCCCCGACCGGGAGAGACTCGACCGCCTCGTCGCCGAGCTCGGGCTCCATGCGGACTTCCGTCTCGAGCCGGTTCCGATGGCCGAAGCACCGATCGGCGCCTTCCGGGCGGAGCTGCAGGAACGCGGCTTGCCTGTCGTGGAGCTCCCTTCGGGAGCGGGGCACGATGCGGCCACCCTCGCCGGCGCAGGTGTCCCGACGGCGATGCTCTTCGTCCGCAGCTTGAACGGCGGGATCAGCCATTCGCCACAGGAGGAATCCTCTGGCGAGGACGTCGCGCTCGCAGTGGACGTGCTCGCCGGAGCGCTCGCGAGGCTCACCTAGGAATCGCTCGTCGGCAGCCCTATAGTCGCGTGCGGCACCCGAGGACAGGAGAGAGGAGAACATGAGGAAGAGGAAGCTCGGTTTCGCACTGCCGCTTGCACTCGTCGCTGCGTTGATCCTCGCGCTCGGCGTCTCGACCGGCTCGGCAAAGACGCAGAAGAAATCTGCGCCGTTCAAGGCCGCGTGGATCTACGTCGGACCGCACAACGACGGCGGCTGGTCGCAGGCGCACGACCAGGGGCGTCTCTACGTGCAGAGGAAGCTCGGTTCGAGCGTCCAGACCACCTACAAGGAGAGCATTCCGGAAGGGCCACAGACCGCCCAGGTGATCGAGAGCCTGATCCGAGACGGCAACAAGATCATCTTCGCGACGTCGTTCGGCTACCAGCCGGCGGTCGTTGCAGAAGCAAAGAAGCATCACGACATCAAGTTCGAGATGGCGACCGGCACGGCTCAGTCGGCGAACATGGCGGAGTACTTCGGTGCCGCCGAAGATGCCATTTACCTCTCCGGGATGGCGGCCGGTGCTGCAACGAAGAACGGCGTGATCGGGTACGTCGTTCCGTTCGCGACTCCGGAAGTCATCCGGCACGCGAACGCATTCGCACTCGGTGCGCAGAGAACGCATCCGGGTGCGAAGGTCAAGCTGATCTGGACGAATTCCTGGTTCGATCCGGCCAAGGAGACGAAGGCTGCGCAGAGCCTCCGTGCAGGGGGTGCCGATGTCCTGGGGCAGAACGTCGACAGTCCTGCAACCGGCCAGTTCGCCGAGAAGAAGGGCATTCCCTGGGTCGGCTACGACTCGGACGCGCAGAAGTTCGCGCCGAAGCAGTGGTTGACCGCAGCGGTCTACAACTGGGGCCCGTACTACCTCCGCAAGGTGAAGGCGGCGATGAACGGCACCTGGAAGACCAACTTCTACTACGGCACCCTCAAGGAAGGCTTCGTCAGTCTTGCCCCCTACGGCAAGCATGTGAGTGCGAAGACCAAGGCCGCGATCGCGGCGAAGAAGGCAGCCTTGATCAAGGGCACCTTCTACGAGTTCGCCGGTCCGCTGTACGACCAGAAGGGAAAGCTGCGCATCCCGAAGGGCAAGCGCATGTCCGTGAAGGACCTTTACGCGATGAACTGGCTCGTAAGGGGCGTCATCGGTAGCGCCAAGGGCTGATCTGGACGGGGGTGGGGAAGCTCAGGCTTCCCCACCTTCGACTGCGGCAGTTGCCCTGCGCGGGATCACGAAGCGCTTTCCCGCCGTGGTTGCAAATGACCGCATCGACTTCGACGCGGCGCAAGGCGAGGTCCACGCTTTGCTGGGCGAGAACGGCGCCGGCAAGACCACGCTCTCGAACATCCTCACCGGGCTCTACCGGCCCGACGAAGGAGAGATCGTTCTCTTCGGCGAGCCCGCAGAGTTCCAGTCTCCGCGCGACGCGCTCGACGCGGGGATCGCAATGGTGCACCAGCACTTCCGGCTCGTATCGCCGTTCACTGTCGCCGAGAACGTCGTCCTCGGCGACCATCGGGACGTCGGGCGGTCGTTCCTGCTCCGTCCGCGGGCGATCGAAGAGCGGGTCGAGGAACTCTCGCGCCGGTACGGGCTTGCGGTCGAACCGCGCGCGCGGATCTGGCAACTGTCCGTCGGTGAACAGCAGCGGGTAGAGATCCTCAAAGCCCTCTATCAGGACGCACGCATTCTCATCCTCGACGAGCCGACCGCCGTGCTCACACCGCAGGAAGCGGAGGTGCTCTTCGGCACGATCCGGACGATGGCGGCTGACGGCCGGACTGTGATCTTCATCTCGCACAAGCTGCACGAGGTCAAGGCCGTTGCGGATCGCGTGACGGTGCTTCGCCGCGGAAAGTCGGTCGCGACTGTTCCCGCTGCCGAGGCAACGCTTCGTTCCCTCGCCGCGCTGATGGTCGGACACGAGCTCGAGGGTGTGCGACGTTCGGTAGAGCGTGGCCTCGTCGGCGAGCCGGTGCTCACGCTCGACGGGGTCTGGGCTGACGGCGACCGTGGTGTGCCCGCGGTGAAAGACGTGTCGCTCACGATTCGCGGCGGTGAGATCGTCGGCGTCGCGGGTGTCGCGGGCAACGGCCAACGCGAGCTGGCCGAGACCATCGTCGGGATGCGGCCGGTAACGAACGGAGCCGTGGAGGTCTGCGGTCGCCGTCTGAGCGGAGGGGATCCGCGCGAGGCGATTTCGGCTGGCGTCGCCTATGTCCCAGAGGATCGGCTCGGGACGGGTGTGGCCCCGGGTTTGAGCATCGCCTCGAACGTCGTGCTCAAGTCCTATCGCGGGTCGCCGATGTCGAGCGGTCCGCTGCTGCGCTTCGGTCGCATCCGCGACCTTGCGCGCGACATCATCGATCGCTACGACGTGCGCACGTCGGGGCCCAACGTGCCGGCGTGGCAGCTATCCGGCGGCAATCTGCAGAAGGTGGTGCTGGCGCGGGAGTTTTCGGGAGAGCCCGCAGTGCTCGTCGCAGCGGCTCCCACGCGGGGGCTCGACGTGGCGGGGATCGAGACCGTGCACTCGTACCTGCGACGCGCGGCCTCGACCGGCGTGGGCGTCCTCCTCATCAGCGAGGACCTCGACGAAATCCTGGCGCTCGCGGACCGGGTTGCGGTGATGTACGAGGGCAGCGTCGTCGGTGAGCACGATGCGGGGACGGCGACCGTCGAAGAGCTCGGCCTCCTGATGGCCGGCGCGGGTAGCGAGGGCTGATGCGGATCGAGCGCCGCCTGCGGCAGCCCTGGTGGCTCGTCGTCGTCGTGCCCGTCCTGTCCATTGCGATCGCCTTCGTCCTCTCGGCCGTGGTCCTGCTCCTGACGGGTCATCCGCCGCTCAGGTCGTTCCACCGGCTGCTCGACGCGGCGTTCGTCGCCAACGGCGCGCTCAGTGACACGGTGGTCTCTGCGACACCGCTCGCGTTCACCGGGCTCGCGGCGGCGGTCGCCTTCCGGATGAACCTCTTCAACATCGGCGGCGAGGGGCAGCTCTACGCGGGCGCGATCACCGGCGCGGCGGTCGGGCTGCTCATGGCGGGCTCACCTTCGCCGCTCGTCATCGCCGGAATGATCGTGGCGGGAGCGGCGGGCGGGGCGCTGCTCGCGGCGATCCCCGCGGTGTTGCGTGCGTTCTTCTCGACGAACGAGATCATCACGTCGCTCATGCTCAATTACGTCGTCGCACTGATCATGGAGTACCTCATCTTCGACAGTCACTCGTACCTGCGTGACTCGTCCGGCTTCCAGGCGAGCGTGTTTCCGCAGGGAAAGGTTCTGCCAGACCATGCGTCGTGGTCGAGTTGGTCGATCCACGGCCTCGTGCTGCCACTCGGATTTCTGCTCGCGCTCGGTCTCGCGGTTCTGGTGTGGCTCCTCTACGCACGAACCCGTTTTGGCTTCGAAGTGCAGGTGATCGGCGACTCCGTGCGCGCCGGACGGTACGCGGGCATGCGCACGCGACGCAAGATCCTGGCCGTCATGTGCCTTTCGGGTGCGATCGCAGGGATCGGGGGCGCGAGCCAGATCGGTGACTTTCGCCACCAGCTCGACCCGCCCGGGCTGCGTGGGGCGAACTACGGCTATACGGGGATCGTCGTCGCTGCGCTCGCTCGGTACAACCCGTTCGCGGTCGTCCTGGTCGCGGTCCTGCTCGGCGGTTTGACGAATGCCGGCTTCACGTTGCAAGGGGCGGACTTCCCTGCCGGACTCGTCGGTGTCATTCAGGGACTGATCCTCTTCTGCGCGCTCGGAGGCGAGCTGTTCGTGCGCTACCGGGTGAGGTTCGCCTGGTGAACAACAGCCTTGTCGTGGTGGTGCTCGCATCCGGTGTCCTCTACGGCACCCCCCTGCTCTACGCAGCTCTCGGGGAGGTGCTCGCGGAGCGGTCCGGCGTCCTCAACCTGGGTGTCGAGGGGATGATGCTCATGGGGGCGGTGATGGGCTTCTGGGCGGTGGAGCGTGTCCCGGGACCGACACCGCTGGTACTTGCGGCGTCGATCGGAGTTGCCGCGCTGGCGGGCGCTGTCATGGCCGCGATCCATGCGTTCCTCGTGATCACACTGCGGGCGAACCAGGTCGTCTCAGGCCTTGCCTTGACGATCTTCGCCGGCGCGGCCGGCCTTTCGTCCTATCTCGGCAACGACCTCCAGCTTTCCGGTAAGCCCGCGAACCACCAGTTCCAAGAGGTTCTGCCGTCGTCGTGGCAGAACCTGCCCGTGGTCGGGCCCATCATCTTCGGACAGTCTCTCCTCGTCTATGCATCCTGGGTTTGCGTCGTCCTCGTGGCGCTGTACCTGACACGCACGCGGCTCGGCCTGAACCTGCGCGCGGTGGGAGAGTCGCCCGCCGCGGCCGATGCGATGGGCGTCAACGTGTCGAGGTACCGCTACGCGCACACGCTGATCGGTGGCGCGTTCGCAGGAGTCGGCGGCGCCGCGTTCAGTCTCTCGATCACGCCGCAGTGGGTCGACGGGCTCACGCAGGGCGCGGGCTGGATCGCGATCGCGCTCGTGATCTTCGCCTTCTGGCGGCCGACACTGTGCCTGGTCGGCGCGTACTTCTTCGGTGCCTTCACCGCGCTGCCGTTCGCGCTGCAGGGACACGGCGTCACGGTCGCGCCCGAGCTCTTTCAGACGTTGCCGTACGTCGCGACGATCGTGGCACTCGTGCTGGTCTCGTCGCGGGCGGCTCGGTTGCGGTTCGGCGCGCCCGCAGCGCTGGGGTTACCGTACGTGCGCGAAGAGCGCTAGCCCTTCAGCCTGTCTCCCGAAACGAGATCGGCTGCGCACCCTCCCAGAGCGTCCGGCGGCCGAGCTCCCCGAGCTGCTCCTGCCCCTCGACGACCGTGGCGAAATGATTCGCCCAGAGGTGCCCCGCTTTCGAGGCGAACGAGCAGTAGCCGTAAGGAAGGAGCAACTCCGTCTCGCTCTGACCGCCCGGATAGAGGGCGAGCTCACCGGGGTGCGGGTACGACGTGGCGTTCTCCGGACCGATCCCGAGCTCGCGGTCACCCCAGGGGATCCAGTTCGACTCGCCGCTCCAGCGGCAGTGGATGATCCTGTCGTCGAAGGGGAGGATGCGCCGGAATACAGCCACGGTCTGCGGCGCGAGCTCGTCCTCGAAGCGCGCCAGGAAACGGAGGTTGCCGGTGGTGATCTCGATCATGCTCATGTTCACGGGATTCTTGCTCCTTGGGCAATCCAGCGCCCGAGGAGGTCGCGTTCGGCCTGCGTCATGCCGGTGACGTTTCCGAGTGGCATCGCCTTCGTCTGCACCGCCTGCTGCTCGATCGCGGACGCCTGGGCCTTGATCTCCTGCGGGGTGTCGAACTTGATCCCGCGCGGCGCCGTGCTCACCTTCGTCGGTTGCTGGGAGTGGCAGGCGGTGCAGCGCTGGTCGACGATGCGCGCGACTCGAGCGAACGGAACGGCAGGCGTGCCGGCCGCGGACTCGTTCTGCGGGCGGATCAGGATCGCAAGCACCGCAATCGCGACCGCCGCGGAGATCGGAATCGCCCACACGGTTCGTCCGAGGTGGCGAAGGTTGAAGAAGTGGCGGACCCACGCTCCGATGACGAGCAGCACGACGAGGATGAGCCAGGAATAGCTGTGCCCGTACGTGAACGGGAAGTGGTTCGAGAGCATCGTGAACACGACCGGCAGCGTCAGGTAGTTGTTGTGGACCGACCGCAGCTTCCCGCGTGCATTGGCCGCCGGGTCCGGCTCGCGCCCGGCCTGCTTCGCGCGCACGAGCTCCCAGTGTGCGGGAATGATCACGAAGAAGACATTCCCGACCATCATCGTCCCGATCATCGCCCCGATCTGGAGATACGTCGCACGAGCGCTGAAGAGATGGCTGACGCCCCAGGCGGCGAGGGTGATCGCTCCCAGGAGCACGGCCGCAAGCAAGAATGGTCTCGATCCGAGCAGCCGGCAGAGCACGTCGTACACGAGCCAGGCTGCCGCCAACAGACCGACGCTGATCGCGACGGCCTCACCGGCTGTGAGGTCGGCGACGCTCTTGTCGATCAGATAGGTGTCGGCGTTGAGGTAGTAGAGAACGATCATCAGCGCGAAGCCGCTGAGCCACGTCGTGTACGCCTCCCACTTGAACCAGTGCAGCGTCTCCGGAAGGATGCGCGGCGCGACGAGGTACTTCTTGATGTTGTAGAAGCCGCCGCCGTGGATCTCCCACGTCTCGCCGCCGATCCCGGCTTCGCGCTCGCGCTCGTCCTGGGGCGGCCGGAGGTGGTTGTCGAGCGCGATGAAGTAGAACGACGACCCGATCCAGACGATCCCGGCGATGACGTGCAGCCAGCGCGCCAGCAGGTCGAGCCAGTCGGTGACGTACGGGTCGAGCGTCAGTGTCCCTCCCGGTGATGCCGCCGAGTTTCTGGGTCGCGAGCACCAAGCCAGGGGCCGCACTCAACCGCAGCAAGGCTGGTCTGCCTTGCTAAGGGCGAGGGTGGACTCTGGCGCAGCGTGATCGCGGGCCAGAAGCCGGCGAGTATTGCTGGGAGGGACACTAAGAGCGACGCTAAGAGCGACGCCATCGGTCCTCTGCGATTGCGACCAGTTCCTGCACGGCCGTGTCGAGCTCCTCCTCGCGCGTTCGCTCGAGCCGTTCGCGCAGGATCGGGACGAGCTCGCGCTTCGCTCGGCGGTTGACGAAGACGACGAAGCGAAAGCCGAACCGTAGCTCGTATTCTGCGTTGAGTCGTTCGAGCTCGGCGAGGGTTTCCGGATCGTCGTTGCTTCCTTGCTCGACCGCGGAGCGCGCTGACAGTTTCTTCGCCCCGATCGCGGGATGGGCATTCAGCGCTTCGAGTTTCTCGTCCTCGTTCAAGTCGGCGATCACGTCGCTCGCCGACGCGAGCGGGTCGTCGCGGTCGGCAAGCTTCTCGACGAGTCGCGTGCGTCCCTCGAAGAGCTCCGCGAGCTCGTCGACGGTCAGCTGCCGCGGTAAGTCGTGCACCCGTAGGAGGAGACGAGCAGGGGGATGTGGTAGTGGCCGTCTTCGAGCTCGACCTCGACGCCGATGCCCTTGAAGAACGGCGACGACGGCCGGAAGAGGATGCGATAGACGCCGGGCTCGAGATCGGTGGCCAGCGGGGCGATGCGGCCGTCGCTGTCGGTGTCGCTCGCGGTCACGAGATCTTCGCGCCACAGCTCGACGCGGACGCCCGTCGCTGGCTGGCCGCGCTCGGTGTCGAGGACGTGGGTGGAGAGAGAAATGCTCATGTTGCGAATCTTTCCGCCTGGACGCGATGTTCCTTTGCGATCTCGGTCTCCTCGGCCCGCACGAGGTGGCCGTCGCGGACGATCTCCTCGCCGCCGACATAGAGACGATCGACCCGGTGGGGGCCGGAGAAGACGAGCCCCGCGACGAGATCGTCGGCCCCGCCGAGCTCCAGGCCGTCGGTGCGCCAGACCGCGAGGTCGGCCCGCTTCCCGGGTGAGAGCTCGCCGATGTCGTCGCGTCCGAGCACGGCAGCACCTCCTCGCGTCCCCAGCCGGAGAGCGTCGCGGACACCGAGCGCCTGCGGCCCACCGCGGGCACGCGCGACCAGCAGTGACTGCTTTACCTCGAGGAAGAGATCGCCGCGCTCGTTCGATGCCGAGCCGTCGACCCCGAGCCCGACCCGGACGTTTGCGTCCAGTAGCGCGCGCACACGCGCGATCCCCGCGCCGAGGCGCATGTTGGACGTCGGGCAGTGCGCAACCCCGACGTCGTGTTTGCCGAACGTCGCCACGTCGTCGTCCGAGAGGTGAACGCAGTGCGCGCACCAGACGTCCTCTGCGAGCCAGCCGACCTGTTCGAGATATTCGACCGGCGTGCAGCCGTAGAGCTCGCGGCAATAGTCCTCCTCCTCGACCGTCTCCGCGAGGTGGGTGTGGAGGCGCAGCCCGAGCCTTCGCGCCAGCTCCGCCGACTCCGTCATCAGCTCGCGCGTGACTGAGAACGGCGAGCAGGGTGCCACTGTGATCTCGACGTGCGCACCGTCCGCGAGACCGGCCGCCGCTTCTGTGGCCGAAAGCGCGTCGTCGCGCGTTTCGACGACTGCGTCCGGCGGGAGACCGCCCTGCGACTCGCCGAGATCCATCGAGCCGCGTGCCGCGACGATCCGCACGCCCAGCTCCCGGGCGGCGAGGATCTCCGCCTCGAGCAAGCCGGTGACTCCGGGTGGGAAGAGATAGTGATGATCGAAGACGGTCGTGCAGCCCGAGAGCGCGAGCTCCGCGAGCCCGACACGCGCAGCCGCGTACTCGGCCTCGTCGTCGATCGCCTCCCAGATCGGGTACAGGGCCTCGAGCCAGCCGAAGAGGTTTTCGTCCTGCGCACGCGCACGTGTGAGGTTCTGCCAGAGGTGGTGGTGCGTGTTCACGAGCCCGGGCGTCACAACGGCGCCGCCGAGATCGTGCACAGCGTCGGCGTCCGGCTTCGGGCCGGCGCCGGCCTGCTTCACCAGCCCTTCCTCGATCAGGACCCAGCCGCTCTCGTATTCGGTGTCCGCGTCGTCCATCGTGACAACATGGGCATTGGTGAGCAGCATGCTCAAATCTTCAGCGGCACGATCTGGAAGCTGTCGACGTCGACGAGCCCGCGATCCGTGATCTTCAGGCTCGGGATCACCGACAGCCCGAGGAACGACAAGGTGAGAAACGGCGTCGCACCCGACCAGCCGAGCTCGCGGGCGGCGTCGTTGCACGCCAGGCTCTTCGCGATCACCTCGTCGAGTGGCGCGTCGGCCAGCAGCCCGGCTACGGGGAGCGGCAGCTCGGCTTTCACCTCGCCGCCGTCCACGACGACGATGCCACCGCCCAGTTCGCCGAGCCGCTCGACTGCTCTCGTCATGTCGTCGTCGTTCATGCCGACTACGACGATGTTGTGCGCGTCGTGCGCCACCGTCGACGCGAGAGCGCCCCGCTGCAGTCCTGAACCGTGGACGAAACCATGGCCGATGCGGCCCGTTCCGAGGTGACGCTCGATCACGACGATCTTCGCGAGATCGTTGACGGTGTCGGCGACGGCGAACCCGTCGACCGTCGCAGGCTCGACCTCGACCGATTCGGTCACCACCTGGTCCGGAACGAGCCCGATCGCGCGCGCGTTGCCGCTCTCCCAGGGGATCGCGAGGTCAGCCGAGCTCACCGGCCGGTTGCGCACCGTGTGCTTGACCCACTCGGGCACGTCGGGCTCCGGAATCTCCTCGACCGGCCGCCCGGCCTTCAGCGTCAGCTCGGGCTCGAAGCGCAGCAGGTCCGGCAGAAGCAGCAGATCCGCCTGATAGCCCGGCGCGATCGCGCCGAGGTGCCACAGCCTGTGCCAGGTCGCGGGATTGATCGTCGCGAGCACGACCGCGTCCTCGGGCGCGATTCCGGCCGCAACCGCCTCGCGCACCATCCCGTTGATGTGACCGTTCTCGGCGATGTCCTCGGGGTCGCGATCGTCGGTGCAGAACGCGATCCGGTTCGTGCCGAGCTCTTGCACGAGCGGTAGCAGCGCTTGCAGGTTGCGCGCCATCGACGCCTCGCGGATCAGGAGCCACATGCCGACGCGTAGGCGTTCGCGTCCCTCTTGCACGGTGAGCGCTTCGTGATCCGAGCGAATGCCTGCCGCCACGTAGGCGTTGAGCTGCTTGCCGAGCAGACCCGGTGCGTGGCCGTCCACTTGCACGCCGTCTGCGAGGCGCAGCTTGTCGAGCTCGTTCACATCGCCCTTGATGACGCCCGGGAAATTCATCATCTCCGCCAGCCCGAGGACGCGCCGGCGCCTGAGCAGGCTCTCGAGGTCGCCGCTCAGGAGCGCGCGCCGTGGCGATTCGAACTTCGAGGCGGGTATCGACGAGGACGCCATGAAGTAGAAGTCGAGCGGCAGCCCTTCGCACGCGTCGAGCAGCCAGTGCACGCCGTCGGTTCCGAGGACGTTCGCGAGCTCGTGCGGGTCGAGGACGACTGCGGTCGTGCCGAGCGGAAGCACGAGGCGCGCGAATTCGTCCGGCAGCAGCTTCGTCGATTCGAGATGCATATGTGCGTCGATGAAGCCGGGGACGACGTAGCGCCCGGACGCGTCGACGATTTCGTGCCCTTCGTACTCCCCCAGGCCGGCGACCCAGCCGTCCGCGATCGCGACATCGGTCTCGAGCCACTCTCGCGTGAACACGGAGAGGACGCGGCCGCCGCGCACGACGACGTCCGCGGGCTCGTCGCCGCGGGCCACGGCAAGGCGTCGGGAGAGATCGCTGGACACGGCGAGGCGATTCTCCCATGACGGCGAAGTACGCTTGGCTCCCGTGGATGTGCTGACGCCCCGCACCCTCGAAGAGGCGTTGCGCCTGAAGGCGGAGCGTCCCGAGGCCGTGCCAATTCAGGGCGGCACCGATGTGATGGTCGAGCTCAACTTCGACCGTGCTCGGCCGGCTGCCCTGCTGAATCTCAACGAGGTGGCGGAACTGCGCGGCTGGTCACGGCGGAACGGGACGGTCTGGCTCGGCTCCGGGCTGACCTATGCCGAAGCGATGGAGCGACCGCTTGCCGAGGCGCTGCCCGCTCTGGCGGAGGCGGCGCGGACCGTCGGCGGCCCCCAGATCCGCAACCGTGGGACGATCGGCGGCAACCTCGGGACGGCGTCGCCCGCGGGCGACGCGCTGCCGCCGCTGCTCGTCTGCGCTGCCGAGGTAGACCTCGCGAGTGTTCGCGGCGAACGGACCGTCCCCTTGCCGGCGTTTCTCGTCGGGCCGAAGCAAAACGTTCTCGCCGAGGACGAGCTCATCCTCGGCGTTTCCGTCGCTGCCACGGACGGCCGGCAGACGTTCATGAAGGTCGGACCGCGCAATGCAATGGTGATCGCGGTCGTCTCGCTGGCGTTGCGCGTCGACGGGGAGCTTCGTGCGGCCTTCGGTTCGGCCGGGCCGGTTCCGACCCTGGTGCGCGCCGATCTCCGTGATGTGCAGTCGTTTCCGCAGCGCGTTGCCGAGGCAGCGAGCCCGATCGACGACGTTCGCGGCACGGCCGCATACAGGCGGCATGCGCTGCACATCCTCACGCGCCGTGCGCTCGACCGGTGTCTCGCATGAGGATCGAGCTGCTGATCAACGGCGAGTCGTACGAGGCGGACGTCTGGGAAGGTGAGAGCCTCCTCTATGCCCTGCGCGAGCGCCTCGGCTTCCCGGGGTCGAAGAACGCGTGTGAACAGGGCGAGTGCGGCTCGTGCTCGGTGCTCCTCGACGGCAAGCTCGTCTGCGCATGTCTCGTGCTCGCCGCCCAGGCCGAGGGACACGAGGTCGTCACGATCGAGGGGTTGGCCGACGGTGGACGCCTGCACAAGGTGCAAGCGGCGTTCGTGGCCACGGGCGCGGTGCAATGCGGTTTCTGCACGCCGGGCCTCGTGGTCGCCACCGCCGACCTGCTCGCGCGCAACGTGTACCCCAGTGACGACGACATCCGCGAGGCGCTTTCCGGAAATCTCTGCCGCTGCACGGGCTACGCGAAGATCTTCGACGCGGTGCGGATGGCGGCAGCATCCTTATGAGCGTCGCTCGCCTTCGGCTCGCTCCCGTGAGGGAAACCATGTTTCCCTCACGAGCTCCCTTCTTGAGAAGTCGCCTCAGCGCCCGTGACGTGGCGACCGCCGCCACGCGCACTGAGGAGAAAGAGTGGGGAAACCTCCCTGTTTCCCCTTACGCCCCTTCCACCGCTCATCGGCCGAAGGGCGGCCGATGAGCGAGACGACCGCACCGAAGCTGGAGCTCGGGCATGTCGGTGAGAGCGTGCCGCGCGTCGACGGCATTCCAAAAGTCACGGGCGAATTCGCCTATTCCAGCGACCTGCAAGCGGCAGGGATGCTCTGGGGACACACGGTGCGCAGCCCGCACGCACACGCGCGCATCGTCGCGATCGACATCTCCGCCGCCGTTGGAATGCCCGGTGTGCATGCGGTGCTCACACACGAAGACGTTCCCGGTGAGAAGCGCTACGGACTCGAGTTCCAGGACCAACCGGTGCTCGCCTGCGAGCGCGTGCGCTACTTCGGCGAGCCGGTTGCGCTCGTGGCCGCGGAGCATCCCGAGCAGGCGCGCCGCGCCGCCGAGCGGATTCGCGTCGGGTACGAGCCGCTCGAGCCGGTCGTCGACCCCGAACGGGCGATGGACGAAGAGCCGCTGCATCCCGACCGGCCCACGATGGGCCACGGCTATCGGGACGATCCGCGCCCGAACGTCGTCCGCTCGCTCGTGGTCCGCCACGGCGACCCCGAGGCCGAGGGCGACGTGACGGTTTCCGGTGTCTACGAGATCGGGATCCAGGATCAGGCGTTCCTCGGGCCGGAGTCCGGGCTCGCTGTGCCTGACGGCGAGGGCGGCGTGGACGTCTACGTCGCGACGCAATGGCTGCACGTCGACCGTGACCAGGTCGCACCCTGTCTGAACCTGAAGCCCGAGCAGGTGCGCATCCACCTCGCGGGTGTGGGCGGCGCTTTCGGCGGCCGCGAGGACCTGTCGATGCAGCTTCACGGCGCCATGCTCGCGCTGCACACGAACCGACCGGTGAAGATCGTCTACAACCGTGAGGAGTCGTTCGTCGGCCACATCCATCGCCATCCCGCGAAGATCTGGGCCGAGCACCGGGCATCGCGCGACGGGAGGCTCGTCAACGTCCGGGTGCGCATCCTGCTCGACGGCGGCGCGTACGCGTCGAGCTCGAGTGCCGTCACGTCCAACGCGGCGTCGTTCGCGGTCGGTCCCTACGCCGTCGACAACGCGCTGATCGAGAGCACGTGCGTCTATACGAACAATCCTCCGTGCGGCGCGATGCGAGGGTTCGGCGCGGTCCAGGCCTGCTTCGCCCACGAGGCGCAGATGGACAAGCTCGCCGACGCGCTCGACATCGATCCGATCGAGCTGCGGCTCCTGAATGCCCTCGGGCCGGGCGGTTCGCTGCCGACCGGACAGAAGATCACGGGGAGGCTTCCCGTCGCCGATGTCATTCGGCGTGCAGCCGCGCTCGACGTTCCCGAGGCCGAGGAGCTCCCGCGCGATCCCATGCGCCTGCCGGGAGGTTCGGGCAACACGACTCGTGGCGAAGGAGTCAAACGCGGGGTCGGCTTTGCAGTCGGTTTCAAGAACATCGGCTACTCGGAGGGCTTCGACGATTACACCGCGGCGAGGGTGCAGCTTCATGCCGACGGCAGCGCCACGGTTCACTGTGCCGCCGCCGAGGTCGGCCAGGGAGTTGCCAACGTCATCCTCCAGGTCGCACGCACGGAGCTCGGGGTGCGCGACGTCGTCCTGGCCCCGCACACGACAGCGACGGTCGACTCCGCCGGCTCCGCATCGGCTTCGCGAATGACGTGGATGGCGTCCGGCGCCGTCCGTGACGCGTGCCGCGCAGCGCTGGAGGAGCGGGAGAAGAAGGGCCGGGGTGGAGAGGTCGACGTGGAACGGATTTACCGCCATCCACGAACGACGCCGCTCGATCCCGATACGGGTCAGATCACCGGGGAGCGCGCACACGTCGCGTACGCATGCGCCGCCATGCGTGTCGTCGCCGAGGTCGACGTCGAGCTGGGACTGACGCGAGTCGTCTGGATCGGGACCGCGCAGGACGTCGGCAGGGCGGTCAATCCGCAGGCCGTGAAAGGACAGATCGAAGGCGGGACGGCGCAGGGGCTCGGCCTGGCGCTGATGGAGGAGATTCAGACTCGTGACGGGCTGATCACGAACGCAAGCTTCACCGACTACCTGATCCCGACGACGCTCGACATGCCGCCGGTGGTCTCGGAGTTGATCGAGGAAGCAGAGCCCGACGCGCCGTACGGTGTGAAGGGTGTCGGGGAGCCGCCGACCGTCGTCTCCACGGCCGCGGTGGTCGCTGCGCTGCGCGCAGCGACGGGGCGAGACCTGACGCGAGTCCCGGTCCGGCCCGACGACGTCGTCGGTCTCTGAGCTTGGGTTGAAGCTATACGCTCACGCCGTCTACGACGAGGGAGAATCCATGGTTCGCGCGATCGTGCTGTACGAAGAGGAGCCGGACGCAGCCCGCTACGAGCAACACGTGGAGCTCTGCCGCAAGGTGCCCGGTGGAATGTTCCGTCACGGACGCGTCTTCGGCGCGCCGATGGGAGAGCCGGCGTATCGCTACTACGCCGAGTGGGAGTGGCCGGACCTGGACGGGTTCAAGTCGGCCGCACGGAGCAATGAGTTCATGGCGACAGGCAAGGATGCGATGGACATGGGCGGGAAGTTCACCGTGATGTTCGCCGACGTTGGCTGAGCCGACACATCCCACCCCGTCCGCGCCGGGCGAGCTCGGTTTCGAGTCGATCGTCTACGAGAAAACCCCGCCGCGCGCGACGATCACGCTGAACCGGCCCGAAGTCCTCAACGCGTTCGACTTCCGGATGCTGCGCGAGCTCGCGCGTGCCTGCGAGGACGCGTCCTGGGACGACGACATCCTCGCCGTCGTCCTGACCGGTGCGGGTCGTGCGTTCTGCGTCGGAGCCGATCTCAAGTCGTGGGCGGCGGACTACCTCGGCAATCCGAAGGAGTACTGGAAGTGGTTCGGCGCGTTCAAGGATGCTCACGACAAGTTGCGCGAGATCGGCAAGCCGACGCTCGCGCGGATCAACGGCATCGCGGTCGGTGGCGGCAACGAGCTGCAGATGGCCTGCGACCTCGCCGTCATGGTGGAGGACGCCTTCATCCGGCACGTCGGGTTGGAGCACGGGTCAGTGCCGGCGGGAGGCGCGACGCAATGGCTTCCGATCTTCGTCGGCGACCGTCGCGCACGCGAGATCATCATGCTCTGCGAGGAGATTCCCGCGGCGAAGGCGGCGGAGTGGGGACTGATCAATCGCGCCGTTCCGGCGGCCGAGCTCGATATGGCGGTCGACGAATACGTCGCGAAGCTTGCGACGAAGCTTCCGCAGACGACGCGCTATGCGAAGCAGCAGCTCAACTTCTGGCGTGACCTGTCCTGGCACGAGACCGTGAATCACGCTCGCGACTGGCTTGCGCTCTCCATGCTCGGCGACGAGGCCCAGGAGGCGGTGAAGGCATTTCTGAAGCGCTCATCCTCGTAGAGCGAGCCGCCCCGATCGCAGTCGTGCTGCTCAACCGGCCGCAGCAGCTGAACGCACTGTCGGGCGAGCTGATGAAGGAGCTCGTCGCAGTTCTGCAGGAGCTCGACGAGGACGAGTCGATCCGCTGCATCGTGCTCGGCGGGAACGAGCGCGCGTTCGCGGCGGGGGCGGATATCGCCGAGCTTGCCGCCGGGACGCCCGTATCGCTCTACCAGCCGCCGCATCGAGCGCTGGGATGCGATCCGCGGCGTGCGCACGCCGCTCGTCGCTGCGGTTTCCGGTTTCTGCCTCGGCGGCGGCTGCGAGCTCGCCATGGCGTGCGATCTGATCGTGGCCGCGGAGACAGCGAAGTTCGGTCAGCCCGAGATCAACCTCGGGGTCATGCCCGGAGCCGGCGGCACGCAGCGACTGACGCGCGCGGTCGGGAAGGCGGTTGCGATGGACATGATTCTCAGCGGCCGCATGCTCGGTGCCGACGAGGCGCACGACCTCGGCCTGGTCGCCCGCGTCGTCGCTCAAGAGGCATGGCTCGAGGCGGCGAAGCGCGTCGCCGGGGAGATCGCCGCGAAGAGCCCTGTCTCGGTCCGGCTCGCGAAGGAGGCGATCGACGAGGCATTCGAGACGCCGCTCTCGGCCGGGATCGAGTTCGAACTTCGCTCGTTCTACCTCGCCCGCGCCTCCCAGGACGCAGACGAGGGCCTGTCGGCGTTCGTCGAGAAGCGCAAGCCCGAGTTTCGCGGCCGCTAGTAGTAGTAGCTCGAGCCACTCATGCGCTTCGATCGCCAGGGTGAGGCTGGGCTACATCAGCGACGCGGGTGCCGCTGGCTCGGTGGCGTCCTACCTGGCGAACACCCGGTTGGATACCGCCCGGTCGCCGAGCGAGTCGAACCCGATGAGCTTGCCGTTGCTGTTGAAGGTGAGGACGTCGGCGCTCTCGATCGCTTCGCCCTCGAGGTAGACCGTGGTAAGGACAACGACCTTGTCGCCCTCAGCAATGAAGTCGTGCGGCTCGGTGCGGAACTCCTTGCTCATGAGATTCCCCCACAGCTCGCCGACCGCCTGCTTGCCGTTGTATGTCCCGGTCAGCGCGTTGTCGCCGCGCTCGGTCCACTCGATCGAGTCGTCCATGTCGCGCATCGCGGCCTCGGCGTCGCCGCTGCTGAATGCCGCGTAGGCGTCCCGCGCCGCCTGCTTGTTCTCTTGTGCACCCATAGCTGGATCCCCTTCTGTGGTGTTGGTGATGGAAGGACCGATCATATGGCGGCACTGTTCGCCCTGTGGCGTGCTGCGGGCGCTTGGGCGGGTGCTAGAGACGACCGCTCGGCAGCTAGTAGGCCGCTAACCCTCGAGCTCGGCCGGAACGAGCTCGAGCTCGCGCTCGCGTCCGCCGCGAACGACTTTCGCGCGAACGGCGCGCCCGATCACCTCGCTGACGACGACGCGCTGAAGGTCGTCCATGCCTTCGATCGGCGTGCCCTCGAGCTCGACGATCAGGTCTTCGGCGCGCAGGCCGGCACGGTCGGCGGGACCACCCTCGACCACCTGCGCGATCTCGACACCACTCTTGCGGCCGAGCTCACGCGCGAGTCGCGGCGGCAGAGGTCTCGGCCCACCGGCGATACCGAGGTATGCGCGCCGAAACCGCCCTTCCGCCATCAGCGCTCCGACGATGCGTCGAGTCGCGGCGTTGATGGGCACGGCCAGACCGAGCCCGACCCCTGCAACCGCGGTGTTGATCCCGACGACGCGCCCCCGGCCGTCGGCGAGCGCGCCGCCCGAGTTGCCCGGATTCAGCGCCGCGTCCGTCTGGATGACGTTGTCGACCACGCGCACGTTCGCGCCCGAGCGCGTCGGCAGCGAGCGACCGAGCGCCGAAACGACGCCCGCAGTGACCGAGCCGGTGAAGCCGTGAGGGTTGCCGATCGCGACGACGAGCTGCCCGACTCGCAGTCGCTCTGCGTCGCCGAGCTCCGCCGGGACCAGGTCGCGTGCATCGACCCGCAGCACGGCGAGGTCGGAGAGGGGATCGGAGCCGACGACCTCGAACCCGAGCTCCCGCCCGTCGACGAAGGACGCCTGTCCTTTGCCCTCGGTGCGCGCGACCACGTGGGCGGACGTGAGCGTGAAGCCGTCGGGCGTGATCACGACGCCGCTGCCGCCGCCGTCGAGGATCCGGCCGCCGCGAACGCGCCGCGAGACCCGGAGATTGGCGACGGATGGAGAAAGTCGCTCAGCGACCGTCGTGACAGCGAGCGAATACGCGTCCAACGCTTCGTCGTCGGAGCCCTCACCGGGCGGCGAGGAGATGAACGTGAGCTCCATTCGGCCAAGCTAGCAATGCCGCCCATCGCTCTGTCGATCTGCGAAAGTCCCGGCGATGGCCGAGGTTGAGACGAGTCGCGAGGGCGCAGTCCTCACGATCACGCTCAACCGCCCGGACGTCCTCAACGCGTTCAATGCTGCGCTGCACAAGGGTCTCGCGGCTGCGCTCAAAGAGGCTCGCGGCGCTGATGTTCGCGCGGTTGTCATCACCGGCGCGGGACGCGGGTTCTGCGTCGGCCAGGACCTGACCGAGTTCCGGGAGGCGCCGGGCGACATCGGTTCACGCCTGCGCTCGACGTATCACCCGAACGTGCTCGCCATTCGTGCGCTGGAGAAACCCGTCATCGCGGCGGTGAACGGAGTCGCAGCGGGTGCAGGGGTGTCGTTCGCCTGCGCGTGCGACGTACGCATTGCCGCGGAGTCGGCGAGCTTCGTACCGGCGTTCGTCAACATCGGGCTCGTGCCGGATTCGAGCGGTTCCTATTTCGTGACGCGCATCCTCGGACCGGCGCGCGCGTTCGAGTGGCTCGCGTCAGGCCGCAAGCTCACCGCGAAGGCAGCGCACGAGTGGGGCCTCGTCTCCGAAGTAGTCGAAGCCGACGCGCTCGCAGCGCGCACCGCCGAGCTCGCAGCTGAGCTCGCCGCTCTGCCGACGCGTGCCATCGGGATGACGAAGCGCTTGATCGCTCACGCCCTCACCGCCACCGTGGAGCAGCAAATCGAGCGGGAGGCCGAGCTCCAGACGGCCGCGACGCAGACAGACGACTTCGAGGAAGGCGTCGCGGCATTCCTCGAGAAGCGCAAGCCCGACTTCCGCGGCACCTAATCCTTGTTGCAGACGGACATGCCGAGCTTGGTCGCCAGCTGATTGCTTCGTGAATTGTCAGCCTGCGCTCTGGGGACGACTGCCTGCACCGCTTTGATGTCCCCCGCCTTGGCCTTGTCGCGAATCCGCTGCAGATCCTCCCTGAGATTCGTCACCTGCGCCACCCACTGATCGGCGAGAGCTTTTTCACTCGCCGGCGGCTGGAGCTTGCCGAAGTCCTTGAGCGCATGATCGAGGATCGGCAGCGTCTGGTCTGCGACCGTCGCCAGGTCGGCCAACGTCTTCGGGCTCCCGAGCGCCTTCGTCTGCTGGTTGTACTTGCCGCAGATCGCGTCGGCCTTCGCTGCGTATTCCTCTTTGCTCAGAGCCTTGCTGCTCCCGCCGCCGCAGCCCGGGAGCACGAAGACGAGCGCAAGCGCGGTCAGAGGTGCCCGCCTCATGCGCACTACCGTATCGACCGTGCCTGATGGTCGTATCCGCATCGAAGCCGGGGAGCCACTGCGTCGAAGCCGCCCGGCCGTGCTGTTGAGAGTCCCGCTCGCGATTCCGCATTACCTCGTGCTCTCGGTCTGGTCGCTGCTCCTCATGCCGGCCGTTGCGATCGCGTGGCTCGCTCTGCTGATCGAGGGCCGGCTGCCCGTCTTCCTTCATCGTTTTCTCGGTGCGTTCCTCCGCTACCAGGGGCAGGTCGCGGCCTGGTTCGACCTGCTGTCGGCCGGCTACCCGGATCCGTTGCACACGCTCGACCATCCGTTTCGGATCGAGCTACCGGAGCGCCCGCGGCAGCCCCGGCTCGTGACGCTCCTTCGCCTCCCGCTCGCGGTTCCCGCACTCGTCCTGGTGAGCGCCTTCAACGTCGTGCTGGCGCTGGCTTCGGTCGCGGCGTGGTTTGTCGCTCTGGCTCTCGGCCGGACGACCGCGGGCCTGCAGGAGCTCGGAACGTTCTGCCTGCGCTACCAGCTCGAGGCGCAGGCCTACCTGACGCTGCTCACGTCTGCCTACCCACGGCTCGCGCCGACCGACGTTACGAGAGCGCCCGAATGATCTCGTCGTGCTCCGGGAAGCGTCCTTCCTGCTGCTTCGAGAAGATCAGCTTGCCGTCGGCGACGACGTCGAACTGGCTCTTCTCACCGGAAACGGCCTCGGCGTCGTGAGCGGTGCTCTCGTTCAACTCGGCCGCGAGACTCGCGGCCCGGCGGTCATAGCCGTCTCAGACGGGGCAGTAGAAGATCTCGACCTTCACACGGACGAGCCTATCCAAGCGCGCGGCGGCCGTCGGAGACTGGCCGAGGCCTCCCTGACTGTGCGATAACTCGGGAGAGGGTAGTTCGCAGATCAGGGGTACGTCGAAACCGGGGAGGCCGCATGAGCTCCACCGCTTCAGATCGATCCCAGCCCGAGACCATCGTCCTCATCCACGGTATGTGGATGACGCCGCTCAGCTGGGAGCATTGGGCCAGCCATTACAACGACCGGGGCCACCGCGTGCTCGCGCCCGCATGGCCCGGGCTCGACAAGGAGCCGGAGGAGCTGCGCCGCGATCCGTCGCCGCTGCGGGGCCTCGGCATCCGGGACGTCGTCGACCACTACGACAAGATCATCCGCGGGCTCGACCGGCCGCCGATCATCATCGGCCACTCGTTCGGTGGTCTCTTCGCGCAGCTCCTGCTCGACCGCGGGCTCGGCGCCGCCGGCGTCGCGCTCGGGACCGGAGCGCCCAAGGGTGTGCTCAAGCTGCCGCTGTCGACGCTCAGGGCGGCCTGGCCGGCGCTCCGCAATCCGGCCAATCTCAACAAGGAGACGCCGCTGACGCAGAAGCAGTTCCACTGGTGCTTCACGAACGCGCTCAGCAGGGACGAGTCGGATTTGGTTTATCAGCGGTATTACATCCCGGGAAGCGCGCGTCCCTTCTTCCAGGCGGGGCTCGGCAACTTCAACCCGAATGCCGCGACCAAGGTCAAGTACAACAACCCAGCGCGCGCGCCGCTCCTGCTGGCCACCGGCACCGAGGACCGGATCTGTCCACCGTCGGTGAACGAGTCGAACTTCAAGCAGCAGAGGAGAGCTCCCTCTGTCACCGAGCACAAGGAATACCCGGGCCGCTCGCACTGGCCGGGTCAGGACGGCTGGGAAGAGCTCGCGGACTGTTTCCTCAACTGGACGACCGAGCACGCGCGCGCGGGCGCTGCGCGGCGTGCGGAGGCGCCGGAACGCGCGGCGACCGCGCCGGCCTAGATCGTTTTGAACTGCTCGAACGGCTGCCTGCAGGTCGCGCAGTAACGCAGCGACCTGCAGGGGGTCGGGCCGAAGATGTTCTCGAGTCGCGTTTCGGTCGAGCCGCAGTAGGGACACCGATGTGCGTTGCTCTGCAGCTGCACGAGCGTCGGTGCGGCTGCCTCGCGCAGAGCCGGCGGTGCGAACCCGGAAGCACGAAGCTTTTCGCGTCCTGCAGAGGTGATGCGGTCCGTCGACCATGAGTCGTCCAGACAGACGTTGATCTCCGGCTCGGCGCCGAGCGCGCGAATCTGGTCGGCCATCGCGTCGCGCATGACCTCGAGCGCAGGACAGCCGAGGAACGTCGGCGTGAAGTCGACGCGAACCTGTTCGTCCTCCACGACGACCTCTCGCACGACACCGAGGTCGACGAGCGAGATCACCGGGATCTCCGGATCGGGAATTCCGGCGAGGGCCTCCCAGACCTGAGCCTCGGTCACCACTTCGTGCCTGCCGGCTGCGATCGGCGAACCATCGTCATCTCTTCCCACAGCTCGGACAGCTCGGACGTGTGCTCGCCGCGCTGGTCGAGCAGGGGCCGAAGCTCCTCCAGCGCCGCGACATAACGGGGCTCGTCCTGCAGGCGGTCGTGCCACATCTGCGCGTGCATGCGGTGATACGTCTCCTCGCGGTCGATCTTCGCCGCGAGACCGGCGATTTCAGAATCCGACGACAGCTTCAGCTGGGCGAGCCTGATCGCATCCGCTTGCTCGTACAGGTAATGGCGCGCGATCGTCTGTCCCCAGTCCAGCAGCCGCAGCTCAACGAGCTGCGCGCACCGGTACTCCCCGGGCGAGCGGTCGAAGGCCAGCTCGTCCGCGCTCGTCCCGCGCTCGCGTGCCAAGAGCTCGTAGAGCGCTCGCGCGTGACCGATCTCGTTCTGCGCGATCGACGAGAACGCGACGTCCTCTTCGAGCAGCGGGGCGATTCCGGTCCACTCCGAGTCGCGCCAGCCGAGGATCAGCTCGTCGTCAGCGATCTCTAAAAGGGTGTTTTGTACCTTCTCGTCCATGTTCACGAGCGAAGCGAAGTCCTAACCCTCACCCGCGGAAAGTGCGCCAGCACTTTTCGCGGAGGCTGCCCGTTCACGGGCCTCCTTCAATTTCTCTTTGAGCGGATAGCCGTCGACACGGTGGTAGTTGCGATTGAGCTCGTCGACGAACTCGTGGATCTCCAGCACGGCGGAGCGCGGCACGATCCAGAGTGCCGCCGACTCGCCGCGCCGCCCGTACTGCTCGCGCGCGTACACATCGGCGAAATGGTCGTCGGCCGCTTCCACCGAACCGGCGTGCTGGAACGGCTGCCCCTTCCGTTCCTGGCGGAAGACTTCGTAGATCAACTCAAGCTGCCTCGGCGAGCACGACCTGCCGCACCCACGCCGAGTTCTCGCGTGCCATGCGCCTCAGGTCGAGCCGATCCTGCGATCTCGGACCGTGTCCGGTGACGACGCTTCTCAGCTCGTCCCAGTCCGGCTCGCTGTACTCCCACACGCCGTCCTCGTTCTTGCGCAGCTTCGAATCGGGAACGGTGAGCCCGAGCTCCCAGATCTGCGGGACGTAGCCGTCGAGGAACTGCTGGCGCGCCTCCTCGTTCCCCTGCGACTTGATCCGCCACACGTACATCGGGTCCTCTTCCTTGGCGATGGGGTTGCCGTGGAACTGCATCAGCGGTCCCCACCAACGGTTGAGCGCCTCCTGCACGAGCTCGCGCTGATCAGCGGTTCCGTTCATCAGCGTCAGGATCACGTCGCGACCATGAAGGATGTGGAACGACTCCTCCCAGCAGATCTTCTTCATGATCCGTGCGTACGGCGCATAGGAACATTTGAGCAACGCCTTCTGCGAGATGATCGCGGCCGCGTCGACGAGCCAGGCGATCACGCCGACGTCGCCCCACGTCTTCGTCGGATAGTGGAAGACGTTGTGGAACTTCGACTTGCCGGAGATGAGGTCGTCGAGGCAAAGCTCGCGCGGCTTGCCGAGGTCCTCGACCACGCGGTAGATCAGCTGCGAGTGACCGACCTCGTCCTGCACCTTTGCGGTCAGCGCGAGCTTGCGTTGCAGCGTCGGCGCCCTCAGGATCCACTCGCGTTCGGGAAGGACGCCCATGAGCTCCGAGTTGCCGTGCATCTCGATGAACTTGATGAGCTTCGCCCTGTACTCCGCGGGCAGCGCGTCAGTGGCCTCCACCTGGCCGCCTGACTGGACGTATTCGAGGAACTCCTGGTGGTTGGACTGCGACGATCCAGCTGTTGGACTCATTGCCTCTCCTGTAACTCGGACGCGTAGCGTTCCCTACCTAACGATCGTTAGGGTCTATTGAAGCATGTCCACCCGGAAGTCGGAGCTCACCCGCCAGGCGGCCAGGCTCTTCGCCGAGAAGGGCTACCACGGCACCTCGATCGGCGACCTCGCCGAGGCCATGGGTGTCCAGAAGGGCTCGCTCTACGCCCACATCGATTCCAAGGCCGACCTGCTCTGGGAGGTGGCGCGCGACGGCGCCGCGGCCTTCCACGCAGGTCTCGACACGGTGCCGGACGAGCTGCCGGCGAACGAGAAGATCCGGCTGGCGCTCCGCGCGCATCTGCGTGTGATCGGAGAGCAACTCGAGATCGCGACGGTGTTCATCCGCGAGTGGCGTTACCTCGAAGGGCAACGTCGGGAAGAGTTCGTCGCGGAGCGGCGGCGTTACGAGGACCGCTTCCGTGCGCTCTTTCGCGAGGGACGCGAGCTCGGCGGGCTGCGGACCGATCTCGACGACGCGACCGCCACGCTGCTCGCGCTCTCCGCCGCGAACTGGGCATACACCTGGCTGCGCCCGGGTGCCGACACCGACGAGCTCGCGGACCGTTTCTACGCGTTCTTGCTCGACGGCATGCGCGGCTACTCGACGCCGTAACGCAGCGTCGGTCTCCGTGTCATGCTCGTCCGATGAAACGGACGGTCCTGATCGTCAACCCCAAAGCGACCCGTGTCACCGAGGAAGGCATCTCGGCTGTCGAACGCGCTCTGATGGGCTCCACGTATGTGCGCACGGTGCGAACGGAGTGGCCGCGGCATGCCGTCGAGCTCGCACGCGAGGCAGGCGACGCCGATGCGCTGATCGTCTTCTCGGGCGACGGAGGGTTCAACGAGGTGCTGAATGGCGTCGAGCGGAGCGATCAGCCGCTCGGCTTCCTCCCGGGCGGCGGCACGAGCGTGCTGTCACGCGCGCTGGGGCTGCCGCGCGACGCGGTTGAAGCGGCCGAGCGCCTCGCCGATGCGCTACGCGAGGACAGGACACGGACGATCTCGACCGGTCGGGTCAACGGCAGGCGGTTCGGGTTCGGGGCGGGAATCGGAATCGACGCGGAAGCGGTGCGCAGAATCGACGACCGAGGGCGCTCTCCCGAGGGCGAACGTCCCGGCGACCTCGCCTTCATCGGGACGTTCGCTCGCCTGCTGCTCGAGCGTCGTGGACGGCTCGACCCGGTGCTCGACATCGACGGCTACGGGCGGGCCGCCTTCGTGCTGGTGGCCAACGTCAACCCCTACAGCTTCCTCAAGACCGTGGCGATCAAGGCCAGCCCGGAAGCGGTGTTCGAAGCGGGACTGGACTTCCTCGCGCCCGTGTCGCTGACGCCCAGGACCGTGCCGCCTCTGCTGCTCGCCCTCGCGACCGGACGGCGGGCGAGGAACGCGCTGCGCGGGCACGACCTCGACCGGATCTCCGTCCGCAGCGACCGGCCGCTGCCGCTGCACGCGGACGGCGAGGACCTCGGCGACGTGACCGAGGCGGTCTTCGAGGCCGAGCGCGACTCGATCACGGTGCTCGTCTAAATACACTTCCGTCCGATGGCCCAGGTTCTTCCGGCCGAGCGCGACCTGCGGCGCGTGATCGGCGACGCGGACGGTGCCGGTGACCGGCAGGTCGAAGGGCTCGGGGAGCAGGAACTGCTCGAGTTCTACCGCTCCATGGTCCGGCTTCGGACCTACGACGAGCGCTCGGTCGTCTACCACAGTCAGGGGCGGATCGGGACGTACGCGATCTTCTGGAACCACGAAGCGATGCAAGCCGGCGCGTTCCACGCACTCGAGGACGAGGACTGGATCTTCCCGTCGTACCGCGAGTCTGCGATCGGACTCCTGCGGGGAATGCCGCCCGCGACGGTGCTGTCGTGGTGGCGTGGCCATCCGGCGGGCTGGTGGAACCCCGAGGAGTATCGCGTCGCATCCATCTGCGTCCCGATCGCGACGCACGTTCCGCACGCGGCCGGACTTGCGTGGGGCAAGAAGCTGAAGGGCGAGCGGACCGCCGCGATCGTGTTCTTCGGCGACGGCGCGACCTCGGAGGGCGCGTTTCACGAAGGCGCCAACTTCGCTGGCGTGACCGGCGCGCCGCTGATCCTGTTCTGCAACAACAACGGCTGGGCGATCTCGACACCGGTCGAGGCGCAGACGCGTGCGCAGACGCTCGCGGACAAGGCGGTCGGCTACGGGATGCCCGGCGTGCGTGTCGACGGCACCGACGTGCTCGCCTGCTACGAGGCGACGCGCGAAGCGGTCGTGCGCGCGCGCAATGACGAGGGCCCGACGATGATCGAAGCGGTGTCGTATCGCGTCGCGCCCCACGCGACCGCCGACGATCCCAGCGCGTACATCGACGCCGCGCGGGTCGAGGAAGCGCGGAAGCGCGAGTGTGTGGGGCGCTTCGAGGGGTATTTACGGCGTGCGGGGATCCTGCACGACGATCTCGCCGCGTCGATCAGGGCGGAGGCGGTGGAAACGATGCGCGAGGCGATCAAGGCAGCGGAGGCCGAGCCGCCGGCAGCCGTCGAGCTGCTGTTTGCGAACGCGTACGTGGATCCGCCCGCGTCGTTCGGGTCGGATCTCGACGAGCTGCGAGGCACGCTTGGCTGAGCGCTCGATCGTCGAGGCGATCAACGACTGCCTGCACGTCGAGTTGGAGCGCGACTCGTCCGTGATGGTGCTCGGGGAGGACGTCGGTCGTTCGGGCGGCGTCTTCCGCGCGACGGCTGGATTGCAGGACCGTTTTGGTCCCGACCGCTGCTTCGACACTCCACTTGCAGAGGCCGGGATTCTCGGCACCGCGGTCGGGCTCTGCATGGCCGGCTGGCGCCCTGTGTGCGAGATGCAGTACGACGCGTTCTCGTATCCCTGTCTCGACCAGCTGATCAACCATGTCGGGCGCTACCGCTGGCGGACCGGCGGGAAGATGGAGTTCCCCATCGTCGTGCGCATGCCGTACGGAGGCGGTGTGCGCGCGCCCGAGCTGCACGACGACTCGCCGGAGACGTACTACGTGCACACGCCCGGCGTGAAGGTCGCGATCCCGTCGACTCCCGCGGACGCGAAGGGGATCCTCGCTGCGGCGATTCGCGATCCGGACCCGGTCGTGGTGCTCGAGCCGAAGCTGCACTACCGGACGAGCAAGGGCGAGGTGCCGGACGGCGAGCATGTCGTCCCGCTCGGCAAGGCTCGCCTGGCGCGAGAGGGAGACGACCTGACACTGGTCGCGTACGGCTCGATGGTCGCAGTGTGCGAGGCGGCTGCCGACGAGCTCGCCGACGTTTCGATCGACGTGCTCGACATTCGCTCGCTGAAGCCTCTCGACGAGCATGCGCTGCTGGCATCGGCCGCAAAGACCGGCCGGGTCGTCATCGTGCAGGAGGCGCCGCGCACCTGCGGGTTCGCCGCCGAGCTCGCCGCGATCCTCGCTGAGAAGGCGATGCTGGACCTGCGCGGCCCGGTGTTGCGCGTGACGGGCTACGACGTTCCGTATCCGTACTGGCAGATCGAGGACGCGTACATGCCGTCGGCTGAGCGTGTCGTCGCCGCCGCGCGCCGCCTGCTCGAGTTCTAGGGCAGGAGCGAGAAGTCGCACACTCGCGACGACGGGCGTGTCCACTTCGTCCCGACAGACACGTCTCGGCGAGCCATGCTGGGGACAGGCCCCGGCGAGGCCAGCCGGGACTAGGGTCTGCGAGGCATGTCGGAAAGGGGAACGGGTGAGCGGTTGCGGCTCTGGTTCGAGCGGGGCGGCGCTGGTTTTCGGTTGCGCGACGCCGCGACCGGTGACCTCGTTCGCGGTGAGGATCCGCGCATTCGCGTGATCAAGGTCGCCGGCGTGTCGTATCGGCTCGATGCGCTACAGGACGACGCCTTTGCTCCCGGCCGACGGCTCGCGCTCGTCCCCGAGCCGGAGAATGAGCACGATCCGCGGGCGGTCGGCATCTGGGACGAGGAGCGCCAGGTTCAGGCCGGCTACGTTCCCGCGGAGACCGCGCGCGAGCTCGACCCCGGCGAATGGCAGGCCGTCTCCTTGTGGGAGTTCTTGGAAGACGGTGCGCGCGGCGGGCTGCGTGTCCTGCTCGCGCCCCGGGACGCCTGGCTCGGGCTGCCGCGCAGATGAAGCACGAGATTCCACTCGAGCGGCGCACGTTGCACGGTCACTTCTCCCGCGACCTCGCGCCCGTCCTGACGATCGACAGCGGCGACACGGTCGCTTTCTCGTGTCTCGACTCCGGCTGGCACCTCTCTCCGGACGAAACATTCGAGCCACGCGACGAGCAGGTCGATCAGGGGCATGCGCTCGTCGGACCGATCGAGGTGCGCGGCGCGCGCGCAGGCCAGACGCTCGCGGTCCGTATCGACGAAGTCCGGGTCGGAACGTTCGGCGCGACTGTCGCCGGCGGCTGGTCGACGACCCTCAACGACCGGCTCGGCATGAGCGAGGGAGAAACGCTCGTCCTCCACTGGAGTCTCGACGCAGACGCCGGCATCGGGCAAGACGAGCGCGGACGCGAGGTCGAGCTGCGCCCCTTCCCGGGAGTCCTCGGCATGCCCCCACCGGACCCGGGCGTGCATCCGACCGCTCCGCCGCGCAGCTGCGGCGGCAACATCGACTGCAAGGAGCTCGTCGCGGGCACGACGCTCTTCCTCCCGGTTCCGGTCGACGGCGCACTCTTCTCCGCCGGCGACGGCCACGCGCGGCAGGGGGACGGCGAGGTCTCGCAGACCGCGATCGAGTGTCCGCTCGACTGGCTCGAGCTCACGCTCACGGTCGCAGACGGTCCCGCGTTGCGCACCCCGATCGCCTGGACGCCGCACGCCTGGCTGACATTCGGCTTCGACGCGGACCTCGACGAGGCAGCGGCGATCGCCGTCGAAGCGATGCTCGAGTTGATGCAGCGCGAGCTCGGAGTCGAACGCGCCGATGCACTCGCGCTTGCGAGCGTCGTCGTTGACCTGCGCGTTACGCAGGTCGTCAATGGCGTCAAGGGTGTGCACGCAGTCCTGAACCACGACGCGATAAGAATGTGACCGTGACGTACGAGTTCAAGCTGCCAGACCTGGGCGAGGGATTGACCGAGGGCGAGATCTCGCGCTGGCTCGTCTCCGAAGGGCAGGAGATCGCCGAGGACGACCCTCTCGTCGAGATACAGACCGACAAGACGACAGTCGAGATCCCGTCCCCCGCGGCAGGGACCGTGACGAGGATCCTCGTCGAGGAAGGGAAGGTCGTCCCCGTCGGGACCGTCCTCGTCGTCATCGGCGGGGAGCAGGACGGCGAAAGGGCGCGCGGGGTGACAGAGAAAGCCCCACCCGAGCGGGTGAAAGGACGAGCGACGCCGCTCGTCCGCAGGATCGCACAGGAGCTCGGTGTCGACGTCGACGCGCTCACCGGCACCGGCCCGCAGGGACGAATCACGGAGGAGGACGTGCGCCGGTCGACGGGGCCCGGGGAGGGCAGGCGCGAGCCGCTGCGCGGAGTGAGGCGCGTGATCGCCGAGCACATGGCCCGCGCGCACAGAGAGGTGCCGGCAGTTACGTGGGTCGAGGAGTGCGACTTCTCCAATCTGGATCTGAAGGAGCTCGTTCCGGTGACGCTGAAGGCGTGCGCCGAGACGCTTCAGGAGTTCCCGGAGCTGAACGCGCGGCTGGAAGGAGACGAGATCGTCTTCCTGGACCGCTACGACCTCGGCGTCGCCGTGCAGACCGACGACGGGCTCGTCGTACCGGTCGTCCGCGACTGCGCCACGCGTTCGCTGGAAGATCTTGCCGCCGACGTCGCGCGGCTCGCCGAGAGCGCCCGCGCCGGCAAGCTCCAACCGGAAGAGGTCCGAGGCTCGACGTTCACGGTCACCAGCGCAGGCAAGCTCGGCGGCCTCATGCAGACGCCGATCGTGAATCACCCCGAGGTCGCCATTCTCAGCATCGGCCGGATCGGACCGAGGCCGGTCGTCCGGGACGGCGCGGTCGTCGCAAGCCAAACGGGTTACGTGTCGCTGACGTTCGACCACCGCGTCGTCGACGGCGCGCGCGCGGCCGAGTTCGGCCTCGCGGTCATCCGCAGGCTCGAGCACCGCTGAAGGCGCCCGGGCACCGGGGCAGTGGCACCCGGGCGTCACCGAACCTACGCAGACGACGGGGAACCGGTTTTGCCGCTACGCAGCCACGGCGGCGAGGTGGGGGGCGAGCATTCCCTCGATCCTCGGAGCGCTTGCACGCCCATCGATCCGGTCGACGACGCACTTCCCCTTCACGAGCACAAGCGTCGGCACGGCAGCAACCCTGAAGCGCTTGGCAAGCTCAGGTTGCTCGTCGATGTCGACCCGTATCACGCGGAGCCGGGTGCGCTCCTTGCGCGCAAGGTGGGCGAGCAAGCTCTCCATGCGTCGTGCCGGGCCGGAGCGTTCGGACCAGAAGAAGACCAGCAGCGGCTGTGCGTCGTCTCTCACTCGATGTGTCCTCCTGAATTGAGTCCGCGGGGGGCGGGCCTTGTTCTCTTCCCGGCAAACTGACCGCGCAAACTACACTCGGTGGCCGATGGGTGGCTGGTACTGGATCGGTGTCTGTGCGGGGCTCGGCACCGCTGCCGGCGTGCTTTTAGCCGGGTTCCTGACGGGAACGCGAGCCGCTCTGGCCGCGGCGCTCGTCCTCGCCGCAGGCGCCGGCGTCGCGATCGGATTCGCCCTCGGCCAGTGGGACGAGGCCGTCGGCGGCGGTGTCGGCGGCGCACTCGGTTCCATCGGCGCGGCGCAACTGGTCTCGGGGGCGTTCCGACGTGGCGGCTCTCGTTTCGGCACTGCGATCTTCATCGCCTTGGCCGCTGTCGTCTTCGCCGCCGTCGCCTGGATCCCGGTCGCCGGCTACCTCGAGGCGACGCTTGTTCCTCTGTTGGCAGCGCGCCTGCGCGGCCGCGCGGGCGAGCGCTACGCCGGGTTGCGTTCGCTTGCCAAAGACTAAGAGCGTCATCCTCATCGTCATCGACGGGCTGACGCCGTCGATGTTCGAGGCGACGGTTGGTGATGGTCGCGCGCCCGCACTGTCGTTCCTCGCGGAGCAGGGCTCTTACTCTCGCGCGATCTCGACGTTTCCCTCTCTGACGCCCGTCTGTCTTTCGTCGATCGCGACGGGTGCGCATCCGGACGTCCATCGCATTCCGCATCTGGTCTGGTACGACCGCGAGCGCGCGCGGCTCGTCGAATACGGCTCGTCGTTCGGTGCGGTGCGGGCCGCGGGAGTGGCGCGGTCGCTCGCCGACACGGTCATCAACCTGAACCGGCTTCATCTGGGCGCGGAGGCGGTCACCGTCTACGAAGCGCTCGAAGACGCCGGACTGACGGCGGCGGCGATCAACATCACCTGTTACCGAGGCCGCACTCCTCACCTGCCCACGCTTCCGGGGTTGACGTTCCCGGCGTACGGGCCAAAGCGGTTCTTCTTCTACAACCTGTTCGAGTCGGATCCGACCGGTGCGCCGCTTGCCGTCTTCGGACGCTCGCACGGCTCCATCGACGGCTACGCCGCCGCGGTCGGCCGCTGGCTCGTGACCCGTGACGGCTTCGACTTCCTCGTCTACTACCTGCCCGACTACGACTTCGCCTCTCACGCACACGGTCCAGACGAGGCTTTCGAGGCTCTCACGCGCAGCGACGCCGCGATCGGCGCCCTCCTCGAAGCGGCGGGTGGACCGGAGGAGTTCCTCTCGCGCTACGCCGTGATTCTCTGCTCCGATCACGGTCAGACGCACGTCGACCGCCACGTTCGTCTGGAGACGGCGTTCGGACGTCTCGACGACGTGCTCGTCACGGCCTCGAATCGCGCCGGCATGGTCTATCGACTCGGCGCGGCTGCGCCGGCGGCGCGGGAGCTCGCGCAGCGGCTCGACGAGGAAGAGTCGGCCGAGACCGTCTTGTTCGTCGAAGAAGGCGCCGCGATCGCGCGTCGCGAGGGAGAGGAGCTCCGCTTCGCTCCGACCGTGAATGGGTGGACGACAACCGGAGACGAAGGTCTGCTCGGGTATCCAGGCGGCCTGGAGCGAGCCTGGGCGGCGCTCATGAACCCGAACGCCGGCGAGGTGATCGTCTCCGCTGCACCGGGCTTCGAGTTCGCCGACCTGGCCGGGCGGCACCACTCGGGTGGCGGAAGTCACGGCTCTTTGCGGCGCGGCGACTCGGAGGTCCCGATGCTGACGATCGGAGTCGAAGCGCAACCGCAGTCCATCGTGGAGATCGCGCCCGCGGTTCTTCGGCACTTCGGCGTCGCGCCTCCTGCCTACGCCCGTGCGCTCACGCGTGCCGCCTGATTCCGCCCCCGCGGCTCGGAGCAGGATGGTCGATTCGCAGCTGCGTGGCAGGGACGTCGTCGACGAACGCGTGCTCGCCGCGATGGAACGAGTTCCGCGTGAGCTCTTCCTGCCGGAGAAGCTGCGCAAGCGTGCGTACGACGACGCTGCGCTGCCGATCGGCGACGGCCAGACGATCTCCCAGCCGTACATGGTCGCGCGGATCTGCGAGGCGCTCTCGCTGACGGGAGCGGAGCGAGTTCTCGACGTCGGGACGGGCTCGGGCTACCAGGCTGCCGTCCTCGCCGAGCTTGCGGAGGAGGTCGACACGATCGAGCGCATTCCGGCGCTCGCCGAGCGTGCGCGCGCGAGCCTTGGAGCCGCCGGCTACGGCCGGGTGAGCGTCCATGTCGGCGACGGCTCCCGCGGTCTTCCCGGACGGGCCCCTTTCGACGCGATCGCGGTCGCAGCGGCGGCACCGGAGCTTCCGCGGACGCTCTACGAACAACTGGAGCCCCGCGGCCGTCTCGTCGTGCCGGTGGGACGGCGCGGGATGCAGCGCCTCGAGGTAATCGTCCGCAGCCCGGAGGGCCCCGCGGTCCTGCGCTCGGTGCCGTGTCGCTTCGTCCCTCTCCTCGGGGACGAAGGGTTCTAGCGTTTGCGTCCGGCCGGTCCGGGCACGATGGCGGGGGCAATGGTGGAGAGAACGGGAGACGAGCTGCTGGCCATGCCGCTGCGGCTGCACGGGATCCAGCTCGGGCGGCCCGTCGACCTGCTCCTCGATCGCGAGGCTCGACGGGTCGTGGGTCTCGACATCCTCTGCGGTGACGAGGTGCACAGATTCCTCCCTCTGCCCACGGCCGCCGTCGGCGACAAGGAGATCCGGATCCTGTCGCCGCTCGTCCTCCTCGAGGAGCGCGAGCTGGACTTCTACCGCTCCCAGACGCTTGCCCTGAGCCGGCTCCGCGGCGGCGCCGTCGAGCGGAACGGGCGCTCGGTGGGGCAGCTGCGGGACGTCATCGTGGACGAGGACGGGCGGCTGGTCGCGGCGATCACCGACGAGAAACGCGTCCCCTTCGAGGACGGCTTGCGGTTCGCTCCCAGACGCCGCACCGCGGCCTAACAGCTAGTTTCCTCAGCCGCATGGACGAGCGGGACGCAGCCGTCGCCGTGGGGCTGCGCGCCCGCGTCAATCGAGCCCTGCGCCAGCGAAGCAACTGGGCGGAGCTCGCGAAGTTCTGTGCCGTGGGGGCGTCGGGCTACGTCGTCAATCTGATCGTCTATGTCGCGCTGCTCGACGGGGCGAATCTGCACTACCGCTACGCCGCGACCGGTTCGTTCCTCGTCGCCGTGACGAACAATTATCTGTGGAACCGGCTCTGGACCTTTCGCCAGGACCGTGGCCACTTCGGACACCAGGGCCTGCGGTTCTTCGTCGTCTCCGTGATCGTCTACGTCGGCAATCTCGTCATCCTCACGCTGCTGGTCAAGGTGGGGGTCGGCAAGATCGTGGCGCAGGCGATCGCGATCGTCATGGTCACCCCGGCGAACTTCGTCGGCAACAAGCTCTGGTCGTTCCGGAGACGGCACTGAAGCTGCTCCTGTTCGCGGCCGTGGCCGTGTTGGCGGCGACGAACCTCGTTCCGCCTGCCTCCGCAGCTGCGAATCCCAGGCTGACGACGGAGCGTGCCACGGCGCTCTTCCTCGCGAACGACAAGGTGGCGGACTGGCTCAACCGCTATCCGACTGCAGGGCGCGCCACCAGCGCGACCTACGAGCCCGAGCCCTCGAAGTGCTCCTCTGGGACGCAGGGTGGCTGCTGGAACGTCACCGTCACGTGGAAGAAGAACGACAAGGTCGACGCCGGCGTGATCGCCTCGGGGAAGGTCGACGATCTCACGACTCGCGTCACGGAAGCCTGGACCGGTCCGCAGGTCGCGTGGAAGATGGCGCGCGGCTACGCCGGCGCGTTCGGCGGCAAGAAGATCAACAGCCTCCGCTACTGGCTTCCGTTCTGCTTCGTCTTCCTGCTCGGGCTGATGGACTTCCGGCGGCCGCTTTCGGTTCGGAACCTCGATCTGCTCGCGCTGCTCTCCTTCTCCGTGTCGCTCTGGTACTTCAACCACGGGAACATCTTCACGAGCGTGCCGCTCGTCTACCCGCCGCTCGTCTACCTGCTCGCGCGCTGCCTCTGGATCGGCGTACGCGGCCGGCCTGTCCGCGCGGGGCGACCGCTCTGGAAGCCGGCGGTGCTGCTCGCGGCTGCGGTGTTCCTCATCGGCTTCCGCGTCGGCCTCAACCTCGCCGACTCCAACGTGATCGACGTCGGCTACGCGGGGGTGATCGGCGCGCAACGGATCTCCAGCGGCGTCATGCCCTACGGCAACTTTCCGAAGGAAGAGACCCTGAAGCCCTGCGGCCCCGCCGACTCGGAGGGAGAGATCCGCGACCGCATCCAGTTCAACGGCCGCTGCGAGTCTGCGAACCCGCTCGGGGACACGTACGGCCCGGTCGCCTACGAGGCGTATCTGCCCGGCTACTGGATCCGGGGCTGGTCCGGGAAGTGGGACAAGCTTCCGGCCGTGCATCTCACCTCGATCATCTTCGACGTGCTCTGCGCGCTCGGACTGGGCCTCGCGGGCCTACGCTTCGGCGGGCGCTGGCTCGGCGCGGCGCTGGTGTTTGCCTGGGCCGCCTTTCCGTTCACGCAGTACGCCTCGATGTCGAACACCAACGACACCATCGTGCCGGCGTTCCTCATCTTCGGATTCTGGCTGGCGAGCTCTCCCTGGTCGCGCGGGATCTCCGTCGCTCTCTCCGGCCTGACGAAGTTCGCGCCGCTGATCGTCGCGCCGCTTTGGCTCACGTATCCGGGCCCGGTGCGACGGCCCCGGCCTGCGTTTGCGTTCGCGGCGGGATTCGTCGTCGCCGCAGTGCTCGCGTTCTCCATCCTCCTACTCGATGGCCATCCGGTCCAGGCGGCGCAGACGTTCTACGAACGGACGCTCAAGACGCAGATCACGCGGCAGTCGCCGTTCTCGCTCTGGGACTGGGCGCAATATCACGCACGCGGCATCCCGGATCTCCACATCGTGCAGCGGGTGCTCGAAGGCCTGCTGGTGCTCGGGGCGGTGGCCGTGGCGTTCGTACCGCGCACGAAGACACCGCTGCAGCTGGCTGCGCTGTCCGGCGCTCTCCTGATCGGCTTCGAGCTCGTGCTCACCCACTGGTCCTGGCTCTACATCCCGTGGTTCTTCCCCTTCGTCGCGTTCGCCCTGCTCTCGAACGGGCGTGGTCACTCGATCGACGGATCAACCGAAGGCGTCAGTGAAGACTTCAGTGGTCGCGAGCAGCAGCCCGCAAGCGTCTGAGCGCTCCGTCGTCGCCGCGGCATTCGTGGCGATCGCGCTCTTCGTCGCCTCGTGGACGCTGCTGCACCTCGGCTTCTACAAGCACAAGCAGCTGATCGACACGCCCGTCTACCAACGCTACGGCAATGCGATTGCGGCTGGCAAGGTCCCGTACCGCGATTTCGAGCTCGAGTACCCGCCGGGCGCGCTGCCCGTCTTCGCCCTGCCAGGCCTGGCCAAGCCGGGCCACGATCAGCAGGTCTCCCGGAGCTTTCGCCGAGCCTTCGAGACGCTCATGTGGTTGTGCGGTGCTGCGGCACTCACGTCGATGGCGGTCGTCCTACGCAAGCTTCGGCGCAGCAGTGCCGGCGTGTGGGCTCCGCTCTGCTTCGCCGCAGTTGCGCCGCTCCTCCTCGGTTCGGTGATCCTCAGCCGCTTCGATCTCTGGCCCGCGGCGCTCGTCGCAGGGGCGTTGGCCGCGCTCGTCTCGGGACGTTTGCGCGTGGGACACGGGCTCCTCGGGCTCGGCATCACCGCGAAGCTCTATCCCGCGGTGCTTCTTCCTCTCGGCGTGGCGTACGTCTGGAAGCGCGAGGGGCGGCGGGAGGCGCTCGCGTGTCTGGCGCTGGCGCTCGGGGTCGTCGCCGCAATCTTCGCACCTTTCGTGATCGTGTCGCCGAGCGGTGTCTGGCACAGCCTGAGCGTCCAGTTGAGCCGGCCGCTGCAGGTGGAGAGCCTGGGCTCCGCGCTTCTGCTCGCCGGCCACCACCTCTTCGGGCTCGGCGTGACGGCAGAGACGAGCCACGGCTCGCAAAATGTGGCAGGCACCGCCGCGGACTGGCTGGCGGTCGCCTCGACGGTGTTGCAGGCGGGAGTGCTGATCTGGATCTGGTCGGCCTTCGTCCGCGGCCGGAGCGACGCCGAAGCGCTTGTTCGCTCCACTGCGGCCACGCTGTGCGCGTTCGTCGCGTTCGGCAAGGTCCTGTCGCCGCAGTTCCCGATCTGGCTGATCCCGATCGTGCCGCTTGTGCGTGGACGCCGCGGGCTCGTCGCAAGCGCGCTCCTCGGCCTCGCGCTCGTCCTGACGCAGTTCTGGTTCCCGTTCCGCTACTTCAGGCTTGCGCTCAACTTCGAGACGGACCTTTCCTGGGTACTGCTGGCACGCGACCTCACCTTCGTCGCGCTCGTGGGGGTACTCGTAGTCACTTTGCGGCATACAGGCGCCACTCGCCCGGAATCCCCTTGAGCTCGTGCACGCCGCGGTCGGTGAACTCGATCCCGGATCCGGCGACGAGATCCTTGACGGTGCTGGACACCAGCACCTCGCCGGGAGAAGCGAGAGAAGCGACGCGTGCGCCGGTGTGGACGGCGATTCCCCGGACCCACGTGCCACTCAACTCGCACTCGCCGGTGTGCAACCCGGAACGTACATCCAGGCCGACGCTGCGCACGCTCTCGACGATCGAACACGCACAACGGATCGCCCGTGCCGGCCCGTCGAAGGTCGCGAAGAAGCCGTCTCCTGCCGTATCGATCTCGACGCCGCGAAAGCGCGCGAGGTCCCGGCGGACAACCTCGTTGTGACGCTCCAGCAGATCGCGCCAGCGGCGGTCCCCTAGCTCCCCCGCATGATCCGTCGAGCCGACGATGTCGGTGAACAGGACGGTCGCCAGCATCCGATCCGGCGTGGCAGGCTCGCGCACGCCGGTGAGGAACTCCTGGATCTCGTCCAGGATGTCGTCGCCGTCGATCCACGGGATGTGATCCTCGCCCGGAAGCTCCACGTAGCGCGCACCATCGATGTGGCGAGCGAGCCAGCGCGCGTTTTCGACCGAGCAGATCTTGTCGCCGACACGATGGACGATCAGCGTCGGCGCACTGACGGACGGGACGACGTGACGCACGTCGATCTCGAACGCCATGCGCATGAAGGCGATCGCGTCGTGCGGTGTAGCCGACTGCACCTGGAGGCGTCCGAACTGCTCGCGCAACTGGGGGTCGCCTTTGCGGCTGGGGGCGAAGAGGTCGGCGCCTGAACCTTTACCCCAACGCGAGACCACGCGTTCGGTATCCATCGCCGCCTCGAACTCCTCGCGGGTGCTCTCGCCCCACGGCCAGTCGTCCGTCGTCTCTTCCTTGACCTCCGCTCCGCACAGGATGAGCCCTCGGGTCCGCTCCGGGTACGTGGCCGCGAAAAGGATCGACATCGGTCCCCCTTCGGAGACACCCATCAGCGCCGTGGTCTCGGAGCCGACCGCGTCGAGGATCGCGCGCACGTCGTCCATTCGCTCCTCGAGCGTGCCGACGCGGACGCGGTCGGACAGGCCCATACCGCGCTTGTCGAAGAGGATGAGTCGCGAAAAGGACGCCAGCCGCTCGCAGGCCCGGCGATACTCGCTCATCTCCCAGAGGACATCGAGATTCGTGATCGCGCCGGCTACGAAGACGAGGTCGAGCGGGCCGTCGCCGAGCACGCGGTAGGCGATGTGGACGTCGCCGTTCTCCGCATACTGCACCGGCGGGGCGCTCACGGCACCGGGACGCGCACCGTCTCGCAACTCGTGGCGCGACCGTCGGCGCCGCACTCGACGAGGACGCCCTCGATCCGCACGTCGCCCGAGGCCGTTTCGAAGCGCACGGGCATGCCGGTGCGCATCGCCCTGATCGCGAGCTCGGCCTGCACGCCGATCACGGAGTCGTGCGGGCCGGTCATCCCCGCGTCCGTGATCGCCGCAGTCCCGCCGGGTTGCACGCGCGCGTCGTTCGTCTGGATGTGCGTGTGCGTTCCGAGGACCGCGGTCACCTTCCCGTCGAGCCACTTCGCCAGAGCCACCTTCTCGCTCGTCGCCTCGGCATGCATATCGACGACGATCACCGGCGTGCGCGTCTGCGCTTCGTCGACGAGCTCGTCGATCACCTCGAAAGGACCGACAGGCGGCCCGAGGAAGAGCGCGCCGATCAGATTGATCACGGCGACCTCGGTCCCGTCGGCGGCCGTGACGAAGGTCATGCCCTTCCCCGGAGCCCGCTTCGACAGGTTCGCGGGCCTGATCAGGCGGTCACTTTCCTTCAGGTACGGCACGATCTCACCGCGCCGCCAGACGTGATTGCCGAGCGTGATCGCGTCGGCACCGGCGGCGAGCATCTTGTCGGCGAGCTTGGGCGTGATGCCGACTCCGTCCGCAAGGTTCTCGCCGTTCAGGATGCAAAGATCCGCGCGCAGCTCTTCGCGCAGCGAAGGAAGACGCTCTTCGATGGCGCGACGGCCGGGCACACCGACCGCATCGGCGATGAACAGAATTCGCACGGGCGGATTAGGGCAGGAGAGTCGCGGCGGCGCGCAGCTCGATTGCCACGTGGTTGCCCGCGTCCTGCGTGTACTTCGACAGCGCCTGCTTCTCGACCCCGGACAGATCGAGCACGCGGCCGACCTTCGTGCTCGACGCGGCGATCATCGAACCGACGGTGAGCGCCGGATCAGCGCTGAGGTGCGTGAGCGAGATCACGAGAGACGGTGCGGCCGACGGTTGGATCTCGATCAGCGAACCGTAGGGTTGGCCGTTGAGGATGTAGTCCGAGATCCCGACGATCGTGCCGTCGACCGGCGCGTAGACATCCGTGCCGGGCAACGCGCCGACATCGAGCGCAGAGGTGTCGCCTCCGTTCAACTTGTAGTACACGAAGCCCGCGCCGCCGCCGCCGAAGATCTTGTGCGCGAGTCGCGACAGGATGCCTTCGTTTCCCTGACGCCCCAGCGGGCTCAGCGGCAGTGCGCCGTCGCCAGAGGAGTGGTAGCCGATCGCGGTGACACGGCTCTGTGCGACCGGCAGCTGAATGCGCAGGCCGCCGTGCAGAGCGACGGTGAGCGGCGCCGGCGGTCCGACGGGCAGCAGCCGGCTCGCCGGCCCCGGCAGCGCCTGGGAAGGCTGACGTGTCGCTCCCTGCCCGAACGCAGTGATCAGCAGCGTGCCCAGGAGGAGGCCGCAGACGACCATCAGGACGACGAGACGCCGCGCGCGGTGGGGCATGCGCGCGCGCCGCGGTCGCTGGCGCGCCGCGGGGACTCGGCGGGAGGGGGCCGGCATCCGCGCCACCGTAACGGACCCCGATGCCTCCTTCAACCGCTGAGGGGCCCGACTTTGTGACAGTCGAACCTTCGGATCCATCTGCTTTTCCACCCATACCTCGTGACGGTCGAGGGCGAGGTTGCCGTCCTCGGCCCAGTCCCAGTCCCAATCCGGCGGTCGCTGCCGAGGGAACCGTAGGACGTCGGCTGTACGATCACCCGCATGCCCGGCAGGGCCAAGATGGAGATCCCGCGCTGGATCCAGCTGGCCGGGTTGCCGGTCATGTTGCTGTTTCTGTGGGTGGTGGCGGGCGCGGTCCGTCACGTCGTCTTCCTCTTCCTCGTGGCGCTGCTGATCGCGCTGCTCCTCAGTCCCGTCGTCAGGGTGGTGCAGAGGGCCAGGATCCCTCGCGGCTTCGCAGTCGCGTTCGTGTACCTCGTCTTCGCGATTACGTTGATTGCCGCCATTGGGGCGCTCGGGACCGTCGTCGTCAATGAGACGAAGACGGCAGCGAAACGGGTGGATTCCTACTTTACGAACACGAACGGACGAACCGGCGTCGTCGACGCCGATCGCGACGTGAACCTTTTGCAGCACTGGCTCGACACGCATCGCCTGGGCGGCATCAAGATCGAGAACCGCGGTCACAGGCTGGTCAGCGACATCCGCAAGCACAATGTCGGCAAGTACACGAGCAGGGTGGTCAACTTCCTCGAGGGAGCGGCGGTCTCGATCGGGAAGCTGCTCTTCAGCGCGATCGTGATCCTCGTCGTGTCGATCTACATGCTGCTCGACTTTCCAAAGATCGAACGACGGATCAACAGGCGCTTTCCGCCGGATGGGGATTCGGAGCCGTTGCTGCTGCGCATGGAGCACTCGCTGACGAGCTACGTCAAGGGCCAGTCACTGGTCTCGCTGATCATCGGCACGAGCGCTGGCGTCGGGTTGTGGCTCTTCGGCGTGCTCGGTTGGCTTCCGCACGGTCAGAAGTACGCACTGCTCTTCGGCGCGTTCGTCGCGATCACCGAGCTCATTCCGTACCTGGGACCGTGGATCGGTGCGATCCCGCCGTTCCTGTACGCGCTCGTCGTGCATCCGGTCTCTGCAATCTGGGTCGGGCTCCTGTTCCTCGCGATCCATCAGGTGGAAGGTCACGTTGTCGTTCCGAACGTGATGGGAAGCGCGCTGAGGCTGCATCCGTTGCTCGTCATCTTCGGACTGCTCGCCGGCGGCGAGATCTACGGGCTGCCCGGCGCGCTGATCGCTTTGCCGCTGCTTGCCGCCGCCCGCGCGATGTGGGAGTTCTTCCATGAACGCCTGGCGCTGGAGCGCTGGGACGAGGGCAAGACGCTCCCGATGGACGTCGGCTTAGAAGAAGCGAAGCCACCTCCGGCTGCGGCGAGACGTTGAGCGAAACGGTCCTGCGCGCGCGCGACGCCGCGCGCCGTTTCGGCTCGCACGTTGCGCTCGAGCCCACCGACATCGACATCCATGCTGGCGAGGCACTCGCGCTGATCGGCCCGAACGGAGCCGGGAAATCGACGTTGCTCGCGCTGCTCGCCGGCGCGCTGGAACCGAGCGCCGGGACGATCCGGCGTGTCGACGAGATCCGCGTCGGCTGGGTGCCGCAGCGTGCGGCGTTCTACGACCGGTTGACGGCCCGCGAAAACCTCGAGCTCTTCGGGCGGCTCGAAGGCGAGCCCAATCACGTTCCGGCTGCGGAGGAGCTCCTCCTGCGCTTCGAGATTCCCGCCGACCGTGCTGCGCACACCCTGTCGGTCGGGAACCGCCAGCGCCTCAACGTCGCGCTTGCGCTGCTCGGTAGTCCGCGTGTCTTGCTTCTCGACGAGCCGACCGCAGCCCTCGATCCCGGCCAGCGCCGCCGCCTCTGGGAGACGGTGACCGCATTGCGAGACGAAGGCGGCTCGGTCGTCTTCGCGACGCAGAACCTCGAAGAGCTCGAGCTGTACGCCGACCGCGTCGCAGTGCTGCAGCGAGGGCGGCTGACGTTCGTCGGACAAACCGCCGACTACCGCGAGCTGCACGCGGAGGAGATCTTCTCCTGACGCGTGCGGCGCTCGTGTTGCGGAAGGACCTGCGCGTGCTCGTGCGCTCGCCGCTCCTGCTCGGCGTCCTGATCGCGTATCCGCTGCTCGTGGCGGGGCTCGTCGGTCTCGTGGCCGGCTATGGGAGCTCGAAGCCGCGCGTCGCGCTCGTCGACGAGGATCACCTGCCGCAGGTGGTGTCCGTCGGAGGCCATCGGTTTCGGATCCAGGATGCGATCGACGAGGTCGGCAAGAACGTCCATCTCGTGCGGATGGGGCCAGTCGAGGCCCGGCATGAGCTCGCGACCGGCCGCGTCGTCGCAACATTGACGGTCCCGCCGGGCTTCCTCGCCGACCTGAAGAGCGGGCTCCACTCGCCGAGCCTCGTCTATCAGGTGACTCGGGGCGGGATCTCCTCCCGCGTGACCCAGCAGGTGCAGGCGCTCGTCTACGGGCTCAACCGTCAGCTGCAGACGACGTACGTCCAGACCGACTTGAAGTACGTCCAGCTCATCGTCAGCGGGGGTCGTGCAGAGTTCGGCGGCCGCACGTACGACGTCCTCGGGCTGGCGCGGATGCAGAAGGTGCTGCAGACGATGCCGCCGGGACCGCAGCGCGACCGGATCGCGGAGTTCGCCCGGATCGCGGGTGTCGCGCTCGGGCAGACGGGCAATCTGCTCGGGGCGACCGCGAACCCGATCGGGCTCGAGCGTGCGCACGAGGATTCGCGCAGCTCCCTCCTCTCTGCGCAGGTGCAGTCCTACGCGTTGGCGCTCACGATCACGTTCCTCGCGTTGCTGCTCGCCGCCGGAGCGATTGCGAGCGAGCGGGACGAGAACGCGATCGGGCGGCTGAGACGAGGGCTGGTCTCGATGGGGGAGTTGGTGTCCGCGAAGGTGGCGCTCGCCGCGGTCGTCGCGCTGGCCCTCGGGCTGGCGATCGCGCTCGTTTTCGGCGTGATCGTCGAGGCCGGTGGTGTCGCCGGCGGCGAACCGTGGCAGCGCCTGCCACTGCTTGCGGCCGGCCTCCTCGCCGCCGGCGCGGCGTTGGGGGCGCTCGGCGCGCTGCTCGGAGCGCTCGCACGCGAAACGCGCACAGCGTCCCTCGTCGCCGTGCTCGTCGTGATGCCGATCGTGTTCCTCGGCCTCATTCCGCGCGAGGTCGTCCCTGTCGCAGGCTGGCTCAGCGACGGGTTGCCGTTCGCGCATGCGGTGCGCTATTTCTCGGCCTCGCTCTACGACGCCAGCCCCTGGTGTGCGGTCGGTCGGGAGCTGTTGTGGCTCCTCGGCCTCGGCCTCCTCTTCGGCAGCCTTGCCCGGGTCGCGACGCGCCGGCTCCTGGCGTGAGGTTCCGATCTAGGCTGTAGGAGTGAGCACGTTTCCAGTCACCCGATTGCGGCGTCTACGGCGAACGAGCGGGCTGCGTGGGCTCGTGCGCGAGACCCGGCTCGATCTGGACGACTTCGTCATGCCTCTCTTCGTCGGGCCGGAGCCGCTCGCGAACGCCGACCTGCCCGGCCTCGCGCGCCACTCGCTCGAGACGCTCGGCGCGGAGGCGGACGAGCTCGTCGGACTGGGCGTCAAAGCCGTGATCCTCTTCGGCATCCCCGACGAGAAGGACGAGGAAGGCTCGGGCGCCTGGGACGAGGACGGCATCGCCCAACAGGCGCTACGAGAGCTCCAGGGTCGCGACCTCGTGCTGATCACGGACGTGTGCCTCTGCGAATACACCTCGCACGGCCACTGCGGAGTCATCGGCGAGGGCGACGAGGTCGACAACGACGCGACGCTCGAGTTGCTGACCCGCACGGCTCGGAGTCACGTCGAGGCGGGAGCACATGTCGTCGCGCCGAGCGACATGATGGACGGCCGCGTCGGCGCGATTCGCGAGGAGCTGCCGGACACGCCGATCATCGCCTACTCGGCGAAGTACGCCTCCGCTTTCTACGGCCCGTTCCGTGAGGCCGCCGAGTCGGCGCCTGCGTTTGGCGACCGGCGCGGCTACCAGATGGATCCTGCGAACGTGCGCGAGGCGCTGCGCGAATGCGAGCAGGACGTCAGCGAGGGCGCAGACGTCTTGATGATCAAGCCCGCGCTTCCTTACCTCGATGTGATTCGCGCTGCACGGGAACGCTTCGATCTGCCGCTGGCGGCGTACAACGTCTCGGGTGAGTACGCGATGGTGAAAGCCGCAGCCGCGAAAGGATTTCTGGACGAACGGCAGGCCGCGCTCGAGTCGCTCACCGCGATCAAGCGCGCAGGTGCCGACTTCGTCATCTCCTACTGGACGAAGGAGCTGGCGAGCTGGCTCTGAAGACGCGCAGTGATTTATTCCGCCGCGCGCTCGACCTCATCCCCGGCGGTGTCAACTCGCCCGTGCGCGCCATGCGCGCGGTGGGGCTCGACGAGCCGCTGTTCGTGGGTCGCGGCGAGGGCGCCTATCTCGAGGACGTCAACGGCAATCGCTACATCGACTGGGTCATGTCATGGGGCCCGTTGGTCTTCGGGCACGCCGACCCGGCCACGATCACTGCCGTGCGCGACGCGGCCGAGCGCGGCACGAGCTTCGGCGCGCCGACGGAGGCCGAGGTCGACCTGGCAGCGGAAATCGTGGACGCCGTCCCATCGGTCGAGAAGGTCCGCCTCGTCTCCTCCGGGACCGAGGCGGCCATGAGCGCGGCTCGCCTCGCCCGCGCCTTCACGGCCCGCGACCGCATCCTCAAGTTCGCAGGTTGCTATCACGGCCACGTCGATGCTCTGCTCGCGAGCGCAGGCTCCGGTGTCGCGACGCTCGGCCTGCCGTCGAGCCCCGGCGTGCCGCCGGCCACGACGAAAGACACGATCGTGTGCAAGTACAACGACATCGACGCCGTCGCCTCGACCGTGGCCGAGTATGGCGAGGGCCTCGCCGCGATCATCGTCGAGCCCGTGGCGGGGAACATGGGCGTCGTCCCTCCCGAGCCGGGCTTCCTCGAAGTCCTGCGCCGCCTGTGTGATGCCTCCGGCGCGCTGCTCGTATTCGACGAGGTCATCACGGGCTTCCGGGTTTCCCGGGGCGGCGCGCAGGAGCTCTTTGGCGTCACGCCCGACCTGACCATCCTGGGGAAGATCGTCGGCGGCGGCCTGCCGCTCGCTGCGTTCGGCGGCCGAGCGGAGATCATGGATCGCCTCGCCCCGAGCGGTGACGTCTACCAGGCCGGGACGCTCTCGGGAAATCCACTCGCCACCGCGGCGGGGCTCGCCGTCCTGAGACGCTTGCGCGATCCGGCCGTCTACGAACAGCTCGAGCAACGTGGCGCGCGACTCGAGTCCGGGCTGGCGCCCTACGGCCGCCTCCAGCGCGTCGGCGCGCTGGCCACGCTCTTCATGACCGACGAGCCCGTGCGCAACTTCGACGATGCGCAGCGCGCGGACACAGATCGCTACGGCGCGCTCTTCCGCCATCTGCTCGAACGCGGGATCTACATCGCTCCGAGCCAGTTCGAGGCCATGTTCGTCTCCCTCGCTCACGGCGACGAGGAGATCGACCGGACCATTCAGGCCGTTGCAGATTTCGACGGCTGATCTGTGGGACACGATCGCCTCCGACGCGGGGCAGGAGAGCGCCCTCTGGAACGCGGCGCTGCGCCCGCGCGAGGAGCAGGAACGAGCCGCGGTCTTCTCGTTGCTCGGCGAACCTCGGTACGCACTCGGCACCGAGACGATCTACGAGGGGTACCTCTTGCACTACGGCCGGACCCGGCTCTTCGCGCCTGAAGACCAGGACGCCGCCCTGCTGCTCGGGGACTACCTGTACGCCCACGGCCTCGTCCGCATCGAAGAGGTGGGGACGGTCGAGGCAGTCAGCGATCTCGCCGAGCTGATCGCGCTCTGCGCGTACCTTCGCGCGGAGGAGATCGCCGGTGACGGGCCGGTCTGGGCTGCGACTGCCGCGGCCCTTGGCCGCGGCGAACTGGACGCCGGTCGATCGTCCCTTCGTCTGGACAACGATCCCAATCCGCTCGAGCGGCTGGCTCGGACACGGGTGGGCGACGCCGCCGTCGATGGCGCTCTGGCGACCCATCGCGGACGGCTTCGTTAGAGTCACGGCGATGCTCGCGCTGCTCCAGTTGCTCGCCGTCGAGGACGCCGCGACCGAAGGCAAGAAGGTCGTCACGGCGATGCTCATCGTCGGCCTGATCTTCGTCGGCGTGATCGCCCTCGGCGAGACCACGCACTGGCTGCGCCACCGGCGCCGCTAGACCTCTGCCGCTAGTCGTCGCATCATCCTGGTATGGCCGAGCTGCCCACCGGAACCGTCACCTTCCTCTTCACGGACGTGGAGGGCTCGACACGCTTGTTGAACGAGCTCGGCGATGCGTACGCCGACGTTCTCGCGGATCACCGACGAGTACTGCGTGAGTGCTTCGACCGGCACGAGGGGGTCGAGGTCGACACCCAGGGAGATGCCTTCTTCATCGCCTTCGCGAAGGCCTCGGCTGCGCTTGCCGCGGCTGTGGACGCGAGCGCCGCGCTCGAGCCCGGCCCGATCCGCGTGCGCATGGGTGTGCACACGGGCGAGCCGCTCGTCACCGACGAAGGTTACGTCGGCATCGACGTCCATCGCGCAGCCCGCATCGCCGCTGTCGGCTACGGCGGCCAGATCCTGGTCTCTCAGTCGACACGCGATCTTGCCGGTGCTCAACGGTTACGCGATCTCGGCCACCACCGGCTCAAGGACCTGACGGCGCCCGAACGCATCTACCAGTTCGGCGACGACGACTTTCCACCGCTGAGGAGTCTCAACACGACGAACCTCCCGGTGGCGTCGAATCCCCTCGTCGGTCGTGAGACGGAGCTCGCCGAACTGACGGCGATGCTGATGGACTCGGAACGCCTCGTAACGCTGACCGGTCCCGGAGGGAGCGGCAAGACGCGCCTCGGCCTTCAGGTCGGCGCCGAGCTTCTCGAAGACTTCCCCGGCGGTGTCTTCTTCGTTCCGCTCGGCCCGCTCTCCGCCCCGGAGCTCGTCCGGCCGGCAATTGCCCGGGCTGCAGGTGTTCGTCAACTCGAAGAACTCGCTGACCGCCAAGCGCTGCTGCTGCTCGACAACTTCGAGCATCTGCTCGGCGCGGCGACCGAAGTCGCGGCGCTGCTCGAAGCCGGTGGATCGGCGAAGGTACTGGCAACCAGCCGCGCACCGCTGCGGCTTCACGGCGAATGCGAGTTCGCAGTCGATCCGTTGCCCGAGACCGACGCCGTCGAGTTGCTCGTGCAGCGCGCTCGCTCCGTGCGACGAGATTTCGCCCCGGACGAGCACGCGAAGGAGATCTGCCGCCGGCTCGATGGGCTTCCTCTCGCGGTCGAGCTCGCGGCTGCGCGGCTGCGCTCGCTCGACACCGCCACGCTGCTCGAACGACTCGACCGGTGTCTCCCGCTTCTGACCGGAGGAGCGCGTAACGCGCCTGAGCGCCAGCGCACGCTGCGTGCAACGATCGAATGGAGCTACGACCTCCTGTCCGACGATCTGCGTGCGCTCTTCGCCAGGCTCGCGGTCTTTGCGGGCACGTTCTCGCTCGACGCCGCCGAGAAGGTCGCCGACTCCACGGTCGAGGCTCTTGACGCTCTGGTCGAGGCGAGTCTCGTGAAGGCGCTCGCCGGCACCCGTTTCCTCATGCTGGAGACGATCCGCGAACTCGCCTCAGAACGGCTTGCCGAGCTCGACGACGTGGCCGAGCTGCGCTCGCGGCACGCCCGGTACTACCACTCGGTCGCTATCAGCGCCTGCCTCGACACGGATGAGGTCGCGGCCGAGCAGCGGCCGGAGATCGTCATTCCCGAGGTTCCGAACCTGCGCGCAGCCCTCGTTTGGGCGCAGGAGACCAGTGAAACCGAATTCGGGCTCGACCTTCTCGTCGCTCTAGAGCAATTTTGGGTCCTCGGTTACACAGCGGAGGCAACGCGCTGGTTCAGCGCGTTCCTCGAGCATGCGGATGCAGCTCCGCCGCTGCTACAGGCTCGCGCGCTGCGATCATTCGGCAGCTCCGCAAGCTTTGCCGGCGAGTTCGACCTCGCCGAGCGGCTCTGGGAAGAGAGCCTCGCCGTGTACGAGCAGCTCGGGGACGAACACGGCATCGCGGTGCTGCTGCACCGCTTGTCGATCTCCGCGCTCATCCGCGGCGACGTCGAGCAAGCGACTGCGAAGAGCGAATGGAGTCTCGAGCTTCACCGGCGGCGAGCAAACGACAAGGGCGCAGTGCAGCCGCTGGCCTTGCTCGGTGCGATCGCGCTCCAAGCAGGTGATCGTCGGCGAGGACTGGCGCTGCTCGAGGAGAGCGCGGAGCTGGCCGGGAAGATCGGCTGGCGCTGGTGGCGAGCAGGGACGCTGAGTGCGCTCGCGGAGGTGGCGATCTCGGAGGAGCGCATCGACGACGCCCGGGGACTTCTGCACGAAGCCGTCGATCTCGCCCTCCAATTCGGTGATCGCGTTGGACTCTCCTGGTACCTCAGCCAGTTCGCGCTTGCGCTTCTGCACGAATCGCGGTCTGAGGAGGCCGGGCGGATCTGGGGCGCCGTCGAGACGGCAGCTGCTTTCGTTCCAGGCGGTCCGTGGCCGCGCGACATCGAGCGGCTTCAGGGCCAAGTGTTGGCGCTCGCAGACGCCACGTTCGAGGCAGGCCGCGAGGAAGGTCGCTCCCTCTCGCTCGAGGAGGCTGCAACCTGGATGTGCGGCCTAGACTGACGTGGATGGCGCCTCCCTCTGACCTGCGGGCGTGGATCGCGCTGCTCGAGCGTGAGGGCGAGCTCGTCCGCATCGCCGCCGAGGTCGATCCCGAGCTCGAGATCACCGAGATCACTGACCGCACGGTGAAGGCAGGCGGCCCCGCGCTGTTGTTCGAGAAGGTGAAGGGCTCGTCGCATCCGCTGCTGATCAACCAGTTCGGCACGGAGCGCCGGATGTGTCTGGCCTTCGACGCGCCCTCCCTCGACGACGTCGCTGCCAAGCTCAGCGACGTGCTCGAGATGCAACCGCCGGCCGGGCTCGTCGACAAGGTGCGCGGCCTGCAGAAGCTGAAATCGATCGCCGACTCGCGGCCGAAGACAGTCCGGCGCGCGCCGAGTCAGGAGATCGTGCTCGAGCACGACGATGCCTCGCTCGACCTGCTTCCGATCCAGAAATGCTGGCCCGACGATGCTGCGCCCTTCATCACGCTGCCCGCCGTCATCACCAAGGACCCGAGGACCGGCACGCGCAATGTCGGCATGTATCGCATGCAGAAGCTGGGTCCGCGGGCGACCGCGATGCACTGGCAGATCCACAAAGACGGGCGCGCCGACTATCTGGCCACCGACGGAAAGATCGAGGTCGCCGTCGCCCTCGGTCTCGACCCGGTCACCGCGTACTCCGCGAGCGCGCCGCTCCCGAAGCACATCGACGAGTTCATGCTCGCCGGCTTCCTGCGGGGCGAGCCCGTCGAGCTCGTGCAGGCGAAGACGGTCGACCTCGAGGTTCCTGCGAACGCCGAGATCGTCCTCGAGGGCTACATCGACAAGGACGAGCTCACCGAGGAGGGGCCGTTCGGAGATCACACCGGCTACTACACGCCGCCGGAGCCGTTCCCGGTCTTCAGGCTGACGGCGATCACTATGCGGCGCGACGCGATCTATCCGTCGATCGTCGTCGGCAAGCCGCCGCAGGAGGATGCGTGGCTCGGCAAGGCGACCGAGCGGATCTTCCTGCCCGCGATCAGGATGACCGTCCCGGAGATCGTCGATTACGACCTGCCCGTGGCGGGCGCTTTCCACAATTGCTGCATCGTTTCGATCCGTAAGGCCTTCCCGGGCCACGCCCAGAAAGTGATGCATGCGATCTGGGGGCTCGGAATGCTCAGCCTCACGAAGGCGGTCGTGGTCGTCGACGAATGGGTCGACGTGCACGACTACGCCGAGGTCATGTTCAGGGTGGGGGCCAACGTCGATCCGGCCCGGGACGTGCTGCTCACCGAGGGGCCGCTCGACCATCTCGACCACGCCCCGACCCGCCAGTTCTACGGCGGAAAGATCGGGATCGACGCCACCCACAAGGGGCCTGACGAGGGCACCAGGGAGTGGCCGCCCGAGATCCAGATGACGCCGGAAGTCCAGGCGCTCGTCGACCGCCGCTGGGCGGAGTACGGGATCTCGCTCGACGCCCGTGCAGCGAACGGCCGAATCCGTCAGAGTTCCGGCCCGTTGCGCCGATTGATACGTCGTTGACACACGGAACAGGGCGGGGATTGAATCCAGTAGTGGTGACCCAAGAGGGGGAGGCTCGGTGACGGAACCTCAGCACGGGGACCGGCAGCATTCCCCGGGTCCGTCGATCTATCCGATCGGGTTTGCGGCGGGGGTTGCCTGCATCCTCGTCGGGCTGATCATCAGCCCGACGGTGATCGTGCCGATCGGCGCGGTGATCGCGATCGCCTTCGGCTTCCTGTGGGCCCGCGATGCGACGACCGAGTTTCGAGGCGAGCCGGTAGCTGCGATCGAGCCCGAGCGGGGTGGCCCGGCCGAGTCGACGGCCGCGCCTGTAGTTCCCGCCGATCGGGACGAGGCAGCCGGGGAGCGCTTCCCGCGCAGCCGGTTCCTCGAGGGCGCGACGCTCGGCCTGGGCGGCGTGATCGGCGGTCTCGTGACGGTGCCCGCGATCGGCTTCATGATCGTGCCCGCATTCAAAGGGCAGGGCTATCCGAAGGTCGACCTGGGGCCGTTGGAGAACTTCACCGAAGGCAAGTGGTTCGTGACGAAGTTCTTCATGCACCCGGACGCCGGCGAGGTATCGCATCGCACTGCGTACATCCGCAACAACGGAACACTGAACGGCGAGCCGAGCTTCACGATCATCTCGAACCGTTGTGCGCATCTCGGCTGCCCCGTGCAGCCGAACGGCCCGGTGCAGGACAACCAGACGAAGAACATCGACCTCCAGCAGGGACAGAAGGTCACGATGATCCCGGCGATCCCTGCCGGCGGCTATGGCTGTCCGTGCCATGGCGGCCAGTACGACCAGGAGGGCAATCGCGTATCGGGCCCTCCGGTTCGCGCGCTCGATCGCTACGAGTTCGCGATCATCAACGGCCACCTCGTCCTCGGCAAGCCGTACAGCGTCTCGCACGTGAAGGGCCAGGGGAAAGACGCTGTGATCTATAAATACAGGCTCTCCGGCCCCGGTCAGCACATCGACGGCTGGGAGCAGATCCTCTACCCGCTGCAGCCGCCGCACTAGTCGATGGCCACCGCGACGCGTAACAAGAAATCCGCCCGCCGCCGCCAGTTGGAGGCCGCGATCAACTATCCGATCGACTGGCTCGAAGAGCGCTCCGGCCTGATCGGCGGGCTGCGCTATTTCCTCTTCCGCAAGGTCCCGGGCGACGCGGGTTGGTGGCACACGCTCGGCTCCGCCACGCTGACCGCGTTTCTCGTACAGGCCCTGACCGGCGTGATCCTCGCGATGTACTACAAGCCCGATCCGCAGAACGCGTACCAGTCCATCCAGCACATCACGAACGATCTGACGCTCGGCTGGCTCGTGCGCGGCATGCACAAGTGGGGCGCGAGCGTCTTCATCATCCTGATGTTCTTCCACATGGCGCGCGTGTTCCTGTTCGGCGCCTACAAGTATCCGCGCGAGCTCAACTGGATCATCGGCGTGATGCTGCTCGCGGTCGGGATGCTCGAAGGCTTCACGGGCTATCTGCTGCCGTGGGACCAGACGGCGTACTGGGCGACGGTCGTCGGCATCAATCTCAACGGCACCGCGCCGTTCCTCGGGCCCTTCCTCGCGGATTTCTTACGCGGCGGCGCCGAGATCGGCAACGAAACGCTCAGCCGTTTCTACTCGTTGCACATGCTCCTGATTCCCGGCTTGATCTTCGCGCTGATCGGCCTGCATCTCTATCTCGTCATCCGGCTCGGCGTGTCGTCCCCGCCCTGGTCGTCGGAAGCTGCGGGCTCGGACCACGACGCCGAACCACCTGCGACCAACGGTCGAAGCGGGCTGACGCAGCCGGCGGCGCGCAGCGGCTGGCGCCGCAACGGGGGTGAAGACGCCTAATGGCGAGCACCGACGACTGGCGCCGGCAGTTCACGAAGTACAAGGCGGACGTGAAGGCGCGCGGGAAGCCGTTCTACCCATACGCAATGTTCCACGACACGGTGATGAGCCTGGTCGTGGTCTCGGTGATCATCGGGCTCGCCTCGGTTTGGTACTTCACGTCGGGCGTGGACCCGAACAAATGCGGCAGCGGCGACTCCTGCTTGCTCGGTCCGCGCTACTCGGCGCCGGCCGACCCGGCGACGACGAACTTCGTGCCCCGGCCGGACTGGTACTTCTACTTCCTCTTCTATCTGCTCCGGATCTTCAAATGGCCGAACTCGGTCATCCTCGGGACGGTCGGGATCCCGACGGTCCTGCTGATCATCGCCTTCCTGCTCCCGTTCATCGACCGGCGGATGGAGCGTCGGCTCACGCGGCGTCCTGTCGCCGTGATCGGTGCTGTCCTGGTCGTCCTTTCGATGGGCGAGCTGACCTACAAGGGCGCGACGGCGAAGGAAGCGCTCGCGAGCGAGGTCGTGCAGGCAGTGCCGACCTGGGCGCAGCGGCAAGGTTTTGCAGGAAACGCCCAGGCCGTCGCGGGTGCGAAGATCTTCGCCAGCTCCGGTTGTACGGCGTGTCACACGTATCTCGGCACGGGCAGCTCGAACCAGGGCGCGCCCGACCTCAGTGCCGAGGGGAAGAAGGGCCGCAACAAGCAGTTCTTCGTGCAATACATCCCCGATCCGGCGAAGTTCGGCAACAACGTGATGCCGAAGTTCGACTTCGACAACCAGCAGCTCTCCCAGTTGGCCGCGTTCCTCATGGCCTCCAAGGGCCCGAAGTAGGCCCGCCGTGCGAATCTTCCTTGGGATAACGGGCGCCTCGGGCGCTCCTTATGCGGCTCGGCTCGTCGAGGCGCTCGCCGGAGCCGACGTGGAGCTCGGAGTCTGCGCTTCGAGTGCAGGGATCGAAGTTCTCGCAACGGAGCTCTACGGCAATCCGAGGCTCTCCCGAGACGAGACCCTGACGCGCCTGCTCGAGCACGCCGGGGACGGGAACGTGACGGTCTACGAGCCGAACGACTGGAAGGCGCCGTATGCCAGTGGCTCGGCCAAGGTCGACGCCTACCTCATCTGCCCGTGTTCGATGGGCACGCTCGGCACGATCGCCTCGGGCGCGATGTCGAACCTCATCCACCGTGCTGCGTCGGTGGCGTTGAAGGAGGAACGGAAGCTCGTGGTGATGCCGCGCGAGACACCGCTGTCGCTGATCCACCTGCGCAATATGCTCGCGATCAAGGAAGCCGGTGCGACGGTCCTGTTTCTGGCGCCGGGCTTCTATCACGGCGCCGAGAGTGTCGACGACCTCGTCAACTTCATCGTCGGCCGCGCTCTTGATCAGCTCGGGTTGGAGAGCGAGCTCGTGAAGAGATGGGGAGAGTGAGCACCAACTACGAATCCGGCCAGCTGGCGCCGGACGCAGTCCGGTGCATGTTCGACCGCATCGCTCCCGTCTACGACGCAATGAACCGGACGATGACGGCAGGCCTCGATCGGCGTTGGCGCCGGTTGACCGCCGAGTCGGTGGTGCGGCCGGGCGACGTCGTGCTCGATGCGTGCTGCGGCACCGGCGACCTTGCGATCGCAGGAGCGCACGTTGGTGGACGTGTGACGGGACTCGACTTCTCCGAGCCGATGCTCGAGCGTGCTCGGCGCAAGGCGCCAGAGCTCGACTGGATCCGCGGCGACCTGCTGGAGCTGCCGTTCGGTGCTGCGAGCTTCGACGCGGCGACGGTCGGCTTCGGCGTTCGCAACGTCGATGACCTGCAGCGCGCGCTGTCCGAGCTCCGCCGTGTCCTTCGTCCCGGCGGCCGGCTGGGGATCCTCGAGATCACACGGCCACGCGGCCCGCTGGCACCGTTCTATCGCTTGTGGTTCGACGGAGTCGTGCCGCTGCTAGGCAAGCTGATTCCAGGTGGATCCGCGTACACGTACCTGCCTGCGAGCGTCCGCCGCTTTCCGGGGCCGACCGAGCTCGCGGAAATGATCGCGGCGGCGAGTTTTCGCGACGTCCACGTGCGGCTCTTCGCCGGCGGCATCGTCGCGCTGCACACAGCGGAAGCAGAATGAGCGCACTGGCCGAGATTCGCGACGCGCCCGGTCTCGACGCCTACCTCGGCGACGTCGAGGAGCGGCTCGAGCAGGCGGTCGGTGCGTATAGGGGCGTCGTCGCGGAAGTGGGCGCGGAGGCACTCGCAGCAGGTGGCAAGCGGCTGCGGCCGCTACTCGTGTATCTGTCGGCACCCCCGGCGGCCGCACCGCCGATCATCGCGGGCGTTGCGGTCGAGCTCGTCCACCTCGCGACCCTGATGCACGACGACCTGATCGACGGCGCGCGTCTACGCCGCGGGCACGCCTCCGCATGGTCGGCGCACGGCCCCGGCGCCGCCCGCGCCGCCGGTGACTATCTTTTTGCCCGCGCTTTCGCCGAGTTGGCCGCGACGGGCGACGCAAACGCGGTCGCCGTGTTGGCGAACGCCACGCTCTGCCTTGCGCGAGGCGAGGCGCTGCAGCGTTCCCAGCGTTTCGATCCGAACACGAGCGTCGAGGCCTATCTCGAGCGCTGCACGTTGAAGACCGGGAAGCTCTTCGAGGCGGCCTGCCGTCTGGCCGGGGGCCCCGGCGCGTTCGGGCTTGCGTTGGGAGTCGCGTTCCAGATCACCGACGACATCCTCGATTGCTCGGGCGTCACGATCGAGACCGGAAAGATCGCCGGCACCGATCTGCGCGAGGGGACGCCGACACTGCCGCTGCTGCTGGCCGCTCAGCGGGACGACGCTGTGCGCGAGGCGCTTTCCGGTGGGTCCCAGCTCGAAGGCGCGCTGCTCCGTGTGGCCTCGACGGGGGCGATCGAGGAGAGCCGGGAGGTCGCCCTGGCATATGCGCGCAATGCCCGCGCGTGCCTGAACGGTGAGCTGCACCGTGACGAGCTCGAGTCCTTGACCTATGCGGTTGTGGACCGGGAGCGTTAGTGGCCCTCCTGGAACGCACCGACCTGCTCGCTCCGATCCGCAGCAAGGTCGAGGCAGGGGAGCGCCTCGAGTTCGACGACGGGGTGACGCTCATGGAGAGTGACGACATCCTGGCGCTGGGCGAGCTCGCCGATCTCGCGCGGCGTGTGCGCGGGGGCGACGACCGCGTCTACTTCGTCCAGAACCTGTACTTGAACCAGACCAACGTCTGTCGCGTGAAGTGCAAGTTCTGCGCCTTCGCGGTCACGAACAAGCAAGCCGACGCCTACACGTACACGCCCGACGAGCTCGTCGAAGACGCGATCCGCCAGCACGAGCTCACGGGGTTCACCGAGATCCACATGGTGGGCGGAGAGAGCCCGCACGTCGACCTCGACTATTACGTCGGAATCGTCCAGTCGCTGCACGAGGCGCTTCCCGACGTGCACCTGAAGCTCTTCACCGCGAGCGAGATCCACCACATGACGAAGCTCTCCGGGCTTACTCACGAGGAGGTGCTGCGTCGGTTGCAGGCTGCCGGGCTCGGCTCGCTGCCGGGCGGCGGGGCGGAAGTGTTCGCCGATCGTGTGCGCCGGCTCGTCGCGCCCGGGAAGGAGCACCCGGACTTCTGGTTCCACACGCACGATACGGCGCATCGGCTCGGGATCCCGACGCACTGCACGATGCTCTACGGGCACGTGGAGACGTACGAGGAGCGTGTCGACCATCTCCTGCGCCTGCGCGAGCAGCAGGACAAGACCGGCGGCTTCCTCGCATTCATCCCGCTCGCCTTCCATCCGGAGAACACCGTCTTCGAGCGGCGTGGTTGGAAGCACACGACCGGCTCGGACGACCTGAAGATGATTGCGGTGTCGCGATTGCTGCTCGACAACATTGCGAACATCAAGGCCTACTGGATCATGATGGGCCTGCCGCTCGCGCAGGTCGCGTTGCACTTCGGTGCGAACGACGTGCAGGGCACGGTCGTGCGGGAGCAGATCTTCCACGCCGCGGGTGCGCGCACAGAGACCGAGCAGAAGATCCCCGAGCTCGTGCGCGTCGTCAGTGAGGCCGGGCGGATCCCGGTGCAACGTGACACGCTGTACAACGAGGTACATCGATGGTGAGGCTTGGCCGCATTTCCTACGTGAACATGGCGCCGGTCTTCTACCGGCTGGATGCCGAGGTCGAGGAGATCCAGGGCGTCCCGACCGAGCTCAACCGCCGCGTGCTCGCAGGGGAGCTCGACGTCGCGCCGATCTCGTCCATCGAGTACGCGCGGAACGCGGATCGTTTGCGGCTGTTGCCGCGTCTGTGCGTCAGCTCGGAGGGTGCGGTGGACTCCATCCAACTCGTCTCGCGCAAGCCGCTCGAGCAGGTGAGGACCGTCGCTGTCACGCCGGAATCGGCGACCTCGGTCGTGCTGACGAAGGTGTTGATCCCGGAGGCAGAGCACGTCCCGCTCGGCGAGGAGGCCGACGCGAAGCTCCTGATCGGCGACGCCGCGTTGAAGTCCGCGTTCGAGGATCCGACGCCCCACTACGACCTCGGCCGACTGTGGCTCGAGCGCACGGGATTGCCGATGGTGTTCGCGGTCTGGGCCTGCCCGGAGCCCCTGCAAGCCGGGCTGGCGGAGCTGGAGGACGCGCTCGTCGCCTCCGTGCGGCTGGCACGCGCGGAGCCCGAGCGGCTCGCGCACGAGGCGAGCGACCGCTACGGGTACCCCGCCGGCTTCCTCGCCCGCTACTTCGAGAAGCTCCGCTACACCTTCGGCCCGCGCGAGCGCGCCGGGCTGATGACGTTCCTCGAGCTGGCGAACGAAGCCGGCGAGCTCGACGAAGTCCCCGAGCTGCGCTTCGTCAGAGAGGCCGTCGCGGTATGACACGTACCTGTGCCAGGCACGGGTCCGCGAGTGTGACGTGAGCGTCACGGAAATCCTCGACAAGGCTCGCGACGGCGAGCGCATCTCGGATGACGAGGCGCTCGCGCTGCTCGAGTCGCGCGACCTCGTCTCGGTCGGGCGCGCCGCCAACGAGATCCGGAACCGCAGGGCCGATCCGGACCGGATCACGTTCATCATCGACCGCAATCTCAACTACACGAACATCTGCCACACCGACTGCGACTTCTGCGCCTTCTACCGCAGTCCCGGCGACACGCGCGAGGGCTACCTGCTGCCGAAGTCGGTCATCTTCAAGAAGATCGAAGAGACGCTGGCGCTCGGCGGCACCGGGCTACTGATGCAGGGCGGTCACCATCCGGATCTCGGCATCGACTACTACGAGGATCTGTTCCGTTCGATCAAGGCGCGTTACAAGATTCATCTCCACGCCCTCTCGCCGCCCGAGATCCAGCACATCTCGAGGCGCAGCAAGCTGACGCTCTGGCAGACGATCTCCCGCCTGCGCGACGCGGGCCTCGACTCGATTCCCGGCGGCGGCGGCGAGGTCCTCGTCGACCGCGTCCGAGACATCATCGCGCCGAAGAAGACGAAGACGAACGAGTGGCTCGCCGTCATGCGCCACGCGCACCGCCTCGGCATGTCGACGACTGCGACCATGATGTACGGACACGTCGAGACAGTCGCCGAGCGCGTCGAGCACATGCGCCGCATCCGCGAGCTGCAGGACGAGACCGGCGGCTTCCGCGCGTTCATCTCGTGGACGTTCCAGAACGACGGCAACCGGCTCGCCGGCAAGGTCGCGCGCGAGGACATGCCGACCTCGTTCGACTACCTGCTCACGCAGGCCGTCTCGCGCATCTACCTCGACAACGTCCCGCACATCCAGTCGTCCTGGGTGACGCAGGGGATGAAGATCGGCCAGGTCGCGCTCGGGTTCGGTGCCGACGACATGGGCTCGGTCATGATCGAGGAGAACGTCGTCTCGGCCGCCGGAACGACTCATCGCACCTCCACCGAGGAGCTCGTCCATCTCATCAAAGCCCTCGGCAAGACACCGGTCCAGCGCGACACGCTCTACCGGGACGTCAAAGTCTGGAACTGAGGCTCTTGCCGAGATCCGGTCCGAGTGCAAGGGTTGCCGGACTGGGGTCATCTCTTTGGATCGGAGGCACTGATGAAGGGGTTTGCTCTACTCGTGGCCGCCCTGGCGGGCGCCGCGCTCCTGTACGTCACAACCGCGGTCGGTAGTCAGCGGGCCGGTCCGACACGCTCGGAGTTCAACGCGCTCAAGAAGCAGGTCGCAACTCTGAAGAAGGACGACGCGGCGATCCAGACGGTGATCAACGCCTGCTTCATCGGTGCGGTGCCCGTTCTCAGAGTCAACAACTACGAGGCGCGAGCGGCAGACGGCTCGACTGTCGTCACCACCGGGCTCGACGTCGCCGATGCCGGAAAGACGCCTGCTGTCTATCTGCTCGACGTCGGCGTTGCCTGCGCCAACGTGATCAACACGCCACTATTGAAGTTCCACGGATTCAAGCTCGCCAGACCTGCAGCAACGCAGCGCTAGCGGCAGCACTACAGATTTACCTAACAGTCTCCTTTCATTAGCCGACATCCGGTTCAGCTAACCTCGGGCGGGGTCGTGGTCCGTAGAGCCGTCATCTATACCCTCTTTGCAGGGCTTTTTGTCGCACCCGGAGCCTTCGCGGCGGTGCCCGTTCGTGGCCAGACGCTCCTGCCCGGCGTCACCTATTCGCGACAGGTCGAGTTCACCGGCCATGGGCCGGTCGTCATCAACGTGATCTCCGCGCCGAAGCCGACGGGTCTGTACGCGCTGAAGCCGATCCTCTCGAACGAAGCGATCCTCGGCCGCGAACGCGTGACGTCGATGCAGAAACGCGTATCCGCGCAAGCGACGGTCGCGGGGGTGAACGGCGACCTCTTCAGCTTCAAGGACGGCCACCCGACGGGAGGGCTCATTCGCGGGGGAATCCTCGACAGCGCTCCGGTCGATTTCCGTTCGACCATCGGGATCGACACCGACGGCGTTCTTCATGTCGACCGCGTGCGTCTTGCCGGCACCTGGCAGGGTTCGGGGCAACGACGAATCCTCGGGATCAACGAAGTGCCGCAGCCGAATCGCACGACGCTGTACACCCGTGCGTGGGGCGCGCGCACGCCGGCCGAGAACGGCGGCGCGCAGGCGATCATCGAGCCGTTCCCCGCGACGAAGCCGAACACGCCGTTGACGGGCGTCGTCACGCAATACGTCAGCGGCGGGAATCAGCCGATCCCGGCGGACGGAGCGGTACTCGTCGCGCGCGGCTCGCAGGCCGGGTTCCTCTCCGCCGAAGCGCCGATCGGCGCGACCGTCACGGTGCTGCTGACACTCACGCCACCGTGGACGAACGTCTCCGAGGCGGTCGGCGGTGGTCCGATCATCGTCCGCGACGGCAAACCGGTCTTTCGCTCGCTCGAGGGCTTCACCACCGATCAGCTCGCGTACCGCCATCCGCGGACGGGAGTCGGTCAGACGGCGGACGGCCACATCCTGCTCGTGGCGGTCGACGGCCGCCAGCCCGGGTACAGCACGGGTCTCACGAACTTCGAGCTCGCCCTCACGATGATGCGCCTCGGTTGCGTCACGGCCTCCGCGCTCGATGCGGGCGGCTCCACGACGATGGCGTTCGACGGCAAGCTGCTGAACCGGCCGTCCGATCCCGGCGGCGAGCGCCCCGTGGCGGAGGCGCTGACGCTGTTCTACTACGGCGTCTATGCCCCGGCTTTGCCTGCTCGGGTCCTGTCGCCGAACGCAGACGGCGTGGACGACACGCAGACGTTCTCGTACAAGCTCGTTCGGCCGTCGACCGTGACCGCGACGCTAACCGGCCCAGGGGGAATTGCCATTCCGCTGGATTCGGGGTCGAGGGCACCCGGCACCTACAAGTTCGACTGGACTGGAGTGGGCCAACCGGAAGGCAACTGGACCTTCAGGGCGGTCGCGGACGACGACCTCGGCCGGCATTCGGTGGCCGACCGCCAGTTCGCGCTCAATGACACGCTCGGTTTCGTGGTCGCGAGCGCGAGCCACCGACAGGTCACGGGAACGTTCAAGCTCGCGCAACCTGCGCGCGTCGCACTGCGAGTCGAGACCCCCGGCGGTGGGATCGTGAAGACGTTGGCCACCCGAAGTCTCGCCGCAGGCAGCGGCGCGATCTCGTGGCGAGGCCGGCCCGGCAGCTACGTCTTCAGCGTCACCGCCACGAACGAGGTCGGAGCGGTCGAGCTCACGACCCCGTTCCGCCTCCGCCGGTAGCCTCCCCTCGTGCCGATCGCCGGCCTCTCGAGCTCCCTGACCTCGTTGATCGGAAACCACGGCATCTACGCCGTGTTTCTCCTGATGGCGATCGACGCCGTGTTCCCGGCGGCGAGCGAGCTCGTGATGGTCTACGCGGGCGCGCTCGCGGCAGGAGCCTTCCCCGGCCAGCACGTCGATGTCTTCGGAGCGCGCATCTCCTCGCATGCCTGGGCCTTCGTGGCCATGGCGCTCGCCGGCACCCTCGGCTATTCAGTCGGCGCAATCGGAGGCTGGGCGATCGGTCGCTACGGGGGACGGCCGTTGCTGGAGCGCCGCGGGCGCTGGTTCCATCTCGGCAGGGACAAGCTGGACCGGGCGGAGCGCTGGTTCGACCGCTGGGACGATCTCGCGGTGCTGATCGGCCGCGTCACCCCGGTCGTCCGCTCGTTCATCTCGATTCCCGCGGGAGTCTTCAGGATGCCGCTTGGGCGCTACAACGCGCTGACCCTGATCGGTTCGGCGATCTGGGCCTTCGCGCTTGCGGGAGCGGGCTACGGCCTCGGCAAGAGCTACGAGCGGTTCCACCACGACTTCAGCTACGTGGAATACGCGATCGTCGCTGCGGTCGTCGTTCTCGCGGCCTATCTGATGATGCGCTGGAGACGGTCTTCTAGACTTGCCAATCGTGCGTCCGATCCCGCTCGTTGACGTAAAAGCGCAGTACGCGCCCCTGTTGCCTCGCATCCGCGAGGCAATCGAGGACGTGCTCACCAGCGGAGAATTCATCCTCGGGCCCAACGTGGCCAGGTTCGAGCGTGAGGCGGCGGACTATCTCGGCGTCAAGGAGTCGGTCGGCGTCGCGAACGGCACGGACGCACTCGTGCTCGTCATGGACGCACTCGGTATCGGAGCCGGCGACGAAGTGATCTGTCCGGCGTTCACTTTCTACGCGACTGCAGAGGCGATCGCGCGACGCGGGGCGACGCCCGTCTTCGCCGACGTGGATGCAGGGAGGATGAATCTCGACCCCGAGGACGTTGCCGCGCGGATCACGCCCCGCACGAAGGCGATCCTCGCAGTGCACCTCTTCGGTCGCCCCGCGCCCGTGGCCGAACTGGCGCAACTCGGCGTCCCTGTGATCGAAGACGCAGCGCAGGCGTTCGGCTCGCCGGAGATCGCGCGCCGCGGAGTCGCCTCAACGTTCAGCTTCTATCCGACGAAGAACCTTTTTTGCATCGGCGACGGCGGGCTCGTTTCAACGGACGATCCCGAGCTTGCGGATCGCGTCAGGATGCTCCGTTTTCACGGCTCGCGCGACAAGGTCGATTTCGAGCTGATCGGCTACAACTCGCGTCTCGACGAGATCCAGGCGGCGGTGCTACGCATCTTCCTGGCGCAGCTGGACGGCTGGGTCGCATCCCGACGTGAGGCAGCCACCCGGTACGCCGAGCTCGGGCTCGGAACCGTCTGCGAGCTTCCCGAGGACGAGCTGGGGCACGTCTACCACCTGTTCGTCTGCCGCTCGCCCGAGCGCGACCGCATTCGCGCCGCCTTGAAGGAAGCCGGGATCGGCAGCGCTGTGTACTACACGACGCCGCTGCACCTCCAGCCGGCCCTGGCCTATCTCGGTTACGGCGGCGGCGCGCTGCCGGTCACGGAGCAGCTCGCGCAGGAGAACTTCTCCGTCCCGATCTGGGCGGGCATCGACACGGCGACGCAAGAGCAGGTTGTCTCGGCCGTTCGGGCGTCGGCGCCGGTCGCCTCGTGATTCCGGTCAACAGACATCGCCTCTGGCAGCTGCTCGCGGACGCCGCGCTGATTGCCGTCGCCTGGTGGCTCGCGTTCTGGCTGCGGTTCGACAAGGGCGTGCCGAGCCCGTACCACCGCCTGCTGATCGACACGATCCTGGTCGTGATCGCGATCAAGCTCGCGATCTTCATCGCGTTCGGCTTCTACAACCGCTGGTGGCGTTACGTCTCGACTCGCGACATGTGGGGCGCGGCGCGCGGCGTCACCGCGGCGTGCATCGTCGCCGACCTCGTCGTCTACTTCGCGCACCCGATCCACGGCTTCCCGCTGCCGCGATCGATCGCGGTGCTCGACTGGCTGATCCTGCTCGCACTCGTCGCCGGCACGCGCCTGATCGCGCGCAGCCTGATCGAGCGGCCGGGCGCGGCGTCGCTCGTTGCGCGTGGGAAGGAAGTGATCGTCGTGGGAGCGGGCGACGCCGCGCAGCTCGTTGTCCGCGAGATGCTCAAGACTCCCGCCGGGGGCTACACGCCCATCGGTCTCATCGACGACGACCCGCGCAAGAAGAACATCCGCCTGCACGGCGTCCGCGTGCTCGGCACGACGGCCGATCTGCCGCACATCCTCCGCGACAATCCGCCGGACGAAGTGCTGATCGCGATCCCGTCGGCCTCGGGCGAAACGCGCCAGCAGGTGGTGGAAATCGCGCAGGCTGCGAACGTCGCGGTGAAGACGCTGCCAGGGCTCTACGAGCTGATCTCCGGCGATCTCAACCTCGCAGGGCAGATCCGGCCCGTCCAGGTGGAGGACGTGCTCGGGCGCGAGCCGGTCGAGGTCGACATGGGCTCGATCGCAAAGTACCTCTCCGGCGAGACCGTCCTCGTCACGGGTGCGGGCGGCTCGATCGGCGCCGAGCTCTGCCGCCAGATCTCCCGGGTCGGACCGGTGCGGCTCGTGCTCGTCGAGCATTCGGAGGCGGCGCTCTTCGACATCGAGCGCGAGCTCGTGGGCGAGCGCGACTTTTCGGCGGTGGCGACGGTGCTCGGTGACTGCGGCGACCGGGCCAAGATGAGCCAGGTCTTCGAGCGCTACAAGCCGGGCGTCGTCTTCCACGCAGCCGCCTACAAGCACGTTGCGCTTCTGGAGGCCAATCCGCTCGAGGCGGTGCGGAACAACACGCTGGCGACCCGGGTCATGGCCGACGTCGCGGTCGAGTACGGCACGCAGAGGTTCGTGCTCGTCTCGACCGACAAGGCGGCGAACCCCAAGAACCTCCTCGGCCAGTCGAAGGCGCTCTGCGAATGGATCGTCGAGGCCTACGGCCACCGCAAGGACATCAGCACCCGCTTCGTCGCGGTCCGGTTCGGCAACGTCCTCAATTCCTCGGGCAGCGTGATCCCCATCTTCCGGCGCCAGATCGAGAAGGGCGGCCCGGTCACGGTCACGCATCCCGAGATGACGCGCTACTTCATGACCATCCCAGAGGCGGTATCACTCGTCGTGCAGGCCGGCGCGATCGGCGGCCGCGGCCAGGTCTATGTGCTCGACATGGGCGAGCCGGTGAAGATCCTCGACCTGGCCGTCAACATGATCCGCCTGTCCGGCAGGGATCCCAAGACGGACATCGACATCACGTTCGTCGGCGTGCGGCCGGGCGAGAAGTTGCACGAAGAGCTCTGGACGGACGGCGAGAAGGTCGGCCCGACCTCCCATCCGAAGATCCTCCGGGCCGCGAGGCCGCCCATCGACGCCGAATGGCTCGACGAAGGGCTCACCGAGCTCGAGCGGATGGTGGAGCGGGGAGAGACCCTCGACGTCGTCTCCCGGCTCACAGCGATGCTCCGCGAGCCGAAACGGGCTGGCGCCGCCGTTCTCGAAGACACTTTGCACTAACTCGGCACAGTCACCGTCCCGCGCGGTCTTTACGGTGCCCGGGTGGACCAGGATCCCATCTTCGCCGGTCTGAACCCGGAGCAGCGCCGCGCCGTCGAGACCGTGCGCGGCCCGGTTTGCATCCTCGCGGGCGCCGGCTCGGGAAAGACGACGACGATCACTCGCCGGATCGCCAACCAGGTCGCGATCGGGGAGTTCGAGCCGCACCAGATCCTCGCCGTCACGTTCACCGACAAGGCGGCGACCGAGATGCGCGGGCGGCTGGAGCGGCTCGGCGTCGGCGGCGTCACCGCGCGAACCTTCCACTCGGCGGCGCTCCGCCAGCTGCACCGGCTAGGCGATCCGCCCGACCGGATCATGGCTTCCAAGGCGCTGTTGCTTCGCCAACTCGGGAACACGCTGCCGGCCCCGTACAAGTTTCGTCCCGCGGGTGATCTCGCGACCGAGGTGGAGTGGGCGAAGAACCGCAGGCTCACTCCCGGTACCTACCTCGCCGAGCTCGGCGAGCACGAGCCGCCGATCCCGCCCGACCTGATGTTCCGCATCTTCCGGGGCTACGAAGTCGAGAAGGAGGAGCGCGGCTTCGTCGACTTCGAGGACGTGCTCGAGCTGACCGTTCGTCTCTTCGACGAGCGTCCTGAGACGCTCGCAGAGGTTCGCGAGTACTTCAGCGCGTTCACCGTGGACGAGTACCAGGACGTCAACCTCTTGCAGCAGACGCTTCTCGACCGCTGGCTGGGTGAACGGGACGAGCTCTGTGCAGTGGGCGACGACTACCAGTCCATCTACGCGTTCACGGGCGCAACACCCGATTACCTGCTGGGGCTTCCGGCACGCTTCCCGAACACGGCCGTGATCCGGCTCGAGGACAACTACCGCTCGTCGCCCGAGGTTCTCGCTCTGGCGAACCGGATCGTGCCGTCCCTCGGCGGCGCCGAGAAGATTCTGCGCGCCACGATCGGCTCGGGGCCGGCTCCGATCACACAGTCGTTCCCCGCGCGTGACGCCGAGGTCTCGTTCGTCGTCGAGCGCGTGCAGGCGCTGAACAAGGAGGGCCTGCCGTTCGAGGAGATCGCCATTCTCGGTCGCACCAACGCGCGGCTGGCGGATTTCGAGGAGCCGATGCACGAGGCGAAGATCCCGTTCCAGGGTGCCTCGCTACTCGGCCGCGAGGCCGCGCGCCAGCTCCTGCGGCGGCTGCGGCGCGTGGAGACGCTCGAGGTCGCCGCAACGGTGCGTGCCTACGCCAGGGAGGCGGGCTGGCGGGAGCGTCCGCCGGAGAAGCTGGGGGAGCGGGAAATGGTGCGCCAGTCCGATCTCGGACGTCTGATTCGCCTGGCCGAGGACTTCGACGACGGCGAGCGGACGACTCCGGACTTCATTGCGGATCTCGAGGCTCGGTTCGGCTCGACCGGTGCGGACCGGCGTGGCGTCCATCTGCTCACGCTGCACGGGGCGAAGGGCCTCGAGTTCGAGGCCGTCTTCATCCCGCGGCTCGAAGAGAAAGAGCTCCCGATCAGACAGGCGAAGAAGCCAGTCGAGATCGCAGAGGAGAGGCGGCTCTTCTACGTCGGCCTCACCCGGGCGAAGCGACGGCTCGCGTTGACGTGGAGCGGCAAGCCGAGCCGCTTCCTCGCGGAGCTCGGCATCGCCGTCCCTCGTCTCGTCCGCGCGGCTGAGCCGGACGATCCGCTCTACGCAGCGCTGAAGCGCTGGCGTCTCGAACGCGCAACGGCCGACGACCTGCCGGCGTACGTCGTCTTCCACAACTCGACGCTCGCGGACATAGCGGGCCGACGCCCGAGTGATCTCTCGGAGCTCGCAGCCGTGCCGGGAGTCGGTCCGACGAAGCTCGATCGTTACGGCGGCGATGTCTTACGCGTCGTCGCGGCGTGCGGTGAGCAGCAGGTCGAGCAAGACCGCCGGATCGCGGCGGACGCGGCTGCCTGAGCCGACCTCCCGCTTTTGCAGCTCGAGCGCGCGCGGATCCGTCAGCGGCTTCAGCCTGCCCTGACGGATCAGCTCTTCGTCCACCCCGCCGAGCCGGCCTCCGTACGTGGTGTAGACGGGCACTCCCAGTGCGGCGGCTTCGCGGTTCATCGTTCCGCCGGCGGACACGACGATGTCGGCGAGCGCGATCAGGCTCTGGGCGTCGACGGCGCGGTCGGGGACGATCACGGACGGCAGCGCGAGCTCGCGGACGTATTCGCGCTGCTCGTCGGTACGCGGCAGGACGACCGCGTTCACGGTGTCGAGGCTGCCGAGATAGCCGAGGGTCTGTGGGAACAGCGGGTTGGAGTGGCGGTGGTAGAGCGAGACGTCGGGCGGCGGCCGTAGCACCACGAGCACGCGGTCGCGGTCGACGCCGAGCCGGTCCGGCACGGCGGGGTCGGGCTCGAAGTCCGAGAGGTAGTACTCCTCCTTCAGGCCGGGGTAGCGCAGGAGCTTCGGCGGTCGGACACCGAAGCGCGCGAGGCGTTCTTCGGGAATCGAATCAGGTACGACCACCTTCGTCGCGGCGCGCATGCCGAGTTGATGCTGCAGCGTCGCGAACTCGTAGTCATGTGTCGTTGCGCTCGGGATGCCGAGGCGGCGCGCGGTCATGGTGAGCTCGTGCGACCCGTGCGCCAGCGCGAGGTCGAAGTCACGGGACCTTGCCCACTTGCGAAGCGCACGCAGCCGCGACGTCAGCGAGCGAGCCTTGCCGAGCCGCGAACGCCCGCCGTGGCGGCCGACGATCGTCGCCTCCAGCCCGTGCAGCTCGAGTAATTGCAACGTCTGCGCGTAGTCGCGCGCGGTGATCTCGACCTCGTCGCCCCGCTCGCGCAACAGTCCGATCAGCGGCCTGAAGACCAGGACGTGCGCCGACGCGGTCATGTCCACCCAGACCTTCAGGCCGTAGCTCCAACCAGTAGCTGCTCGATCGTCTCAGCGGCCCGTTCTCCTGCGTGTCCATCCCAGAGTGGAGGGATCTGCCCGTGTTTCGGCTCCGCCAACAGTGTCGGCAGCTCGCGCAGCTTTTCCGGCTCGAGGCCGAGCAGCGTGTTCGTGCCGAGGTCGATCGTGATCGGGCGTTCCGTGTTCTGGCGCAGCGTGAAGCAGGGAATTCGGAGCACCGTGGTCTCCTCCTGGATTCCCCCTGAGTCCGTCACGACCGCTGCCGCTTTCGCCTCGAGCGAGAGAAACTGCCGATACGGCAGCGGCTCCGTCAGCAGCACGCGTGTGGATCCCTCGAGATTTCGTCGAGTCCGCGGATGCACAGGAAAGATCACCGGCAAGGCCTCGCTGACGTCGTCGAGCGCGGCGATGGTCCGCGCGAGCAGGTCGGCGTCGTCGACGAGGCGCGGGCGATGGAGTGTGACGAGGACGTAGCCTCCGGGCTCGAGCCCGAACTCACGCCAGGCCTCGAGTGCGAGCGCTGCGTCCTCGTTCGCCCGCAGCGTGTCGATCATCGTGTTCCCGACGAACGAGATCCTGGTGGCGAGGCCTTCAGCGGCCAGATTCTTGTCCGCGTCGTCGCTGTGGGTGAGGAGCAAGGTCGACAGGTGGTCGGTGATGACGCGGTTGCGCTCTTCAGGCATGGACCAGTCCCCGCTGCGCAAGCCGGACTCGATGTGGCAAACAGTCAGTCCGTGCTTGGACGCGGCGACCGCACCGGCGAGTGTGGCGTTGACGTCCCCCGCCACGACGACGAGATCGGGCTGGAGTTCACCGAAGACGCGTTCCAGCCCGATCAAGGCGTCCTCGGTCGTTTGAGCGTCGAGCTCGACGTGCGGCCTTGGCAGTGGGAGCTCCGCGAAGAACACGTCCTTCATGAGGACGTCGTAGTGCTGCCCGGTGTGGATCAGCCGCTGCTCGACGTTGCCGAACTGCTCGAGCGCCTCGTAGACCGGCGCGACCTTCATGTAGTTCGGCCGCGCGCCGACGACATGGACGGCGAGAGGTCGGCTGGCCATCAAGAGGAGTCTAGGTCAGCGCTCGACGAGCACTTCTGGCCTCGTCGCCTCTTGCGGCGCCCGCTCGACGTGCCGCTCGTGCCAGAGCGTGAAAGCGAGCAGGCCCCAGAGCTGTCGGCTGCGGTCCTCGCGGCTGGCGACGTGATCGTCGAGGAGCCGATCGACCACCTCGGGGCTGAAGAAGCCCTGGCGTTGCAGCGTCGCTCGCGAGAGCGTCTCCCGCGCGAACGGCTCGAGCTCGCCCCTGAGCCAGGCGGCCGCCGGAATCGAGAAGCCACGCTTCTTGCCGTGGACGATCTCCCTCGGCAGGAGCGGCGCGGCCGCCTTCCGCAGCAGCACCTTTTTCGAGAGGCCGCGGATCTTGTGCCGGGTCGGCAGCGCGAGCGCAAGGTTCGTCACAACGGTGTCGAGATACGGCACCCGCGCTTCGAGTGAGTGCGCCATCGACGCACGGTCGGTCTTCACGAGCAGGTCGTCCACGAGGTAGATGCCGAGGTCGACGTCCTGCAGCCGTGCCAGCTCGTCGGCACCAGCGGTCTCGCGGTAGCGGGCGCGCAGGATGTCGACGGGGTCGAACGTGGACGCGCCGCCGGTGAGCTCGGCGCGCAGGTCGGGCGAGAAGATCTCCTTCCACCCGTGATGACGCTCGAGCGGCGGCAGGGGCGCGGCGCGGACGAAGCGTTTCGCCTTGTAGTCGAAGCTCACTCTGGAGGTGGAGGTCGGCAGCCGCTCGACGAGCGGGCCTGCGAGGCGCGCGAGCCCGCCGACCCTGGCGGCAAGCAGATCGGCCGCATACGTGTAGTAGCCGCCGAAGAGCTCGTCTCCCCCCTCGCCGGACAGCGCGACCTTCACGTCGGCCGCCGCGAGCTGCGACACGAGGTACGTCGGGAGTGCGGACGAATCGGCGAACGGCTCGTCGAATGCGTCGGCGAGCGCGGGCAGGAGCATGGCGGCATCGGGACGGAGCACCAGCTCGCGGTGCTGCGTTCCGTAACGCTGCGCGACGAGCCGGGCGTCGGCGAGCTCGTTGAACGAGCGCTCCTCGAAGCCGATCGAGAACGTGCGCACGGGCTCGGAGGTCTCCTCCGCCGCAAGCGCCGCGAGCAACGCCGAGTCGACGCCGCCGGAGAGCAGAACGCCGACGGGAACGTCGCTCACCAAATGCGCGCGGACGGAGTCGCGCAGACGTGACCGGAGCTCCTCGACGAGCTCCGCCTCCTCGTCTTCACGCAGCTCCTCGCTCGGCGCCGGGCGGGCGAACCGGGTCAGCTCGACGCGGCCGTCTTCCCAAGTCAGCAGGTGGCCTGCGGGGAGCTTGCGAATCTCGCGGAAGATCGTCAGCGGCGCCGGGATGGAGTTGAAGGCGAGGAACGACTCCAGCGCGTCGAGATCGATCTCGCCGCGGGGCAGAGCGCGAAGCTCGGACGCGAAGGCGAGCTCGCGTTCGGCTGCGCGGTAGTAGAGGGGCTTGATCCCGAAGCGATCGCGGGCGAGCACGAGCCGGCGCCGCGGCCCATCCCAGATCGCGATCGCGAACATGCCGCGCAGCCGCTCGGCGAAGCCGTCGCCGTGCTGCTCGTAGAGATGCAGCAATACCTCGGTGTCGCCCTGAGTGCGGAAGCGATGCCCATCCCGTTCGAGCTCGCGCCGCAGTTCGCGGTAGTTGTAGATCTCGCCGTTCTGGACGACGTGCAGCGTCCCGTCCTCGTTCGCGATCGGCTGGTCGCCGGTCTCGAGGTCGATGATCGAGAGCCGCCGGGCAGCGAGCGCGATGTCGCCGTCGCTGAACTCCCCGAAGCTGTCCGGGCCTCGGTGCACGAGCGTCGCGCTCATCGCCGCGACGCGGTCGGTGACGGCAGAGCCGTTCGTCGAGGCGATCCCGCAAATGCCGCACATGCGCAGCAGTGTAGGAGCGGCGTAGGCTCCCGGGATGCACTTCGGCGTGCACGAGCAGCTCCTGCTGGTGGGCTTGCTGCTGGCGGTCGCGGCGATGCTCGTGACCGCGCCGCTGCTGCGCGTCCCCTATCCGATCTTCCTGGTGCTCGGAGGACTGGCGCTCGGCTTCATGCCCGGAATCCCGACCCTTCAGCTCCCACCTGACGTCGTCCTCATCGCCGTCTTACCGCCGCTGCTCTACGCCTCTGCGTTCTTCACCTCCCTGCGGGACCTGCGTGCGAACGCGCGTTCCATCGGAATGCTGGCGATCGGGCTTGTGATCGCGACGACGACGGTCGTTGCAGTGGTGGCTCACGCAGCCTTCGATTCCATGTCCTGGAGCGCGGCGTTCGTGCTCGGAGCGATCGTCTCACCCACGGATCCGATCGCCGCGACGGCGATCATGCGGCGGCTGGGCGTCCCGCGCCGAATCGTCACGGTGGTGGAGGGTGAGGCGCTCGTGAACGACGGGACGGCGCTCGTGCTGTATCGCGTTGCGATCACCGCAGCAGTGTCGGGGGCCTTTTCGATCTGGAACGCTTCCTGGCACTTCCTCTGGAGCGTCGTGGGCGGCGTCGGGATCGGGCTCGTCGTCGGCTTCCTGATCGCTGCGGTACGGCGGCGGCTCGACAATCCCCCTGTCGAGGTGACGATCGCGCTCATGACCGGGTACCTCGCGTTCATTCCGGCGAATGCGGCGAACGCGTCGGGCGTTCTCGCCGTGGTCACAGCCGGCGTCTACCTCGGCTGGCGAACACCCGAGCTCACATCGGTGCAGACGCGCCTGCAAGGAGTCGCAGTCTTCGAGATCCTCTTCTTCGTCCTCAACGCGTTGCTGTTCGCGCTCGTGGGCCTCCAGCTGTCCCACATCCTCGATGTGCTGACCGGACACTCAGCAGGAACGCTGGTCAAGTACGGGCTGCTGACAACCGCCGCGGTGATCGGCACGAGGCTCGTTTGGGCACCGATCTTCTTGTACTTGCCGAAGCTCCTCTACCGGCGGCCCGGGCGTGAGCGCGGCACGATCGGCCACCCGATCGTGGTGGCGTGGTCCGGCATGCGAGGTGCGGTGTCGCTCGCCGCGGCGCTGGCGATCCCTCTGTCCACTCACTCGGGCGCTCCGTTTCCCGAGCGCGATCTGATCATCTTCCTCACGTTCTGCGTGATTCTCGGGACGCTCGTGTTCCAGGGACTGACACTTCCCCTCCTCATCAGGACGTTCCGGATCGAGGCCGACCACCTCGACGAGAAGGAGGACGCGAAGGCGCGGATCAAGGCGGCCGACGCTGCACTGGCGCGACTGGAAGAGTTGACGGGCGAAGAGTGGGTTCGCGACGACACGGCGGAGCGTTTGCGCGGGTTGTACGGCTTCCGCAAGGACCGGTTCGCCTCGCGCTTCGACCGCGACGACGACGGTGCGATCGAGGAGCGGTCGCTCAACTACCAACGTCTCCGGCGGGAGCTGCTCGAGGCGGAGCGCTCCCAGATCGTGGATCTCCGCCGCCAGGGTGTGATCAGCGGCGACGTCGAGCGTCGCCTCCAACGCGACCTCGATCTCGAGGACGCCCGGCTCGACGTCTAGTTAGTTGCGTCCTGACACACCGCGGCCGAACTGGCGCAGCACCCGCCATGCCGTCGTGGCAAGCGTACGCAGGTACAGCCGCAACGAGCGATCCGCGATCCATTCGAGATCGTGCGCGAGCTTCTCCGCCATCGAGGTCTCGTAGCCGCGACGCACCTGGGCGAACCCGGTCAGCCCCGGCCGGACGACGAGCCGCTGCCAGTACGCGGGCAGCTCCTCCACGAGCTCGGCGAAGAAGCGAGGCCGAATCGGTCTAGGCCCGACGAGGCTCATGTCGCCGCGCACGACATTCCAGAGCTGCGGGATCTCGTCCAGCTGGGTCGCGCGTAGCCAGCCGCCGATCGGGGTCGTCTCCTCACGCGTGCGGCGCACGAGCTCTTGGCCGAGGTAAGGGCCGAGCCGTTCTTCGGCGTTTCGCCGCAGCGTTCTGAGCTTGAGCATCTCGAACACGTGCCCGCCGCGCCCGACTCGCTCGCCGCGGTAGAAGAGCGGCGTTCCACTGGTCACGAGCAGCAGAACGGCGATCGGAACCATGATCGGCAGCGTGGCGAGGAGGAAGAACGCCGAGAGGACGATGTCGAACGCGCGCAGCGCGGCGTCACGTGGCCTGGTCTCGCTTCCCTCCGTGAGCTCCGAGAACCGCAGGATGAAGGAGTCGCTCGAGCGCGGCGTGAGTGCCACTCCAGGATCGTAGAGCCTGCCCCACCCGCCCCCGAGTTGCATAATGAATGCTTATGGACACGCGCCAGCTAGCCGCATTCTGCGCGGTGGTCGAGCGGAAGAGCTTCTCCCAGGCGGCGGAGCGGCTCGGAGTCACGCAGCCGGCCGTCAGCCTTCAGATTCGCTCGCTAGAGCAGCGCCTCGGGCGGCAGCTCCTCGACCGATCCGGACGCCGCGTCGAGCCGACCGAGGCAGGCCGTCGGCTCTATGCCTCGGCCCAGCGCCTGCTCGCGGCCGAGGAGCATCTGCTCGAAGACCTCGACGCGGACGACGAGGGGGCTGTCACCGGCACGCTCGACCTCGGAGCGTCGACGGGCCCGGGCGGCACCGTCGTCCCTCTGCTGCTCTGCGAGTTCCAGGAGCAGCATCCTGAGGTGCGCGTGCGCCTGACGGTGTCCGACACGCAGACCGTCGTCGACCGGGTCGCCGAGCGAGAGCTCGAGCTCGGCATCGTCGGCGCGGGACGCCGCCACCGCGGCGTCGCTTTCGAGCCTTTCTTCCGCGACGAGGTCGTCCTCGCCTGCCCGGCCGCTCATCGCTTCGCCGGCAAGACGATCACGCTCGACGATCTGAAGGGGGAGAAGCTGATCGTGATGCAGGAAGGGGCAGGCGTTCGTCAGGTCATCGAGGACGAGTTGCGCAAGGCGGGGCTGCGGCTGCGCGATCTCGACGTCCGATTGGAGCTCGGCCTGCAGGAATCCGTGCGCAGTGCGGTGGTCGGCGGACACGGCATCGCCTTCATCTCCCGCCTTGCGATCGAAGGCGACCTGGACGCCGGCCGCATCGCGACCGCGCGGGTCCGCGGGCTCGACCCGGTGCGCGAGATCTTCCTCGCCCGCGCGAGCGGGCGGAGCGAGACGCGCGTCGCCCGTGCATTCGTCTCGTTCGCGCACGAGCACTTGCCGGCGTGATCGTCCGCTGGGGTCTCGCCCAACTGCCGAGCGTGGTCGGCGAGCTCGGGATTCAGGAGCCGCTGCTGGTCGCGAGCGAGCGCTGGGCAGGAACGAACCTCGGAGTCCGCACCGCGGCACGCTGGACCGAGGTTCCATCCGATCAGGTCAAAGCCGCGGCCGAGTCCGCGGGTGACGGCGTGATCGCCGTCGGGGGCGGCAGCGCGATCGACCTCGGCAAGGCGGTCTCGGCCGAGGCGGCCGTGCCGCTCGTCTCCGTGCCTACCACCTACAGCGGATCGGAGTGGACGTCGTTCTACGGGATCCGCGATCCCGAGCGCAGGATGCGCGGTGGCGGCGCGGGCGCCCGACTCGGCGGTGTCGTCTACGAGCCGGAGCTGACTCTGTCCCTCCCCCGCGCTCAGACCGTCGGGACCGCGCTCAACGCGCTCGCCCACAGCGCCGAAGCGCTGTACGTCGAGGGCCACAACGCGGAGGCCGACGAGCACGCGGTCACAGGAGCGCGACTGATCGGTGAATGGCTGCCTCGAGTCGTCGACGCCCCGCAGGACCTCGAGGCGCGGACGAAGCTGTTGGAGGGCGCAATGCACGCGGGGATGGCGCTGGGGGGCTCGATGCTCGCCCTCGGTCATGCCATCGCACAGGCGCTCGGCGGCCGCTACGGGTTGCCGCACGGCGCCATGAACGCCCTGGCTCTGCCGGCTGCGTTGCGGTTCAACGCCGAGGTTGCGCCCGAGGCCGTGCGCCGGTTCGGCGAGGCGCTCGGCACGAAGGATCCGGCTGCTCGTGTGGAAGAACTTGCGCGGCTCGGCGGGTTCGAACGGCTACGCGACTTCGGCGTTCCGAAGGAAGAGCTCCGCGAGATCGCTGCTGCGACGGTCGAGCGGGCAGGCGCCAAGGCCAACCCTCGGACGGCGAGCCCCGCCGAGGTCGAGGAGCTGTTGCAGTCCATCTATTGAATAACAACGACTAATACATCGAATTAGCCAAATCGTGGTAGGGTTCGATGGTCGTGGCGGACTCCTCCTTTGACGTGCTCGTGATCGGCAGCGGCGCCTCGGGCCTCGCGGCGGCCGTCTCGGCCCGGCGGGGAGGTGCGCGGGTCGCGCTCGCGACCAAGGGCGCGCTTCAGTCGTGCAACTCCGCCAAGGCGCAAGGGGGCATCCAGGCCGCCTTCGGAGACGACGACTCGCCCGAGCAGCACGCGGAGGACGTCTGGAAGTCCTCCCACGAGACGGCCGACCGCGCTCTGGTGGAGATCCTCACCGGCGAGGCGCCTTCTGCGATCCACTGGCTCGAGGAGCTCGGCGTCGAGTTTACGCGGGAGAACGGCGGCTATCGCCTCGCGCGCTGCGGAGGTGCATCGCGCAAACGCTTGCTGCAGGTCGGCGACCGCACGGGACATGCGATCACGACCGCTCTTCGTGACTCCGCCGAGAGCTCCGGTATCCAGACCTTTCCCAAGTCACCGCTCGCCGACCTCGCCCGGACCGAGAACGGCTGGCGCGCACGCTGCGGGGATCACACGATCGACGCCACGACGGTGGTCCTCGCAGCGGGCGGGCGGTGCTTCCGCGTCGCGGCAGAGCGTGGCGAGCTCTCGACGAACCATCCCGGCGCGACCGGCGAAGTGACGCAAATGGCAGTCGACCTCGGCGCCGAGGTGCGCGACTTCGACGCATTGCAGTACCACCCGAACGGCGGCGCCTGGCCGCAGAACATGCAGGGCTACTCCATCCCCGAGACGACGCGCGCGTACGGCGCGGTGCTGCTCAACGCCGACGGCGAGGAGTTCACCGACTCTCTCGGCCCGCGCGATGCCGTCAGCCAGGCGATCGTCGAGGAGGTCGAGAAGGGCAAAGGGGTCGAGACGCCGGACGGACGACCGGCGGTCTATCTCGACACGACGAGGATCTCCGTGGACGACGCCAACGTCTCGCTGCCCTACATGCTGCGTCGGTACCGTGCGGGCGGGATCGACCCGCTGCGCGAACGACTGTTCACCTATCCCGTCCTCCACTACCAGAACGGCGGCCTCGTGATCGACGCGAACGGCGAGACGACGCTCGAAGGCCTCTACGCGTGCGGCGAGATCGCGGGTGGCACGCACGGCCGCAACCGCATGATGGGCAATTCACTTCTCGAGTGTTGTGTGTTCGGACGACGCGCAGGCAAGGCCGCCGCGGAGAAAGCGACAGCATGAGCACGATTACGATCACCGATCTCGAAGCCGCGGTCGAAGACGCCGCGGCATATCTCTATGTCTGGGCGTTGAAGGACATCCCGCAGGACCTGCGTGACGCGCTCGCCGCTGCGGCGAAGCGCGAGACGTCCGTCCCCGGTCAGCGCGTGTTGCAGACGATCCTGAAGAACATCACCGTCGCCGAGACCGAGAAGAACCTCGTCTGCCAGGACACGGGAATCGCCGTCTACACCTGTCGCGTCGGTGAGCATTTTCCCCTGCATCCGGTGCGAATTTACGCCGCGCTGAAGACCGGCACCGAGCGCGCGACCGTCGAGCATCCGCTGCGCTCGAACGCCGTGCACACGATCACGCGCGAGAACACGGGACCGAACACCGGCTACCGGCTGCCGATCGTGCACTGGGAGTTCATCCCTGACTGGGACGGTCTCGACGTCAAGTGCGTCCCGAAGGGATCGGGCAGCGAGAACATGAGCTTCCTGAAGATGTGCGTTCCGGCCGACGGCGTGAAAGGCGTGAAGAAGTTCGTGCTCGAGTCGATCGTCGGCGCGGGTGGCAAGCCGTGCCCGCCCGGCATCGTCGGCGTTGGCATCGGCGGCAGCGCCGACTACGCGATGTATCTCGCCAAGGAGGCGATCGCGCGTCCCGTCGGAACGCGCAACGCCGATCCACACGTGGCGAAGCTCGAGGAGGAGCTGTACGAGCTGCTCAACGAGACGGGCATCGGCCCGATGGGCCTCGGCGGCGACGTGACGGTGCTCTCGTGCCACGTCGAGCACGCGGACACGCACATGACGCTGAACCCGGTTGCGGTCAACTATCAGTGCTGGGCGGCGCGCCGCGCGAGCGCGCACGTGGCGGCGAACGGGGAGGTGGAGTTCGACCGTGAGTTCTAAGAGACTCAGCTTCCCGACGACCGAGGAAGCGATTCGCGACCTCCGCGCCGGCGACGAGGTCACGGTCGACGGCCACATCATCGGCATCCGCGACCGCACGCAGATCCGGATCTTCGACCAGGGCATCGAACCGCCGATGGATCTCAGCGGCGGGTTCCTGCTGCACACCGCGCCCGGCGTGCGCAAGCTCGGCCCCGGCAAGTACGAGAAGATCTGCATCGGCACGACGACCTCCGCGCGCATGGTGCGATTCACCGAAGGGCTCGGGGCGCAGTACGGAGTCCGCGCGATCTGCGGGAAAGGTGGTCTCCCCGACGAGGCGATCGAGCCGATGCAGCGACTCGGGATGGTCTATTTCGCGATCGTCGGCGGAGCGGCTGCGCTCGAGACGACGCAGATCGAGGAGATCGAAGAGGTCGCGTGGGAGGAGCTCATGCCCGAGTGCCTCTGGAAGTTCCGGGTCAAGGACTTCGGCCCGCTCACCGTCGGCATCGACTCGCACGGCAACTCGCTCTTCCACGACGTGCAGGAGCGGGCCCTGGCCAAGCTCGAGGAGCTCTATGAGCGCCTTTGAGCTAGGGCTGGCGCCCCGGCCGGGCGGCCTCACGCACGTGATCGACAAGGGCCTCGGCCCCCGTGGCTGGGAGGACGTGCTCGAGACGTCCGGCGACTTCATCGACATCGTGAAGCTCGGCTGGGGCACTGCCTACGTCACCCGGAACCTGCGCGAGAAGCTCGACGTGCTGAGCGGCAAGCCGGTCGTCATCGGGGGCACGTTCTTCGAGGTCGTCTTCGTGCAGGACAAGCTCGACGGCTACAAGCGTTGGTTGCAGGGGCTCGGTCTCACGCACGTTGAGATCTCGGACGGCGTGATCGAGTTGCCTCGCGAGCGCAAGCTCGAGCTGATCGAGGCGTTCGCGCGCGACTTCATCGTGCTCTCCGAGGTCGGATCGAAGGACGCCGACGTCGAGTTCACGTCCGACGAATGGACGAGATGGCTGTGCGAGGAGCTCGACGCGGGCGCCTGGAAGGTGATCACCGAGGCGCGCGAAGGCGGCACCGCCGGCATCTTCAGCAAGTCCGGTGAGATGCGCACGGGGCTCGTCGGCGAGATCGCCGATGCCGTGCCGCTCGAGGACGTCGTCTTCGAAGCTCCGACCAAGTCCGCACAGGCGTGGTTCATCAAGGAGCTCGGGCCCGCCGTGAACCTCGGGAACATTCCTCCGGAAGAGGTCATTCCGCTCGAGACACTTCGTCGCGGCCTCCGTGGCGACACGTTGAAGGAGGTGCTGCTTGCCAACCGCGCCGGCACTCCAGCTTCCTGACGTCGAGGCGATGACCGCGGAGGAGGCCCTGCTCTGGGCGTACGAGCAGTTCGGCGACCGCATGTGTCTCACGTGCTCGTGGCAGCGACAGTCTTCCGTGCTCGTGCACATGGTGTTCGGGGAGCTCGGGCTGAACATCCCGGTCGTCGAGCTCGACACGCAGCTCTTCTTCAAGGAGACCTACGAGACGCGTGACCGCCTCGTCGAGCGCTACGGGCTCACGCTCGAGCGCCCCGAAGTGATCACCGTCGCGCGGCAGGCGATTCAGGAGGGCCCGAACCTGTGGGAGAGCGACCCCGACCGTTGCTGCCACATCCGCAAGGTCGAGCCGCTCGAGCGTGCGCTCGCTCCCTATGACGCCTGGATCACCGGCATCCGCCGCGAGCAGGCGCTCACCCGCGCCGATGCAAAGCGCGTCGAGTGGTCGGAGCGCTACGGCGTGTGGAAGATCCAGCCCGTCGTCGACTGGGACGCGAAGCGCGTCCAGGCCTACATCCACGTGAACGGGATTCCGTACAACCCGCTGCACGACGCGGGCTATCCGTCGATCGGCTGCATTCCCTGCACGCGTCCCGTCGTTGCCGGTGAGGACGAACGCGCGGGACGATGGTCCGGGTCGGACAAGCTCGAGTGCGGCATCCATGGCAACACACGACTGGTGAAGGAGAGCAATGACTGAGCACATCTACGCGCACGAGCATCCGGAGACGGAGCGCAGGCGCGACGGCGGCTTCACGCTGTGGTTCACCGGCTTGTCGGGTTCCGGCAAGACGACGATCGCGCATCTCGTCGGTCCCGCGATCGAAGAGCGGGGCTCGATCGTCGAGTACCTCGACGGTGACACCGTGCGGACGCACCTCTCGAAGGGCCTCGGCTTCTCGAAGGAAGATCGCGACGCGAACATCGAGCGCATCGGCTGGGTCGCCGCGCGGCTGACCCGTCACGGCGCCGCCGTGATCGCGGCCGCGATCTCGCCGTACGAGGAGACGAGACAGAAGGCGCGCGATCTGGTCGAGGAGTGGGGGACGTTCGTCGAGGTCCATGTTGCGACCTCCGTCGAAGAGTGCGCCCGACGTGACGTCAAGGGTCTCTACGAGAAGGCCTTCAAGGGCGAGATCAAGGGCTTCACAGGTGTCGACGATCCCTACGAGGAGCCGGCGAGCCCGGACGTGCGCATCGATACCGAAGAACACGAGCCCGAGGAGAGCGCCCAACTGATCCTGCAACACCTCGAGGAGCGCGGCCTGATCCCCGCCGGAGTGACGGCATGAGCGTCGCTACGGAAACGAAACTGATCGCTCCGCACGGCGGCGCGCTGGTCGATCGGACGGGCGAGCGGCCGGACGACGTCGACACGCTCGAGGTCGTGACGCTGACGTCGCGAGAGCTCTCCGACCTGGACATGATCGCCTCGGGCGCGCTCTCGCCGCTCGAAGGGTTCATGGCGCAGGAGGACTACGAGCCCGTGCTCGACACGATGCGGCTCGCGAACGGCCTCCCGTGGGCGCTACCGGTCTGTCTCGCCGTCGACGCAGCGCCGCAGGGCGGCCGCGTTGCGCTTGCGGACGAGAGCGGCACGCTCTACGCCCTGCTCGAGGTCGACGAGACGTACGAGTACGACAAGCAGCGCGAGGCGCAGCAGGCCTTCGGGACGACCGACGAGGCTCATCCCGGCGTCGCGCGGCTCTACGAGCAGAAACCGCTCTACCTCGCGGGCCGCGTGACGGTGTTCGAGCGTGCCGAGCCGTCCTTCCCGGAACTGGCGAAAGATCCGGCGGAGACGCGCGCCGAGTTCGCCGAGCGCGGCTGGCGCCGCGTCGTCGGCTTCCAGACGCGAAACCCGATCCACCGCGCGCACGAGTATCTGACGAAGGTCGCGCTCGAGACCGTCGACGGGCTACTCGTCCATCCCCTCGTCGGGGACACGAAGTCGGACGACGTTCCCGCTGCGACGCGGGTCGACTGCTACCGCGTCCTGCTCGATGGTTACTACCCGTCCGACCGGGTCGTCCTCTCGGCCTTCCCTGCGGCAATGCGGTACGCGGGTCCTCGCGAGGCGATCTGGCACGCGATCTGCCGCAAGAACTACGGGTGCTCGCACTTCATCGTCGGCCGCGACCACGCGGGTGTGGGCGACTACTACGGCACGTACGACGCGCAGCTCATCTTCGACGAGTTCGAGCCGCACGAGCTCGACATCGAGCCGATGTTCTTCGAGCACTCGTTCTGGTGCAAGGCCTGCGGGTCGATGGCGTCGGCCAAGACCTGCCCGCACGGCGGTGACGATCACGTCTTCCTCTCCGGCACGAAGGTGAGGGAGATGCTCGAGGCCGGCGAGCTGCCGCCCCAGGAGTTTTCACGGCCAGAAGTCGCAGAGGTGCTGATCCAGGCTTACCGAGCTTAGGCCGTGGTCGCAATCGGCTCAATCGGATCAACCGGTCAGTTCAGACGGACGCACGGGCTGAGCCCGCGCATCCTGAGGGCGGCACCGCGAGCGGTGCCTCAGGCTTGACCTGGCAGTTCACTCTCACTGGGCTCTTCATCGGCGCCCTGGTCGGACTCACCGGAATGGGCGGCGGCAGCTTGATGACGCCCATTCTCGTGATCGTCTTCGGCTTCAAGCCGACGTATGCGGTCGGGACGGACATCCTCCACGGCGCCATCTTCAAGACCTTCGGCGCCCTCCGGCACCGGCGTCTGGGGACGGTGCATGCGCGGCTGACGCTCTGGATGTTCGTCGGCTCCGGGCCGATGTCGCTTCTCGGCGTTGCGACGTCAGGTTGGCTCCAGCATGCGTACGGCGACGGCGTGCAATCGGCCGAGGGGTATGCCATTGGCGCTGCCCTCATCCTGGGTGCGGCCGGTCTGATCGCGAAGACCTTCGTGCATCGCGGCGTTCGGTCGAGCGACGCGCCCTTCATCCTTCGGCGCAAGGACAAGGTCAGAGCGGTGCTGATCGGCGCCGTGTTCGGATTCATCGTCGGGCTGACGTCAGTCGGCAGCGGCACCTTCTTCGGTCTCGTGATGGTGATGGTGTATCCGCTGACGGTCGCGAAGATCGTCGGCACGGACATCTTCCATGCGGCCGCGCTGCTGTGGGTGGCCGGTATTGGCCACCTCGTGCAGGGCAACGTCGATCTGCACGCGATGGCCTGGCTCCTGCTCGGGTCGATTCCGGGGATCTGGCTTTCGAGCCGCTTCACGCTGCAGATCCCGCAGGACGCCCTTCGACTTGGGCTTGCGGGTGTGCTCGCCCTGAGCGGTATCAAGCTGCTGAACGTGCCGGCCTCGGGCTACGTGATCGCGATCGGCTTCGGTCTCGGTCTCACCGCGTTCGTCCTCTGGCTGGCGACCGGCATGCGCGGCATACAATCGCGCTCCGATGAGGCGCAACGCACCGACGATTCTCGCCCTCCTGCTCATCGTGGCGAGCGCGACGGCATTCGCGGTGACGCAGCGCCTGAAGCTCGAGCCTAGCCCGATCTCGCGGACACGCGTCTCCGCCGTGTTCTCGCCCGTGTGTCGCTGCGACACGAAGGCGGCGAACATCGAGTTCGCGCTGCGCGCGGCGGACCGGTTGCGAATCGCCGTCCGGACGGATTCGGGCGAGGTGACCGTCGCCCAGGGCTTCTTTCGGCGCGGCGACGTGCGCGTGCACTGGGACGGGCGTGACGCTTCAGGCGAGCTGGTGCCGGACGGGATCTACTACCCGCTGGTGCACCTCGAGCGCGCCGGCAGGACGATCGACCTGCCGAACCCGATCCGTGTCGACACGATCAAGCCGGTGATCAGGTTGAGGAGCCTCCGGCCGCGGGTCTTCCGGCCCGGCACTGAGAAGCTGACGTTGGCGTACACCATCTCCGAGCATGCGCATGCGCTGCTCCTCGTCGACGGCAAGCGCCGAGTGTTCACGTCGTCCAAGCGCCTGCGCTACCTGTTGCACTGGTCCGGGAAGGTTCACGGTCGTGCGATCAAGCCCGGCAGGCACAGGCTCCAGCTCGTTGCGGAAGATCTCGCGGGAAATCGTTCCGTGCCGACAGCGGCGGTCGTCGTGCGCGTCCGCCGTCCCTGAGCGCGGCGAGGTCCGGGCTACGGCTTCTTGGTGGTCGTCGTCGCTGACTTCTTCGCCGCGGGCCGGCGCTTGGCTCGGTGAAGCGCGAGGATCTGCGGGCTCCGCCGCCCGTGCCACGCCATCACCAGTCCGTTCAGCGTGAAGAAGTAGTGGCGCTCGGTGACGATTCCGGGTGAGTACTTCCCGATGTTCAGCCGCCAGAGGATCTTGCCGTCCGAGACGCGGAGCGCGAACGTGCGTGCCGCGAGCGTCGATGTGAAGATCAGGTTTCCTGCGACGAAGGAGCCGCCGAGGATCCGGCCGCCGAGGTTCTGGCGCCAAAGCAGCTTTCCGGTCGCGGCACGAAAGGCGCGCAGGCCGCCGTCGAAGCCGCCGATGAACACGCGGCCGTCCGCGATCGCCGGCGTGGAATAACCGTAGCCTCCGACCTGCGCAGTCCAGATCACGTGGCCGTCCTTCGCTGACACGGCGTAGATCTTTCCGGAGCGCGCGATGCTGAAGACACGCTTTCCATCGGTCGTCGGGGTCGCGTAGAAGCTCTCGAACCGAAGCACGTCGCGGCGAAAGTACTTGTCCCAGATCTTGTGCCCGTCGCTCGTTCGCAGGCAGAAGATCGAGCCCGCGTACGTCGAGATGAAGAGGCGGTTGCCGGAGATCGACGGGCTCGAGTTGATCAGGCCGCCGGTGTCATAGGCCCACTTGACGCGACCGGTGCGCACGTAGACCGCGAACACCCGGCCGTCGGGCGAGCCGAAGTAGACGACCCGACCGATGACGACCGGCGACGACTCGATCCTTGCGTTGAGGTTCAGCCGCCAGAGCAGTTGGCCGTTGAAGCGGTTGTACGCCGTCACGGTGCCGTCGAGCGAGCTGACGATACACCGTGGGCCCGCGATCGCCGGCGTCGACGGCTTCTTGCCGCCGAAGCGCTGCCAGATCCTGCTCCCGTTGTGCGAGTCGAGCGCGACGGTTCGGCCCCCGTAGGTGTTCACGTAGAGGATCCCGCTGCAGTAGCTGGGCGGGTACTCGATGTAGCTCCCCAGGCCGACGACCCAGAAGTGTCGCAGCGGTAGGCCGATGTCGATCCCGGGACGCGACAGCGTGCGTGCGGGGTCGCCGCCGAAGTTGTCCCAGCAGCGTTTGTCGTCGACGACGTGATAGCGGCCTCTCTTCTTCTTCGGCTGTTTCGGGACCGCTGCGTTCGTCGCGACCGATGCCGAAACGCCGCTCAACTTCGTATCGAGCTTTCCTCCCGGACGCTCGCGCGACTTGAGGAAATAGGCCGTGCCCGCGCCTGCGATGAGCAGCACGAGGACAGCAACGATGAGAAGGATCCGACGGCGCACCGAACGGTTCTAGTCTGCCAGCGGGGCCTGATGCTGAAGCTCGACAGCCGTTCGTCGCGGCCCGCCGTCCTGCGCATGCTCGGTGAGCTTTGGGCTCGGTGGCGTCGGGGTCACCCGAGGAAGAGCGAGGTACGCCCAGGCGGCGAGCGCCATCACTCCCCACACGATCGGGTCCTCGAAGAATCCCGCGTAGAAGAGGGAGTGCACGAACAGGGCGAGGAAGACCGCTGACGCTCCCAGGCCCAGCGGGCGATTCAGCCTGGTGAGCAAGAAGAGCAAACGCGAGGCGCCCGCGAGGAGAGCGGCGTAGGCGAGCAAGCCGACGAGGCCGAGCTCGGCGGCCACCGTCAGCGGCGTCGTGTGCGAGCGGTCACGCTTCGCCGACAGCTTGGTGTTCGCCTCGTCCTTGCTCGCCTGTGGCTGGCCCCCGATGCCGACGCCGACGAGTGGATGGTTCCTGAAGACGACCCAGGTCACTCTCGCGAGCCGTGTCCGGCCGCTCGTCGCCTGGCGTGCAGAGTCGTTCACGGCGGTGGCGGCGACGAACGCCGCTCCGGCGAGCACGAAGGCGGCGCCGCCGACGAGCAGCACGCGCCGCATCCTCGGTCCCCCGAGTGCGTACGACACGGCTACGCCGACAGCGAAGAGCGCGACGAAGCTCGACTGCGAGTACGAGAAGAGCAGCCCCGCCCACAGAAACGCGATGAGCGCCGTTCCGGCCCAGAAGCCGATCCGGCCGAGCCAGACCGCGACGAGAAGAACGGCAATGCCGATCACGACGTGACGCCCAAAGATGCTCGGATCCTTGAAGAGCGACGTGACGCGGAAATAGGTCGTGTACGCATTCGCACGCGCGACGTCCCCGGCGAGCAGGTGTCCGTGTGTCAGGCGCTGGAAGAGCGCAACCGCGGAGAAGAGCCCGGCCAGCGCCACGAGCGTCGTTGCGAGGCCGCGCGGATGCCACGGACGGAACGGCGAGCGCGCAACCGCGACGACGAGCGCCGAAAAGGGAAACAGGAAGAAGAGGAGCTCGATGGTGCCCTGTCGCAGGTCCCGGGTCCACAGCAACGAGAGGCCGGCGAGGGCCACGAAGGTTCCGGCCGGCACGGCCAGCAGTGCCGGCAGCGGCTTCCCGACGTCCCGCCGCAGTGCGCGAACCAGGAGCGCGAGGTAGGCGGCTCCAAGAACGACGTAGAGCGGCACCAGCAAGTACGCCTTCTGGGATCCGATCGACACGGAGATCCGGAACGGCGCCGCGGCAAGGAGGGCGACCGGGACGATCGCGGGATAACGGGCGAGCGCCATCGCGCCGGCGCCGACGACGAGAACGCCGACCACGAGGGCGCCGGCGTGGGTCGCGGGACTGACGAGGAGCTTGAGATCCCTCCCGGGTATGAGGGCCGCCGCGAGAGCCGCCTCGCCCACCGCCGTCACGGCCATTCCGGCCAGGAGCTGAGCGCGAGTGCGCGAGAGGAGCATCGCCGCCGCACCCAGCCCGCCGATTACCGCAGACAGCTGAGCCAGGTCGCCATGGGGCATGAGGGACAAAGACTATGGACCTCTCGCCCCGTCTGACGACGGCACCGTAAGCGGTGCCATGGGGGGATCGTGATAGGAAGGGCCGCGTGATCGGAGCCTGGAAGCGCGTCCTCGTGCTTGCCCCACACACCGACGACGGCGAATTCGGCGCCGGCGGAACGATGACGCGTCTGGTGGAGGAGGGGGCGGAAGTCCGCTACGTGGCGTTCTCGATCGCGACCCGGTCGCTGCCGGAAGGCTTTCCACCGGACACTCTGGCCCAGGAGGTGAGGGCGGCCACCGCCGAGCTCGGGATCTCGCCCGACAACCTGACCGTGCACGACTTCGACGTACGGACGTTTCCGCAACACCGGCAGGACATCCTCGAGCTGCTTGTTGCGCTCTGGGAGGACTGGCGCCCGGACGCCGTCTTCCAGCCGACCCTCCACGACATCCACCAGGATCACCAGGTGATCGCGGCGGAGGGCCTGCGCGCGTTCAAGCGCACGACGATTCTCGGCTACGAGATCCCGTGGAACAACTTCGACTTCGCGTACCAGGCGTACTTCGCACTGCAGGAATCGCACGTCGAGAAGAAGGTCGCCGCCCTGTCGAAATACGCCTCCCAGCAGCACCGCCGCTACAGCGATCCGGAGTACATCCGCAACGTCGCCAGGACTCACGGAATCAACGTGAACCGCGAGTTTGCAGAGGTTTTCGAGGTCTACCGGGTCGTCACCTGATCTCCGTCTGGCACTCTCGCTTGAATCCCTACGTCACTTCCCCCACAACCGAAGGAGCCCTATGCCCTTGACCCAGACGCAACTCGCAAGTGAAGTCGCCGATCGAAGCGGCCTGACGAAGAGCGACGCGAAGGCCGCCCTCGCGGCATTGGAGGAGGTCGTCCTCGAGCAGCTCGCCGACGCCGAGAAGGTGCGCATCGGCGGCGTCGTGCAGCTGGTCGTGCGCGTCAAGGAGGCGACGAAGCCGCGCCAGGGTCGCAACCCTGCGACCGGCGAAGAGATCACGATTTCGGCGAAGCCCGCCTCCGTCGCGCTCAAGGCGCGGCCGCTGGCGAAAGCGAAGGCGGCCCTGCCGTCCGTGCAGAAGGCGCGCAAGCGCCTCGCCGCCTGACTCGTGCTTCGTGGGGCCCCGGCGGCGAGCGATCGCGCCGGGGCCTGGTACTCACGAGTCGTCCGGAGACCAGAACTCGAGCAGGTTCCCGTCCGGGTCGTAGAAGTAGTAGGACGTCGCCCGCATCCAGTCGAACCGGGTTGGGCCGTAGACCGCAGTGCCGCTGGCCCGGACGTGCTCGACAGCGGCGTCGAATCGCTCGCGTGGCACCTCGAGTGCGAGATGGACGTTGCCGAAGCGCCGTCCCGCGGGATGCGGCGAGTGCTCCTCGAACAGGAGGGAGCCTTTGTGCAGCGCGATTCGCTGCGCCTGCTCGTCGTTCCGCGCAAAGAACCATGCCCACTCGTCATCCGCAGGGCTTTCGGGCTCGAGCCCGACGACCTCGCGATAGAACTGCGCTGCGCGCGGAACGTCTTCGACGATCAGCACCAACTCCGCAAGTCCGGTTGTGAACAGGCTCATACGCCTGGGAACGTCCGGTCCCGGCCCGCTCTTCCCGCGTGACTAGCGGACCACGACCTCCGCGACCGCGTCGTCGATCGCCTGCAGTGTCGCTTGGTCGAGCAAGACCCCTGAGGCGCCCGCGTTTTCCTCGACCTGTTCGGGGCGCGAGGCTCCCACGATCGCCGACGCGACGTTCTCCTGCCGGAGGACCCACGAGAGCGACAGCTGCGCCATCGTGATCCCGAGCCCCGCTGCGATCGGGGCGAGACGCTGCACCGCGCGCAGCACGTCGTCGTCGCGGAAGCGGTCCATCGACCAGCCCATCTGATGCGACGCCGCACGCGAGCCGGCCGGCGGTTCCTCGCCGGGTTGGTACTTCCCGGTCAACGTGCCCTGAGCCAGTGGCGACCAGACGATCTGCGAGATGCCGTTCTCCGCGCAGAGCGGGATCACCTCGCGTTCGGGGATGCGGTAGAGGAGGGAGTACTGCGGCTGCGACGAGACGAACTTCTCGACCCGCGGGACCAGCGCGAGCGCGGCCCGGATCTGATCGGGCTTCCACTCGCTGAAGCCGAGGTAGCGAGCCTTGCCTTGCCGCACGACTTCGCTGAGCGCCTCCATCGTCTCCTCGAGCGGCGTGTCCTCGTCGTAGCGATGGCACTGGTAGAGGTCGACGTAATCGGTGCGCAAACGCGCCAGTGAAGCATCGATCTGCTTGAAGACCTGTTCGCGAGACAGGCCGCGATCGCCGTTCATCGGGAAGTAGAGCTTGGTCGCGAGGATGTACGAGTCACGGGATCTCGTCGCGAGCACCTCGCCGAGGAATTCCTCCGCCCCTCCCTGCGAGTAGACGTTCGCCGTGTCGATGAAGTTGATCCCGAGCTCGAATGCCTTGTTGACGCAGGCTTCGGCCTGGGCGTTGGAAACGCCTCCGCCGAATGTCAGCCAGGAGCCGAGGCTGATCTCGGAGACGTCGAGGTCGCTGGAGCCGAGGCGGCGGTAGCGCACCCCGGAAGCTCTAGCATGGCCGGTCGTGCGTACGCGGCGATTGGGAGCGGAAGGGCCCGAAGTCTCGGTCGTAGGCCTCGGCTGCAACAACTTCGGCATGAGGGTCGACCTCGAGGGCACGCGTGCCGTCGTCGACGCGGCGTTCGAGGCCGGCGTCACGCTCTTCGACACAGCCGACATCTACGGTGACAAGGGTGGCAGCGAGTCGTTCCTGGGAGACGTGCTCGAAGGCCGACGCGATCGCATCGTGCTCGCGACGAAGTTCGGTGGCGACATGGGCGACGGAACGCAGGCGCGCGGTTCGCGCGAGTACATCCACAAGGCCATCGACGCTTCACTCGCGCGTCTGCGCACCGACTACATCGATCTCTACCAGTACCACTCGCCCGACAACATCACGCCGTTCGAGGAGACGTTCGGCGGACTCGACGAGGTGGTGCGCGCGGGGAAGGCGCGGTACGTGGGTCACTCGAACCTGAACGCGGCGCAGGTCGAAGAAGTCGAAGCGATCTGTCGCGAGCACGGTTTTGTTAGGCCCGTCAGCGCGCAGAACCAGTACTCGCTGCTACGCAGGGAAGCGGAGGAGGAGTTGCTGCCGACGTGCAAGCGGCTCGGCATCGGCGTGCTCCCGTTCTTCCCGCTGGCGAGCGGTTTGCTGACCGGGAAGTACCGGCGCGGCGAGGAACGTCCGCAGGGCACGCGCCTGGCCGATCGCGCTTCGGTTTTCACCGACGAGACATACGACCGCCTCGAGGCACTGGAGGTGTTCGCAAAGGAGCGCGGCGTCACGTTGTTGCAGGTGGCGATCGGAGGTCTGCTCGCGCAGCCGGCGATCGCCTCGGTCATCGCGGGCGCGACGAAGCCGGAGCAGGTGCAAGCGAATGTCGAGGCTGCCGGGTGGGAGCCCACCGCCGAGGATTTGGCGGCGCTGAACAGCCTCCGTTAGGAGGTCGATCATCCGCGGAACCTAGCGAGCCACACGGTTTCGCACGGAATGACCTAGGCTATGACTTGCTCGGGCGCTCAGCGTCCGGACGGGGGCTTCATCATCCGCGGCAACACAGAGAACGGGAGGATGGTCATGTCCAACGAAAAGGGGCATGCCGGAGCGGCTCATTCGATCACCCCGCCCGCAATCCGGGAATTCACGGCACCGGCGGTGATCCGTGGCTACGACCCCGACACTGTCGACGCATTCCTGCAGGAGGCAGCGTACGAGGTCGCCGTCAACGATCTTGCAGCGGCCGAGCGGAGGGTCCACCAGCTCGAAACACTCTGCGCCACGGGCATGGAGGTCCTCCAACGTGAGCTTCGAACCTATCGTGAGCGCGAGCACGCAGTGGGCGCGGCACTCGTCGTCGCTCAGCAAGTCGCGAGCGAGCTTCGCTCGAAGGCCGAGCAGGACGCGGAAGCGATTCGCTCGGCCGCCGCGACGGATGTCGAAGGCCTCCGCTCGGCCGCCAAAGGAGAGGCCGAGAGCATCATTGCGCAGGCGCGCCTTCAGGCGACGAAGATCGAGGAGGATGCGTCATCGGCGCGTTCGATGTTCGAAGGAGAGCTCGAGCGTCTCCGCTCGCTGAAAGAGGCAACGCAGCACGATCTCGCGGAATTCCTTGCGCAGGCTCTGCGCGGCCTGAAGGAGTCGGTAGACCACGATCGGACCTCGCCGTCGGCCGCGAGGAACGACGAGGAGGCCGAACAGTCCTCGAGCTCCCGGTGACACGGTGCCGCTGAATCCAGACGAGATCGACCCCGACCTCCTCCCACGCGCGCGCGCGGGCGGCCTCAAGGCCGGTCCCGTCGAAGAGCTGCTGAAGCGTGTCGCGTGGGATTATCGACAGCTGCTCCACGACACACAGCAGCTGCACGACGACAAACAGCAGCTGCACGAGCAGGTCGCCGAGCTGGAAGCGCGCGCCTGGAAGCTCGAGCGGCAGCTCGAGCGACTCGCGAGCGAGGAGCGACAGAAGCAGCCGGACGAGCTCGCCCGGCAGGTGTTGGCAGCAGCGCAGCGCGCCGCAAGAGAGCTGCGAGAGTCCGCGCGGGAGCAGTCCGAGCTCGCGCTCAAGAAGGCGCGTGCACGCGCCGAGCAGATCGAGGAGGAGACCTACCGAGACCACTCCCGCGCGGTGGCTGAGCTCCGTGAACTGGAGGCGCGCCGGCGCGCGATTCAGGAGCGGCTTCGAGCATCACTCACCGCGGCGCTCGCGCACTCCGACGGTTCGAGACCAGTACCGGCGCTGGATACCGAGCTCGTCGGGCGACTCGAATCCGCGGAGAGCGCAGTGAAGACCAACTAGCGGACGGTGCGCCGCGTACTCGTGACGGCCGCAAGACGCAAGCTCACGGCCGTCACGGCTTGAATCGGGAAAGTACCGCCCCGGTTAGGGACAGGGGCCAAGCGTGTCGTCCGGGTGATTGGCCAGATGATTCTGTGCGCCGGCCGGCGACAGCGTGAGCGTCTGGGCATTCGACTCGTTGCCCGGCGGCCGGTGGCAGATCACGACCTTCTCCTGGTACTGATTGGCGGACGCGTTCGCATTGCTGTTCGCATTGCTGTTCGCGTTGCTGTTGGCGCCGTTCCCGTTCCCGTTGCTCTTGTTCGAATGTGGGTTCGAGATGCCGGTGGCATGCGCCACGGCGCTGGCGGCCGACGCGGTGTAGCTGAATCCGCCGACGAGCGCGAATGCAACCAGGGCGCCGGTGGTCAGAACGCCCGCAAGCACCAGCCGCGCACGACTGCGGCGGAATGGTGCAGGGGTCGCCTCGACGCGCCCGACGACCTGGGAGACCAGGTCAGACAGCGGCTGTGGACGACTTGCCCGCAGGTTCGACTCGAGCTCCGAGAACTCGCTGTGGTGCTTCCAGGGTCGCCTCATGAATCGCACTCCTTCGGTTGCCGAAAACGCTTCTACCCCTACTACCGCTGGGAGGGGTCAGACCCTTACAGGGCGGCTTTTCGCGTCCAGGGCGGCGATTGCGGGGACTCGAGCTCGGCCTCACCGAGCAGGTCGCGGAGCCGGCCGAGAGCGCGGTGGAGTGCTACCTCGACAGCGTTCGTCCGCATCTCAAGGGCGTCCGCGATCTGTCGTGCGGTGAGATCGGCGCCGTAACGCAGGGCGATCAGCTCGCGGTCGCGTTCCTCGAGCGTCGCGACGGCTGCCCGTACCGTCAGCCGCTCAACGGCGGGCGCGGCCGGGTCTGGCTCTTCGCGAACGTCGTGGATGCTCGGATCAAGCGGCCGCGAGCCCAGCGCCGCACCCGCGATGCAGCGGCGCGCGATGCCGATCAGCCACCCCGCGGGATCGCCCTTGCGGGGGTCGTAGCTCTCGCGGTACCGCAGCGCGCGTTCGAACACCTCGCTGGTGATGTCGTCGGCGTCCGGGCCGTCGCCGAGCCTGTACGCCACGTAGGCATACACGCGGCCTACGAGCGGAGCCGTATCGGCGAGCGGGTCACGCATCAGCCGCCCTCCGTGGAGGAGGAAACGACGTGCCGGCGCTTGAGGTCCTGGATGTTCAGGTTGAGCGGGTTGAGGGCCGCGGCGCGGCCATAGGCTCGCCGGCGCGCAGAGCCGCGCTCGGCGGTTCCGAGGTCGAACCAGATCTTCCAGTCGCCCGGGTTCATCCGTGCGGCCTTCGCGAGGCTGCGGCGCGCGTCCGCCCGCTGTCCGAGGCCAAGTTGCGCGTCGCCCAGGTTCTGCCAGGCTTGCGCCGACCACGGCAACCACCTGATCGCGGAGTGGGCCTGGGCACGTCCGCGCGTCCAGTCGGCGGCGTCTACGGCGGCCGTGCTCTTCGCGAGCGCGCGGTTCCCGACGAGTGTCACGACGGAGAACCCCGCGGCCGCGATCAGGGTCGCCAGGACGACACCCTGCAGGACCGGGCCGGGTTTCGAGCGCTCCCTGTTGCGACGACCGGCGGCGAGAAGCGCCGCACCGCAGAGCAGTCCCGCGATCGTCACGGCGGGCAGCTCCCAGTCCCAGTCGACACCCGCGTGCGCGAGGAAACCCGCATAGGCCGCGAGCGCGCACGGGACGAGTGGGTGTCGGCGGGCTCGGACCCCGACGGCCAGCGGGACGCCGAGCGCCACCGCGAGGAGCGCAAGACCGATCGGGCCGAGCTCACCGAGAGTCTCCAGATAGAGGCTGTGCGCGTCGCTCGCCTTCAGGGTGAACGTCCGGTGCTCGAGCCAGTAGCGGCCGAAGTCGCCCGCTCCCGAACCCGTCCAACGGTCCCCGAGGAATTCGTGCCAGGCAGCGGCCCATGTCTGCCGGCGGCCGTTGCTACGCAAGGTGAAGAGGCGGTCATTCAGGCTGGGCGGGCCCTTCGTAGGACGGGCGACCTTCGCCGGTGCCCGATCCTGCATGAACGAGTGGTACCCGCGGCGGGCGAGGGAGTCGGGCGAGCCGTACGCAACGAACACCCCGACAAGCACGACGACCGCTGCGCTGACGGCAACGAGCGCACCCGCGGCTCGGACCGCGCGCGGGACGACGAGGCGGCGTTCCACGACGCTCTGCGCGAGCACGAGCAGGAACGACGCCGCGGCCAGCGCGAGCACGACCGGCGCGAGCCTGTGCCCGTCGTGCGCCAGCTGATCGTGCGGGACCTCCAGCCGGGTCAACGCCTTCGAGCGCGAGGCAAGCCAGACCGAGACCGCGGCGGGCGCAGCGACCATGAGCATCGTCACCAGCAGCTGCAGCCGCCTTGGATCGACGAGCGCGGCAACGACGAGCGCGAACGCGAGCGCAATCCAGCCGCCGCGGCTGTACGTGAAGTAGAACGTTGTCGCGAGGATCGGCAGAGCCGCTGCAGCCAGCGCGCGGCCGAGGTGCGGCTTCGCCCGCGCAGCGAAACCGAGCGCCAGCAAGATCCCGATGACGGTGAAGATCGCCAGTCCGTTCCAGTAGCCGATCGGGTTCGAAAGGCGTGCGCGCGTGATCACGTCGAACACCTCGCCGCGGCGAGGGAAGAGGCGCGTGCCGAGCGCGTACGCCGAAATGACAGCGATCGCGGCCAGGCCGCCCCCGAGAAGCGGCGTGATGCGCCGATCGCGGACGAGCAGCAACGCGGCGACGAGCGCCAGCGGGTAGAGGAGCGTGCGCTCGACTTCCAGGACCGACTGCGGCACGTCGTTCGACCAGATCGTCGAGACTGCGACCCAGGCCAGGAATGCCGCCATGGCCGCGACGGAAACACGCTCGGGAACCGTCAGTTCGATCTCGTCTTGCAGGACGAGAGCGAGTCCGACCGTCCAGGCCAGCGCGAGCCCGGCCCAGCCCCAGGCGGTCGAGAAGAACCCGCCCTGCGCGGCGCCGACGCCGGCGACAAGCGCGAAGGCCCCGACTGCCACGACCGGCACTCGCCAATCGATCGCGGCCAGGAGAGATCGAGGGCGTGCCAGCCCGCCAGTCGAGGAGACGGCCATCCTCACCATCGCATTCTCCACGGTAACGTGCCCCGCGGCGACCCTTTTTACGTCTTTTACACCCAGACGTCCGGCAGGCGCCGCGCCTCCGGCGGGCTGCCGGAGAAGGCTCCTTCCGGGCTGAACTCCACGACCCGGGCGAATTGGGAGATCGCGGCCGGCGACTCGTGGATCGGCTCGCCATCGAGCGTCACCCAGGCATGCCCGAAGATGCCGCTTTCGCCGCTGCGGACACCGACGACCAGGCGCGGATCGGCATTCGCCAGGGTAAGGAAGCGGTACGCGAGCAGGCTCCGTTCGAGACAGTTGTCACGGAAGCGCGGCGGCCTGAGCCCTACGAGCAACGCACTTAGCGCGACGATCTGCCGCTCGTACGCGCGGTCTCGCGCCCCGCTCCCGTCGCCCTGCATCAGGTTCGCGAGCCGCTGGAGTGACACGACCCGTTTGAGGATCGGCAGAGCAGGCACCCACGACCCCATGCGGAGCACCAGCAGCGCGGTCTTCAGCGAGATCACGGTGACTCAGGGACGCTCGTGACCATGCTCTCGATCGCATCGAGTAGGGCCGGCAACTCGGAGAACCCAGGAGAGTAGCGCGCGCGAAAGACCGGGACCTGAGCGATCACATCGAGATAGCTCTCGATCGTTCGCCGCGCCCTGGACGGATCGGCGAGCGTGAAGCGGTAGGCATGTGGAAGGAGCGCGCGCATCGCGTTTGCGATCGACACGCGCTCGAGATGAAGGACCCTTCCGACGACACGATCGAGAACGACGACCACGGCGAGCTCGGCGCTTGCGCTGGGCGCGTCGGCGAAATCCTGTCCGGACGCGGTGAAGTAGCGGCGGGACGCGTCGCGCAACTGAAGAGCGAATGGAATCGGAAAGCAGCGAATCCTCCTGTCCTCTGCCACGTCGAACACGACGGCATCGTCGCCCCAGAGTGGATAGCCCCGTCGGCTCAGCCCGTAAGCGACGGTCGATTTGCCGCTCCCCGAGTAGCCACACAAAGCGGCGATGCCCGTCTCCACTTGCACCGCACTTGCATGTAGGGCCTCGTAGCCGGATGCCTGCAGCGCCAGGGGGACGACGGTGGTCCGGAAAAGGTCCTCCACGACCTCAGTCGCAGCGCGAGCGTGAGCGACCACTTCGTGTCCCCCGGGCCGAAAGCGGAAGTCCGCGACTCCCGGAAAATGGATGTGATAGTCGGCTTCGTCCTTGCTCCCGTATGCGCAGGGAGCGCCGTCGGGGTCGCGGAGAACGACCTCAGAGTCGCCGGGCGCATGAAGAGGCGCACCGATCTGCGTACGTAACTCTAAAGCCGATGGTGCGCGCATGGCCCGTTGCCGTTCCCGGCGCGTGAGGAGGGGCCGATCGATCTGACGGAAGTCTAGGCGTTACCCTTGTCGTGCCCGGGGTTGCCGCCGTCCATTCTCGTCCCGCTGCCGCCACGCATCAGTTCCGCGACTTGCCCGACGTACTCGAGACGCATTGCCTTCCAGTCCTTCGACTGAACCGGTTGCCGCAACTCTGTCATCTCCCCTACCTCCTCGCCGACCGTGGGAGTATACGAGATCCCAGCCACCTTTCGAGGACGAGCGTCCGGCACACCCGGGCGGCCTCGCGGCCAGAAAACCCGGGCCGCCCGGCCTTGATTCTGGCCCCCAGAAGGCCTTCGTCGACGACTCCCAACTCGGCCAACAGCGGCGTCCCGCCGAGGACCGACCAGGCGCGCGCACCTTCCCGCTCGAGCGCGCGTTGCCAAAGGGAATCAGCGTAGACCGTTCGCGGCCACGAGTGCGCCAGCGTCGGCAGCCTTGGCGCGAGCACGTGGCGGGCCAGCGCCTTGGCCTTACCGTGATCGATCAGCAGTCGCGGCGTCAAGTTGGAGAGGAACGCGACGACGTCGGGTTCGAGAATCGGAGCGAGTAGGCGGACGCCGAGGCGACGATTGCTGTCGTAGGAGCTCTCCCACATGTTCGAGAGCGAGACATCGTCGAGAAAATCACTCGCGCGTCCACCAAGCTGACTTCGAACGCGCCAGCTCGGGACGACCTCGACGAGGTGGTCGGTCGCCCTACGGCGGAACTCGCGTTCCGGGACGAGCCAGTGCGGGATCGTGGCGGCAAGCCGGTCTTCACGCATGCGGCGCAGCCGGTCGGGGGCAAGCCGCGTCAAGACGCCCGCCGCCCCGGCTACGGCTACCGGGCGAATCCCCCTCGTGACCAGCAGGGAGCGCGCGACTGAACGCCACGTCGACTCGGGCCAGTAGCCGAGCGAGGCTTGACCGAGGCGAACAAGCCCGGGAAGATCAAGCGAGCGAAAGCGTTCGCCCGCATACGCCGCGGGCGGCATGAGGAACTCGTCACCGCCGGCTCCGCTGAGCACGACTGACACGCCCCTGGCCCTCGCAGCAAGTGTCAGCCGGTCGTAGATCGGCTGCAGAAACTCCGGCGGACACGATGTGACGGCGGCAAGCTCGATGGTCTCGCCCAATACACCCTTTCCCCCCAGCGCCTCGTTCGCTGTCACGGCGAGCTGGTCAAGACCCAGCCCTCGCGCCACCGCTAGCTGGGTTGACTCTTCGTCGACGTCCGTTCCCTCGAACAGCACCGACAGCATGAGGGGTGGTGTGCGCCCCTCATGCCTCGACACGTCCGCGGTGATGGCAGCCACGAGTGCCGAGTCCAATCCGCCACTCAGGAAGACGCCCGCAGGCCCGAGCTCGAGGGACCGAGACACTCCGGCTCGAAGCAGTTCCTCGAGCTCAGCGGCGGCGGCCTTCCCTGTCGCGGGCTGCCCGTCGCACACCGGCTCCCAGTAGCGCTCGACGCGCGCGACACCTGAGCGGAAAGTGAGGATATGCCCGGGCGGCAACCTGCGCACGCCGATGAAGAAGGTCTCTTCCGGACCGCACGGATTTCCGAGGATGTCGGCAGCAATCGCGAGCGCGTTCGGTTCGTTGCCCCCCTCGCTCCGTATCGGCGCAGCGACCGTTGGCGCGAGGCTGATGCCCGGACCGGTGTCGGTGTAGAAGAGTGGCTGAACCCCGAGTGCGTCTCGGACCGCGAACAGCGTCTCCGTGCGTCCGTCCCAGACGACGAGCGCGAACCAGCCGTCGAGACGCCGGAGCGCGGGCTCTCCGCCGGTCAGATACGCGTCGACGATCGCCGCGGCGGCGTCTGCCCGACCCGAGTGGAGCCGTCCCTCGAAGACGACCGCGCACGAGTCCCGCTCGGCCCGCTGCGGCGCGGCAAAGTCTGCCTCTTCGCTGACAACCAGACTCGGACTGCCGTCAATGCGCTCGAGAGCCGCAACCCAACTCACAGGCCGCGCGGCCTCCGGAAGAAGACCACGGCGTTACGAGGCTGGGGCCGGCGGCGAGTCCCCTGCGACAAGGCCCTCCTCTGCGAGTGCTTGCAGCATCGAGTCGATCTCTTGCCGAAGCTCCGCCGGCTCGACCTTGAACTCGGCGAGCAGCAAGCGTTCGATCTCTGCGCGCTCGTCCCCCGCTGCCAGGCGCTCCCAGAACTTGGCACCGGTTTCATTGAGCGAGTAGATCCGATTCGTGCCGAGATGGACCAGCACCATTTCGCCCTCCAGCTCCCGATAGACCACGTCCGGGACCGGCCGCGGCAGTAGATCTCCTCCCATGGCGGGGAGGAACTCTAGTACTGGCCGAGCGAGCCTTGCCGGGCGGCGAGGCGGAGGGCCCGACCGAAGACCCAGACCGCAAGGGGGAGCAGGACGAGGCTGAAGCCGAGGAGGACGAGCACGTCCTGTCCCCAGCCCGCGCCTCGGAACAAAGCGGCTCGCACGCCGTCATACGCAAAGCGGAGGGGGACGATCTTCGCGAGGGGCTGGAGCCAGCCCGGCAGCGACGAGATCGGAAACACGGAGCCACCGAGAAGGGTCATCGCGAATACGGCCATGCTCGCGAGCGCCTCGCCGCGCTTTACCACGATGACGAGCGCCGCCGCCAGCAGCCCGAGCGCTGCGAGCGCCACCGCCGACACCACGAACGTCGCAACGAGGCCGGCCCAACTCGTGCGCGCGACGTCGAGCTTCATCCAGCCCGCCGCGATCGCGAGGTACACGGCCGCGCGTCCGAGGGCGAAAACGAACGGGAACGCGGCCGCCCCCGCGCAGAACTCGGCGACGCCGAGCGGCTGTGCGACGATTACCTCCAGCGTACCCGAGAGCTGCTGATTGCGAATCTGGTACGCGAGCTCCTCGCTCGCGGCCTGGACGACCAGGGCAACGATCAGGCCGACCGCGGCGAACGCGAAGTAGCTGGGTGCGCCTCCCAACTTCGCACCTGCCTCTGGCAGCGTGCGCGAGATGAAGAAGTAGACCGCAAGCTGCAGAACACCAAAGAACGCATCCAAGATGAACGGAAGCCGGTAGGAGCGCGCGATAGCGAAGTCGCGGCCGGCGAAGGCACGGACGACGTCCACGCGCAGCGGGCTAGCCGACGAGATCAACGGTCCGTTCGCAGTGCACGAGGTCGGTCTGTAGGTGCGTGGCAATCAGGGCCGCGGTCGTCTTCCGCCGCTCCATCGCATTCCAGAACCGCTCGATCGCCGCGTCGTCGAGCGAGCGCGTCGGCTCGTCGAGCAAGAGCAGGCGCGGCTCGCCGAGCAGAGCGCGGGCGACCGCCAGCTGTTGGAGCATCCCCGAGGAGCACCTGTCCGTGCGCTCGGCGAGGATTTCCCCGAGTTCGAGCTCCTCGTCCAGACGCTCGACCTCGCGCGCAGCTTCACGCTTGCCGAGACCCCGCAGCCGCGCGAAGAACACCAGGTTCGCACGTCCGGAGAGGCGCATGAAGAACGACCGCTCCTGTGATAGCGAGAGCCCGATCAGGCGCCGTGCCGCGAGAGATCCACCTGGTTCCCCGCAAACCACGATCGCTCCCGAAGTCGGCGCGAGCGTGCCGGCGATGCAGCGCAGGATCGTCGTCTTCCCCGAGCCGTTCGGGCCGTGAAGGGCCACGCGCTCGCCTCCACGAAGCGTCAGGTCGAGGCCACGCACGACATCCCTCTCGCCGAACCTGCGACAGAGCGCACGCGTTACGAGGATCCGCTCGCCGCGAAGCGCCTCGGCGTCATTCACCTGCTGCGGCAGGACGCTCACCCCAGTGTGTTCAAGTGCGTGCCCGCCGGTTTGCGCGTCTCCACGCCCGGACCGCGGCCGGCGCGTGCCATCCGAGCCAGAAGGGACGCCAGAGGTATGCGAAGAGGAGGCCGGCTATGCCCCGGCGTGCGAGCGGATGCCAAACCCTCATGAAACCGATGGGCGGCACGAGCGCGCGAGCCAGGAACGCCACTTTCCCGCGAGCAGGGAGGGCCATCAGCCACGCGAATCCCTCTGCCGCGGGCGGGGCGCTGGCCGAACGGAGGGTTACCTCGGCCCGTTCCTCTCTCTCGAGGCCGAGTCGGCGGGCGAGGGCCGCCCCCTCCGGCAGCAGCTGCAGACCGGCGACGAAAGCTGGGAGCGCTTCGAGCCTGCCCGCCAGCGCCACCGCCTGTTGCCAGAGCGATTCGGGCAGGCGCGCGAGTCCCCGTCCCAGATCGTCGAGGGTCCGCTCCGACTCGCGTCCGTGCTGCGAAGCGTGCAGTGCCAGGTGCAGCGCGCGTGCCACCACGTCGAGCGTTGCTACTGACGTGCCGTTGAGGGTGATCTTCTCGGTCCGGCGCGAGAGGACTTCCCAGGTCCGTTCGTGCGAGACGCCCAACCCCTTGAGTGTTTCGTGGAGCTCGAGCAGGATCATCGTGTCTGGATGCTCCCAGAGCCGCTCGTGCGGTCGCCTGTGCCCGAGCGCGCTCTGCCCGAGATAGCGAAGGCCGAAAGCGGACAGTGCAGCATCGGCGGCGTCGCGATCACGGCCGGAGACGAGGAGGTCGATGTCGACCGAGCGCCGCTCGTCGTCTTCGTAGAGCCAGCGCCGAATCGACGCGCCCTTCAGCAGCACGCTTTCGACCCCGGCAGCGCGGAGCGCCGTCACGATGCGCGCGGTCAGCGCGTCGTTGACGAGGTTGACTCCTTCCGACTGAGCTCTGCCGAGCCGCGACGACGAGCTGCTGGTCATCAGGCGCATAGTACGAGCGTCCGCAGGGTCTTCTGGACGAGCGGCCGGGTGGTGTCTACGCTCAGACACGTGGGGGGAAGAGCCGCCACCGCCGCGACGGACATCCCGTTCCTCGATCTTGGCCGCGTCCACGCCGGCTTGAAGGTCGAGCTGCTCGACGCCTTCGCCGGGCTGATCGACTCGGGGGAGTTCACGAACGGGCCGGAGGTGGCCCGGTTCGAGGACGAGTTCGCCCGCTACTGCGGCCTGGAGCACTGTGTCGGAGTTGCGAGCGGGCTGGACGGGTTGCGGTTGGCGCTGTTGGGTCTCGGCGTCGGTGCAGGCGACGAGGTGATCGTTCCGGCACTCACCTTCGCCGCGACCGCCGAGGCCGTGTCGCAGGTGGGCGCCACCCCGGTCTTCGCCGACGTGCGCGACGACGACTACGGGCTCGACTCTCGAGCGGCAGCCGCCGCGATCACGACGAGGACTCGCGCAATCATCCCCGTGCACCTGTACGGGCAAGTGGCCGACATGCGGTCGCTGGAGGACGAGGCCGCGGGTCATGGCGTCGCGCTCGTCGAGGACGCGTGCCAGGCGCACGGCGCCCGCCGCGCTGGACGCGGTGCGGGCGCGACCGGTGCTGCCGGCGTGTTCAGCTTCTATCCCGGAAAGAACCTCGGCGCGATGGGTGACGCCGGCGCCGTCGTCACAGATGACACCGAGCTGGTCGCGACTCTGCGTGCGCTGCGCGAACATGGACAACGGCGGAAGTACGAGCACGAGCTCGAGGGCTACACAGCGCGGCTCGACACGTTGCAGGCGAAGGTGCTCCTGTTGAAGCTCGACCACCTCGACGCTTGGAACGGCGAGCGGGCCGCCGCCGCTGCGTGGTACTCGACTGCACTCGCAGAGGTCGGTGATCTGCAACTCCCCACGGTCGCGGCAGAGAGCGAGCCGGCGTGGCATCTGTACGTCGTCCGCACCGCCGATCCGGAGCGCCTCTCCCACTTCCTGCGCGAGCGCGGCATCGGCAGCGGCCGTCACTATCCGCAGCCCCTGCATCTCGCGCCGGCTTACGAACGCCTCGGCTACAAGGCCGGCGCATTCCCGGTCAGCGAGGCGGTTGCCGCGCAGGCCCTTTCGCTGCCGATCTTCCCCGGCATCACGCAGGACGAGATTGCGCGCGTTGCCGATGCGATCCGCGAGTACTCCGACGGTGGCTGACGGCCCCGCGAACGACGCGGCTCACCGGCTGATCGACGACGTCGAGTTCGGTGACGACGTCGTCGTCTTCTCTTTCACCAACCTCTACGGTTGCCGCATCGGCGACCGGACGCGCATCGGCCCGTTCGTCGAGATCCAGCGCGGCGCGGTCGTCGGCGCCGGCTGCAAGATCCAGAGCCATACCTTCATCTGCGACGGGGTGACGATCGAGGACGACGTCTTCGTCGGCCACGGCGTCATGTTCGTCAACGACAACCGGCCACACGCGGCCGGCGAGTGGGAGTGCCTGCCCACCGTGGTCGAGCGCGGCGCCTCGATCGGCTCCGGCGCTGTAATTCTCGGCGGGCTCAGGATCGGCGCGGGTGCGCTGGTCGGCGCGGGCGCGGTTGTCACCCGTGAGGTCGCGCGGGGCGAAACCGTCGCCGGTGTGCCCGCCCAGGCGACGCGACCTCGCGCAGGGTTCGAATAATCGTTTCGAGGATCGCCTCCGACCGAAGCGCCGGACGCTCATCGGACACCTTCTTCTCGAACACCGGCTCGCTGCTCTCGTCGCGCAGGTCCTGCAGCAGACCGCGGCGGATCAGCTCGGCGTCGACCGCTGCGAGCTCTCCGGCGAAGACGGTGGAGGTCGGCGTCCCGAGCAGCGCGGACTCGCGACTCATCGTGCCGCCGCCGCCGATCGTCAGGTCGGCGAGCGCGAGCAGCGAGCTGCCGTCGACGGCAGCATCGGGGATGCGGATGCGCTCCGACATCTGCGTGTACCGCGCCTTCTGCTCGCCCGTCCGCGGCAGGAGGACGACCTGCACGTCGTCCTTCGCCAGCGCAGTCTCGAGCAACCGGTCGAACCTCTCGTTCGCGCTGCGGTGGTAGAGGGCGCCTTCGGGCGGCGGCCGAAAGACGGCGACCACGCGGCGCGAGTCGAGCCCGAGCTCGTCGAGCACTCGCGAGTCGGCAGCGAAGCCGTCGAGATAGAGCTCTTCCTTGAAGCCGTCGTAGCGTATGACCTTCGCGGGAGCGGCGCCGAAACGGTCGAGTGCGTCGGCGGGGAAGGTGTCAGGGACGATGATGCGGCGCGCGAGCCGAAAGCTCAGGTGGTTGGCGGGCTGGTGCTCGTAGTCCATCATCGTCACGGCCGGCACGCCGAGGAGCCTGGCGGCCGAGATCTGCGCGTAGGAGCCGTGTGAGAACGCGACATCGGCTCGCCAGCGCCGCGCCACCCGTGCCAGGTGGACTGCCCGTTGCGCGATCGCAGCCGCCTTGGCGGCCTTGCCCGCCGGGCTGGGTCTTCCCATGACCAGGACGTCCGGCCAGCGGTACCGAGCGAGCTCGACCGTCTGTGCGTTGTCGCGCGCTGTCAGCAGGACCGAATCGCCGTCGGCCTCGAGACGCTCCGCGACCGGTCTGAGCAGCGGTACGTGCGGCGAGTTGGCGAGATCAATCCAGACACGCATCGGACTCTTCCTCTCGCGGCGACACATCGCCTGAGCTGCGCGCGAGCACCAGCCCGCTGAGCGCCTTGAACGACGGCGCGGTCGTCCAGCGAACGTACGGCACCCGATTCGTCCAGAACCGCTGCTGCTGGAAGTGGACGTAGCCGGCGGGATCGAGCATGCGGGTCACGAGCAGGGCACTCGTTCGCTCGGCTCGCTCGAGCGCCGCGGTGCGCCACGGAGCGAGGGCGAGCCACGCGTCGATCGCCGACGCGTAGCAGTGCGCGTCGACGGGAAGCACATGGTCGGGCGCGTACTTCGGCGTCCCGTCCGGCAGAAACAGCTCGTGCTCCCAGTAGTCGACGCCGCTGTCGAGCGCGTCTCTCGCCTCCGGGATCGAGCTCGCACAGAGCGCGAGCGACTCGAGCACGTACGCGGTATGGAAATTGTCCACCCAGCCGCGGCCGAGAGATGCTGCGTAAGGCCAGGAGCCGTCGGCGCGCTGAGCGGCGAGCGAGGTCAGGACCGCCGAACGGGCACGTTCGAGCAGCTGTGGCTGCTCCAGCACGCGGGACGCACGAACGAGCACGGAGCCGGCCAGCAGGTTGGCGTTGTGGACGAGGTCGTTCTCGCCGGGGACGTAACGGAAGAACGTTCCATGCTCGGCGTCGCTGGTGAGCATCGTTTGGACAAGGAAGTCGCAGGCGGATTCGACCTCGGGACCGAGCCGCTCGAGGTCGAGCAGCACGAAGCCGTCGAGCAGAGCGTGAGCGGCGAAGCTCGTCGCGATCGTGTTCGGCGCTTCTGCGTCGTACGAGAAGAAGCGCGTCTGCACCGGGAAGTTGTAGCCCCAGCCTGGGCCGCGCGCCGCCAACCAGTCGAGCCACCGCGTCGCGGCCTTGCGCGCGGTCGCGTCGCCGGCGGCGGCGAGCCGCGCGTAGCCGGAAGCCACGAGCGCGACCGCCTTCGCATTCCAGTCGGGCTGAATACCGAGGAGAGGGCGCAGATTGAAGGGCGAATGCTTGACCGCCTGGGTCAGCAGCCGGCGGCCGAGGGGTCGACCGAGCGTCAGCACCGGCGCCGCCGGACTGTTGAGCGCGTCGTACGGGTCGTATCCGCGCCAATCGCGCGCTTCGCCCCAGGCACGGATCCGCGCGACAGCGGCGTCAATCGATCCGGTCACCGGGGCGAAGTGTTACACGGAGTCGATCAGCCGCTCGCGCTCTTCACGTACACAGCGCCGTACATCCCTGCCCACCACGCTCGTTCGAAGAGCCGGACGAGCAACCCTGGACCAGAGAACCCAACGCTCCAGTAGCGCGTGCGGCGGTTGAAGAGACCGAGGTCGCTCAAGAACGCGTCCACGTGCTCCGGCGCGTATTGATGTCGCTGAAGTGCGAGATACGCGGCTTCGGGCGGCGCGCCGCGACCGAGAGCCGCGCGAAGCCCTCGCAGGGTCCGCTCAACCAATCGCACGACGCTGCGGCGGTTCGGGACGCTAATGACGAGCAGCCCGCCCGCCTTCAGGAGCTGCGCGAGCCTCCGCAGGGCCGCGGCGTCGTCCTCGACGTATTCCAGAGTGCTGAGACACAAGATGACGTCGAAGCTCTCGGATGGAAAGGGGAGGTCCTCGATGCCAAGCTTCCACAGAGAGACGGCGTGTCGTCTGGGACCGAGTCGCTCGTCGAGGTATCCCTCCGCCCGATCGAGCATCCTGGCCGATGAGTCGACGGCTTCGACCGTCCACCCGAACTCGGCCAGGTAGGCGGAGAAGACGCCGCTCGCGCACCCTGCATCGAGGGCAAAGCCGGGGTCCCTCCCGGTCAGCTCGCTTCGAAGCATCGACGTCACCAGTCCGAACCGCCGTCGGAAGCGAGGATCGTCGAGATAGAGATCCGGCCAGCGCTCCGCCTGATCGTCGAAGAAGCCCTCGACCTCGCTCGGCGGCGGCTGTTTCTCGTCGAGCAGCCGACGGAGGACCCGAGTCAGCGCGGGCAGATAGGCGGACTCACGTCCGGGGGATTCCGCAGGTCGCCGCATAGGGGTCCTACAACGCCGGTTAAGAGCCTAGTACCTGCCGAGCTTCAATGGAAGGCTGCGAGAGGAGACCCGTCACCCAACCTCGACGGCCGAGCCGTCGCGAAGCGACTCGACGAGCGCAAGTGTCGCACGGGTCGAGTCGAGGTACGTGTCGACCTCAGGCGCATCCGCTTCACCTCGCACCGCTGCGAGGAAGTGGGCCACCTCCGCATTGTGTCCCTTGTCCTGGCGTTGCTTCGTGACTCGGCGCTTGCCGCCGCGGTGGAGCTCGAGCCGGCGAAAGTCGTCGAGGACGGCCGCGAGCCCGCCGCCCAACGCCTCGACGCGTTCCTTCGGCAGATGCGGGTCGCCGCCGCCGCTGTAGACGAGCGTGCCGACCGCGCCGCTCGCGAAGCGCAGCGTCGCGACGACCTCGTCGCTGCACTCGAGCGGGCGCTGCGGATGCGGGACGGCGAGTGCGTGCACGACCACGGCGGGCGCACCTGCGAGATACGAGAGGAGATCGACGAAATGGCAACCCTCGCCGATCAGCCGGCCGCCGCCGTCTTCGGGGTCGTGCGTCCAGTGGTCGGCCGGCAGCGGTCCCGCGTTCGCGCGCGCGAGCAGAATCGGTGAGGCAACGGCTTCGAGCTCGGCGCGTAGCTGCACCGCGAGCGGGGCGAAGCGGCGATTGAAACCGACCATCAACAGAGACTCGGGGCCCAGCGCCTGTTCGACCTCGGCCAGACCGTCCCCGTCGATCGCCAGAGGTTTCTCGACCAGCACCGCCTTGCCCGCACGCAGGGCGGACGCCGTGAGCCGCGCGTGGCTCGCGTGGCGAGTCGCGATGACGACGGCGTCGATCGAGTCGTCGGCGAAGATGTCGTCGGCGGAGTCGGCAGCTCGCTCGAATCCGAAGCGAGTCGCGACGTCGATCGCAGTCAGCCCGCCGCCGCTCGCGACGGCCGCGAGCTCGGCGCCGGCGTCACGTAAAGCGGGCAGGAGCGTCCCGCGCGCGAACGAGCCGGCGCCGATCAAGCCGATCCGAGCGGTGCCGGCGCCGCGCGGGCGAACCGAGCGAGGCCCGGGCGCAGCCGACCGCTCCTCGTACGCGTATTCGAGCAGGATGCCGAACGGTCGTTCGCCGCCTTGATCCTCGGTGAGGAGTGCGTAGGCGCGCTCCGCCTCGGCGACCGGAAAGCGGTGGGTCGTCAGCGGCGACGGATCCACCGCACCCGACGCAACGAGGTCGAGGAAGGCCTGCATGTTGCGCTGCTCGGTCCAGCGAACGTACGCCGGCGGCAGATCGCGTCCACGCTCCTCGTAGTCGCGGTCGTAGCGGCCGGGCCCGTACGAGCGCGACAGCCGCAGCTCGAGCTCCTTCTCGTAGAAGAGGGCGCGGTCCGCCTCGATCGGAACGTCGCCGACGATGACGACTCGTCCGCGGTCACGCGCGAGCTCACTGGCAAGGCGAACGGGATCGGCGGATGTCGTAGCCGCGCAGACCAGGACGGAATCGAGACCGAGGCCGTCCGTCGCGTCGAGCACCGAGGTCGCGAGACCATCTCGAGCTCGCTCGAAGGCGGTCGCTCCAACGGAAGCCGCGAGCTCGACCGCGTTCGGATCGAGATCGATGCCGATCACGGTGCAACCAGCCGCCGCGAGGATGCGGACGGCGAGCTGACCGACGAGGCCGAGCCCGATGACGCCGACGCGCTCCCCGAGCTGAGCCTCCGCGCGGCGGACGCCGTGCAGGGCGATCGCTCCGACCGTCGCGTAGGCGGCGCTCTCGAGCGGAACGCCGTCCGGGACAGCCGCGACGAGGTTGCGTGGCACGGCGACCACCTCGGCGTGCGTCGCGAACCCGCCGCCCCCGCAAGCAACGCGGTCGCCCGCGGCGATCCCCTCGACGCCTTTGCCGACACGCAGGACGGTGCCCGCCGACGAGTAGCCGAGCGGCGTCAGAGCGTCGAGCCGATCCTTCGCAGCCGCAAGCGCAGAGCCGATCCCCTCGGTCCGAGCGCGGTCGACAACCTTGCGGAGGAGATCCGGACGCGCGCGGGCCTTCTGCGCCAGGTTTTTGGCGCCTAGCTCAATCTTGGTGCGCTCGGTACCCGCGCTGATCAGCGAGGCCCGGTTCGCGACGAGGAGCCAGCCGGGCCTAAGCGCAGGCAGCGGCGCGTCCACGACAGTGATCCGCCCGTGACGCGGTCGCTGCGCGACCTGCCTCATCGATGAGCCTCGCTCACTGGTGCGGACCTCAGGCGCACGTCTTCACACCATAGTCAGCTTCTCTCCCCAATCGAGCCTAAGGCCTTTTGAGGGCGCATCTGTCGCAAGCCCCCTGGCTCGACGAAATGACGATCTAGCCGCGCCAACCAGAGCAGCGCAGATTCGTATACCACTCCGTTACTGCATTGAAAGGAAGCAGACGTCCGCCGGCGATCATCTCGACACTCGCGAACTGGTCGAGGAGCAACTCGCGGAACTCGTCCGCATCGGTTCCAGCCGAGGCTAGGACAGGCGGAGCGAACTCCAGGAATAGTACCGTCTCCGGTTTCAAGGAGCGCCGCATCCCACGCAGGGCGGCTGGCTCTCCTCCTTCAATGTCCATCTTCACAACGTCAGCCTCCAACCTGCCGAGCACCTTGTCGACCCTGGTCGTCTCGATTCGCTCGCGTCGCGTGACTCGGTCGAGCGAGGCCGAGCGATAGAGGCTGCTGCGGTTGGCGCTTGAGTCAAGGTACATCTCGCAGTCGCCTTCGCCGTCGGACGCGGCTTTTCCAATGACGGTGACGTTGTGGAGACCGTTCGCGGCCACGTTTGTGCTCAGAGCAGCAAGCGTTCGCGGGTCAGGCTCGAACGCAAATACCCGGCCCTGCTCACCAACGACCCGCGCCGCGATGAGAGTGTAGTAGCCGACGTTGGCGCCGACATCGACGACGACCATGCCCGTTGCGAGGCTTTCCGTGAACAAGCGGAGCTCGAACGCTTCGTAAGATCCCGACGCGATCTGCGTGAGAATTCTCGAAGCTGCCACAGGCCCCTGGATCACGAGCCCGTCGATCTCGATTCTCAGCTTGTCCCCGGTAACGATCCTGAGCACGCGCTTCGCAAATTGGTTCACGCTGCTGAGCCCGACCCTGTTCAGCAACCGAGCCGCTCGCGCCACGGTTTGACCGGTCAACGCGCCCACTCAGAACGAGCAGTTTCGCATAGTCGAGCTCGCACTCGCAACCATGCGTGTAAGAAATAGCTAACCAAATGAGGCACCGAGCTTCGCTTCTCGTTTGCTGCCTTATCTGTCGCCGCCGACTCGGGAGCTTCGTGAGTTAGCGGTTCTGAAACCGCGCGGCTTGCCCGGAGAGACTCGGGAATGAGATCCGTGATTCAGAGGAAGAAACGGACCCGAAGAGATGTCCAAGAGAGTCCCTACACGCCAGGTTTTTGCTCAACTGACCCGGAATCTCGGCGCCATCGGCTCGAACACGATCATCCTCCTCGAGCTTGGCGACGCCCTCGACACGCGGGTGACACCCGCGACGGAGCGGTGCTCGACTTGGGCGCCGGTCCGAAGCCTTACGAGCAGATCTACGCCCCGTACTTCAGAACGTGCACAAGCGTCCGTCGATGTCGAGCACTCTCCGCACGGCGTTTCAGGCATCGACGTCCTTGCCTCGACGGACTCTCTCCCCTTTGGCAATGAAACATTCGACTGGGTGATTTGCACCGAGGTCTTGGAGCACTGCTCCAACCCAGGGGCCTCCCCATGACGAAGTTCTGGTGGTTTGCCTCGAAACTTCTGAGGGTGAACGTGTA